>ERZ1024397.5-NODE-5-length-58875-cov-20.239289_pt1 | contig 58875 bp, 109 predicted proteins | sample MGYA00520786_ERZ1024397 | MGnify/ENA primary metagenome ERZ1024397 (study PRJEB33242, sample SAMEA3444275) | Homo sapiens | biome: Host associated; feature: Gastrointestinal tract; material: Stool | place: Uganda | collected 2011-01-01 ... | reverse complement strand
AAAAAACGAAAGAAACAGTCAGAAGAAAGAAGTTGTTTACGAGAACATAAAAAAACTTGCCGATGTGTGGGCGCATATCGACAAGAAAGAGAAAAACAATATATTAAAAAGCATAATATCAAGGATTGTAATTGTCAATGGTAATGTTGAAATTCAATTAAAGAATTTTTAGCAGAACCTATTGTTATCGGAGTGGCAATAGGATGTGCTAATGCCGTATTTATCATACTTTTAAAACTGCATATTTTTTGTTTGTCGCAAAAGTGTCGTATATGTGTCGTTATATGCGACTTTTTTTATGCCAAAATTTAAGCATAAGGAGGAATGACCTTATGGCAAAATTCAGATTTTCAGATGAAACACTGGAACATATATTTAGCAAAGAACGTACAAGAGAAGTTCCGATTAAGTATCAATCAATCATGGTTCATGTGATTGAGGAAGTTTTAGGAGAAACGGGTAATGCTTATGAATTTCAGTCCGTTGGGACTTATGAACAAGCCGACATATCAGACACTTGATGAAGTTGAAATTGCGAAACAGATAGAATCAATGGAAGAAAGGGAGAATAGCCATGCCGCAGCCGATTATGAATCCAAATTATTTCAATCCGCAGTATAGAACACCTATGTACGGACAGTTTATGCCACAACAGGAACAATTCCAACCGCAGCAGTTTATGCAACAACCACAGCAAAACGCAGTACAGATGTACGGTCGCATTGTTCCAGCGCAGGAGTGCATAGCACCGAATGAGGTTCCTATGGATGGCAACACAGCATTTTTCCCCAAACAGGACTTGTCGGAGATCTATGCTAAATCCTGGGGAGCAGATGGGAAAATCTATACAAGGCTCTATAAGCCTGTTTTAGATGCAGACCCTAACAATTTACCGTCAAACACAGAAAAAGCAAAATTTGACCTATCAGACGAAGCCACAGCGGTATTTATGAAGCGTTTTGATGAACTGGAGCAAAAGATTGAGCAGTTGAAATCTTCGCAATCGCAAAGAAAAACTTCACAGGCACAAAGAAAGGAAGATGCTGAATGAATCAACAGATGATGCAAATGCTTAATCAGATTAGAGGTATTCGCAATCCACAACAGGCAGCTATGCAAGCACTTCAACAGGCGGCATCCAGTGGAAATCCTATGGCAACAAGTATTTTAAGTAAAATCAACAGTGGGGATATGAATGGTGCCGGACAGATTTTGAATAACTGTATGGATACTAATGGAATCAACATGAATGAGATAAGAAGTTTTTTTGGAATGTAGTACATTTTGGGTTGTGCGCACAGAAAACCGGGTATCCCATTTGTAAATAAAACAAATGGAGGTAACAAAATGTTTAACGCTACATCTCCCAGTCTGGCAGACATTGCTGCTGTGACTGGAAACAACAGAAACGATGGTATGTGGGATAATGGTGCATGGTGGATCGTGATTCTCTTAATCTTCGGTTGGGGAGGTTTTGGAAATTTCGGTGGAAACGGCATGAATGGCGGTGTAGGTTCTGAGGTTCAGAGAGGTTTTGACACTCAGGCTATCATCGGTAAGCTGGACGGAATCAACAGCGGATTATGTGACGGCTTTTACGCACAGAATACCGCTATTATGAATGGCTTCCACGGTGTAGATAACGCTATCTGCAATCTTGGCTATCAGACACAGCAAGGCTTTAACACCACCAACATTGCACTGATGCAAGGACAGAATGCTTTGCAGTCTCAGCTTGCTAATTGCTGCTGCGAGACCCGTGAAGCTATCCAGGGTGTGAACTACAATATGGCAACGAATACTTGCGCATTGCAAAACACCATGAATAACAACACTCGTGATATTATCGACAGTCAGAATGCCGGTACGAGAGCAATCCTTGACTACTTATGTCAGGATAAGATCGCTACTCTGCAGGCAGAGAACAACGATTTGCGCAGAGCCGCTTCTCAGGATCGTCAGAATGCTCTTCTGACTACTGCCATGAGTGCACAGACACAGCAGATTATTAACGCTGTGAATCCTGCGCCCATCCCGGCATACCAGGTTCCCAACCCTAATGTATATTACGGATGTGGATGTAACACTGGTTGCGGATGCTAAAACTGCATATCGAGTAACTTAACCTTAAGGTTATGTCTGCTATGCAGAATTACTGACAACATGGGGCAGACTGTATGGTTTGCCCCTTTGATTTTGAAAGAGAGGTATTTATTATGGCTGAATATACAGCAGTAGCATTACAGACTGTGGCAGCAGGAGCGGACGTTGCTTTTACCGAAACTGCCGTAAATGGAAGTAACTGTATCAATCATAGAGAGGGATCCGGAATTGTGAAGTTAAGAGGTATCACTAATCAGTGTCGGGCAAGATTCCTTGTAAGCTATTCCGGTAACATTCAGATTCCCACTGGTGGAACTGTTGGTGAAATTTCCCTTGCACTGGCGGTAGACGGAGAACCTTTACAGTCTACAAGAATGATTGTAACTCCGGCAGCAGTAGAGAATTTCTTCAATGTATCTGCACAGGCTTACATTGATGTTCCTCGTGGATGTTGCAGTACGGTAGCCGTTCAGAACACTTCTACGCAAGCTATTGAAGTGCAGAACAGCAATTTGATTGCCGTTCGTGAAGCGTAGGAGGTGAAAAATCATGGATGTTAAGAGAATGCATGAAATGATTGAGAAACTTTCTGAATGCGCTAAAACGCAGTTTGACAAGGGCATTGACAAAGTAGATACTTGCGAAATGGAAAAGGTCATAGACATGATGAAAGATTTGTCAGAAGCCATGTATTATCGGGAACTGACAAAAACCATGCAGGACTATGACCCGGACGAAGTCATGGAAATGTTTGATCGTTACGGTGACGGTGGTAAACGTTTTTATGACCATTACCGCTATGCTGACGGCAGATTTGCACCTAAAGGTCGTGGAACCTACCGCAGAGGTTATGAAGAGCCACCCTATTACCACATGACCCCGGAAATGTATCACCGTGACATGGACAGAGACATGGGGCGTATGTACTACACGGAAACTTCTTCATCCGGTATGCGTGATGCAAGAGAGGGCAGAAGTGGTATGAGCCGCAGAACCTACATGGAAAATAAGGAACTGCATAAGGCGAATACACAACAGGACAAAGAAGCAAAAGTCCGTGACCTGAACACCTACATGACCGAACTTGCAAACGACATGACGGAGATCATCAACGATGCAACACCGGAAGAAAAGACGGTACTGCGAAACAAGTTGTCTGCGTTGGTAACAAAAATCGGTTAAAACACTTAAGGGGCTTATTTAGCCCCTTTTATGTTGGAGGTGGTAAGTTGTTCACGATAAATGGAATAAACTGGAATTTAAGGCTTGTAGGAAGCCACAGCCCTATGCTGATGCGTTCTGATGGTACATATACGTTTGGCATGACAGACAGGAACACAAGAGACATTTACATATCAGACATGATTCATGGTAGTTTTTATGACCGTGTTCTGTGCCATGAGTTGTGCCATGCGTTCTGCCTATCTTACAATCTGACTATGGATATTCAAACGGAAGAGATTGTTGCCGACTTTTTGGCTACCTACGGAAGAAAAGTGTTTGCGTTGGCTGATGAACTAATAAGTGGATGCATGGAAAGAATGGCATAGAAAAGACCCCTTTTATGGGGTCTCTTCTTTTGCGCAGTTATCAACATCTTGCTGAAGAATTTTAGATGCAAGGTCTGAAAGCTGTGGGAAGTAGGTGATTACTTCTGAATTTCTGCATTTCCAGTTTCCGGTCGTTGCACTGTAAATTCTTTTTGCTTCATCAAAATTATACGTTCTTCCCAAAACTTCAAGTAGGTGGTGCATATATTCCCTTGATGTAATATCGTAGCACCGGCAGACGTAGTTGATTTTTCCACGGTTGATGCAGAACCAGTCTGTTTCAAACTCTAATGTCGGCTTTTCCTCGATTGCCGTGGTGGAAGTAGATGTTGGCTGTTGATTTCTTAATGCAAAATAAGCATTGACAAGGCTCCTCTGAACTTTCCATGATAAATCATCGGTAAAAGTCTTTACTATCATTAAATATCCACTTTCTGTAAATAAGTAGGTCGTAAGATTAGGGTTTCCAATTATTTTCTAGTTAGGGGAATAGATTTCCCCCAACTCTTTTCTTGTCATTTCAAAATAATCTTCTCCCAATATAAAATGTTTTTTATGCTTTTGGAAAGACTTCTTGGCAGTATCAAATTTTTTCCCATGAACCCTGTCAATATCTTTTAGAGTAACAACCATCTTACCGTTGTATTCTTTGACAGCTAACTCTGTTCCCTCAATGTTTACCAGTTCCGTCATATTCTACCTCCTAAATCTGTTGAACGTAAGAACCATTCATAATACCGATTGCCAGCTTCATTCCCTCTACGGCATAGTAGTTAATAGTACTCACTTCACATTCTGAAAAAGAATCCATGAGTTCTTCAAATACCTTTTCACTTACGATTTCCTGCAATTTATCGAAGAACGGCTTAAAATATTCTGATGCTTTATCTCCTTTTTCCGCAGTGTTGATAATCTGACTTTCGAATACGATTTCTAAAAATTTGTCCATGATTTTCTTCTCCTTTTTAATTGATTTTCCCAAGAGAAGATGATAAAATAATTTTACCATCTCTTTGAGAGTGGGAGAGTAACCAGTTACCGGGAAAGTAATGAGTGGTTACTCTTTTTCTTTGTCGTACTGAATTTCTATCCCTTTTCTTATAACTTCTGATTTTGTAATTCCTTTCTTTTCAGCAAGATATTCCAACTTTTCAGAGGTTTCATCATCACACCGGAATTTAAGAATGTGATTTTTAGGATTGTCAGTCAACTTTGTTCCTTTATGAATACCCATATGTTTTCACTTCCTTTCTTTGTGGGTACAAGTAAAGTATAATGTGGACACAAAGAAAAGTCAAGCACTTTTTCAAAAAAATAAGAGCACCCTTACAGATGCCCTTAATATTACTCTATATATAACGGCATAAATTCACATTTGTTGTAACCTCTCCATGAATTTGTGCTGTATCCTATTATTTTCCCATAGACAGTTATTTTTTCACCACCGGAATAATCTGTTGCATTTAATCCATAATCATTAGAAAATAGTACATTTATTTGCTCTCCCATATAGCTTTCAGTACCTTCCCTTAAAACACAGCATTTCAAGAAATTCCGTTGCAAATTGTATTCTCCAAACATTTCTTGAATATAATCATAATACATATCTTTTGCTCTTAATTCATAAAGTTCTGACACAAAAAGATTTAGTTTTACATCTTTTCCCTCTAAATCATCTTGGGAGAAAAATATATCATCATAGAATAATTCTACACATGATTCTTTATAGTCCTCTTCTGATAAAACATTTTCATCCTCATATTCTCCATAATTTTCATTTTCCATTACATTACTTTCTAATTGCGCAACCGTAGGCTCTATTTTAAAATCTGTTTCTTGATTTGTATTTTCTCCTTGATAAGTAGGATAATTTTCAACTGATTCATCTGGTAATTCAATAGTTTGGCTTTCTGTTTCCGTTACAGACTCTATATTTACATTATTTGATACATTTTGATTTTCTTCATTTTGACCGCCTAAAAAATAAGCAATAATTACAATTACAGAAAAAATAATTGAAAACCATGAACCGCTGTGATTTTTATTATTTTTATCACCTTTAACAATGTCAATAATGGCTAAAATGATTGCTACTGGAATTGTAAGACCAAGAAGAGTAAACACAACAGATAGGATACTTAATACGCTTTGCTTTTTCTTTTTCTGATTTTGCTGTTCCAAAATATCAATGTCAAATTTAGACATGCAAGCATCACAATAACCTATTCTGTGATACACAGGCAATCCTTTTTCATCCGTAGCCACCTGTTCCGGAACAACTCTCATTTCCTTACCACATTTGTAGCAATTCATAATATTTCCCCCTCTAGGTTTTATTAAAAATCTCATTTTTTGAGACTTTTTTCGTAAAAAATTTTAATGTGTTGTTTTCGATACCCCGGTGGGTCTGCATTTTCAACCGAAAATCTCATTTTCAGAGGTTTTTGAAAGAAAATTTTTTTCTACAATTTTCGTGCTAAAAATTTTCAATCCCCCCGGGGTAGCACTTTCCAAGCTGGAAAATCCGTTTTCAGAGTATTTTCTCAGATTTTTTCAGACCGGTTCAAGGCACGTAACATTTTTCGTCTCTGCGGTGCAAGTCCTGGACCTGTCACCCGGTCACCGTGTCGCAGCTTTTCCAAGGTCTCCGACTGCAGACATCATGGAATCATACGCAGACAGCAACAGCTCTGCAGATTCCGGAGACAGACCACCGGCGGCAGTCTCCACCCTTATAACAGTGTCCAGCCGCTCCGCTGCATCCGCTACGCTCTCCATGATATCATAGGTATGACCAATTCCCACTTTTCGCATTTTGATAAAATCCCCTTGTAATATTTGATTTTACACCAAGACAGCGCAAGCCGTCAATATATCCGTGCGCAGGATCTGACCGGATCCGGTGGAAGAGTAGCACAAATAGACCACCAGGCGGCAGCAGATCACATGGAACACGACAAAAAGACGGTTACAAGCCGTCTTTTATCTGTTTTCCAGTTCAAAAATTGCCCACCGCAGGGCGGCGGCTGTCTCCGTGTCGTGCTCTCGTTCCGCACGTTCTAACAGCGTGTAAAGCCGTTCAAGGTTCTTTTCTTTCATCCTGGCAACCTCCTATTTTTATTTTTAGGCAGATTTCACCCATAAAACCGCCGCCGGTAGTGATCCGGCTTGCATCCTCTGCGGCAGCTAATTTTTACCGTTATAATTTATAAAATCGTTTTGGATGTCGTTATCTTTGACGTATTTATAATAATTCAGGAGCATTACAAAATCACCTGCACTTATATTATATCCGTGATTTTCTCCTATTCTTACATTTACACATCCGTCATGCTTTTCTTGATAAATGTTCAGCTTTTCGCCGTTGTTTACATCAAAAGAAATTTTTCTCATTTTCAGTCCCTCCATATTTTCAATTTTTCCCGTTTTCGGGTAAAAGCAAGCCAGGGCATGATCCCTGGTGTAAGCCTGTCTTACTTGCTAAATTTAACAATATGATAAATTATATCAAAAGAATGGCTTAATGCTCTTGCCTGTGTGTTTAACCATTCCTCGGATCTGTTTGGTTTGTTCTCGCCGCCGCAAACCTTTTTTAACTCAGACGGGCAACAGAGACGTTCCGCAATGTCTCCGTCATAGATCAGAGAGCAGCCACCCCAACTGTACTGTTTCCAGTCAGCGGCTCCATTCAGCAAAAGGCTTTTTAACTCTGCCTTGTCCTGCGGGATCTCTTCAACTTCCAGAGCTTCGACAAGCTCATAAGCATAGCTCTTTACACCTTTATTCCATGCGCTTCTTGCTTTGATGTTGTCGATTGCTTCTAATAATTCATTCTTTCTCATATTGCTTTTACCTTTTCACCCGTGTTATAATGTGGGTGCCTTTCTTTTTGGGTGCCGCTCGGGCTGTCTTGGTAGGATGCCGGGCGGCTTTTTTATTTGTTGAGATAACTATATCACATAAAATTATAAATTGCAATACATAATTGCATAAAAATTAAAATAAATATTGCAATAATAATATCAAGGTTAATTGTTGCAATATTGCAATTATGATGTTACAATAATTGCAAGTAGATATTGTAGTTATAAATTGCAATACATAATATAATAGGAGGGCAAAAAATGAAAACACCTGAACAAATAGCAGCAAACGCAAGAGAGAGAGCGAGACGGCAGAACGAAAAAGCAAAAGAAAATTGGGATATAATCTCATGCAGGCTGCCAAAAGGAACGAAAGAGCGCATTGCAGATTTAGGACTTACCGCAAACGGTGTAATAAATACGGCTGTCTTGGCTTATTTAGACGATTTGGAGAGCAAGACGGAGAATTTACCGCAAGAGCCGGAAAAGACCGCAGAAAAGGCAAATACAGAGCGCACAGAGGTAGAAGAAAAGGTTGCATTGATGCAAGCAGACGAAAGATTGCATCAACTCCAGGAGCAGAGGAGAGCACAGCGGAAAAAATCGGAACAACCGCAAGTTGTAGATGCTGAGGAATTTTTGAAAAATGTCAATAAATAATTGCAATAGCCTATTGACATGTTATATATCATGATATATAATCAAGATACAAACAAACGAAAGGAGCAAACGACATGAAAGGAACACCGGAGCAGATCACAGCAAAGAAAGCCGCCCGGATCCGATCAAACGTCCGGCAGTTCTTCCGGTACTACCGGAAGCAGTTGGAAAGCGTGGAATCGGAACGACTGCAAGAATTTAACCGGGCAGAACTCCAAGCACTGGAAACGGTGCAAGCGGAAACGCTCCAAGCACTGGAGAGCATGACGGATCCGAAGTTATTGTCCAGCAAATCCGCATACGGTGACAGGGCGTTAATTGACCGGATCACAGTAAAAGCGGAAATGATCCGCAAGACATCAAGAGATTTTGAGGACTACCGCAAAAAAGCATATAATTGTAATTGGCAGCCCAAAAAGGCATATGCAAATTAAAAAAAAGAAAGGTTAAAAGGTGGCAAAAATGAGAAAGACCGTTGTAAATGAGTATGGAGTAAACGTTGATTATGATTTGGCTGTATCTTTTATGGATGACGATTTGCGAGAGGAGATACACGGAGAGCTTGCACAAATTAGTAATATAAAATTCTCCATGCTCTTATTCTTCCCCCATATCGTCCAAAACTTCGGCGATTGCCTGCCCTAACAGATAACATCTAATTGTTACGTCCATTTTTTCCCAGTCCTCAGATAAAAACCATTCTCCAACCGTTGCGGCATCTGTTCCGAACTCTTCGCAAGCATCTTTTAAAAGATCAATGTTATCTTTAACATATTCCTGCGCCTGTGCTCTGCTAAAAGTGTAGGAGCCGCTTGCGTTTCCGGTTACGCTGTCTTCTGTAAAAAGCTCATCATTTAAGTAGCTTTCCAGCTCGTCACGGTCTGCATAATCTGCTAAATTGATGTTGTCGTTGATGTACTCTGTAATGTCGTTTTTCATAGCTTCTAAATAGTTATACATATTGCTTTACCTTTTCACCCGTGTTATAATGTGGGTGCCTTTCTTTTTGGGTGCCGGTGTTCGCTTGGTAGGTTGTCACCGGCTTTATTTATTTGTTGAGATTATAATAGCAAATATATTGCACATATACAATATGTAATATTCAACAAAATAATGCACATATAAACACACGCTTATTAGTTAAAATGTATATTGCACATATTTTATTGACAAACTAATGCACATATAGTATATTTAAGATACATTTATATTGTATGGAGGTAAAAAAATGGGTATAAACAAAACAAGCGAAGCACAATTAAAAGCAAGCAGAGAATATGAAAAAAGAAACGACCGTATAAACATAGTGTTTCCGGCAGGCACAAAAGATAAAATGAAATCACTTGGAATTGAAAAGCCGAATACATTTATAAAAGAAGTAGTTGCAGCAGAACTTGAGCGAATGGAAAAATATAAAAAATAATGCACATATATATTGACATATAATGCACATGATGTTATAGTGACATCATAGCAAATGACATCATGACATCATGGAACTATGACATCATGACATCACATGAGGAAAGGAGAAACAGCAATGGAAACATTTGATTACAAAGTGCGTTTTCCAAAAGAACTAGAACCACAGATCAAAGCGCAGGCAGAGAAGAACGGTGTAAGTGTCAACCAGTTTGTTATAGGTGCCGTGATCGCAGTATTGCAACCAGTACAGCCGCAGACAGTAACAGAGCAACCGAAAGAAACGCCCGTGACAGGATCTAAAAGCCCCATAGACGAGAAAATCTCACTCATGCAGGCAAATGAACGGCTACACGCTTTACAAGCTAAAACAGCGGCAGAAAGAGCCGCTAGAGAGCACGGAGAAGTTAAACCAGTTATAAAACATCCTCCGAAATGGGCAGGCTTACCCGGACAGCGGCCAGACGAAAGCAATGTTGAATGGGTAGAACGTAAGACAGCAGAAGCAAATGAAATTTATAAATCAGCAATAGAACGTCTGAAAGCTGAAAAGGAGAGTGAAACCAAATGACAGGAACACCGGAGCAGATCACAGCAAAGAAAGCCGCCCGGATCCGCTCAAACGTCCGGCAGTTCTTCCGGTATTACCGTGAGCAGCTGGAAAACGTGGAATCGGAACGGCTGCAAGAATTTAACCGGGCAGAACTCCAAGCACTGGAGACAGTGCAAGCGGAAACGCTCCAAGCACTGGACAGCATGACGGATGCGGAGTTATTAGCCAGCAAAACCGCATACGGTGACAGGGCACTAATTGACCGGATCACAGTAAAAGCGGCAATGATCCGCAAAACATCAAGAGATTTTGAGGACTACCGCAAAAAAGCAAATAATTATAACTGGCAGCCGAAAAAGGCATATGCAAATTAAGCAGGTGTAACAGCCTGCTTTTCTTGATCTATTTTCACTGTGATATTTTAACGTGCTAAATTTTGTAGACAAATTGTAGACAAATTGTAGACATTTTGTAGACGCAGATTAATATAGATTAGATTAAATAAAATAAAGGTTAGATAAAATAAAAATAAATAAATGCAGAAAGACATTGTATAACCAAGTATATATAAATACTAGAGCCGACCGGCTGCCACCATGTACCCATCTGCAAAAATCACCTGTCTGTCTGTTTAAAAATCCCATTTGTCAAATTTACACGGATGATATTTTTTAACCGCATGATTTTTATTCGATCAGGATCACCGGCAGACATAAACCACAACAAATCGTCAAATGCGTAAAAGGTTGTTGTAGATTTATAAATAGCACTTATGGTATGATAAAAGCAGTTAGGGAGCCGACGCTAACACGGTGCGAGTGACAGCGGTACAGATCCAACCCCCTCTGGATATGCAGCCGCCCAGATTGTAACCAAGACCACCGGAGCCGGCAGACCGGAACCGACAAGAAGTCACTAGCTTGTCACTTTTGTAAATTTATGTTTTTGCCTGATCTGTAGAGGAGATCAAAAGACATAGGTTTATTGAGTGATGCTTGTGATTTTTTTATTGCAGATTTTCAGGAGGTGCAGAGAGGTGCAGGACGTCAGAGAGATTCCAAATATTGACGAGATTAAAAAAAATATCCGTAAATACTTTGACGATTATTGTGCAGCTTATGGCATCGATGACATGAGATCACAACGGCAACCGGTTTTTAATGGTGCCATGCAATATATATATAACAATTATATAAGACCTAGTAATGTGTTAAAAGATATACCCCAAAACGTAGTGGACAATAGTATCAACCAAATGCTAACTAACTACAATGCGTACAACATAGATCTGTTGTATGAGGTTTATTTATATCTTAGGGAGTTAGCTAATGCTTATGATATGACTGCTACAGCTGATACATTTAAGATATTAACAGGGATATCTAAACAGGCATTAAGTGCATGGAGGACTAAATCAAGTACATCGAGCATGGACGAGGTCAGAAAAGCTTTTGTAAATTGGTTAGATGATGCAGATTGTGATCAACTTGTCGCTTTTAATCTGCGGAATGCGCTAGGAGCAACGGAACGATTAAACAACGACCACGGGAGAAAACAGACCACACAGCAAGAGATTGTGCACAAAATAACCAGGACAGCCGACCAGCTCCCACGATTAGACACAGATTTTGGACAAAATAAATCAATGTTGACCGATTCCGGAGTGTATGACAGTGATAACACAGACGCGAATAGGTAGCAACAAGTGAGGAAACGTGCGGAAATATGGGATAGTTAAAGACGTGTCAATAAAGACTGCGTGAAAGATTAGTTTAACGCATAGTTGAAAATGGAATGATGGTGACGGGGGGATGGGGGTATATGGGAAATTGAAAAACCCCCACCTTAGTCCCTCAAATTTCCTCAAAAATAAAAAGGCCCTTAGGAGGTGTACCACATGATTTTTATTTACATAGTTTTAGCATGGATACTGTTTCAATTACATGCTTCTGCATGGGTATATATCCTGTTTATCATCGGAGTATTTTTAAGAGCAGTAGTCACTGGTAGAGATTAATCGTATGCAGATATTTGGAAAAGAGATAAAAGACGAATGTTCAAAATGCGGTGAAGTCCTGCAATGCGAATTATTTCTGCAAGGTCACGGAATCAAGAGAGAGCGTGAGAACGTTACGGAAATGGTTAGCTGTCAAATGGAGCACCAAAAGAGCAGGCTTGATAAAGAGCCTAAAGAAGATTTGCCGGTTAAGGAGAAATGCGAATTGCCACCGGAGATTAAAGAGATTTACACAGAGGTTTGGAAAATTCATAAAGAGTGCGCTAATCCGAAAACGGATGATGACTGGTCGTATCTTATCCGGCAGGGCAATCTGCTGATTAAAATGCATAACAATAGCCACTTCGCTAAAGCCCTGGTAATGGCAATGATTGATGAAATTGAAGAAAGGACGAAGAAAAAATGAAAAAGACAATCAGGAAATTCTTAAAAGTATGTTCTTCTATGGCATTGATTGTCCTAAGCGGAAGCAGTTTTCAGATTGCGTGGGATTCAAGTGCAGATACGATTTCAAGAGTGCTGTGCATTGCGTTCGGACTGATATTTATGATTGCAAATTACTTTATGTGGGAGGTAGAGTTAACATGATTTTATTCATAATTTTGAAAATTGTGACAACTGCAGTAATGGCGTTTTTCACAATAGCAAGTGCATTATATGCTCCAAAGCAGAAAACGGCATCAGACGGAGTATTCTTCTTTGCAACTGCAATGTTCCTTGCATTTGGAATAACTTTCATGTGGGTATAGCCTATGTGGTTACCGGAGATTATGCGAATTATCCCATATCACATCGTTGAATGGGTTAAATTCATAAAGCCATTGCTATTGCCGAATATCCTGTGTTGTGTTGGCATTGGATATGTGGCAGAGAAATCAAGGCATCAAGAGTGTATGTAGCCTGTGTGTGGGAAACGGAAAATGGAAATATGCGTTCGACAACACCGAGTTTTTCAAAGTACCGTAAACAGGCGAGACAATTTTTTAGATAGAGCAATATAGGGTGTTTCACGAAAATAATCCGGGAGCAGATGGTCTCTCTCCCGGAGTTTAGGACTATCGCCAAGCGGTAAGGCACAGCACTTTGACTGCTGCATCCCAGGTCCGAATCCTGGTAGTCCTGTTTCGCAGATGTTTTCTTCTTTCGGTCTTTGCCATCTGCGAATTGTCTTCCATACTTTTCCATTGGAGACACTCCTTTCCCCTCATAGCGGAATGCTGTTAAGAGCCGTCGCAAGGCTCGTGAGGGTTTTCCATGTTGCCGCTTGAAGTATTGCAGCCATATAGCGGTGAAAACTTTATCTGCGGTGGTAAGAGGATACCGTGGTAAAACGATACCGTGATTGCAATAATCGGTAGGTAGCAGATAGGTGTGCCAGAAGTTCATGTGTGGTTATACGGCGCAGGTTTTGGAGAAATATGCATAGTGGCGATTGCAGCGGTCTGTAAAACCGTGACATTAGAAACACCGAAGGTTCGACTCCTTCTTTCCCCACGGGGTTGGGTCGCTCCCAACTAGCAGGTAACTGGCGGATGCCCTGCGAAAATAAAAATAGCCATAAGTGTTGCTCTGTGTCAGTGCCTTAAATGTAGGCAGACAGCTTATGGAAACGCACATTGGGATGTAGCGCAGTTGGCGAGAGCGGCTGTCTTATACACAGTATGTCATGGGTTCAAGTCCCATCATCCCAATAGGTGTTGTTGCAAGTACACTCCGAGTATGCTCATTACAGAAGCATAGGGGATAAATACACCGGTTAATGTTTATCTCATGGGAACTTGATTGAGCCGCTTGCGGCTGACTAAAAGATCCTTGGGCAGAGGAAAACCAAGTAAAAAACCTCCCCTTGCAGATATGGTGTAATGGTATCACAGTAATTTGCAGATTCAAAAGTAGTCGTACATTGTTTGGGTCGGGTGGGTTCAACTCCCACGGCAACTATTCCCTAGCTAAAACGTAAGCCACATATGTTTAGCGAAAACCAAGCCTATGAAGTAGAGAACAGACAAGACTGTGAGATTGTGGATAGTCAGTGACAAGTAGGCGGTGCACATTTGGTTATGGCAAGCGCAAGCCATAAAAGGTTTTACGGTGCAATTTCCATGTATAGCTTCAGTGGAAGAGCGGCATCCGCATAGGATGTGTGTCGGCGGTTCGATTCCGTCTGCATGGGTTACGGATGATATGAGGATGAATATGGGACGATTTCCAAATGCATTTATAGATTACTCAAGTGGAAAGTATATTTCTTTACTACTGGAAGGAAAACAAATTCCTGGCACAACACGGATTGAAAAAATTTCAAAACACGCTAAAGATGAGTGCGTAAAAATTACTATTACAATTGTTGCTAACGAGTTAAAAATAAAAGGATTAAATGGTGAAATAAACGAGGTTTGATATGAAACATTTATCTGAATGGCATACGTGTGACAGATGCGGTATTGAGATTGAATATAATTACAGCACAATTATAAATACTAAAACACAGAAAACTTCATACAGTCTTGGTATTTGTGGTGTATTATTGAATAGTAAAACTTCAACAGAAGAGAAAAATTATGACTTATGCCCTAAATGTCGGAAAGAGTTTGAGGAGTGGATGAAAAATGAGCATGACAGCAGTAATTGATAGCATAGAGCGTGATGTGTTTCGACAGGTCACACCTAAAAACATCAGGAATATTGAAAATATAAAAATTGAATGTACAACACTGGGAGAAGCCCCGATTGTTGTGGCAGATACAAAGGAAGAAGAGGAAACTTTGAAAAAATGTTTTTATGTAAAACTGTCAGAACATCGTTGTAGCAAATGCAACCGACTTTTAGGCAAATTCAGCGGACAGGCTGAAATCAAATGCCCAAAATGTGGGAAAATCAATATAATTGGGGTGAAATAATTTATGAATCAAGCAAAGTTGGTTAAATGGCAATATTGCAAAAACCTTAATGATATAAATCAAGCAATTCTTCAAAATGACCAGGATTGGGAAGAATTAAAGAGTGCAGAACAAATTATCAGTATAACATTTGACACAAACCATATGTGTTATGTTGTGTTTTGGACTGTTTAGCATAGCAAATAGAATATTTTCAAGAGCACCAGTCGTAGAGTGCCTACGCAGAGAGCCAAATTTCCAAAATTTTAGGGAAGGAGGCTCTTTTATATTGGCAAGTCAGAGCCTTATATCGGCAGTAAACAGCTATGACAATTACATACAGCGCAAGGGAATTGATGAACAGGTCATTGATGCGTACATAGATGCTTTGGCGGTTTCATTCCGGTCAGAACATGATGTTCAATACGGATTGCAACAATCGGCAAAAGCAAAATCTTACATTGCACAATATGTCAAGGACAAGACTGGTGGAAGAGTTGCTGATTTGGAAGTATACGCAGGAGGTAATGACACATCATACAAGGTTTTAGAGCAATTTTACAATGTTTTAATGTACGAAGCAGCTTATCTTGTGGATAGCTTTTTCTATTACATTGAAATTGATGAAAAAGATCCGTGGAAGAGGTTCTATTTCCCAAGAAGACAGGTTCTAAAGCCGGTAGTCGGAGCATATCAAGAGATTTACGATGGAAAACTGGATTTTCTATCAGTTTCACAGCCAAAACGTACTGGTAAGACCACTGGTGGACTGAAACTGGCACAGATGATGGGCGGCAGAGACCCGGACGGAAGTATTTTTGGTGTTGGAAAAGGTGAAGGACTGGTAAAAAGGTTCTACGGTGGACTTTTGCAAGGATTTGAGACTGAAAGTACCTATCAGAGGTTTTTGAGCGTTTTTCCGGAAGCTACAAAAATCAGCAAGGATGGATATAAAAGCGCAGAAAACCTATCCATAGACCTTAAAAGCAAGAATATCTTTCCAACATTTACTTGCCGACCTATTGATGGCGCAATCGTAGGTTGTACCGAAGCAAACGTGCTTGTCTATATTGATGACTGCGTAAAGAATCACGAGGAAGCAAGAAACCGTGATAGATTAGAGTTCCTGTGTGAAAAGGTCACAGATGACGTTTTAGGACGTAGATTAGAGGGCACCCCCATTATTATCCAAGGAACAAAATACAGCCTGTATGACCCTATTACAGCGTTACAGAACAAGGCTGATGAATTGGGGTGGATATGGAGAGAAGTTGCAATTCCGGCACTGGATCCGGTCACGGACGAAAGCAACTGGGAAATTTACCGAAAGGACAAGAAAGGTTTTAGAAAAATATTTACTACGGACTATTACCGGAAAGAAAGAAAACTTGTTTCCGAAGAAACCTGGGCGGCAGAGTTCCAACAAGAGCCATACGAAGCAAAGGGAAGAATGTTCTCTGAAAGTGAGTTGAATTATTTTGAGGAACTTCCAGTTGACAGAGAACCGGATGCAATCATGGCGGCTTGCGATAGTGCCGACAAGGGAGAAGATAGCTGTGCTATGCCAGTCGGATATGTGTACGGTAACGAGGTATATATCGTTGATGTAGTATTTGATAATGCAGGAACACAGTTCACAAAGCCTGAATGCGCAAATATGCTTATTAAGCACAATGTTAAAACAGTCACTTTTGAGAGCAACAGTGCCGGAGAATATTTTGGTCGTGATGTTATGGACATTGTAAAGTCGCAGGGCGGCAGATGTAGCGCAAGGTTCAAATTTAACTGTTCAAACAAAATTACAAGAATGGAAAATGCAAGAGATAATGTAATTCGTGATTACTATTTTCGTGATTTCAAGAAAATGGACAGGCAGAGCCAGTACTACAAATTCATGAAGGAATTAACCACTATGACCCGTAGCGGAAAAGTAAAACACGATGATGCACCTGACAGCATTGCATTGTTTGAAAATGAAATGAGAGCAGGAACTATGGCAACCGCAGAAGCAATCAGCAATCCTTTTTCAATGAGTAGGAGGTATTAGATGACAACAAAAGAATATTTAGGGCAGATAAGCCGCCTTAATCGGATGATAAATAATAAACTTACGGAAATTGCACAGCTCAAAGATATGGCAGCAAGTATATCTGTTCCGCAAAGCGGTGAAAGAGTACAGACTACACCGAATTTTGACAAAATTGGGACAAGATATGCCAAAATTGATGAAATGGAACGGAAAATAGATGGCATGGTGGACGAACTTGTCGATAAAAAAGAGAAAATCATACAGCAGATAGACAGCATGGAAGATGAAAACACATACAATATTCTGTTTGCAAGGTACATAGAAAAGAAAACTTTTGAAGTGATTGCAACAGAAATGAAATATTCATGGAGACAGGTTGTCAGACTTCACGGAACTGCATTGAAACAGTTTGAAAAGAAATACGGAGAAGGGTATTTGAATGAACAATGTCATTGAATGTCATATATAAAAAATGGTAATGTTAAACTGACGAAAATATTTAAGATGCTTTCTAATCCTCCTAAAAGGCAAACAGCCGGGAATACCGTCTACGTTATGTGGGCGGTATTTTTGTGCGCAGAAAAGAGGTATTTATGATTTTTAACCAAAAAATTAGAGTGTACTGTCCTGGATGCGGACGGTTGGTCGGTGAATGCAGTTCAAAATCGCACATTGACAAAACATATAAGTGCAGGAATTGTAATAAGATGGTTGTTTACCATACGGAAACCGGAGAACGTGAGATCAAGAAACTTCCAAAAAGAGACCAAAGCAACGGAATGACATTTATGTAGGTGAAAATATGAACACTATGAAATTTCAAGACCTTGTCAAAGGTTGTCACGGCAGAAAAATTGCATATACGGATGTGGAGCAAATAACCGAAGACAACATTGTAAAGGTTATTGGTGATTGCATCGGTGTTTTTAATTACAACAAGACAGTTATCAAGTACTTGTGGGAGTACTACAAAGGAGATCAGCCTGTACTATACAGAACAAAGCTGTCAAATGAGGACATCACTAACCGAGTAGTAGAGAACCATGCTTTTGAATGGGTGCAATTCAAGGTCGCTCAGACTTTTGGCGAGCCTATTCAGTTTGTCAGCAGAAAAGATGATGAAGCTGTAAATAAGGCAGTAGATGAACTAAATGATTACTTAGCAGATGCAAATAAGCATGAGAAGGACATAAAAGCTGGTGAGTGGCAGTCAGCAACCGGAACATCATTCAAAGCTATTCAGATTGTGAATGGGGATGTGCCTATCCGTGTGGTTGCTCCTAATCCTCTGAACACATTTGTAATTTACAACCGCAGTTCAGAAGAACCGATTTTGGCAGTGCAGGAATTAAAAGATGAAAATGGAGAGTGGTACAAGCTCTGCTACACGGAATCTTGCGAATGCATAATCAAGAATAGTGCAGTTGTTAAGAAAACTTGGAAACCTCATGGATTTGGTGGTATTCCGATCGTGGAATTTCCGAATAACCATGAGAGGTTGTCTGATATTGAAATTGTTATAGATCTGTTGGATGCAATCAATAATACGCAGTCAAACAGAATGGACGGTATAGAGCAGTTTATTCAGGCATGGTACAAATTTGTAAACTGTGAAGTTGATGAAGAACAGTTCAAAAAAATGAAAATGAACCATGCGTTGGTCGTAAAGTCCATCAACAAGGACAATAAGTCCGATGTGGATGTTATGTCACAGGAACTTGACCAGACACAAACACAAGTATCCAAGGATGATTTAACAGACAGTGCACTTTCAATTTTGGGAATACCGAACAAGCAAGGAAACACAGGCGGTGATACGCAGGGTGCGGTTGAACTGAGAAACGGATGGGATTTCTCAAAATCAAGAGCGAGACTTAAGGATCCGGTTGTTAAGACAGCAGAGAAGAGACTGGCCAAGGTTGCGCTGAATGTCATCCGCATTAAGAAAGAGGATCTGAAAATCACTCTTAGAGATTTTGATGTTCAGATCAACCACAGTCCACAAGACAATATGTATACCAAGTCTCAGACACTATTGCAACTACTGCAGTGTGGTATTCATCCTCTTATTGCAATCAAAACGGTTGGACTTTGGGGAGACTGTGAAAAGACTTTCAATCTTTCCAAACCTTACCTTGATGCTCTGTGGAAAACTGCTGACATTATCAACATGGAAGAGCAGATGGCGAAAGCCCAGGAAATTGTAAAACAAATGCAAAATAAGACAGTTGCCTAGAAATAGGTAGCTGTTTTTATTTTATAAAATTTGCAGCTATGCGGTAAATAGCAGAGACTCAGCAGGAGCGACCTGCGGTAACAAAAGCGTGAGTTTAACGGAGGTAATTTATGACACGAGAAGACGTATTAAAACTTTTTCCCGAAGCTACGGACGAACAGATTACAAATCTTTTGAATCAGAACAATTCGGAAGTTGCAAGAGAAAAAACAAAGGCAGGGCAATACAAGGCTAAGGCTGATAGCGCAGATGAGTTACAAAAAAAGCTTGATGAACTTGAAGCCGGAAATCTTTCTGAAATTGAAAAAGCTAATAAAGCTTTGGAAACTGCAAATGCAAGAATTGCAGAGCTTGAAAAAACGCAGGCTATTGCGGATCAGAGAAGCAATGCGGCATCCAAGTTTAACATTTCTGCTGAACAAGCATCACAGGTTATCAAGGATGACGGCAGTTTTGACTACGAAATACTCGGAAAAATTATCTCTGATAAAGAGACTGCTGCGGCACAGGCTAAAGAGCAGGAAATCGCAAACGGAACCACAAATCCGGGCGGTGGAAGTGCTGGCAGTGGTGATGGAACTGAAAGTAAAGGTGCTGAAATGGCAAAGAAATATAATCAGCGCTATGTAATCGAACAGTAAGCAAGGAGGTATAAACGTTATGGCTTACATGAAAACCACTACTTACACTTCTGGTGTAAACATTTTAGCAAGTGAAGTCGGACTTGTATTAAAAACTTTTGAGGGAACACAAACAATGGCAACACAGGTAGATGATAAGAAGATTATCAAGGCAGGAACTGTGGTTCCAACAAATAACGCTTCTGCAAAGGGAATTGTCTTTGAAGATGTTGATATTACAGATGACGAAAAGAAGCCTATTTCTGTAATTATTGCAGGCCGTGTTATTAAGGCAAATTTGCCTGTTGCAGTAGATACCAATGCCGAAACCGCACTTAAAGCAAGCGGCATTTACTTTGATTAAATTACGGAGGTAAGAACAGTATGCCTAGTGTATTAACAATGATTACAGACAAGGATAGATTGGATTTTTCCCAAAACTATTCTATCGCAAGAAATTATGTAGGTGACCGCCTTTTCCCTGATATCAAGACCGAGAACCTTGAAGCAGAGTACGAAAGACTTTCCGAGGGAATGGATCTTCCTACCGCAGCAATGGTACACGCATTTGATACCGAAGCTGCTATTGGTGTAAGACCTGGATTTGAAAAAGTAAGCGTAGAAAAGCTGCTGATTAAGGAAAAAATCAACCAGTCTGAAAGATTACGCCAGTTGCTGAATCATGGCGTAAGAGAAAGCAACCTGATTGACTATGTATATGACGATATGGGTCGGCTGTCTGATTCTGTTAAGACAAGAACTGAAATCGCAAAAATGGAGGTTATGTCTACTGGTAAGATGACCATTAACGAAAATGGTCTTAATTTTGCTATTGACTTCAAAGTAAATAAGTTCAAGGCACTGAAAGGCTGGGAAGATCCTACCCATGATATCCTTGGAGATATTGCAGACATGGTTCAGATGGCTCTTGACAAAGGATATGTTGTCAATACTGCACTGACTTCTACCAAAATGCGCTCTTATATGCTTAAGAATGAAGGAATCATGAAAGCTATTAAGGGAGTTAATTTCGTTGGAATGGCAATTACTCCGGCAGAAGTGTCAAATCTGTTACTTAGCCTGTATGGCCTGAATATGGTAATTGATGATGATATGTACGGAATTGCTAACAAGGAAAATACCACAAGAACTCCTAAGAGATTTTTACCGGATAATGTATTTACTCTTTATGTATCTACTGGAAACGGAAAGATTGGTACTGGTCTTTGGGGCGTAACTCCGGAAGAAGAAAAAGCAAGTGCATTTACAAGCCTGTCCAAAAAGCAATTCATTACTATTTCCCAGTGGGCAACTCCTGATCCGGTTGCTGAGTGGACTAAGGCTAGTGGCGTGTTTATTCCTGTAATTCCTAACCCTTATGGAATCGTAATCGGTACTTTAACCGAAGGAGAAAGCGGTTTGGATACATTGGTAGTGAACAGCACTGCAAGCCAAACAACTAATGGATACACCAAAGTAAGCGTTTCCCCTGCAAAAAGCGGCGACAATTCTTACAAATACAAGGTAGCAGATGATTGTAAATTACCTTCTTATCTTGGAAATGTAAAGACGTATGCTACTTGGGATGGCACTTCTGAAATTGAAGCAACAACCGGAAAGGAAATTATGATTATCGAGTGTGATCCTAATTACAGAGCAGTAAAGGCAGGTATTACTACGGTAACTGCAAAGGATGAATAAGAGGTAACACATGGCAGAATATACGACTTTGGAGCAAGTAAAAATCCGTCTGAAACAATTTCATATTGATTCTGAAAGCTCCAAGGTCGTGTTTGACCATTTGGAAGAAAATCCTCTTTTGGAACAACTTATCAGTCAAGCAGAAGCAGACATCAGAGCAAAAAGAATGTACCCGGAAAGCTACACGGAAGAGAAAATTGCTGCGGATATGAAAAAATTTCAGTCCGTTGTGGTTAATCTTGTCGTGTATGACAGATCGCAAGCCGGTGAAAACTTCATGGCAAGCTATTCAGAAAATGGTGTGTCGAGAACATGGAGAGACCGGGAAGAACTGTTTGTGGGTGTTTTTCCATTTGCAAAAGTTTTATAACCCCATCGAAATCGAGGGGTTTAGAAGATTGTGCGTGACCATGTTACTGATTCCAGTAATAAGGTTGCAGGCGGCACACTTTAAGGGTGGTGGGCGGTGTGCCAACAAACAAGGAAGGCGGTATATGATGTGACTATAGAGTTATCTACAGCAATCATTATAAGCGTGTTATCACTCGGTTTTTCCGTCTACATTGGTCTGAAAAACAGCAAAAGAACAGACACAAAGGATATTGAGGAACGTGTGAAAGAAAACACACGCATCAACATGAAACTGGACACCATCCTTGATACTATCAATGAAATGAAAAGCGAGCGTTCAGAGATGAAGAAAGAGCTTGCAGTGCATGAACAGAAGCTGGCAAAGGTTGAAGCCAGTACGGCATCTGCGCATCATAGACTTGATGGAATTGAGGAAAGACTTAACATTAAAGAGAACGGAGGTAAGGAATGATGGATTTTTCACAGGTAGGAACTTGTGTTGCAATCGTGGTTATCTGCTATCTTGCCGGTATTGGAGCGAAGCTGATTCCGGTTATTAAGGATAACTACATCCCGGTTGTTGTCGGCATTGTTGGTGGCATTCTCGGAGTAGTAGGAATGTATGTTATTCCGGATTTCCCGGCAAATGATGTGCTGAATGCTATTGCGGTCGGCATTGTTTCCGGTTTGGCAAGCACTGGTGTAAATCAGATTTACAAGCAGGTGAAGAAAGATGCTTGACATTAACAAGCAGGACATGAAGTACTCACGTCAGGGAGAAAAAGTCACGATTTATAACCGTGACAAAAACGGTAACATTATTTATGATGAAGTGGCAGGTGAAAAAATTCCGTCAATCAAAGGAACGATTACGGAATTTTTAGAACCCGTCCTTTTTTCTGCCAACATCAGTAATAAGCTGTCGGAAGTACTGGTAAAAGAATTTGGTATTGATGATTCCAGTTCGTATTGTCAGATTGTGACCGATAAAGGCTATTTGCCGATTAAGGCAGGGGATGTTATCTGGAAGAAGTCAGAAGTAGGTCGTGACGATGACGGGTTTGTGGATAACAAGACTGCGGACTATGTTGTTAAAGGCGTTGCAGACGAGGGACTGACAGCAGATTTGTTCTTGTTACAGAAAACGGTGAAGTGATATGGGAAAGACAATCAATATTAACCTGTTTGACCCAAAGTCCATACAAGCGGCTGTAAAGGCTCTTAGAGACTATGAAAATAGTTTAGATTATAAATGTAGGCTACTGGCTGAGACACTGGCAGAAAAGGGTGTAGATATTGCTAGAGTGCAGATTGCTGACCTTGATGCTATCTTTACATCGGAACTTTTGCAAAGCATCCATTCGGAATATGTTGGATCCGTAAAAGGTGGCGGCGTTTGGGCGGTGGTTGCAGGTACAGACCATGCGGCTTTCGTGGAGTTTGGTACTGGTGTTGTCGGAAAGCAGTCACCATATCCATATCAACTACCGGAAGGTGTTGACTGGCAGTATGCAAGCGGAAAAACCATAAGGCAACTTGCGGATGGAAGATATGGATGGTTTTATCCTGCGGATGACGGTAAATGGTATTTTACAGAAGGTATGCCGTCAAGACCATTTATGTACCTGACTGCAATAGAACTTCGTGATATTGTATCACAGACAGCAAAGGTGGTGTTTGGTAGTGGATAATGAATATCAGTGGGTATCAGATTTCAAAGTCAAGATTGCATCGTACTTAAAAATGAAGATACCACAGAGCCATCCTAAAGCTTATGTGACGGACAAAAGTAAGGATTTGTCAGACCCTACATTCCCTACGGTGTACTTTCATGCTATGCCGTTTACAGAGACTGGACAAGACCTTGAAGCACGTTCGGTTAATGGAATCACAGCATCATACCAGGTGGATGTGATAACCAACAAAAGTCAGGAAGAAGCCGAAGCTATCATGTCTACGGTTGCCGGACTTTTCAAACGTCTGCGATTTCAAATAACTTCCATGCCAGAGTTCAATAATACTTCGCAGGACACATACAGAAGCACTGCACGGTTCAGAAGAACAGTAGGTGCTGATGATACATTGTAACTATTAGAGCCATATGGCTCTATTTTTTTATGCAAATTTAAGGAGGTATAAATTATGGCAGCAGCCGGAATTTCTACTTTAGGTATTACTTTCGGATATGGTACAGAGACAACCGCCGGAACAAAACCTACAAGTTTTAAGCAACTTACAAGAATTAATGCCATTGGCGGCATCAACATTGAACCGGAACAGATTGATGCTTCTGCGTTAGAAGATGCAATCACCAGATATGTAAAAGGTCGTGCAGATACTGGCGGTTCTTTTGCAGTCACAGTCAACTTTACATCAGAGACTGTTGCTGAATGGACTGCACTTATCACAGCCTACAAGGCTCTTACTGGTGGAAATAGAATGTGGTTTGAAACTGTAATTCCCGGAGAAGAGAAATCTTTCTTCGTTGTGGCACAGCCACCTGAGCAGATTCCACAGCCAGAGATCGGACAGAATGAACTTCTGACGATTGAAATGAACCTTACCATTGAGGAATACAAAGGTTTGGATTCTACTGTTGCACTTACAACGGGGGAATAGCAAGTCAGTCAGAAACAAATAACACTGCCGTGGCTGACTTTGATGAATCGGTAGATGAAACATTGATTTAAGCAAAAGAGAGCCGTCTTCGGGCGGCTCCTTTCCAACAAAATGTTGGGGAAAGGATAAAATATGCTAACAGTAAAATTTGGAAAAAAGGAACTGAACATTAAATTCGGTTACGAAGCAACCGTAAAAAACAACATTATCAAGAAACTGGCAAGCCTTGAAAAGCAGGAAGACGGCATTGAATCCGTGAATAACATTCTCATGTTACTGCCGGAACTGATTCTTGTCGGTTTACAGAAATACCACTCTGATGAATACGGTTTCGACCCTTACAACAAAGAGCAGAAAGAAGCAAAGTTAAGCGAGGTTTATTCCATGCTTGATGATTATTTCGATTCTGACGAATCTGACATTCAGAAATTATTTGCTGATGTGCAAGGAGAACTGCTTGAAAACGGTTTTTTAGCGAAGCTCCTGAAACAGGAGCAGGAGAAGAACTCCAAGAAAGCACCGGAGAAGTCAGAGAACTAACATGGGAAATATACTGTAAAGAAGTACGTCCTATGTGGCTTTTATGCACAAAAGGATACGGATTTACAGTAAAAGATATAGATTCTTCCTGCCCTGCGGATTTAGAGCCTTATGCAGAAGCGTACAAGCTAGAAATGAAGCAGAGAGACAGAGAAATGTGGATGTGGTGGGGAGAATATGGACTAGCAGCAACATCTGTTGCCGTAGACCATTGCCTAAACGGTCGAAAAGCACAATCGAAGTATATTGACAAGCCTATTATAGAACGTGCGGACATTGCTAATAATGAAAAAGAAATTCAGAAGCAAAGGAAAGCGTTCCTCGCAGGACTTATGGCAATGCAAGCTAATTTTGAATTATCACATCCCAAAAAGGAGAAACAAACATGAGTTTAACAGGAATTGATGTGTCCTCATACCAAGGGACGATTAACTGGTGGGCGGTAAAACAGAACGGTATTGATTTTGCTATTTTGAAAGTCATCCGTAAGGATTTGAACCCGGACAAGAAGTTTGAAGAGAACTGGAAAGGTTGTAAAGAGCACAATGTCCATGTGCACGGAGTATATGAATACGGATATATTACAACGGTTGCAAAATCACGATCTGATGCAAGAAGAGTGCTTACTATTCTTAATGGCAGAAAAGTGACAGTATATCTTGATGTTGAAGATGCCGTTATGAAAGGTCTTGGCAAAAATATTATTTCCATTATCAATGCTTACGGCAAGGTCATCACCGATGCAGGATTGCCATTCGGTGTATACACTGGGGAAAGTTTTTACAAGACATACATTAAGCCTTATGGCGGTGTGAGTTATCCCATGTGGATTGCACGGTACGGCAAGAATAATGGCAAGTGTGATGTGAAGTATCAACCGCAAGTACCAAACATGGTAGGCTGGCAGTATACTTCTAAAGGGCGTGTAGGCGGTATTGTAGGTAATGTAGACATGAATGTATGGTACAAGGAGTTAGATGCCGTATATGAGGATTCTACAAGCCATAGCAACCCTTATACAGAGCCGGAAAGACTTCTTTATTACAAGCGTCTGGCAATGATGAAGGGAAATGATGTCAAGTGGGCGCAGTACGAACTTGTAAGGAAAGGCTTTATGCCGTCTGTAAATTCGAAAGGTAAGACGAACATTGACGGATATTTCGGAAAAACCACCTCTGATGCAGTAAAGGCATTCCAAAAGAGTGTTGGAATCACTGTAGATGGAAAAGTCGGTGCGGTTACAAGGGCATATCTCAAAAAGTAATTTTAGGAGCGGTAGGTGTCACAGCTTACCGCTCTTTTCTTGGAAGTGGCAGACACTTCCTTTTTTATTGCGGTAAAGGCGGTGCAGTATGGCAGATATTGATAATCTTCAAATAAAAATCAGTGCGGATGCGAACAAAGCCACTAATGCGCTGAATAAACTTGCATCGAGTCTTACTAATTTTCAAAAAAGCTTGTCTATTGATACATCCAAACTGACAAGCATTTCTAATAGCATACAGAGTATCGCAAATGCCGCCAGTTCCATGAATACAAGCGGTATTAAAAATATCTCCACACTGACAAATTCCATTAACAGAATGGGGAAAATAGATACAAGCGGATTGAGCCGTATTTCATCTGCACTGAAGACTTTTTCTGCAGACATGGCAGGAACTAAAGTAGATGGAGTAGGGGATATTGCGAGTATAGCATTTTCGATTTCAAGACTTGGTGGTGTGGCATCCGGCAGAGCAATCACGAACATTCCGTTACTGGCAAAGAATTTGAAGCAGTTGTTCACAACTCTTTCAACCGCTCCGAATGTAAGTGAGAATATCATCCGAATGACAAATGCACTGGCAGGACTGGCATCTACTGGTGCGGCATCCGGGAGAGCCGCAAACTCTTTAGGACGTAATCTGAACACTTACACGGTAAGCGCAAGCAGAGCCACGAAAAGCACATTTAGCCTTGCAGCAGCTTTCGGAAAATTTTACGCAACATATTTCCTTGTGATCCGTGGAATTAAAAGTCTGTGGAAGTCCATAGAGGGAACCACGGACTATATCGAAGCGTTCAACTACTACACGGTAGCATTTAATAAAGTCGGCAAGGAATGGGGCAAGGATTTTAAAAAATTCGGTTACGAGAATGCAGAGGATTATGCGCAGAGTTTCGGAAACCGTGTAAATGAACTGCTTGGCAAAATGTCCGGTCTGAAAGTAGATGTTGACGGTGGACTGATCTCTGAAAGCGGAATGAAGAACCTGGGACTGAATTTACAGGAAATCACACAGTACGCTTCACAGCTTGCATCCATTACCAACTCTTTAGGGCAGACCGGAGAAGTTACCACGGCAATTTCAAAGTCCATGACAATGCTTGCCGGGGACATTTCCTCTCTGTTTAACGTGGATTTCAGCACGGTTGCAAATAACTTGCAGTCTGGATTAATTGGGCAGTCAAGAGCACTGTATAAGTATGGTATTGATATCACAAATGCCACATTACAGACCTATGCTTACAGATACGGCATTGAAAAAGCTGTCTCTGAAATGTCACAGGCAGAGAAACAGCAGTTGCGTTTGCTGGCAATTTTAGACCAGTCCAAGGTATCATGGGGAGATTTAGCAAACACAATCAATTCTCCTAGCAACATGATCCGTCAGTTTACCAACAACGTAAAAGAAGCCGGTATGGTACTGGGTCAGTTGTTTATTCCAGTATTGCAGAAAGTAATTCCTGTCATTAACGGTGTAGTAATTGCGATTAAGAGACTGCTTGTCAGTGTGGCGAATTTACTGGGAATCAAGATTGACTTTTCGTCATTCGGTCAAGGCGTATCTGGATACAATGAAGATTTGGAAGATACAGCAGATGCACTGGATAAAGTAGGCACAAGTGCAAAAAATGCAAAGAGCGGAGTACGTGAATTTGACAAGCTGAAAGTTATTTCCACACCAAAATCGAGCGGTTCCGGAAGTGGTGCTGGTGGAGCAGGAATTGACCTTACCAAGGAAATCATGGATGCTACTGCGGAGTACGAAAAAGTATGGCAGGAAGCATTCGACAAGATGCAGAACAAAGCTATGGAATGGGCTGATAAGATAGAAAAACTTCTTGAACCTGTGAAAAAGCTGTTCAAAGATTTGTTCAATGGTGATTTCTTTGAAGCTGGACAAGATTTGTCCGGTATTGTCACAGGAATATTTAACTGGATGTCTGATGCGATTGCATCTGTGGACTGGTATCAGATTGGACAGAATATAGGACAGTTCCTTGCAGGTATTGACTGGACTGCAGTGTTTACTTCTGCCGGAAACTTTATAGGACAAGCAATCACAGCGGCTATCGACCTATGGAAAGGAAGTTTTGATGCTGCACCGATTGAAACTACAATCCTGACAGCAATAGGTCTTTTGAAATTTACTGGCTTGGGAGATATTCTGTGGAAAGCAATTAAAGATTCTATTGTCTTGTCAATGGGCGGTAAGGCAGGAGCCGGAATCGGAGAAACGATTCTCGGAAATCTACTAGGAACTGGGGCAGCGGCAGGAGCAGAGGGAGCCGCAGCTGCAGGAGCAACCGGATTGTTTGGCGGTATTAGTGCCGGAGCAGTAGCGGCAACAGCGGCTATCACAGCGGTTGTAGCAGGACTTGCACTTGTATATGCAACAAATGAAGATGTAAGAAAGAGTTTCAAAGAATCAATTTCAGCCATTGCGGATAATCTCACTCCTGCAATGGAGTTTTTGACAACAACGGTTATACCAGATTTACAGAATGCATGGGCAGGTCTTGTAGACGTTCTTACTCCAATAGGGGAATTTTTGAAGACTGCGTTCACAAGCATATGGCAGGATATGCTAAATCCTGCGTTGAAATATGTCGGTGAAGAAGTACTTCCAAAACTGCAGAGTGCTTTTGAAAATCTTTGGAATGGAGTGCTTGTTCCATTTGGCACATTCCTTGGAAATATCTTAAAGCCCGCAATTCAGATTGTTGCTGATATACTTACGGTACTTTGGAAAAACGTAGTAGTTCCTTTGGCACAAGCATTAGGCAGTGTGCTTGGAACCGCTTTTGATGCAATTATTGATATAATGAATCATGTTGTAGAACAAGTAAGTCCTGTTATAAATGTGTTTAATTTCCTATGGAGCAATGTGCTATCACCACTGGTGAATCACTTATGGAATGATTTTAAGCCAGAGTTTGAAACTGTATTTTCAGTAATTAAAGGTTTGATTTCTTCGTTGAAATTTGCACTTAGCGGGTTGATCAAATTTGTATCTGGAATATTCACTGGTGACTGGAAAAAGGCTTGGGAGGGAATAAAGGACATATTCAAGAGTATATGGAATGGAATAGTAAGCATTGCAGAAGGTGCAGTAAATTTAATTATTGATAAAATTAATTTTTTTATGGAAGGGTTCTCAATTAGTACTAAATATTTTACCGGGTTGGAAATACCAGACATTCCGCATATCACTATTCCAAAGTTTGAAACTGGCGGTTATGTTCCAAGCCGGTATACCATGTTCATGGCAGGAGAGAACGGTGTGCCGGAGATTGCCGGAACAGTAGGCGGAAAGACAGCGGTTGCCGGTGGAGTGGAAATCACAGGAATCAAGGATGCTATTAACACCACTGCGCAACAGGAAATTGCACTTCTGAAGCAGAATAATCAGCTACTGCAAGGAATCCTTGAAAAGGAGTTTGGAATCACAAGCGATCAAATTGGAATTGCCGCAAGACAATACGGTCAAGAGCAATTTAACCAAAAACACAAAAATGTATATGTATTTTAACACAGACAGCACTCTGAATGGGTGCTGTCTATTTTTATGCAATAAGGCGGTGAGTGTATGTCAGCATATCAAGGATGGCTTTTGAAAATTGGAGATTACGTTATTGACCAGTCAAGATTTATAGCCGCTGAAAGTTATCAGCCGGCTGTAAATATGCAAGATGTAGACCCGTGGACGGATGCAAATGGATATGTACATAGAAATGCTGTGGAGTTAAAAGCATTAAGTGTTGATTTTTCAACACCTGCAATGCTGACGGATGATGATTTGCAAGAGTTACTGTCCGGGATACGAAGCAACTTTATTGATGCAACGGAACAGGGATGCAATATCACGGCATATATTCCATTTTTAGGTCAATATGTCACACAATATGGATATATGGCTGATATAAAGCCTACAATCTACGGAACTTATGATGGAGAGATTAAATACAATCAGATAGAATTTTCATTTGTCGGAGGTGTAGCGAATGAGTAACTATACCTATGCGGATTTGTTCGATAAAAGCGCATCCAAAAAGGAAATCACGATTGAAACAGAGGACAAGTCTGTAAAAATAACCAACAGCGAAATCCATTTTGAACAGTTTGAATTAAAAGAAATACTATGTGATGATGATTACCTTACATTTGGACAGTGCAATGCATCACAGTTAAAATTCAAAATTTCAAACGTGTTCACAAGCATGATTGGGAAACAGATAAATGTTTCTGCTGTGATTAATGGACATACTGACGAACCGTTTATTTTCGGCAAATACCGTGTCGTTTCTGATAAACCTACAGATGATAAGCGTTACCGAAATGTGACGGCATATGACGCTATATACGACATTGGAGAAGCGGAAGTATCTTCCTGGTATAACGGATTAAAGTTTCCTTTGAAGTTAAAGCAGTTCAGAAACAGCTTTTTTGCATATTTTGGTGTTGAACAGGTAGAAACCACATTACCTAACGACAACATGGAAGTGGCAAAAACGATTAAACCAAGTGAGTTGTCTGGCCAGACGGTCATGGAAGCAATCTCCTCAATAAACGGATGCTTTGGACACATTAACCATGATGGAAAATTTGAATATGTTTTCCTAAAAGCAATGATATCCGGTTTATATCCACGGAAAGGTTTATATCCACAGAAAGGATTATACCCTAGAAAAGGTTCTGAAAAAGAAAAAGTTACTGGTGGAAAATACAAAACTGTAAAATATGAAGATTTTGTTTGCCAAAAAATCACAAAGGTGCAGATAAGACAATCAGAATATGATATTGGTGCAGTTTACCCTGATACGGAGATTACAGATAACGACAACAGTTATATTTTGCAAGACAACTTCCTTGTATATGGAATGGGTGCAGATGCACTAGAAACGGTTGCAAGAAATCTGTATGAGGTTATAAAGGTTGTTAAATACAGACCTTATAACTGTGAAAAAATAGGAAATCCATGCTTGAGCCTTGGAGAAGCAGTAAATGTATATACTGCTAAAGAAATCATAGAAAGCTATGTATTAAGCAGAACATACAAAGGAATCCAACAGCCGATGGACACCATATCGGCCAGTGGAAAAGCACCAAAGTACAGTGAACAGGTAAATGGAATTAACAAAAGTATAATTCAACTCCGTGGCAAGACCAATGAGTTGGAGCGGAATGTCGAAGAGACCCGGTCCGAAATTAAAGATATTGAAAACGGACTGGATACAAAAATTACTCAGACCGCCGGGAAAATAGAGCTTGAAGCAAAAAGAGCTACAGAAGCAGAAGGGAATCTTAGTAGCAAAATTTCGCAAACTGCGGAATCTATAACCGCAGAAGTAACCCGTGCACAAGGGGTAGAAACAGATTTAGCAGCGGCAATCTCTGTCCAGGCAGACCAAATTAAGCTGAAAGTCTCCAAAGGTGATGTCAGTTCACAGTTGAGCATTGAAAGCGGACAGGTAAGTATTTCTGGTGATAGGTTTGTCTTGGATTCTACCAACTTTTCTATTACCGCTGATGGGAAAGTTACTGCAAAAAGCATTGATATAACCGGAGGAACTATCAATTTACAGTCAGCATCACAAGATTATAGTACGATTGTGCTGAAATACGGTTCTTATACTTGTGGAATGGATGGCGCAGGAATTCAAGCAACATACGGTTCAAACAGTACAACTCTTACAGCAAGTGGAATTTTAACCAATGGAACTGTAAATGCGTCTCAAGGATACTTTGATATAATAAGTCCAAAGACATCATCAATAGGAACTATAGCATTTAGCAGTAGCGTAAAAATAAGTGGAGATACAGAACTTGCAATAGGACATACTCACAAAATTTATGGGACACTTTTAGTTGACACAACTGCTTTTGCAATAACAAGTGCAGGAAATGTTAAATTAGCATCTAGTTTGGGAAATGTTGGTTTTTTTGGAAGCAATGGTGCACAAAAAAAGACAGTGAGCAAAATCACATCACCAAGTTCAACCAGTACATACAGTATTGCAACCACATTGAACAGCTTGATAGATGCTCTTAAGGCATATAACCTCATAGGATAGGAGAAAGAATATGAACAGTTTGGAAATCAGAGAATTTGAACAGGAGATTGTAAATCTTTTCAACGGATGTGGTCTGCCGATGGAGGTTAAGCGGATCATTGTGAACGGTATTGCCGGGCAGATTAACAGAGCCGCAGACAATCAAATCAATGTAGAGTTGGCAGAAAGAAATAAAGATAAAGAAAGCGAGGTAACCTCAGATGGCAATGAATAAGGTTTATACCAGAATTAACTGGGAAGATTACCCCAGTGAGAACACGGACATTGATGAAATAAATCTTAATAAAATGGATTCTGCCATTGATGCGTTGGACAACCGTATCATATCACAGGATGCCATTAAGGTTGATAATACTACAATCAACGACAAGATTGCAGACTGGACTATGGATGAAACAACCGGTGTTATTACTATTACAAAATACAACGGTGAAAAGATTATTTTTGACCTTAACATTGAAAAAATTCCTGTCGGCTTTTCCATGTCTGATGATGGAATCATTACCATGACTACAGAAGATGGAACACAGTTTACGGCTAATATTGGTTCTATGATTCCGGTGTTGACATTTGAAGATTCTGCTACCATAGCTGTATCCGTGACTGGTACTGGAAAGAATAAGACTTATTCTTTTTCAATAAAAACAGGATCAGTAACAGATGCTATGCTACAGCCTAATTATTTAGCAGATATTAGAGTAGAATCCGCAAATGCATCTGCTTATGCGCAATCCGCAAATGCAAAATCTGTATTGGCTGAATCTTATGCCATAGGTGGAACCGGAACAAGAGAAGGAGAAGATACAGATAACGCAAAGTATTATATGGAGCAGGCAAAACAGCAAACAGGAGGTATACCTACAAAAGTCAGCGAATTAGAAAATGATGCTGGATACATTAAAAAATCAGTTTCTGATTTGCTAAATTATTATGACAAAACCACTGTTGATAAAAAAATAGATGCAATTCCCAAAACAGATTTGACAAACTATTTGACCAAAACTGGTGATGGTAGTAATTTGACTGCGGTGTTTGAAGAAGCAAAAACTTTAGAGGAATTAACGACAGGAGAAAAGTTATCATCTATTTTTGGAAAACTTAAACTGGCTGTAAAAAACCTTAAATCACTTATAGGCCTTATCGGAACTACCGATATTTCGACTATTGGTGACGGTACTATCACTGGGGGATTAAGTGATGTAAATGGCAAGTTAGAACAAAGTAACATAGTGGAAACGGTAAATTTAAGTTCATATACACAATCAAATAAATATACATTACCAAGCGATGGATATATTCAAGCAAGAGCCAACTCAAATATTCCAACAATTATGGTCGCCATTGAAGGTAAAAATAATGATTCACCAACATTCTACTTGTCTGCTGATTGGCAAACAGATAGATTTGCAACAAACAGTATTTATGTTAAAAAAGGTATGCATGTATATATGATTTCACAAAATTGTGGAGCAAGTTTCTATCCATTAAGTTAGAATAATTATTTTAAGGCACTTGTTTAAAATATAATGGTGATAGAAGCATCTACGAGTAATCTTATCGTTTCGTATGAATTATTTATATCTGTAATTTTAATCGAAACACAATTTGCAAACTTGTTAGTAATATGACATTTTGATACATCAATATATCCAAGCCCATCGAAATAAACTGTATTTATTGTTACGTTATAATTTGTATCTTTTGCTAAAAAAGGAAAAACTACAGTAAAATCAAGTCTATTATTTTCAAAACCTTTGCAACATTGGAATCCTGTATGTAGAGTATAAGATTTCCCAATGGATTGATCTATTAACTTGCCATTTACAGAAGTAGTTATAAAAAAATATTTGCGAAATAACAACAAAAAAGAGCATGGTGTAAAAGCCATGCTCTTAATCTCTTTATCTGATTCCCCAATCACCGTCATTGTTGACGAATCCAACCACATATCCTATCATGTCATCAATTATGTGCTCCGGAAGTATACTGTTTGGAGACATGAGCGGAACATATCTCCATTTTCTTACACCGTCTTCAATTATATGTGTTTTCACGACAATATATATTCCACCATTACTGGTCACAATACATCGTTCACCGTCTTGCGGTTCACGATCCGCAGCGAGGAGAATTATTTCCCCTGGCAGATAAAACGGCATATAATAGTCGCAAGGGATTTTCACACCGATGTAAGCCTTGGATTTTATGTCTTCCGGTAAATGGTCTATGCACATGGGTTCCACGGCATTTGTGGTTGCAATAATTCCATTTACAAGCTGTGGATTAAGGACAGAAATGTACTTGCGTGATTTTTCGAGACTGGAATAGATTTTGGCTTGGTGACGGATGAAGTAGCGGATAAGGTAAAGAGAGTGCTCCGGCAGACTGCGGCATATCTTGACAGATTCCAGCATCTTATCTTCCATAGTTCCGCAACCTACAAGTTCGTCTACACTGATTCCAAAGGCTCTAGAAAGCGCAACAGCGGTCGATAGCTTCGTATCGTTAGAATTACCGTATAGCAGTGAATTAAGCGTAGAATAAGGCAAATTAGCTTCATCAGCAAGCTTGTAAACCGTCATGTCCGGCTCATTGAGAAATTCATGGAGATTCCCACGAAAACTTAACATATAATTTGCACGGTTGACTGATAGATGTGTCGATATTTCTTTGATTCGGTCTTTTTCCATCATGTTTTTTATCCCCCTTTCACATGATACACTTGTAACATCCCTCGTTACGAGGGACTTCAAGTTCTGGCGAGGGCGGTGTTTATTGGCGTTTTCACCGTCCTCTTTTTGTTGATATTTTACATCAATAAAAAATGTACGTCAAATATATTGATTGTTTAGAACGTATGTTCTATAATGTGGTGTATCGCTACCAAGTGCGGAAAGATTAGGGGGTGTACTATGGGGGATGAAGATTACAGAAATAAGATTATTGAAATCGTTAATGGTATAGAAGATAAGAATTTTCTGAAATTTCTACATGGGATGCTTGTTTCTTTTCAAAAGAAATGGGGCATCTAGTGCCCCTCTTTCTCGTACCAATAGGATATGTTGTCAAATATGGTTTGTTTGTGCTCTCTGTTAAGTGACATTAACTTCTTTACGCTTTCAAGCAATTCCGTGTTTGACAGCAGTTCCGGTATCAATTCCTCTTCTTCAACCGTAAGGTTGTCTGACCAACCCATCAAATAAGCTGGCGAAGTATTAAGAGCCTTGCATATTTTCTCTATAACATCTGATGGTATATTAGTAACCAAATTGTTCTCATATTTATAAAGAGTTTGCTTTTTGACACCGATTTTTTCAGCTAGTTCTGTTTGAGACATATCTATAAGCGTACGCAGCTTTTTTGTTCTGTCCCCTATCGTCATGGCTTTATCCTCCTTTCCTATCGGTAACTTTATTATAGCACGAAAAAGTTACTTGTCAATAAATAAATAACTTGACAAGTTACAAACTGGTGATATAATGAGAGTAACTTCACAAGTTACGAAGTTAGAAAGGAGAGCATAATGGTAGATACTAGAAAGCTCCGTGGGGTCATTGCTGAAAATGGAAAAACACAGAAAGATGTCGCAGAAATGATTGGAATTACACCAAAGACTTTTTATGAGCGTATGCAACGTGGAGTTTTTGGAAGTGATGAAATTCAGATTATGATTGACGGCCTGAACATCAGCAATCCTATGGATATTTTTTTTGCAAGCAAAGTAACTTCATAAGTTACTGAGAAGAGGAAATATGAAAAAGAGAAGGGTGTATGTAATGGATTGCGGAAGCTTTATTAAAATAGGAGTTTCTAATAATCCGGACAAAAGGGAAAAACAAATACCATACAAAGTAATGCAGTATTATTCATCAAAGCCAATAGATAATCCGTTTGAAGTAGAAAGAAAAATGCACACACATTTTAGAAAATATTCTGCGGTAAATATCGGAAAGGAATATTTTCATTTACCTTTTACGGATGCTGTCAGAAAGCTAATGGAAATGACATCTGAAATAAATTGTGGAAACGAAAAGCAGGTAACCGACAGATTAAAGGTTTATGCAGTTGGTGGAGATGGAGAGGAAGAAACAGAAAGAAGAATAACTGAAAGGGTGAAAGAGGTTATTTCTTCATTATCTGAATTTGATAAAGGTTATTTTCTCGCAAAGTATTATTAGGAAAACACAAGGTCAACAGAAGAGAGGTGAGAATATGAAAAAGCCATATGGATATGAAATTGATGGTACTAGCATGACTTTGTCCGACAGCGTAGAGTGCATGGCACTTATTATTGCAGAAGAATATTGTAAAGATGAGAAGAGAATCGAAGAAATACAGCAACGGTGTAAAATCCTCGATTCTCTCTCAATGGCACTATTGGCAGTTAAAAAATAGTTCTTATATTTCGCATTGGATTGATAGCTGCTTCACATTTTGCCTGATCCGGTTTTTCTTCCGGCAAAGAATTGACGATTTCTGAATAGTATTGGTCGTACAGGTTCTTAAAATCATCAAAGCTTCCGGTATATCCACAGATTTTAGCAATAGCGTAAGCAGATGCGTATTCTTTAGAATCCAAATTATTTCACCTCCTTATATAAGAATAAGGAGAGTATATCACAAACAGGGAGTTAATTGAATGATTGAAAAAGAAAAAATTACGGAGGAATTTTCCAAGAGAGGTGAGAATATTGAAAATGCTTCATTATAGTTGGCTTGACACAATACCAATTACAGTGTTTGTTCTTCTGACTTGCATTATGAGTTATTGGCATGGGAGATCCGAACACGGATGGAGAATTGTCGGACTTGTCTACACTATAATTTTGGGAATAATCGGTCAGATTCTTGTAGGATTTTTCCCAATGTTTGGGTAACAGTAAGCAATTTTTCCGAGGAATCGTTTTTCCTGTTGAGTAACGAATCATGAAGAGAAGATAATTGATCCCAATATTCGGATGGAACATATAAAAATAATTCATGGTAAGAGCGTATGTACTCTATTTTTTCACTTGGATAATTTGTTTCTAATTGTTTGGAAGCAAATTCCAAAAAATGATTAAATACGGATTGCTGTTTTTGATAATAGGAAATCTGTTTATCATATTTTAGTTCCAATTTTCTTATTTGAGTACTGTGTATGCTATTGATGATAGTTACTAAAACAGGACAAACTATCGCAACGCATAAGGTTATAGCTGATACAGCGAGTTCTAAGTGATTTGTATTTAATGTTTCCATGAATATGTACCTCCAAGAAATTTTTATTATTATACCACGAAAAGGAAGTGAATTGAATGAGTGAAAAAGAGAAAAAGATTGTTGAAAAGTTAAAGAGAGCCATTCCGAATATGTCAGATTTCGACAAGGGATATATTCTCGGCAAGACAGAGAAGATGGCAGAGGAATCTGTTAAGAAGCAGGAGGAAGAGCGTGAAGTCATCAAAAATTGAAATTCGACAGTGTGACGGAGAAGAGGGAGTTTTTACGGAAGTCCTCATTGATGGTCACAAAATCAACGGTGTGAGAAGTTTCACACTGAAACAAGGTGTTGGGGATGATGTTCCTACTCTGACACTTGACCTTAATGCACTTAATCTTGCAACGGATATGAAAGTGTTGCGGATTATGCAGGAGGGGTTAGGAGAAATCGAAAGTATTAACTTCAAAAAAGAATAGGCTCCCATATTTCAGAGAGCCATTCCATCATCTGTTGATATTTTGAAGTATGGAGCATTGTTTTGGGTTGTTGCAGCAACCAGTGAGACCGGCATATTTGCAGTCTAATCTTCCATTTTCAAATTTTGGTTTAATATCTTCCAACGAACCAACAGATATTTGCCTAAAATCAACAGAGTAATTTTTGTTCTGCTTATCGCAGAATCCGGTGTATAACAATTTATCACCTCCTTTATAGGAGAGTATACCACAGAAAGGAGAACAATGAACGAATTACAAACATCAAACATGAAAACACCCATTGAGATTGCGTTGGGTGTAGATGAGAACGGAATGACTACCGCAAGAGCATTGTATGAGTTTTTGAGCGGAGAGAAAAGCCACTTTTCAAGATGGGCAGAAAAGAACATAGAAAATAACGAGTTCTTTGAAGAAAACAAGGACTGGTGGGGGTTCGCCATTGTGGCGAACGGTAATAATTGCAAGGATTACCGACTAACTACCGACTTTGCGAAACATCTGTCAATGGAGAGCCATTCTGCAAGAGGGAAAGAAGCAAGACAGTATTTCATCACCATTGAGGACAGAGCGAAGCAGGAAGTAATCAACCGGTCACAACTTTCTCCTCAGATGCAGATGGTTATGCAAATGGCTGAAAGCATGGCAAGGCAGGAGTTGGAACAGAAGAGACAATCGGAAAAGGTAAACCGCATAGAGCAGACTGTTTCCAACATGAAAGAAATTTTCACAGAGCCTATCGGAGACTGGAAAGCAGACATTAATGCAAAGGTACGCAATATTTCCGCAAAGAGCGGTATCGACTATCAGACACTTTACAATCAGATGTATGGCGAATTGGAAAATGAAGCACATTGTGTTTTAGCAAGGCTTCAGAGCAATAAAATCAAGCGTATGGAAGATGCCGGAAACACGAAAACAGCTATCAGAGAGGGAACTACAAAGATTGCGGTTATTTTTGACAATGCAAGACTGAGAGTAATCTTTGAGAATATCGTAAGGAGATATGCTATGAGGTATTGCGTATAGAAAGGAAGAGAAATGAGAAACAAATATTTGAAATTGAGTAATAGAGTAATTACATCAACGGACAACAAAGGAAAAGCAATGTACTTTACGAAAGTAGACAGTGCCGCTACATTCCAGAAGTTGTTTCATGATGAAGAAGCTTCATACTGTGTATCTGTAACAGATATTGAAGTAGATATGGGTAACGGGGCAACATTTACAGATGCGATTTTAATGACATACATTGCAGAGGAAGAGGACGGATCAAATATGTTTTTGGATGTCATTATCAGTGATTTACTGGGTACGTTCGTATCCGAATGGTATTAAGCCTATGAGAACAACAATAAAGCTGTTTCTTCCTATTATAATGGCACTCTCGATCACATTTACATCCACGGCACAGCCATCCGGCAGTTTTATATCCGAGGAAGCGCAGGAATCGTGTGTAAAGTACGGTGAGGAATACGGCATATGCCCGGAAATGATTATGGCAATGATCGAGAGGGAATCCTCCGGCAGACCCGATGTGGAAAGTGGTGGTTGCAAAGGTCTGATGCAGATTTCTGACAGATGGCATAAAGACCGCATGGAGCGGTTGGGAGTGACGGAAATTTACTCCGTAGATGGCAATATCCATGTGGGAGCCGACTACTTGTCGGAATTGTTTGAAAAGTACTGTGATGTAGGAATTGTACTCATGGTTTACCACGGAGAGAAGAACGCAGCTACAAAGACAGAATTAAGTGATTACGCTGACTGGATATTAACCAGGAGCGCAGAACTGGAAAGGATGAATGGAAAATGACGAACAGAGAGAAGTATGCAGAACAGATTATTGACATGGCACTTGATAGTATAGAGATAGCTTTGGACAAAGAAGGAAAGTTATGTGATTGCAATGTAATACTTTGTTCCGATTGCGCATGGAGTGGTAAAAGCAGATGCAGGGAAAGGTTCAAAGAATGGGCGGAACAGGAATATGTAGAGCCTACGGTTGACTGGTCGAAAGTGCCGGTGGATACAAAGGTATTTGTAAGAAATTCTGACAGTGAATCTTGGTGTCCTAGATATTTTGCAAGATTCAAAAATGGGGGAATATTTACATGGACTAATGGTGCTACTTCTTTTTCAATTGATGACTTTAATAATGTATCAAAGTGGAATCAAGGAAAACTTGCGGAGGACACCGTATGAGTGCCAAAAAGCGGTTTACCGTCAAAGGGTGCATCGGAAAGAAATTCTACAATCCGAAAGAGTGGGAAGTTGACCGTGAAACAGCATTCTATTACAGAATTGTAAACCGTGAGACTGGAAAGAAAAAATGGTTAGGAAAGGAGTATTTTCATGCAAAAAAGGCAGATTATCCCCATCGTCCGTGCGAATGAGATTCTGATTGCAAGACTGTTAGATGCAGGAATCTTGTATATCGGAGAAGACAACGTGATTCACGTAACAGAAGACTGAAAGCCGGAGGATTGAGGAAATGGAAAGGAAGATAAGAAAAATCTTGGTAGAACTGGGGCTGAAACAGTACTTGCCGGGATTCCAGTACATCATCGAGGTTGAAACGCTGATGTTCGAGAACCGAAATAGAAGGCTTTCTGAAATCTACCGGATTATCGGAGAGGAACACAGCATAAATGAAAAAAGTGTGTACCAGGCAATCAAGTGGGTAGTTGATAATATGAACCCAAATACAGAGTTATACAAGGAAATCAACGAGACAGACAAGCCGGTATCAATCTATATGTTTGTAAATTCGCTATATTTATATCTTTGGGAGGATAGGAAAAATGAGGATTAAGCACATCTTTTTGCAGAATTTCTGCAAATTCTACGGATCTAACGTAGTGGACACTGATTTATACGACCGGACAGAGGTATCCGGTGTGAATGAAACTGGAAAGTCCACAATCAAGAGAGCAATTCAGTATATTTTTGGATGCCGTGACGAGAACGGCAGAGAGATCACCGGAATCAGACCACATGACAAGGACGGCAATGACATTGACGGAGATATTACCGCAGAAGTTACCGTGGAGATTGATGGCACAGACAAGGTTCTGAAAAAAGTATGCCGTCAGAACTTTAATAAGAAAGGTGAGTTTACCGGCAATGTCACGGATTACTACGTAAATGATATTCCTAAAAAGGCAGCAGACTTTGAAGCATTTTTGGAAGAAAGCGTATGCGGTAAAGATAAGTTTTCGCTTTGCATCAATGCCATGACACTTTTGCTGAAAGGCGGCACGGATCAGAGAGACATTCTTGCTGATATGTTTGGCCAGCACAGTAATGATGACATTTGCAACCAGTTTCCGGAGTTTGAAGCATTAAGGACTGTTCTGCAGGATGGAACAGTTGATGAACTGAAAAAGCGTTGCAATACGCAGTTGTACGGCACAAGAGGTAGAAACGGGACCAAGGGATTGCAGGATTTGTTAGATGAAATTCCGAGCCGTATTGACGAGGTGAGCCGTCAGAGAGTGGATATTGACCTTGCGGATCTGGAACTGAAAAAGAAAGCTTTACTGGATAAGCTGGCAGAGAACATTAAACAGCAGACGGATACACAGAATAGCATGAAATCCTACGATAAGCTGTCTGATGGAATTATTGAGTTAAAAGGTCAGCTGAGCGCATTGCAGCAGAAAGCAAATGAAAAACTGGATGCGGACAGAAGAGAGAAGCGCACAACACTGAATCAGATTCAGAATGAACATCAGAAAGAGTTGCTTAAGGCAGATACCATTCGTGAAGAGATCACTGCACTGGAAAAGCGGATCGCACAGTATGAGCAGAAGAGACAGGACTTGAAAAAGAGTTGGGATTTGAATAGCAGCCTTAAACTTGATGAAAATTCTCTGATTTGTTCCTACTGTGGGCAGGAATATCCGGAAGATAAGAAAGAGCAGTTAAGAGCAGATTTTGATACGCACAAGGCACATGAACTGGAATTGATTACCAAAGAGGGTTCTTCCTGTGCTGGACATATCAAAGCGGACAAGGCAGAACTGGAACATAAGCGTGAGGAACTGAAAAAGACCGAGGATGAAGTGGAACGGTTGGAAAAAGAGGTATTTATTGCTGATAATGCCTTAAATTCCATTCCGACAAGCGTTGATATTTCCGGCACGGAAGAATACAAAGTTGTTCAGTCACAGATCGCAGAGAAAGAAGCTGCCATGCACAAATTCACTGACATGAATCTTCTTCGGATCCAGTTAAAAGGTGATGAAGAACAGATCCGCAATGATATTTCCGTGGTTGATAAGTCTTTGGCGAGTGTAAGCATTAACGAGAGTGTGGATAAGCGTATTGCAGAACTGGAACAGGAGCGTAAGAACATTGCACAGAAGATCACGGATGTGCAGGCACAACTTGACCTGTTAAAGAAATTCAGCCGGAAGAAGAATGAACTGCTGGAAGCTGATGTGAATAAGTATCTTTCCTTCTGCACAGTGCGGATGTTCAGACCGCTTGTGAATGGTGACACGGAAGAATGTTGTGACTTTACATACCTTGGAGAGCCTTACAGCCGGAACATGAACCACGGAGCAAGGATTCTGACGGAGATTGACATTTGCAATGCGTTCCAGAAGCGGTGCGGTGTGGAGTTACCTATCATGGTTGACGATACCGAGAGCCTTGACCAGTGGAAGATTCCTGATGTTTACAGCCAGTTGATTATGTTCCGCAGAAGTGATGATGCGGTTTTGAAAGTGGAGGAAGTGCCTAATGCCTAATGATGATTATGATATGGATAAAAAAGTTGAGATTTCTGCTGATGAAATGTGCAGAGTAATAGCAAAAGTAATGGCAGAAGAGCCGTTTGTTTCTATTATTACGAAATCCCCTGTCATGAGTTCTATTTTTTCTCTTTTTGGAGCAAAAATTTCTGCCAAGATATTTTGTGATGAGATAAAGAAAGGAGATGCGGAAAATGCAGATTAAGAAAGAGACAGTCATTTCTGTTCTGACAACAAGCGGAGAAACAATCAATGACGGTGACACCGTGATATTCAACTTTGATGAAAAGTGTTGTGTGGGCGTTTACATGGGACTTTCAGACCGTGGAGCCTTGAAATTCAAAGGCAAGATTGCTGATACAGATGTGACATATCATGTGATGCCTAGAAGCATCAAGGAGATTTACAAGGCTGATGTCAAAGTGAAAAATGATGAATTTGGCAAATTTATGAATGAGCCGGAAAGCGAGGAATAATAAGATGGAAAAACGTAAATTTAAGGTTGGAGACAGAGTAAAAGTAAAAAAGAATACTGTTACACTCAATATAAGAACTGTGGGGGAATGCGGAACAGTCAAAAAACTCTTGACGGATAATTGCTATTCGGTTGAGTTTGACAAATTTGTAGACGGTCATGGTTGCAAAGGATTCGCCAAATATGGGTACGGATGGAATTGCGCAGAAGATGCGCTTGATTTAGTGAAACATCAGAATGAAACCATTGTCATCTACCGCAATGACAACAAAGTAGTTGCACTGGACAAGTCCACTGGCGAGAAAGCAGAAGCAAAATGCAATCCGGCTGATGAATTTGATTTCCGTACTGGTGCTAAGTTGGCTTTTAATCGGCTGATGGGCGAAGATGTGAAGCCTGATAACGGTGTTCGTGAGGTTAAGAGAAAAGCTAAAGTCGGTGAGTACATCAAAATTGTTGATGCAATGCCTTCGATGATTCCCTATAAAAACGGAGATATATTTAAGGTTCTTTCTACAAGTATGCTCGGAGTTGTAATTGAGAAAGATGGAAAAGCAGTTACATCGGCATGGCACAGAGAGTACGTTGTCCTTGAAAACTACAAACCGGAAGAAAAATCGCAGGAAGATGATGACAGCGAAATCCGTGTCGGTGACATGGTAGAGGTAACACATAGAGGTAAATGCTATTCAACATACTATACATGGAGCGGTCTTGGAAGTTATAGACAAAATTTTGTTAATGGAGTTTCTGTTGAAAATGGAATGGTTGCAAAGGTTTTGAACATTTCGCAACACGATGACGATAAGCGGAAAACTCTTGCACTTATTCAGAATCCAAAGACAAGCCAGGTATTCATCATTAACATTGACGGCATCAAAAAGGTAGAAAGGTAGGTAGAAACATGGCAGACGAAAAGAAGCAGGAACTTAACACACAACTTTCATATTTTGCAAATCAGTACACTGGACTTATGGAGCGTGATTTTTCTGAACATGGGTTGCAGTTTGATGATTATTCAAAGCAATGCGTAATGGCATCTATGAGTGCCATATATAACCTTGTGAAATCTAGCAAGGCAAATATGAGCAATCTGAACGGTTCAAATCTGCGACAGGTTATTGGACAGGTTTCAAGCCTTAAGCTGAATGCGAATGCGGTTCCAAGAGAATGTTATTTCCAGTTAAGGAGCAAACAGGCGGCAGATGGCTCTTGGTACAAAGAAGTGGAAATGGGTATCGAAGGTGACGGAAACGATGCAATTCTTCGCAATTTTGGTGTCGGTGTAAAGAAAGTGCATCCTGTGTGGCTTGTAAAAGAGGGAGACATTTTCGTTTATCCGAAACATAAGGGTATTGAAATGACTCCTCCGGAATGGGAAGAAAAAGGAGAATCACAGAAAGTAATCCGTGTTGTTTACCCTGTGGAAATGGAGAATGGGAAAACAGAGTATCTGATTGCAGAAAGAGAAGGAGTAAAAACTAATCTTTTTGCTCATATCAGAAATAATATGATGAACGAGACATTTGGACTTGTAAAAGGTGGCAAGAAGACCAGATATGATGCAACAGATGCGGAGAAAAAAGCTATTGAAGCTAAGAAAGAAGAGATTTTTTCTGAAATTCGCAAGTGCGCAACTCTTGAAGATATGCTGAATTGCGAGGTGGCAAGACCATATATCTCCGCAGCATGGCTTGATACACCGGAGAGCATGATCGTTCGCAAAATGCGTAACAATGCCATCAAGAAGTATCCTAAAGATTTTAATTCCATTGCTTCACAGTCTATTTTGCAGATGGATGAAACATACCAGGAAGCACAGGAAGAGATTAAGGAGAATGCCAATTCAATAGAATTTGTGGAAGGTTCTTTCAAGGAAGTACCGCAGACCGCAGAGACGGACATTGCCAGCGCAGAGACACCGGATTGCTTTAAGTAGGAGGATACCATGAGAATTATATCGCAGGACGGAACATTAGACATTCCTTATGAGCAGGTGGTTATTCAGAGATTTAAGGGTGAAATTTACTTTCTGAATAAGAACCTCATAGGTGTAGAACAACTTTGTGGTGATATGGTTATTGCTGAATATTCCACAGAGGAAAAAGCAGAGAAAGCTATGGAAATGCTTAGAGATGCATATGTCGGTATGCCTATAGTAATGCAGAATGTCGATGTTTCAGAAGATGTGGTGAATGAATTTGAAAGATTAAAGAAATGCGGTATTATGGTGCGAACAGAAAATCAGCCGTCAAAAATAGAATGCATTAGCAATGCTATCTTTCAATTTCCTACAGAAGAAGAATTGGAGTAGCCTATGAAATACTACTGGGTTCGCATCTATGATTATAAGGTAGACGATGAACTGAAAGAGTTTACAGATGATAACGTGTGGGATGCTCAAAAAGGCACTCTTCTTGATGAATATTATCTTTGCGGAGAGGATATGTCTCGTGGTGAAGCAAAGGACGAAGTAAAGAAGAAAAGCAGTATTTCAAGGTTTGCAAAGCCAAGAAAAGGTAGTGGAATATATGCTTTGGTTATGGACAGCAACCAATTCTTCTATGATCGATTCAATATTGAAGTTGATACAATCTGTTTTAACTGCCATAAGTCAATCAAAGGAAAGCAAAAGGACTTTCCATACATTATGGCAGATGGTGGGGAAAAATATTACTTTTGTTCTTATGGTTGCCGAGCTGAAACCAGTAGCAAAATTAATCCCTATTACGAGGGAGAATTTCAAACCAGAGAGGGATATGAGAGCAATGGTGGTGTATATGGATATATTTACCATATTTATAACAGAAAGACCAATATGCACTACATAGGACAAACGGTATATATGCCATTTTTTCGGTGGCAGGAACACGTTAAGAGCGGTTTGAAAGGTAATATTACAGACCTTGTATTTGAGACCATTACAGAGGTGCGTGTTAAATCACAAGAGTATCTAAACAATATTGAAGCATGGTGGATTCGGAAATACATTGATGAATATGGAAGAAATCATGTTATGAACATTACAGTTCCAAAGATAACTCTTGAAGATTTAGCAGTGGAGTATTCAAAGATTGTTTCGGGTCAGCTAAGTCTTGAAAGAGAGATGATGCAGGAGTGAAACTTAAAGTTTTAGGCTCCGGTTCTTCCGGTAACTGTTATCTTCTGACAGAAGATAACGGTGAAACACTTCTGGTTGATGATTGGTGGTGAAAAAAATTGGAAGAAGAATGGAAATGGATAAAAGGATATGAGGGAATATATCAGATTTCAAACCTTGGAAATGTAAAAAGTTTTCACCATTCAGAAAATGGAAAAATGTTAAGCATTAAAAACAAAAGAGGTTGGTATCTTTCGTTCAGAACAACTGAGAAAGATGGCACGCGCAAAACACTTAGAGTACATCAAGAAGTAGCAAAAGCATTTATTGGAGATGTCCCAAAAGGTTTTGATGTACACCACAAAGATGAAAATAAGCAAAACAATGCATGGTGGAATCTGGAAATAATACCAAGAAAAGAGCATTTATATATTACTATGTCAAAGCATCCTGAAATATATGAAAATATGAATATTAAAAATATATACGGGAATAAACATGTTTTGCAATATACAGATGACGGATATTTTGTAGCAGAATATGCAAATGCCAAAATAGCAGAAAAATACACTGGTGTTTGTAGCCGGAATATTTTGCAAGTTGCCAATAAAGAAACTTTTAATGAAAAAGGAGCAATAAGAAAACAGGCTGGTGGATATGTTTGGAGGTTTGGTAATGAAAGTGAGGTGATGAAATGCTCAAATTGAAATGTTGCGGTTCGGGAAGTTCTGGCAACTCATACGCATTGATTTTTAATGGTGAAATTCTTCTTATTGATGCAGGAATGAAAATCATGGATATAAAGCGTATGTGCGACTGGAACGTGTGCGGAATAGTAGGTTGCATAGTTTCTCATGAGCATGGTTAGGAGACCATAGTTTATCCGTATCAGACCTTGAACACATGGGAATAAAGGTGTGGCAACCGCAGTCAGACCATTCAGAACGTGAAAGACAGATGGGAAAATTCCACATATTCTGCTTTCAAGTGCCACACAACGGCACAGAGAACTACGGATTTTTGATTATGGTTGACGGTCAGAAACTTTTGTATCTGACAGACCTTGAATATTGCCCGTATGTGTTCAAAAAACAGCGGTTAGACCATATGCTGATCGAGTGCAACTATCAGAAGAAATATGTTGACATGGATGCGCCTAATTACGTTCACAAGGTCAAAGGTCACTGCGAACTGGAGACCTGCAAAGGAATTGTCGAAGCGAACAAATCAGATGCCCTGCAGAACGTCATATTGTGCCATTTAAGCCGTGATAATGCAGAATCCAGTGAATGTGTCGCAGAGGTAAAAAAGATTGCTCCATTGGCGAATGTGGACTATGCGGCAGCAGGAAAGGAATGGATTTTACAGAATGGAAAGGAGTGTCCGTTTTGAGTGGTGGAAGTTTTGGCTATTTGTGCTACAAAGATGTTCCGGAGTTGATGGAGCCGTCAAGTATCTCCAACCTTGAAATTATGGTGCAACACTTACAGTTGTACGGTTACGAGGACATAGCACGAGATACACAGCGGTTGATTGAGTATATCCGGTCGGCAAGTATCAGAATTGAGGTTTTGAGTGAGAATCTTAACGATGTTTTTCATGCGGTAGAGTGGCATGAGAGCGGAGATACTGGCAGAGAGACCATGATTGCAGAACTGGAAAAGTACAGAAAAGGTGGTGCGAATGGCTGACACATTTTATAGACCACTTACACCACAATTAAGAAGTGAAATAATGCAGAGCATTGATTCTAACATATCCGAACTGAATACCTGTAAAAACAATGCTTTAGTCAATATGCAAAAGACAGGATATGGGGCATTGAGAAATATTATAAATGCCTTGCCGGACGGATATTTGATTCCATTTGAAAGGCGGTGATGTGGTTGGCTGATTGGAAGAATATAGCAAAAGCAAAATCCATAGAGAGAAAGAACCGTGAACGGATACTGGCAGTTAATCCACACGTTGACGATGGAAGTGGAATTTACTTTCTGACAAGAACAGACGAAGATGGTTTCCGATTTGCGTATGTGGGACAGGCGGTACACCTACTCCAAAGACTGGCAGGGCATCTTAACGGATACCAACACATTGATTTGTCTCTTAAAAGTCACGGATTATATTCTACGGAAAATATATACGGTTGGAAAATCGGATTCTTACACTATCCGGTAGAAGAACTGGACAAGTGGGAGCAGTACTGGATTAAGCGTTATGCGGACGAGGGTTACCAGCTTCGCAACAAAACAGCCGGCGGTCAAGGAGACGGTAAGAAACAGATTGCAGAGTACCGACCGGGAAAGGGTTACCGTGATGGACTGGCACAAGGCAGAATCAACCTTGCTAGGGAACTGGCGAACATTGCCGACAAGCATTTGGTCATCAGTTTGAAGCCTGATAAGCAGAACAATTCTGTTTCACAGAAACAGTATCAGAAGTTTATGGAACTTTTGCATGGAGAAAAGGACGGTGAAAGTAATGAATAAAACAGACTATGAAGTACTTTTACAATACGTTGAAGAAACTGACAAGGAGTTTTATGAATCTCTTTCTACTCAAAAACAAATTATGTATCTTTGCTATCAATATGGAACTGAATCTTTTAAAAAGTACTTGTTTAAGTATAGATTTCAGCAAGTCTGCAATAAATTAAAGGAGTTTTTCAGAAAATGGTGAAATACAAAGGTGAATGCTGCGGATGTGCAACGAAAGCTTATCCATGTCTCGGCAATAGGTGCCCGAACATAAATGTGAAACATCTATACTGCGATAAATGCGGTGAGGATGTGGAAAGACTTTATGAATTTGACGGAAAGGAATTGTGTGGTGACTGTGTTTTGAAAGAACTGGAGGTTATTGAATGATAGTAAAAATAGGAAGAAATCATTTTGACATAACAGAAAACGATGTTGTTCTTTTTGACGGCGTAATATGGCGACTTATTAGTCAAAAAATAGCTAAAGGTTGGTATCATTACAGTCCAGTTGTAGCGAAAAATAAAGCTAATAAGTGGAAAAAAACAGGTGCTATTTACCTTGTAAGAGAAACTGGGTTATATAAAACCGAGAGTGGAAAGCAGATGGGGTTGTGGTATTACCAGTTTAACATCGAAAAACTGAAAGAGGTTGAACAATAACCTTGAAAATCACAGAACTTGGAGGTGATACATAAAATGCCAAAACGATATGACAATCCGCAGGAAATTTTGAAAATCATGCGGCAGACAGAACTTCTGAAACAGTCTGCGGAGAGAAGCCCATTCACCGGAATACTGACACTGTTCTGCTATACCTTGTGGAAAGACTACAAGTACTCACAGACGAGACTTTCCGACTTCTGCGGTAAATTTACCGAGTACAACGAAAAGTACGAGAATGAGCCTTATACGGAGTTACAGAGTAGGCTTAACGATTTCGCAGACTGGACGATTGAGTACAAGGAATTTACCGAAGCTGATTATCCACATTACAAGTCGGTTGTAGCGCAGAACTGCATCCGGGAACAGGTCAGATGCAACAACCTTATAAATGAATTGTCCACCAGGTACATCCTATATGGAATGGTAATCCTCATGGAAGATGGCTTCGGCAAGAAGAAGCTGACGAATTTCAAGGATAAGTTTTCTGACCACATGGACAAAGTCGGTGACAAGTGCAACGGAAAGGATTTCATGGACTTGTGGAGAGAACTGGTGGACAACACCGGAATCTATATTGAGAAGCCTATTTTTGAGTAAGGAGTTCTAAATGGCAGAAAAACGAATGTTCAGCGCAAAAATAATTGAGAGTGATGCTTTTTTGGATATTCCTGCTACGGCTCAAATGCTTTATTTCCATGTTTGTATGAACGCTGATGATGACGGATTTGTGAACAATCCACGGAAAATCATAAGGATGTGCGGTGCTTCTGATGATGATTTGAAGATACTGATAGACAGCAGATTCCTTTTATCTTTCGACAGCGGTGTTGTGTTGGTGAAGCACTGGCGCATTCACAACTATATTCCACCGGATCGCTACAAGCCGTCATGCTATGTGGATGAAAAAGGGAAAGTCGGTGTGAAGCTAAACGGAGCATACACCACAGACCCTAAAAAGATGATTTCTCCGGTAGAGGGAAATCCGAAGAAGAGTTGCTACGACAAAGAAATCAAACTTGATAAGAGGTGATATAAATGCAGATGACCGCATATGAACTGCTAGCAAACTATGAAAAAGCAGATGACAAGGAAAAACAGATTCAGATTCTTGCGGATTTGAACCACATTCCGGTCGATATGGTGTGTTTTGTGATTGACAACAGAGAAAAATTTGAAAATTTGGAAACACCATTGTCCACAGAAGAATTTGCAAAGTGGTGCGAGACGGAACTTGATCGTGTGGATGCTCATATCCATGCACAGGAAAAATATTACAGAGAAATTTGCAATGTATATGGAATCGCAAGTACATACGGAAAAAGGAGTGCAGCTGTATGAGAGAGGGAACAGGAAACTTTCAGAACGGCGACTTACTCTGCATGGCTACACATCCGATTGCTGATGCTATTAGAATCGGCAGAACGAATCCGTATGAATGCAGCTATCCTCAATTTGCAGAGAGACCGAGGATTCCGGAAAGGAGCAAGGATGGGAAAAGCAGTAGAGATTAGAGGATACACAGCCGAAGAAGTTGCAGAAAGTAGACGTATAGAACTAGAAAAAGACTATAAAAAATGCCGTGATAAGTTTGATGAAGTAAAAATGAGAACGCAATCGGTTAAACTTGCGAAGAGAGAACTTGAAAAGTGCAAACATGAACATGAACAGATGCTATCAGAATATCGCAGAGATAGCGTAGACAGAGTTTTATCTTACATTCGCAAAAAGAAAATTACAGATGCACATGAATTGGATTTACTGCTGTGCCACTGTCAGAATAAGCTGAACGGCAACATTGATGGTATTGAGTTAAATTTGCACTATGAGTAAAGGAGCAAGGATGGAGAGAGAAGAAACTATTTACTGCTTAAAGGCTCAGAGTGAACGGTACTCAGAGGTTTGTGAAGAATGTCCTCTGTACGGACAAACTGGAGTAGATCATTGCTGTGAGGATGCATTACAAATGGCAATCACCGCCTTGCAGAATCAGCCGGTATGGATTCCGGTAAGCGAGAGACTGCCGGGAAAAGATATCGGAGACTATCCGATAAATATGGTTACTCTTGATACTGGGGAAGTGTGCATTGGAGTTTACCGACGTGACAGCAAAGAATGGTGGACGAGAATGAACGAAGGCGAAACTTTATACAGTACAGATCATGTGGTCACAGCCTGGATGCCACTGCCGGAGCCGTACAGGGAAAGTGAGGAAGAACAATGAACAAAGATTTGAGTGATAAGGAAATAGAAGATTTTAGTAATCTGACAAATAAGGTATTGGCAGAAATATGTCGTATATCTGATGCACACAATATAGACAGAGATAGCGCATTAAAATACTTTGCAGATATGCTTACGGCTTTTATAGAAGTTGCGACTATACAGAATTATGACAGCAAGCAGAACAACGCAGACCGGATCAGGATCATGACGGACGAAGAATTACTCGATTTTATCTTCTCTATAGAAACCTATGACGATGGAAGTGCAAAAACCATAGAGGGCGGTGTTGCAATGTGTTCTGTGACAGAAGTGGAGCAGTGGTTGAAAGCAGAAAGCGAGGAATGAGGATGCAGGATAGATATTTATTCCGTGGAAAGCGGATTGATAACGGGGAATGGGTAATTGGAAATCGTATTGATGATGGTGTAACAGGGCAAGTATTTATTCATACAGTTGGTAACTCGGTAAATGAGAGTGATAAGGTCGGAGAAGAAGGATGTTTGCAGTTTGTGGCATTTGAGGTAGCCCCAGCCACAATTTGCCAGTGCACCGGACTTAAGGACAAGAATGGCAAGCTGATTTGGGAGAATGATGTTGTTAGTTATTGTGATTGCACAAAAGAAGACTACGTGATTGCGTGGGAACAGAATAAGGCTTGTTTTGAATATCAGGAATACAGCTGTTCAATGATGAATTTTGATGAATTAAGCGGTTGTGAAGTTGAAGTTATCGGAAACATATTTGATAACCCGGAACTGTTGGAGGAGTAATATGGCGACATGCAAACGCAAAAATCGTAATTGTCGGTATGAGTATAATCAAAATTCTTACCAGTGCAAGAAATGTATTGAGGAAAAATTAAATCAATATCCGATTACTTGTGAAGATTGTCATTACGGTGGTTGGGGAATATGCAATAAAAGAGGTAAGAATCAGCGGAGAATGAGACCTTGTGAGGATTTTAAATGGAGTTAAGGAGGGTTGCCATGACGGAGAATGAAGCAATTGAAGAATTAAAATATGATTGTAACGAAATTGGAAAAGCAATTCCATGTGATACATCATGGGGTGAATCCTTTGAAAATGCTTATGCAATGGCAATAAACGCACTGGAAGAAGTACAGCAGTACCGGCAGATCGGCACGGTGGAAGAATGCCGGGCGGCGATGGAGAAACAGACAGCGATTCCAAGAGAAATTATCGAGGGAAAATATTTTTGCCCGAAGTGCCACAACTTAGCACCATATCCGATGTACTGCGGATGCGGACAGAAACTGTATTGATTGGAGGGATGAAGAATGAGCGAAGCAGAATATATGGAAGATGGAGCGGATTATTTAGAGGAAGGATGCCAAAGACAGACTTGTGATGGCTGTATGGCTTACAATTATTGTCTGATAAAAGAACAGGAGGGCGAACGATGAAAATACTGATTGATATTCCAAAGGAATTTGAAGTGGACTATAACACAGACCGATTCGCAGAGTTCTTTTATCGTTGTCTTGCGGATATGGGTACCTGCTGTGGTAACTATGAGCAGGAGACCGCAGATATGATGGAAAAGGCATTCGCAGAGAGCAGACTTTACGACCCGAACACGGTTGTGAAGCAGTTGAAAGAACGCACAGCATTCCTGAAAGACTGTACAAAGTACGGAAATAAAACAGCAAATCAGCAGTCAAAATCCTACGACACTATGATGATGTACGAGGTCAAGGATTTGGTAGATGATTTGTTGGAGATTGTAAAGGCAGGTGGAACAGATGGCAATTAAGCCGATTTTATTCAATACAGAAATGGTTCGGGCGATTCTGGAAGGTAGAAAGAGTTGCACCAGAAGAATTGTGAAACCGCAACAACTCATAGGGATGTTGCCGGATAAATGCAAAAATGTAGCACCTGAAGAATTTTTGAAAGAAAAGAAACTCATGTTCAAACCATACTGCGATATGACAGATATAGAACTGATAAATAGTGCATACATAGCTCCATATCAGCCGGGCGATATCTTGTATGTACGGGAAACATGGGAACATTTTGATTGTTGTTGTTGCGAGGGAGACGAACATGGAAATTGTTACCAAGAACCACAACAGAACGTCTTGAATAAAAGCTATGGCTGTTATATGTACCGGGCAACAGATGAAATATATGGAGATGCAAGGTGGCAATCAAGAGCCGAAAATTCTTGAAAGTCAGATAGTTTCCATGCGTGGAAGAAATCCTGATAATCCATCAGACAGAACAGCCGGAAGTCCGACAGCGCAGCGGTTAGAGCCGAATGCACAAGGAATGTGCAACTCACTTACTACGGTGCAGAAAGACAACCTTGTTATGGAAAAACAGTATCGTATCCGAAAGCTGACACCGAGAGAATGCGGACGTCTGATGGGAGTATCTGATGAAGATATCTCCAAGATGGCAGCGGTCAACAGCAACACACAGCTTTACAAGCAGTTTGGTAACAGCATAGTGGTTGATGTGATGTGTGCAATGTTCAGAAACTTAAATATCAATCAAGGAACTGAAAACAGGAAATAAAAAGTGAAATTGAGATTTGAGTTGTTGCATGGAAACTAAAAAGCAAGTTACCGGCAAATTAAAATCTCCCGTAAACACGGGGCGGAAATCGAACTACCGAGGAAAATTCGGTAGTTCGGCAAGTTAAAAGGTGGTGAAAATTATGGCTATAAATGCAAAATGTAATGACTGTGAGGAACCTACAAAATATGTGGTTGGCTTTTTCGATGGCAAGAATGGAATCCACGGTTGCCTTTATGATTGCCACAACGAGGAATGCACAATAAAGCAAATAATGGAAGCATCTGCATCGAAAGATATTCAGGAAATGGCAAGAATACAGTTAGCCAACGGAGACAAAGGGATGTACGCAGGCTATATTGCAGCACTAAGAAGAGATGCAAAAGTTCCCATGTTTAAGATGGCACAGATTGCCGGATGCGATCCTGCGGAATACAGTGCGTACGAGCACGAGCGGAAAGAATTTGATCCGGAAGTGTATCGGAAATGCAAAGAGTACCTGGATAATGTAAGAAATTAAGTATGTAACTTAGGAATGAGAGGATAATAATATATGAATATTGATCGTGAAAAACTAAAAATGGGAATTTGGTACGAGGATAAAAACGGAAAGATGATCAAAAAAACAGATGATTATAGCTGTGATATACCGGAAGGTGTGGTTACATACCATTCATGCTTCCCTTTAGAGGTTACGGAAAAAATATATAAGGTGCATGATAAGAATGAAAAATCAAGCTGTAAGCATAAACGAAAATGGTGGGAAAAAGACAACGGTCTAATAAAGGGATATAAAGGACATACATGTGCTGCGTGTGGATGCAGTCAGTTAAGAAAGTGGTGGCAACCCTGGGGTAGAAAATGGGATTATGGTACGGAAACCACTCTATTACTTGAACAGCATACAGGCATTGGCGGTGGAAATCAAGATCTTATCCTTGCAATGGTAAATAGTGGAGATTACACGTTGAAAGAAGCCATTGCTGTTTTAGCATCTGCTTGTGAAAGGTGCCTAAATGTACTTGCTTATAAATATTTGAACGGTGCTGATGGATATGCGGAACATTCGGAAGAGTGGAAAAAGTGTAATACAGTATGCAACTTTTGTAAGTAACTTAGGATTTAGTGGAGGAAATAAATTATGGGAATGACGAGGAATCAGCTTGCTTTGGTACGATATGTGGCTGAAAACAATATACAAAAAGCCAAAGATGCAGCTCTTTGTTGTTGTGCGGAAGATACAACTCAGAAGAATCACTATGCAGTCACAAAATATCAAAGTCTATTACGATCTGGTGGAATGAATCTTATGGAGCTACCAGCAAATGTTTCCAGCTTTGCAACGATGGAAGATCTGACAAATACATACTTAGAAAGCAGATATTATCTGACCAATGAAGAAAAGGAATTATTCGAACTGATCAAGAACATGAATGATGTGAGTTTACAGCTTATGGAGAAACAGATCCCGTATCTGAATGCAACATTGCTCTATGGCGAGAGCGGAGTCGGGAAGACGGCTTTTTCCAGGTATGTAGCATATAAACTTGAAATGCCGTATTTATATGTGAATTTTTCAAGAATGCTTGATAGTTATCTTGGTGGAACTGCAAAAAATCTTACGAATCTGTTTAATTTTATCAATCAGCATCAATGCGTTGTAATGTTGGATGAAATCGACAGCTTGGCAGTAAAGAGGGAATATGGTGGTGGCGGTGCAAGCGCAGAAGTTTCCAGAAGCACTACATGTTTATTACAGCTATTAGATTCCGTTACTAACGACCATGTAATCATTGCCGCAACAAACCTCATAGATGATGTTGATACTGCAGTGAAGCGTAGATTTACAGAAAAGCATGAATTGCATCGTCTTTCATCAGAAGATAATGAACGGTTTATCAGACAGTACCTTGATGATGCAGGCTTTTCTTATGATTTAGATTCTATTAGAAAGTATGCTACAGAAAATCATTCACAGGCTGAAATTATGACACATGTAACAAGAAGTATTGCCAGTACGCTTATCAACAAGGATGAATTGGTAATTCTGTAAACTGAAATATTAGGATTTAGCGGAGGTGATTTATTATGACAGTACCAAAAACAATTGAAAAATATGCAAGAGAATATGCAAAAACAAAATCTAAAAAAGCTTATCAGAAAGTAGTTGACTGGCTTAATAAGTATACAGATGCCGATGGTGTAGATATTGGAGAAATATCTATAGTATCAAAACCAACAGGAGACAAACAATTTGAAGATGGCGAATATTGTGAGCAATGGTCAGTTGGATATGAGGGAGATAGCTTTGAGGGATATTATTATCATAAAATGCGTGAGAATGATAATTATTTGAAATACACATATTTTTGTTAAACTGAAAATGAGGTAGATATGATGGTGAATAAGAGAAAAGCAATTCCAAAAAGCATTAGAATGACAGTATACCAGAAGTGCAACGGTCATTGTGCTTATTGCGGAAGCAATTTGGAATACAAGGATATGCAGGTTGATCATGTGGTACCGCTGAATGGGTGGAGCGAACAGGGGACAGACACGGTTGACAATATGCTCCCGGCCTGCCGAAGCTGCAATCATTATAAGAGCAGATCCACACTTGAGGGATTCAGAAAGATGGTAGAAGCTATGCCGGACACTATGATGCGTGACAACGTTACATACAAAAATGCAGTAAGGTTCGGACTGGTAATTCCGAACAAGAAGCCTGTTGTTTTTTATTTTGAGAAAATTAACTAAACTGAAAGAGAGTATGAAATGTCACGGCTTATAACATACCAGTCCGGAGGATTTACGAATTACGGGATCAACTATCGAAAATACAGTCCGGAAGAATTGGAGGAAAGAAGCAGTATGAAAGAATTTCCGATTATGGCGAAAAAGGGTAAAGAATACATTCCCTACAATGTCATTAAACCGCATGAAGAACAGGCATTAAAAAATCACTGTGGTCAGACATTAGACAGATTGGCAGCCAGAGGAGGTCTGTCTTGGGCGGAAGCATATGCCGTGCTGACGGATAGTAAGATTCCTTACGGAGACCAGTATATTTCGGATGAATTTTACGAGAAAAAGGTCAAAGAGATAGTGTCGAATGCGTAGTTAAACTGAAATAGAGGGTCAGCCGTTTGACCGTTCAAGATGACCTTATAAACTTCTGAGACGGTACCACGATATTTAGCCTTCTGCCGAAAAACGAAGGACGGTTTTGCTGTTTTTGCGATAAGAAAGCAGCATTTAAACTGAAATTTAGCGAAGGAGAATGGCTTATGAAGTTGTCAAAACTGACTAAGCCAGAACTTGAAGAAATCTTCCGGAACGCCAATTTTACGGAAGAGGAAGAGAAAGTGTTTAAAATGCTTTCTTGCGGAAAAACTATTACAGAAACAGCACAAAAGATTAATGTATGTGACAGAACGGTCAACAGAATATCTAAAAAGGTTTATGAAAAAATAAACAGACTGGAGGTAAAAAATGGTTAGAGTTACACAAGACGGCAAAGATGTTGATATTGAAGATGTTTCTCTGCCAAAAGAAATTATTGAGATTATAGCATCCATATGCTGTTGACACCATTGTAAAAAGGCTTTAGAATGTGTCGTATGTATGATAAATACGGCACATTCTTTATATATTGAAAGGAGTGTAAAGAAAATGGAATGTGTCGCATATATGCGTGTTTCCACGGAAAAGCAGGCAGAAGAGGGCAACGGTCTTGATAGTCAAAAAAGAGACATAGAACTTTTTTGTCGAAAAAATGAACTGGTTGTATCTGACTGGTATGTTGATGATGGATATACCGGAGCAAATATGGATAGACCGGAACTGCAAAGACTTATTAACGATTGCATAAAAAAGCGTGTTAAATGTGTTGTTGCGTTCAAATTAGACAGACTTTCAAGAAGTATGATTGATGGATTATACATAATTGAAAGAGTTTTTCAACCAAACCAAGTGTTATTCAAATGTGTCCATGACAGTGTAAGTTATGACAGTCCTATGGAGCAGGCATACACACAGATGATGGCTGTTTTCGCACAACTTGATAAAAATACTATGATGCTTCGTATGCGTGGCGGTATGTTGGAGCGAATCAAACAAGGTTACTGGATTGGTGGTGCTAATACTCCGTATTGCTATAATTATAGCAAGGAGAAAGGTATACTTGTCCCCATACCAGAGCGCAAGGAACAAGCAAACAGAGCACTTGATATGTTTATTGGTGGTTATTCTGATTTATACATCAAGGAATCATTAGGATTTCACAGTGAGGTACTTGTAAGAAATGTGCTTACCGGAGTTGTCAATATAGGTATGATCCCATATAAAGGGAATGTATATCAAGGACTTCACGAACCTATTTTTGATAAAGAAAGGTTTGAACTTGCACAGGAAATCAGAAAATCACGTAGGAAAAACAAAACTTCTTGTCATACGG
>ERZ1024397.4-NODE-4-length-60820-cov-16.997696_pt1 | contig 60820 bp, 58 predicted proteins | sample MGYA00520786_ERZ1024397 | MGnify/ENA primary metagenome ERZ1024397 (study PRJEB33242, sample SAMEA3444275) | Homo sapiens | biome: Host associated; feature: Gastrointestinal tract; material: Stool | place: Uganda | collected 2011-01-01 ... | reverse complement strand
CGCTGAGTCTTCTGCTGCGGTCATCAAGTCCGCAGCAGAAGACTCAGTGTACCAAGATCAAATGGCCGTTGGCTGCTGCCATTTGATCTTGGTACACTGAGTCTTCTGCTGCGGACTTGATGACCGGAACGTAGCCCGATGCAATGGAGAAGTCAGCTTGGAAGCTTGCGTTGGTGGTCAAATACTTGAGGAAGAGCCAAGATGCCTTCACTTCTTCGGTGTTCTTCTTTCTGAAGATGCACACAGACGGACCTTGAGAGATAACCTTCGGGTTTGACGGATTGATTTGCGGAATGCTGGTGATGCCTGCTTCAAACGGATATTTGTCGTTGACTTTTTCAGGAATTTGGTGCTTTGCGCCTGCGGAAGAACCGATGCACATCACAGCTTCTTGTTTCTTGAACAAGTCGGAGGTGTAACCGCCGTTGAGTTCTTGAGTGGTCACATAACCGTTTTTATACCATTTCACGAATCTGAGCATGAAATCTTGGTTGGTGGAGTTGTTGAAAAGGAAGTGACCTTCTTTCGTGTCGGAATTTGCCGCAGTGTACGGAGAGCCGAGTTGTTCGCACATGGTGATGAACCAGTTGGATTCGGAGTCATAACCGAGCGGAATGATCTTGCTGTTGATTTTTTTCACTGCCGCGCAAACTTCTTCCATTTCGTCCCAAGTGGTGGGCACTTTCAAGTTGTTCTTCTCAAAGAATGTCTTGTTGTAGTAAAGCACTTCGGTGGATTTGGAGAAAGGCATGGAATACATCAATCCGTCGCCGAATTGCTTGCCTTCGTTGTAGTAACCTTCGATGAAGTCTTCCTTTTGTGCCGCCGTCAATCCAAGCGTTTCGGTTGTGCCGTCAGCTCTTGTCACGGTCTCGGTGCTGTTGATATAATCGTCGAGAGTTTGCACTGCACCTGCAATGTTGTAAAGCGCGACGTGGTCGGGATAGCAATATGCAAGGTTTGGTTGTTTTCCGGTCATAATTTCGGAAGAAACTTGGTTTCTGACGTCATCATAAGATCCGACTTGCTTTGCGTCGATCTTGTATTCGGGATACAATGTTTCAAACTTTGCGATATACTCGTTGAGCACGTCCGAAAGGTTTGATCCCATAGTGTGATAAAAAGTGATGTGAAGTTTTCCGTCGTCTTTCTTATCACACGCAGCAAACACGCTGAGCGATGCAATCACGATTACGACCAAAAGTATAATGGCTATACCTTTTTTCTTCATAACGATTCTCCTTTATAAATAAATTCTTGTTATAATCAACGTATGGCAGTGCCACACGGCTTGATTTCTTGTTTTCGGGAAGCGCGTTTTCGCGCGCTTCCGCAATTGTTATTAGCCCTTGATACCGCTTCTCGACACGCCTTTCATGATGTATTTTCTGAAGAAAACAAACACCAGGAACAACGGCAGCGAGACTACGGCAACAGCCGCCATCTGCACGGGATAGTTCACATCGCCCGACACGTCTTGGAATGCGTTTCTCAAACCGTAAGTGACAAGCGCGTGCGCATCGTCGTTTGCAACAAGGCGCGGCCACATGTACGAGTTCCAAGCGCCCATCATCTTCAAAATCGTGATCGTGATGATTGTGGGAAGCGCAAGCGGAATCATGACTTTGAGCAAGTATTTGAAGTCGCTCGTGCCGTCCACTTTCGCCGCATAGTACAACTCGTTGGGTATCTGCATAAACGATTGTCTCAACAGATAGATGTAGAACACGCTCACAAGGAAGGGTACGATCAAAACCGTGTAGGTGTTGGTCAATTCCATCTTTGAAACGGTGATATAGTTGGTGATTGTAAACAACTCGCCCGGGATCATCATCGTTGCAAGCAAGCCCGCAAAAAGAATGTTTTTGCCCTTGAATTCAAGCCTTGCAAACGCAAATGCCGCGAGTATCGTTATCACAAGCGACAGTATCGTGGACACGATGCCGACAAACACGGTGTTTCCGAACAATCTCCACAAATTCGCTTGCGTGAACGCTTCTGCATAGTTGCCCCACATCACGTGTTGCGGCCAAAACGTCGGCACGCTTTGACGATATTCTTCAAGCGTTTTGAGCGATGAGATGATCATCCAATAGAACGGGAACAGAACTGCCACCGCCACAAGAATAAGGAATGCATACTTGACGATGTATCCTATCACCTTGAATGTCGTTTGTCTAATGTAGGTGCTTTTTACGCTTTTTTCTTGCATAATTCTTTCAGCCATGATACACCTCCATCAATAGTGCACTTTCTTCTTGCTGACTTGCAAGTTGATAAGTGTAACGGCAAGGATGATTGCGAACAATATCAGAGCCGCGGCTGCCGCTTTGCCCTGGTTGTTCGGCATCTGTCCCGCAACGTTGTCGTAGATATAACCGACCATGGTGTTCAATCTGCCCGCATCGCCGACAGGTCCCATTTTTTCGCCGAAAATACCGACGACGCTGGAATATTCCTTAAATCCGCCGATAAAGCCCGTGATGACAACGTATGCGATCATCGGCGAAAGGAGCGGAACGGTGATTTTTCTCAACACCCTGCCCTTTGACGTGCCGTCAACCTTCGCCGCATCGTAATACTGATTGTTTATGCTTTGCAAACCGCCCAGCAAAACAAGTATCTTGAACGGGAGCGCATTCCACACTATGTACACAACCATGACCGTCATGTTCGCCCAATAAGACGAACCTGCGTTGATCCAGTTGATACGAGTGCCGCCAAATGCCTCTATAATGTTGTTCATGATGCCCGCGGTGTATACGATTTCGCCTTCCGTGCCGATAAAGCTGCCCGTGATGTTGAACATTGCCGCAAAAACCATGCCGATTGCAATCGAGTTGGTCACGTACGGCAAGAAATAGATGGTTTGGAGCAATCTTCTGAGCGGTTTGATCGAGTTGAGCGTAACCGCAATCAAAAGAGCAAGTATCGTGGAAATTGGCACTGTCAACACGCAAAGCAAAATGGTGTTTTTGAGTGCGCTTGTGAAGCCGTTCCATGCGACGACGTCTTTGAAGTTCTGAACACCGAACTCAAATTTTACGCCCGCAATAGCAGACAACATGCCGTAGCCGTCCGAAAACGCCATAATCAAAGTGTTGATGATAGGCCACACCGTAAATACGGCAAGCAATATCAACGCCGGCGACAGATAAAGCCACGCTTTCCATTGATGTTTGGAGTCTACCATATTATTTTACCTCGCTGTCGGTGTTTTCGTCTTCTTTGACTTCGACTTTTTCTTCGACAATAACTTCTCCGCCGTTTTCGACGACGTCTTCAACAACTTCTTCGACGATTTCTTCAACGTCTGCTGCGTCTGCGGTCATTTTTGCGTCCGCAACGACTTCATTCATATATGCAAAGCACTTTTCTTCGTCTTCTTGGCAAAGGAAAATTCTCTTCTCGTCGTTTTCGGAGTTGTGAACAACGAAAGACGGATAGACTTTTTCGTCTCCGACAAGATAGTAAACGCCGAATCCGTCGTCAAGTTGCTCTGCAAACACGTCCACTGCGTCTGCTATGTCGAGAGTGGTGACAAGTTTGCCGCCTTCAACGCCCGCAAAATACACGGGTGCGCCCTCTTGATGATCCACCACGCAAACGTAAGGAGTATCGAGATTGAGCTCGACGGGTTTTGCCTTGGGAGTGCACAAATCGATAAGTTTTTCAAATTTCTTTTGCGCGCTCTTGACAAAATTCTTGACAAACTTGGGTTGTTTTTCCTTTCTTTCTTGAGCAGTCGCAGCTTTGATTGCGTCTTCTCTTGTGGAAAGCACGCCAAAGTCAAAGTCGCGTCCGTCTTCGTCAACCGACAATGCACGGCGAATCTTGTTCCATTGATACTTCACAGTTGCCGTGTCTTGAACGTCCCAATCGATTCTTCCGCGAGAGAAGATGAAAATCTTGTTGGGTTTGATGTCGAAACGCACTTCGTCCTTGTCCGTGTCGACAACGCTTGTCGCATCGATGATCGAACGAATGATCGGGCTGACCGCATTTTCGTTTTCGGAAACAATACTCACGTCGCGTCCCATAACTTCAACGCTTCTGAGCTTGCATCCGAGCGCGCCTTTTTCGTTGAGAACGAAACCTTCCGGACGGATGCCGACGTAAACGTCTTGATCTTCAACGGCCGGAGCGTCAAGCACTGCGTCTTTGCCGATATAAACCTTGCCGCCCTTCACTTCGCCCTTGAACACGTTGATAGGCGGAGTTCCGAGGAATTTTGCGACAAACAAGTTTGCAGGGCTGTCATACACGTCTTGCGGCTTGCCTATTTGTTGCACGACGCCGAGTTTCATAACCACGATCATGTCCGAGATGCTCATCGCTTCTTCTTGATCGTGGGTTACGAACACGGTTGTGATGTTGGTCTCTCTTTGGATACGTCTGATTTCTTCACGGGTTTGAAGTCTCAAACGCGCGTCAAGGTTTGAAAGCGGCTCGTCCAAAAGAAGAACGCGAGGCATCTTGACAAGCGCACGCGCAATTGCGACACGTTGTTGTTGACCGCCCGAAAGTTCGCTCGGTTTGCGATCCATAAGCTCGTCGATTTGCACAAGTCTTGCCGCATCGTAGGCTCTTTCAAGCATTTCTTCTTTTGTAAGTTTGTCTGCGCCTTTCAAGTTTTCAAGGGGGAACAAAATGTTTTGCTTGACAGTCATGTGCGGATAAAGCGCGTAGTTTTGGAACACGAGTCCGACGCCGCGGTTTTCCGCAGCAAGAGTCGTGACGTCGTCGTCACCGAAATAAATCTTGCCGCTTGTGGGCTCTTGCAAACCGCAAATCATATAGAGCGTGGTGCTCTTGCCGCAACCGGACGGACCGAGAAGTCCGACCAATTTTCCGTCGGGTATCGTAAAGGTGAAATTGTTGACAGCAACGACTTCTTTTCCTTTCTCGTGTCGACTTTGGAAAATTTTCGTCAAATTTTCTAATACAACTTTCATAATCCCATATTTCCTTTATAAGATATTTTGTTATAATACATAAACCCTTATTGCATGCGCGCTCAAAGATTTACGTTGTTGTCATTTGTTTTTCTTGCGCTTTGTGTGCTTTTTTGCATTCCTGTTTGTTTTGCCGTTTTCTTCGGCAACGGAAATGCTCTCGCTTTGCGACGTGTCGCTTGAAGGTGTGCTTTCTTCCTTCTTTTCATCGTCATAGACGATCTCTTTGCCGTTTTCGTCAACGATTTTTCGCCCGTTTCTGCGATTGAGCGAGCTGTTGTAGAAGTCAAATTTCTTTCCTTCTCGGTATTCTTCTCTTTCTGCGAGTTCGTTCTGTTGCGCTTTTTTGAATTCCATAAGTTCTTCTTCGCTGTCGAAGATCATTTGACTGGAGAAGTCAACGCACACCGTCCTTGCAATCAAGTCGTGCAAAACGGACGCGGTGCTTTTGAACGTGTACGCAAAAACGGCGATTTGCAAAATCACGATTGCGACAATAACGCCGATTGCGATATATCCGCTCAAAACGTGATAGAAAAACGCCATCAAAATCAAGTAGATCGGCACCATCATTTCAAAAACGTACATGCCGAGTATGGAGCGAACGAACATAGAAAAAGGTCTCACACGCACGCCGTTTGTGTGCATCACGGCGAGCCCAAAGACCTTTTTACCGATAGTTTGCCCGTTTTTCAAGGCAACGGGGATAACAAATTCAAAAATCAATACGGAAAGGAAAACACCGATTGAAACCATAAGCGGAGTCAAGCCGTTTATGTACTTGTACTCTTTCATAAATTCACTGTTCGCATTGAGTTTTTCAGTGATTTCTTTGCCGGCTTTTGTGCGAAGCTCATTGACTTGCGTCTTCTGCTCTTCTGTGAGAGCGTCGTATTCTTCGCTTGACATATTCAAGTCAAAACCGGTCTGTTGCTTGTAAGTTTCGACGACTTCTTCTTGAACCTGAGTCGCCATGGATTGCATATTTTTGTAATGGGTGTCGTATTTGCAAATAACTGCAATAAGAGCCATAAATCCCACTGCCAAGCAAGCAATGAGAATGATGTCAAGAAGAAACGCTGCGAATCTCTTCGTAACACTGGCTTTTTGCACGTCGTAGATCATTACGACCCCCTTTTTCGACAATGTCTTCTCTCTGAGCGGCGCATTTGCTACATTTCAACTATAACTATTATAGTGTATGCACGAGCGTGCGTCTTAACTCTCAAATTATGCTAACATATTTCGACAAAAAAAACAATGCCCATTCTCAAATTTTCTTTTCGGATTTTAACAAAACGCGCTTTTTTATGAGGCGCAAAATTTGAAAAATATCCCCGAATGCCACTAAACAGTGGCGTTTCGGAGATAAAAGTTTTCATACAATTTGCCATATATTTTTTCGATTTTTTTTAATATAACGACACGATAAGTATACTGTCCGACACCTTCACGCCGATTTTTTCACTTTTCGCCACATAGCGCGCGATAGTTTTCGTCAAGAGATAACTCGGGATTGAGTGCTTCGTCGAGAGAAAACGCAGCGGAATTCTTCTCGTCACGTCCTTTTTTCTCTCTCGTCTTCTGCATAAGTTCTTTAAGCCCCGAATCTTCCGACGACAAATTGTCTTTCTCGACTTTCGGCATAGCGGTTTGTTTTGCGGTGAGTCTTTCGACTTCCTTTCTGAAATGCGCTTCCATTTCGTCTTCGCTTGCGCATTTATTGAGCGAAAAATCTTGCATAAGGAATTTTTTGAGTTCGATTTCGACGGACACTGCCACGCTTTCAACGTTAAGCGCATCCTTGTCGAAGTGATACCTATCTTTCATCTGCTCGTACGCTCCCGTCCATTTCGCACGGAATAAACGCAACCTTTCAAGTTCGGTGCGGTATCTCGCTTTCACGTCGTCGGTGAGTTTGTTTGCATTTTCGGTGGCGGTGACAAGACACAGTTTTATCTGCTCTTCTCTGCCTTTCAACTCGGCGTTTTGCGCCCTGAGATTTTCTATATCGTCGGACAACTGTTTTATCCTGTCCCTAAGTGCCATTTCGGTCTCTTCACTCTTGCTTTCTTCAAGCGCGATATAACTCTCGACGGCGTCGATGTCATAGCCTTTTCTGCCAACGGGAAATCTCGTGATTTTTTTCTTTTTCATAAGCCTGTCTCCATGCCGTTTTTCTAAAAAAAATAATAACTTGAAAGTCGCACGCAAACAAGATTATACTTTGTCGAATTTTGTCTTATTTTGCGCAAAAACGCAACTTAAAGTCATAGATTTGACGCTTCAACTTATCGTTTTGCAAATTGTGTTGAAAATATCAAATCTCGTTCCACGCATATAAACGCATGAAATCCGACGCTTCTAAGCCGCAAAAAAATGCTCGCGAAAGTTGTGAAAAATCCACGTTTTCGCATTCTTGAAAAAGTGCTAAATACAATAAAAAAATGTGCAAATTCGCATATAAAAATCGCACCCGACTTTTGCGGATGCGACTATGATTTTTATATAAAAATTCGTTATGAAAATGCCTTGAAAATCAGTGATTTTTCAATGTAAAAATAACGAAAAATCACATGAAATTCGCTATCGTTTTTAGGGAAAAATCAATCCTGACCGTGCGCTTTGTTGAGAAGTTCGGTCTTGAGATTCCAAAGGTTTTGAGACAAGTCGACTTTGTATTCCTGCGTGTTGATAACTCTGCGGTATTCGGGGAAAAACTCTTTTATGTTTTCGTCTTCGTTGTCGCAGATTTGTTTGAGCGACGGCTTGTCGTAAACGAGTTTTCCATCCTTGAAAACGGGCACCATAAGTTCCTTGATTTCGTAGTCGGTGAAAGTGGTCTTCTTCCATGTTTGTTCGGGGTGGAAAATCGTGAGCGGCTTCGAAGTGTCAAAAGTCTCGTCTTCAAGGCAAATAAGGTCGGCCTGCGCCATGCCGTCCTTGAAAATACGCACGATTTTTTTAACTCCCGGATTCGTGGTCTTTTCGTGGCTGTTGGACACTTTGATTTTCGGCACGAGTTTTCCGTTTTCTTCGAGTGCGCAGAGTTTATATACGCCGCCTAAAGACGCGTTGTTGTAACTCGTGATAAGTTTCGTTCCTATGCCGTACACGTCGATTTTGGCGTCCTGAGTGTTGAGTGCGAGCAATATGTCTTCGTCAAGGTCGTTTGTCGCAAAGATAAGGCAATCCTTATGCCCTGCTTCGTCAAGCATAACGCGCGCTTTGCGGCTGAGATACGCAAGGTCGCCACTGTCGAGACGAATGCCGACGGGCTTATGTCCTTTCGCTTTGAGTTCATCAAACACTTTTATGGCGTTCGGAACACCGCTCTTGAGCGTGTCGTAAGTGTCAACGAGAAGCAAGCAATTGTCGGGATAAATTTCTGCGTATTTTTCAAACGCTTCGAGTTCGCTGTCAAACGACATGACCCAACTGTGCGAGTGTGTACCCGTCACGGGAATTCCGAACAGTTTTCCTGCGACGACGTTCGACGTGGTGCGGCAACCGCCTATGCAAGCGGCTCTTGCGCCGTATATGCCTGCGTCTGCGCCCTGCGCTCTGCGAAGTCCGAATTCGCTGATTTTATTCTTGGTGCATTCTTTAAGTCTTGCTGCTTTCGTGGCGATCAACGTCTGGTGATTGATGAACGTAAGAAGCGCGGTTTCGACGAGTTGTGCTTCCCAAAGCGGCGCGGATACGGTGAGTATCGGCTCGTAAGGAAACACCATCGTTCCTTCCGGAACGGCCTTTATATCTCCCGAAAAACTGAAATCTTTAAGTGCCGAGAGAAACTCTTCACCGAATATTCCGAGAGAGCGGAGATATTGTATATCGCTATCGTCGAAATGAAGATTGCGGATATAATCTATCGCCTGTTCGAGTCCTGCGGCAATAGCGTACGAATAACCGCCCGCACCGCGATAAAACACGTCGAACACGGCTCTGGTTTTATCGAGTCCGCAAAGGTGATAACCGTTCATCATCGTAAGCTGATAAAGGTCGGTCAAAAGCGTGAGATTGTTGGTTTTTACACGTTCGGTAACATAATTTTGTTCCATGATTTCTCCTGCGAGCAAGTCGCATATCGTATTTGTATATTAGCGGAAAAACCGCCTTTGCATTATATTTGATAAGTTGCCGTCTTTTCGATGTTTTTCAGACGCTTTTTGTATCCTTTCGGCACGACGTTAACGAGCGATTCGTCAATGGGCAAATACTCTTTTTCGTCCTTTCTCACGTAGCATATTTTGAGCGTGAGAGTTGCGAAGAACGCGGCAATTTTGTCTCCTGCCTTGTCCGATTGCTTGTTTGCCGCTTCAAAAATCTTGCCTATACGTTTATAGTTTGCGATTTCGTATTCCGTGACGTACGCACCGTTGACGTTGCCAACGTTTTCGACCGCACGCAAGCGTGAATAGGCAAGTTTGCTGTTGCGGGCAATGACGTACACGATGCCGATGGCAAGCGCGAGAATCGCAACGATAAGGCACGCGGTCTTCGTGATAGGCACTGCGTCCATACGCAAAAATTCAAGCCAAAATCTGCCGAGACAATACCAGAAAAGATAGAATATCATAAGTATGCCCGGATACTTCTTTTGATAATCCTTTCTCCAAAGCGCAACGGATATGGCAACGCCTATTGCGTTCCATACGCCTTCGTAGAAAAACGTTGCGCAGAACCAGTTTCCGCCGCCGCCTGCCGCGATATGTTTGTCAACGATTGACTTGAAGTCTCCGCTGACGCCGCTCGGATCGGTAATATATACGCCGAACGGGAAGAATTGCAACGCTTTGTTCGTTATGGGCAAGCCGAACGCTTCCTGATTGACGAAGTTGCCCCATCTTCCGATGATTTGTCCGAGAAATACGGGGACTACGACCAAATCGACGACGTTGAGAAAATTGGTTTGTTTTTTATGTCTGAGCGAGAAAAACACCGCTCCGAGAAGACCGCCGACGAGACCGCCTATTATGGTGATACCGCCCTTCCATATCGCTATGATATTGACGAATTTGTCCCAGCCTTCAAGTCCGTTGTCTCCGAAATACTCGTCGAATCTCGGAAGAACGTACAAAAGACGCGCAAACACTATCGCAAGCGGAATGAGCCAAAGGAACAATTCCACCGTATCGTCTGCGGTTATACCGATTTTCTTTGATTGCCAACAAGCGTAAAGCAAACCGATAATCATGCCAATCACGATGATCAAGCCGTACCATTCGACACTCAGACTGCCGATACGGAAGGCTTCTCTCGGATTTTCAGCCGTTGCGAGAATAAAATCAAACATAGCACTCCGCCTTATAAATCGAGTTTTGTCGCGCCGCTGTCGCGTATTGCGAGTTTGAACACGTTTTCCGTGCCGAACATAATTTCAAGCGCATTGTCAACACCCGTCTCGCTCTTCTTTGCAAAGACGAGTATCGTACCCGCAAATCCGCCGCCGTGCACTCTTGATGCAACCACGCCTTCTATCTTCACCACTCTGTCGAGCGCGTTTTCGAGATTGTGATTTCTGCTTGCGGGAGAATAGGTGTTTTGCAGTTTGTATCTCGAACTGAGTCCCGACTCGTTGACGATGCTCAAAAATTCGTCTTCGTTTCCGCCCTTAACCGCTTCAAGCGCATTTTCCACGCGCGCATTCTCTTCAAAGAAGTGTTCTGCGCGAAGATAGGCTCTTTCGCTGACTTTTCCCACGATATTGTTCTTGTCACGCTCCCACTTGTCTCTCGGGATTTCGTGAAGAAGTTTTGCGCCGAAAAGACTTGCGACTTCTTTCATTTCCTGCGGAATTGCCGCATAATCGTCCGTCAAATCGCTGTGGTCTCCGCCCGTTGCGATGACGTATATGTCAAGGTCGTCGAAGTTCCAGTGCGCCTTTTCGATTGCAGGCTCTTCAAAACTTGCAAAATCGATGAAGTCAACGCCGCCGAGCGCAATCGCGCTTTGGTCCATAAGTCCGCACGGCTTTCCGAAGAAAGTGTTCTCGGCATATTGAGACGCTTTTGCCTTGAACACGGGATCAAGCGAAGAATCGTTGTAGAAAACGTTGAGAATTTCGGCAATCGCAAGCTCGAAAGAACTGGACGACGAAACGCCCGAACCTTTCGGCACGTTTGACGTCATGCAAGCGGAAAAACCGCCGACTTTCTTACCCGAGCGTTTGAAATAATCGACGACGCCTTTTATCAGTGCGAGCGACGTGCCTATCTCGCTCACCGCAAAATCGGGATGCTCGACGTCGACTCTCAACATCGGATAACCTTTCGATTTGACTTCGATTATTCCGTCGGTGCGTTTTGATACACTTGCCAAAGTGTCGAAATTTATTGCGGCGCAAAGCACTTTGCCGCCGTTGTGATCGGTGTGATTACCAACGATTTCTATACGTCCCGGGGACGAGAAAAACTCCACATCTTCGGTGTTGAACGTGGATTTGTGCATTCCGATAAGTTCTTCAAAACGAGCAATTTCCTCGTTTTTGCAGGCGTGAAACACGTCGTTGCATGCTTTTTCAAACTTTTCGTTGGTCAAAAAATCGATTGCCATAATCCGTTTCTGCTCCTACATAGCATAAATATGCTATATTGTATCACACCAATACGACTTTTGCAAGACATTTGCAACTTCCCAAAGCAAATGCAAACTAAAAACTTGCATTGCAAAAAGAAGCGTGTTACAATATTTTTCAGTAAAAATTTTTATCCATTTGGGAGATGTTATATGTCACCGAGAATTTCTTATGACGAACTAGCAAAGCAAAACGTGGCAAAACTGCTCAAATACGCAACCGAGCATTTATTCCTTGACGATGCGGATTATTTTTACGCTCAGAACCAACTTCTCGACGCTCTTAAAATTCAGCAGCCCGGCGAATACCCCGATATAAATGTCGGAGATATTTACGACGTGGTCGAATCGCTTTCCGCATACGCAGTGAGAAAAAAACTCATCGAAGAAAACGAAAGATTGCTTTTTGAGACGAAACTCATCGGATACTGCATGCCTGCACCGAGCAAAGTCATCGAAACGTTTGACGACATCGCAAGTTATGAAGGCGTGGACAAGGCGTGCGACTATCTGCACCGTCTCGGCATCGACAGTCTGTATTTGCGTCAAAAAGATTTTGACAAAAATATTATATGGAAACACGACGCGCCACGCGGTGATATAATCGTTACAATCAACCTTTCAAAGCCCGAAAAAACGCCCGAACAGGTGCGCCTTGCGAAAGAAGCCAAAACCGGCTATCCCAAATGCGCGCTCTGCGCCGAGAATCTCGGCTTTGCAGGCAATGCGGCTATGGCGGCAAGACAAACCATTCGCACGATACCTTTTGAACTTGACGGCGAAAGTTGGTTTATGCAATTCTCTCCGTACAGTTATTTCGAGCAGCACGTCATTGCGGTTTGCAGAGAACATCGCCCGATGTGCGTGAGCGACGCGACGCTGAAGCGCATGCTCGACTTTGTCGATTTGTTCCCCCACTATTTTATCGGTTCAAACGCGGCATTGCCTATCGTTGGCGGTTCTATCCTTGCGCACGACCACTATCAAGGCGGCAAAAAAGTGCTTCCGGTGTTCTCTCGCCCCGCCCGCAGATATTTCAGAGTTGACGATTTCTGCGACGTGAACGTATCCGTCGTCGACTGGTACAACTCAATCGTGAGAATCGAAAGCAAAAACCGCGAACACGCGCTCGAAGTTGCAAACAGATTCCGCCGCGCATGGGATACGTACTCGGATGAGAGCGTAAACGTTCTTTGCGCAACGCAAAAAGACGGCGAAAGCGTTCAGCACAACGCAATAACGCCGATTGCTTCGATAAACTCGGACGGCGAATATCAATTCAATCTCATTCTGCGCAACAATCGCACGGACGAACAACACCCGTTCGGCATCTTCCACCCCGCACAAGAACTTCACAACATCAAGCAGGAATCTATCGGCATAATCGAAGTTATGGGATTGTTTATTCTCCCCGGCAGACTCGCAAAAGAATGTGAAATGATACGCGACTTGCTCACAGGCAAAAGCGAACTCGACTTCAAAGCAATCGCCGAAGAAAATCATCCGCTTCACAAGCATCTCGGCATGATAACGCAACTTGTCGTTGACAACGGCACGAATATGTCGGAAGGCAAAGCGTCCGGTGTCATCACCGATTATATCGACAACGCATGCGAACAAATTCTCGACACGACGGCAGTCTTCAAGAACGACGAAAAAGGTCAGGAAGCGTTTGACAGATTCATCGCAAGCGTGCTTGGCTGATCCGAGCGTTTATAAAAACGAAACACGGACGAAAGCAAAACAACTCAATCGACAACGAAAATAAAAACAAAATCGCAACGAAAAAACGCCGTTTTCAAACGGCGTTTTTCAATTCTTATAAAAACTTAAACAATGATTTTTACGACATCTGTTGAGGTCAATTTTGTTTTTTCGACAATTTTAGCGAACTTACCAAACACACGACTCCGCTTGCGAGAAGGAGTAACGTCCACACGAAACTTCCTGCCCACGTTCCTGCTGAAAACACGTCTTCACCGTACAAACCTTGAAGTTCAATCAAAACCGACAAGCCGCAAATTTCGACTATCGTATAAACGACGAGCACACCAAGCATAACGCAAGATGCAATGAACGCTTTTTTGTAACTTTCAAAAATGCTTTCGTCTGCAATCGGGAATTTCGCCTTTCTGACTTTCGCAGTCAACGCAACGATTGCCGAAGCGCAAGCGACTATCGCAACGTGCATAACGATTTCCGTATAAGAAAGCGAAACATACGCCTTCAACGCCTTGTACGCGACTTGATTTGTGACACTGCCCAAACCTTCGTTGAGTTCTGCCAATTCGCCGATGTTGAGAAAACCTGTGAAAAATCTCAACAGACCGAAGACCAACAGCAAAATCGCAAAAGAAAAAACGTTCTTCACTGCCTTGTTTGCTTTCGCGTCGCTTTCAAAGGACGCATGATAGGTCGGCTGAACAGGTTGGTACGTAGGTTGAACGGGTTGGTACGTGGGTTGAACAGGCTGATAAGTTCCGCTCAAATGCTCATCGGAGAAAAACTCGTCGTCATTTTGAACGGTTGGCGCGGATATCGTTTGTTCCGAGCCGCAATAAGGACAATATACCGTGCCACTTGTTTGCTCTGTCTCAAAATCCGCCGCGCATTTAGTACACGTGATTTTCATATAAAACTCTCCCTTTGAGATATTTTCGTGTCATGCAGACACTTTATATTTTTATTATAGATATTTTTTTATCAAATGTCAATAGAACAAAAGCCGTCATCGCGGCAACGGCATCGCTTGAAAGCAAGCAACGCCGAGAGCCGCATTAGGCTTTTGTTCTGCTAACCGCGCCGAAAACCTTTGCTATCAGTTATATCACGGACAAAAACTCCTACCACAATTTCACAAGATTATCGGCTTGGTATTTTTAAGCGGTAAAATTCAATTTTTTCCTTGTCATCCTGAGCGAAGTCGAAGGATCTAGCGTAGCGAAAAAAACAAGAAAAATGTGCGCCTTACGGCTAGATGTTTCGGCAAGCTACTCGCAACTGCTATGCTTACGCATAGAACCTTGCGGTTTTGCCTTTTTCAAAGGCGTTGCTACGTGAATACATGCGCTACGCAACACTTGCAAGCAAGTTGCTCCGCTTTGCATTGACAACATGACAATATGGAAGAATTTGAAAAAACCAACATTCTATCTCTTTGACGACAGTATTCGGATAAAGAACAAGAAAGGTACGGCATGAAACAATACCCAATGTACACATAGTACATGATTTTGGATATGTTGCGCCTGACACAGTTATTTGCCGATATTCTAAAACACTATAAGCGCAATATTTGGATGAAGAACGCGAAAGGCACGGCTTGAAACAAAACCCAACGTACATTTAGTACGTGATTTTGGAGCAAGCCGTGCCTGACAAAGTTGTTCGCCAAATAGTGCGCTTATAGCTCGATGCGGGAAGACAGCGCGCGCGACAACGTACTCTCATCCGCATACTCTATCACACTGCCTTCGGGAAGTCCGCGTGCAATGCGGGTGACTTTGATACCCATAGGCTTGATGAGACGAGCGATGTACATTGCGGTGGCTTCACCTTCAACGTCGGGGTTGGTGGCAAGAATCACTTCTTCGACTCCGTCGAGACGAGCAAGAAGTTCTTTGATGCGAATATCGTTCGGTCCGATATGTTCCATTGGAGAAATCACTCCACCGAGAACGTGATACACGCCTTTGAAATCCTTGACTTTTTCAAGAGCGACAATGTCTTTCGGCTCTTTGACAACGCAAATCGTGGTGGGTTTTCTTGTGGCGCAAATGTCGCAAACTTCGTTTTCGGTGTAGTTGCCGCAAATTTTGCAAAAATGCACGTTTTGCTTGACTTCTCTTATTGCGTCTATAAGTTCGTTGACTTCTTCTTCGGGAGAGTTAAGAATAGCGTACGCATAACGAGCCGCCGTCTTCTCTCCGACAGACGGCAGTTTTGAAAGTTGCGCAATAAGTTTTGCAAGTGGCTCAATATATTTCATAGTGATGATTTTTTAGTTGTACGTCAAAATTAATAATGAATAATGAATAATTAACAATTGCGGAAGGCGAAGCCTTATCCGAAACAAGTTTTCAATCTTTCTTTGACGTGTTTATAATTGCAGTAAGCAAACGCATAATTTCGTCGCAATCTTTTGAGATGCTGCCATATTCGTTTTCTTTCAAAATGTCGCAACGATAAAGCAATTTAAGCCAATAATTCGTTTCATGCGCTTCCTTAAGTGCAATCTGCAATTTATTGACAAAATCGGGAAGAGACGACGCATATTGCGCTTCGGCAATATTTGCTCCTATGCTCGTTCCGCTACGCAACAATTGGACGTAAATCGGTTGCTCGTCATTCTTTTTGAAATGATTGTATAATCTAACAATTCTGACTGCAAACTCGAAAGATTTTTCTTGAATAACTCTGTCTCTATCACTCATTTCATCAAAAATGAATTTGGGGTGTGGGGATATTCCACCGCCCACAATTATTCATTATTCATTGTTCATTATTAATTAAAACAATCCGCCTGCGTTACCCATCGGACCGAGAAGTTCTTTGGAAAGATCGTCGGCTTGTTTCATTGCGTCGTTGAGAGCCGCAAGAACCATATCTTCGAGCATTTCAATGTCGTCGGGGTCAACCGCTTCGGGTTTGATGCTAACGGAAACGGGAGTTTTGTCTCCGGTGATTGTCACTTCAACCATTCCGCCTGCCGCGCTGCCGGTGACTTCGCTTTCTGCGAGTTCTTGTTGCGCTTCTTGCAATTTGCGTTGCATTGCTTGCGCTTGTTTCATGAGTTGTTGCATATTTCCGCCGCCAAAACCGCCGTATGCCATAATTTTGTCTCCTATATTGTGGATTTTCGCTTTATTTTATTTCGAGCATTGCGCCGAACATCTCTTTGACGTAAGGCAAAGCCTTGTCTTCGTCGAGACGGTGCACCGCTTCGATAACGAGTTTGTGCGTCGTATCGACGCTCTGAAACGCCTTGTTGATTGCGTCTCTATTGTTTTTGTCTTCCAAAAAGCCGAGCGTGGCAACATCTGCGACTTTCACGAAGAACGTATCGTCGTTCATTTCAAGTTCGGCGTCTTGCGTGGATAACGCAATGAGTTGGAAGCCACTTTGTCTCAATTCGGATGCTACCCTGAGCCACACCTGTCTCGCATCCGTTTTGACAGGTGCCGACTCAAAACCCGATTTTCTGAGCCCCGCTATTATCTTTTCGAGTTTTGCAACCCGAAGTTGCAACTCTTCCACTTTAGCGTCGGAGTCTCCGCCGCTTGCCGCCAACACGACCGCAGATTCAAACAATATACGGTGCTGTGCGCTGTATCTGAACTCGCCTTCGAGTTTGGACATAATCTTCATTATCCCCATGCACTTTTCGGTGGTGTATTTGTCCGCCATTGCTTTGAGTGCGACGTATATGCTTTCAGGAAGCGCAAGGAGCGTCTTTGCCGACGAACAATTCTTTATATACAACACGTTTCTGAAAAGCGTTGCAAGGTCTTGCGCAAGAATGGGAACGCTCTTGCCCAAATCGCAAAATTCCGCAACGTCGCAAAGTGCTTCGTCTACGTTGCCGTCCGCAATTGCAGTGGCAAGTTTTTGCAGTTTCTTCGGGTCTGCCGCGCCGAGAACTTCAAGCACGCCGTCGTAGGTCACGTTGCCTGCGCAATAACTCACGCACATATCGGCAACCGACAATGCGTCTCTGACGCTTCCTGCGCCTGCCTGCGCAATCAAATCGACCGCTTCGTTTTCGTACTTCACGCCGATATCGTCAAAGATAAAGCGTATGCGCTTTGCGATGACCGCACTTGGCACAAGTCTGAAATCGAAACGCAGACAACGAGACAATATCGTTGCGGGGATTTGATGAATTTCGGTTGTTGCGAGAATGAAAATCGCATGCGACGGCGGCTCTTCGAGCGTTTTGAGAAGAGCGTTGAACGCCGCCTTCGAGAGCATGTGAACTTCGTCGACGATGTAGACTTTGTATCTGCCTATCGTCGGCGGAAAATTGATTTTGTCCGTCAATTCTCTGATTTGGTCAACCGAGTTGTTGGACGCCGCGTCGATTTCGAGAATATCGAAGTTTGACGGAGAGGCAAGTTCCACACAATGAGCGCATTTTCCGCACGGCGAACCGTCGGGAAGCGGAGTGAGACAGTTCACCGCCCGTGCAAAAATCTTTGCGACGGACGTCTTGCCCGTTCCGCGCGTTCCCGTGAAAATGTACGCATGTCCGACGCTGTCGGTTGCGATTTGATTTTTCAGAGTGCGCACGATATGATCCTGTCCGATGACTTTGTCAAAGGTGTCAGGACGATATTTGCGATATAAAGAAGTATATGCCATAGATTGTATTATAAACTAAATACGTCGATATGGCAAGACCTATGACAAATTTGTTTTCGCTTTTGCAAAATGTAAAATCGCTCCCGAAAAGGCGATTTTCACGCGTTCGGAAGCGACGAAAATCTATCGCAAAATACATGTCATATATTGCTCATAAGTGCCTTTCTGCAATACGTCAACTGCACGAGTTGATAGCGCAACGAAGACGTGACGAGCGCCCTGTTTTTTGAAAAATCAACATTGTCGAGAAGTGCCAGAGTCGTGACAAGCGCAAGTTTGATTTCGGTGATTTGTTCTTTGTCGCAATTCTCACTATCTTGATAGAATTGTGACTTTATATCGTCGATTTGACTGTATAAAACCTTGATTTGTGTCTTTGCGTCATCAACGGTTATGCTTTCTCCGTTCAAATCGTTTGCCGTTTTATACAAGGACTCAAAAGCAATGTCGAAATATTTAAGGGCATCCGAAACACACTCTTTCATTTCGTTTTTACACCACTTGAACGAGCCCTTCCCTATTTCGATTTTCTTCACGTAAAGTCCTGCTTCTCCGAGAGACGAAACCACCTTTTCCGCATCGCCTTGCGATCTGTACACGGCATATATGATTTCAATTTCGTCGCCCTTAAGAACGTAGCCGGCACCGCCTTTCGACTTTATCATATCCGCACTTGCCCTTGCCAAAGTCACGTCACCGTATCCGCCGCAAGTGACGACATAAATAGTTTCCGCTTCCCGCTTGCTTGAATAAAACACACCGAGAAAACCTTCTCCCGAAAAGGTCATACACAACGCCAGCGTCAACATAAAACACAACACTATGGTGCATACGACGATTATATTTTCCTTCGCCATTTTTCGCATGCTAGATTATATGCGACCGCTTTGAGATTGATTATAGAAAAAGTGTTTTACGGTTGTATAAAATATGTTTTGATAAGTACGCTTCGAATGGGCAGAGTTCGTGTATAAATTTTTATTAGTTCTCGGCTCTACAAGGGGTAAGCGTGTAAAACCATAAATAGAATTGCCCCATCTTTCCGGTTCGCGCCGGTATTTCTTCCACCACTCGTATAGAGTGCTTTCTCTACAAAAGTATACATCGCTCGCGGGGAAGACAGTCGGCACTCGCATAAACAAGTATCGTCCCCTTGTTATGTCACTTCGCCTGTGTGGCGGCTTGCGCAACACAGTGCCACGCATTCTCGTACAACCATCAAGCTCGGCGCTTATCTCGGCGTTCGCCTTGCGAACGCTCACTTTGAATAAGCACATACCGTTTATAAGTACACCTTGTATAAGTGCTCGGCATAAGACCGCTCCACAAGCTCGCGGTCGGCGGCTCGTGTTCCGTCTTCGAAATTGCACATTTCGTTTATAAGTACGCTCCGAATATGTTTTCGTTTCGGGTGTGGGTGTCCCGCCCAATAAAAATACCAAGCCGACAATCTTGCGAAATTGCGGTTTGTTTTTTTGTCCGTGATTGAACTGATAGCAAAGATTTTTGGCGCGGTTAGCAGAACAATAAGCCTAATGCGGCTCTCGGCTTTGCTTACGTTTAAGCGATGCCGTTGCCGCAATGACGGCTTTTGTTCGGATGAAGAACGCGAAAGGCACGACTTGAAACAAAACCCAACGTACATTTTGTACGTGATTTTGGAGCAAGCCGTGCCTGACAAAGTTGTTCGCCAAATAGTGCCCTTACAGGTGGTAGGGGGTGACTTGGTATACGTAATAATTCAACCAATTGTAAAACAGTAAATTGGCTGTGGAACGCCATTTCATATCCACTTTGTCGACGTCGTCGGTGGCGAAATAGTTTTTGGGACGCTCGATGGAGAGACCTTTTTCAAGGTCGCGGAGATACTCGTTGCGAAGAGTATAGCGGTCGTATTCGCTGTGCCCGGTGAAGAAAAACGACTTGTTGTCAAGTGTTTTGGCAATGGCAACGCCCGTCTCTTCACCTTCCGCGAGAATTTTTATGTTTGGATTTTCGCGAAGTGCGGTTTCGTCGATTGCGGTGTGGCGGGAACTCGGAATATAAAACGTGTCGTCCATGCCTTTCAAGAGCATATCGTTTTTCACGACTGCGTGCGTCGGGAAAATGCCGAACAGTTTTTTGTCGAGCATGTGCTTGTTAATGCCGAACTTGTGGTATAAAGCCGCTTGTGCGCCCCAGCAGATATAAATGGTGCTTGTGACGTTTTTATCGGCAAAATCTATGATTTGTTCAAGCTCGTGCCAATACTTCACTTCTTCAAACGGCAAAGTCTCCACAGGCGCGCCGGTGACGATCATTCCGTCGAATTTCATCTTTTTGATTTCGTCGAGAGATTTGTAAAATCTCGTCATATGGTCGTCGGCAACGTGCGTGGGCGCATACGTGTCCGTCTTTATGAGCGTGACGTTGATTTGAAGCGGCGAATTTGACAACAGACGCATAAGTTGCGTCTCGGTCGTCTCCTTGGTCGGCATCAGATTGAGTATGGCGATTTCAATGGGACGAATGTCCTGCCCCACTGCGCGTTTGTTGTCCATAACGAAGATTTTTTCGCTTTGAAGGCTTTCAAACGCAGGTAACCCGCGCGGTATAACTATAGGCATAAACTTGCTCCTGTTATCTTTTGATTGTTATTACGCTTGAATGTGCGCGCCGTCAAGGGCTTGCTTTATGTCGTCGATAAGGTCGTTGGCGTTTTCAAGACCGCAAGAGAGTCTGACAAGGTCTGGCGAAACGCCTGCGGCGTAAAGTTCTTCGTCGGTGAGTTGACGGTGCGTGGAACTTGCAGGATGCAAACAGCAACTGCGAGCGTCCGCAACGTGCGTCTCGATTGCAACGATTTTGAGCCCTTTCATAAACTCTTCCGCTTTGGCTCTTCCGCCCTTAACGCCGAAACTCACGACGCCGCAAGTGCCGCTCGGGCAATATTTTTGTGCAAGAGCATAGTCCGCATCGCCTTCGAGTCCGGGATATTTAACCCATTCGATACGCGGATCGGATTGCAAATATTTTGCAACCGCAAGTCCGTTTTCGCAATGGCGAGCGACTCTGACGTGCAGGCTTTCGAGACCGAGATTGAGAATGAATGCGTTTTGCGGACTTTGGATAGAGCCGAAGTCACGCATAAGTTGTGCGGTGCACTTGGTGATAAACGCCCCTTCTTTGCCAAACTTCGTGGCGTAAGTTATGCCGTGATAACTGTCGTCGGGAGTGCAAAGTCCCGGGAATTTGTCGGCGTGCGCCATCCAGTCGAACTTTCCGCCGTCAATGATTGCTCCGCCGACCGCCGCGCCGTGTCCGTCGAGATATTTCGTCGTGGAGTGCGTAACTATATCCGCGCCCCACTCGATGGGACGGCAGTTGATGGGCGTTGCAAACGTATTGTCGATGATAAGCGGCACACCGTGCTTGTGAGCAACGCGTGCAAACAACTCTATATCGAACATTTTGAGTGCGGGATTTGCAATGGTTTCGCCGAAAATCGCTTTGGTGTTCGGCTTGAAAGCCGCATCGATTTCTTCTTCGGTGCTGTCGGGCGAAATAAACGTGAAGTCAACGCCCATCAACTGCCGTGTCCGTCGAGATATTTCGTCGTGGAGTGCGTAACTATATCCGCGCCCCACTCGATGGGACGGCAGTTGATGGGCGTTGCAAACGTATTGTCGATGATAAGCGGCACACCGTGCTTGTGAGCAACGCGTGCAAACAACTCTATATCGAACATTTTGAGTGCGGGATTTGCAATGGTTTCGCCGAAAATCGCTTTGGTGTTCGGCTTGAAAGCCGCATCGATTTCTTCTTCGGTGCTGTCGGGCGAAATAAACGTGAAGTCAACGCCCATTTTTCTCATGGTGACGTTGAAAAGATTGTACGTTCCGCCGTATATCGCGCTTGTCGAAATAACGTGGTCGCCTGCGTTTGCGATGTTGAAAACGGCATAGAAGTTTGCCGCCTGACCGCTTGACGTAAGCATACCGGCAGTGCCGCCTTCAAGTTCGGCGAGTTTCTTTGCGACGTAATCGTTGGTGGGATTTTGAAGACGAGTGTAGAAATATCCGCTCGCTTCAAGGTCGAAAAGTTTCGCCATATCGTCCGACGTATCGTATTTGAAAGTCGTGCTTTGAATTATCGGGATTTGTCTTGGTTCTCCGTTGCCGGGCGTATAACCGCCCTGAACGCATATCGTTTCTATTCTTTTGTCCATAGTTTCTCCGTGCGCATTGCGCTGTATATAAAAATTTTATTTTCAAACGATTTGCAAAAGCAATTGCTTTTGCAATGGAAAAGGCAATGAGTTTTATCTCGTGTTGTATTCCTTCATCACGCGACGCAGATTGCGGTCGTTTTCCTTTTCTTTGATTGCCTGGCGCTTATCGTGCAATTCTTTACCTTTGCAAAGACCGATTTGCACTTTGACGAGCGCGTCTTTGAAATAGACTTTGAGCGGAACGAGAGTGTAACCTTTCTGTTCCACCTTTCCGCGCAACTTGTTGATCTCACTGCGGTTGAGAAGAAGTTTGCGAGTTCGGCGCGGGTCAACGTTGTTGTAGCTGCCCATTTTGTAAGGCGAAATATGCGTGCCTATCATAAAGACTTCTCCGTTTTTGATAATGACGAAACTGTCGCGAAGATTTATTGCGCCGAGACGTATCGACTTCACTTCGCAACCGACGAGCACTATGCCTGCTTCGTAGGTGTCTTCCACAAAATAATCGTGATAGGCTTTTTTGTTTTGAGCAATGAGTTTTTCCATATACGATATTATATATTATTGCGCGCAAATATTCAAGAGATAAGCGCGCAAGTCGTTTATTCGGGCTTTGTCGATAAAAAAAGACCTGTGACGAAATCACAGGTCATAAGATACTTCTTTGCTCGGATTAGCCAACAAATCTCCACATTACGAAGCAGATGATTGCACACACCATGATAAATGCGAACAAACCGAAAGTGACTTTTTTGAGAATACTTTCTCTGTTGGTTGCCTTGTTCTTTCCGTAGAAAGTATCGCTTGCGCCCGTGATGACGCCCACGTTGTCGTTGGTGCCCTTTTGCATCATGATGACGACGATAATTGCGATAGCCGCAATCACCATCAATATAACGAATGCCATTAAAACATTCATTGCGGTTTCATACTTAATGCCTTGTTCTGCGGCAAGAAGAATTGAATTCAATGAATCAAGCATACTTTACCTCCTAAAAGTTACTATGAGATTTTAGCATAAGAGAATACAATTTGCAAGCGGTTTTGCAAATATAATTGTAAAATGTAACGTTTTTGGCGCATAAAGAATAAAATGCGAGCATGGAAAACTTAAAATATGCAAGCGAATTACCCTATCCGACGATAGAAGTCGAAAAAAACGTTGCAGAAAGCAAGTTGCTTATGCCGTCATACTCGGGTTCTGCAGGCGAACTCACCGCAATACTCACCTATGCGTTTCAGTCGTACATAACACCGAGATATCCCGAAATCGCAAAGGCTATGGAAGGCGTTGCAAAGGTTGAAATGCACCACCACGAACTTTTGGGAAAAACAATTTACGCGCTCGGCGGTTATCCCGTAATGGGGGCGCGCACTTGGTGGAACGGCAATTTTGCAAACTATACGCTGGACCCGAAAAAATATCTCATCGAAAACATCAAGGCGGAAAAGAACGCAATCGTCAACTACGAGCGCACGATTCTCAACCTGACAGACGAGAGTGTAAAAACGCTTTTGGAGCGCATAATACTTGACGAAGAATTGCACGTACAAGTGTTCAAAGAACTGCTGTCGAATTATTTCGATATACAAGTCTGAACGCCGCAACAAACGCTTTACAAGGCGCATTTTGGCATATAAAACCGCCTTTTAATCCACAAACGAAAAACAATCCGCAATTTTCTTTGCGGATTGTTTGTCGTTTTTCGTTCTTCGCTCCGATTTATTTTTCTCTTTTCTCAACTTCTTCCAGTATCTTTCCGAGAACCGAATAGAACGAGCGATAAACGTATTCATACGCCTCTTCTCCGAGTCCGTACGGGTCGGAAACGTCTTCGCCGAGAAGTCGAGACATAGAAATTATCTTTTTCTCGGCACCGTAAAATTTGGCAAGCACTCTCTTTATTTCGTCTGTCATTGCAAAAACGACGTTTGCGGACGAAAAAGTCTTTTTGTCGCAAAACTTCGCTTCTCTTGCCGCGTCGTACGGCACGCCGTGTCTGTCGAGCGTCTTGGCACATAGCGGATTGAGCGTATCGTCGTGCAACACCATGCCTGCGCTTTCAACCTGTATATCTTTTTTGTCGCGCGCGTACGCGTACTGCTTGAACATACATTCGAGCATAGGCGATCTGCACGTATTCGCCATGCAAACAAACAAAACCTTCATACTTCTTTTCCGCCTGCGGCTTTTGTGACTCTGTTCATCACGGACGCTTCGAGTCCCTGTCCGTGCAACTCTTCGACGATTATGTAATCGTACTCTTTCTCTGCAGTGTGCAACGCAGAGTAAATGTTGCGCGTGTAATCTTCAACGGTGACTCCCAGCGAGATAAGATTGCGCTCCCCCACGACGTCGCGATATATATCGCGCGCAACGATCACGGGATTTTTGCCGAGCGAGACTTGCTTGTCGTATTCGTTTGCCGCGTGCTCTATATTGACGGCAGTCACCGTGTCCACTTTCGGAGCGTAATGAGTGTATTTCATTCCCGGGGCTTTTGCTATTTTGATAACTTTTCCGTTTTGGCTGACTTGCCCTACTATGTCGAGAAGCATTTCGGCAGTCACCGCGCCCGGACGCAAAACGGTTGGCACGTCAACGGTCAAATCCAGCACCGTAGACTCTATTCCCACCTGACACGGACCGTCGTCGAGAATGAGTTCGACTTCGCCGTTCAGATCTTCGTAAACGTGTTGAGCGGTTGTGGGAGAAATGTGCTTGGAACGGTTTGCAGACGGTGCCGCAAGCGGAAAACTCTTTGAAATGAGTTCTCTGGTGTATACGTTTTTGGGCATACGCACACCGACGGTTTCGCCGCCTGCTGTGACAACATAAGGAATTTTGTCGCTCTTTTTGAGTATAACCGTGAGCGGTCCCGGCATAAAACGCTCCGCAAGCGCATAAAACTCGTCGGGAATATCAACGGCGATGTCCTTGACCTGTTCAAGCGACGAGATATGCACTATAAGCGGATTGTCCTGTGGTCTGCCTTTTGCTTTGAATATGTTTGCAACGGCATTTTCGTCGTAGGCGTTCGCTCCGAGTCCGTACACCGTCTCGGTGGGAAAAACCACGAGACCGCCGTCTCTAAGTATGCGCGCGCCTTCGTCAACGCCGTCTTTTGCTTTTACGATTCTTGTCATATAAGCCTTCGTATTTTCGATTGCGATTGTCAACCGTTTGTCATTTTTTTACGGAAAGTCCGCTATGTTGCTTTTTAGATGAGCCTGTACACGTTGTAAGACACTTCGCCGCTTGAGGCGGATATTTTGTCAAACACAAACACGTTGCTCGGAGACGAACTCGGAGCGTAAAGCGTGCAACCACTCGTCATAGTGGCAGGCATAACGACGTTTTTCTGAACGTTGGGATTGAAATTCTTGATGCCGTATCTCGTCACGTCCTTGCCGTCTTCGCCCTTTTGCGTGACGAAATACATATAGCAACCTATCTTGTAGATCCCCTCGTTGCTACTCTTGACGTACGCCATGTCCGCAAGCGGTTCGGAGCCGTCGCTCATACGGTCAACGGTTTTGCCGTCCGCACCGACGATGTAGTATTTCTTCACTTTCTCGCCGTCGAGTTTTTGTCCTATCGTATACGAGCCGCGGAATGCCGAAAGCGTGAGATATTCAAACGGAATCACTTCTTCGCCGTAGAGATTGAATGCGCCGTACAAAGTTTGGTTGGAATCTTCGGGATCGGTGATAGCCGCAACGAGCATATTGTTTGACAACTCTTGTTGCAAAACTGTGCCGCGATCGTTGTGTCCCACGAGATTGCCGCCCTTGTCATAGACGTTGATTTCGCTCGGGTGGAGCGGCACGTAATAGTAGCCGTCAACGCACTGCATGATAAGGTCGAAATAGCCGACTTTTTCTTTCTTCTGGTCTTTTATAGTGACGCCGTAGTTGCCCGTGAGCGACATAACGACGTTGAGATTTTCATCGAGAATGAACTGATCGTAGAAACCGACTTTGCCGATTATCGTCAAGCCGTAACTTGCGTAAATAAAACCGTCTTTGAGATAGGACTTCGTGTCAATGCCGCCCTTGTCTCCGCCGTAATATTTGTTTTCGAGATACAGGAACACTTTGTCCGCATTTGCCGTATACTCGCTGCTTGCGTCGTTGTCGGGCGTATAAATACGGCGTTTGAACACGTAATAATCGAATCCGTCGTAATAAGTGTAATCTTCGGTGTTTTCAACCGTCCAGTCTTCGTGAATGAAGAATCTGCCGTTGCCGATATAAGTGATTTCGCTGGAATAATCGTCTTCGTCGTTGTCCTGCACCGTGCCGTTGGTGGTTGCGTCAAGATTTTGAACGACATCCCCCGCGCTTTGCGGAATCGCAAAGATTTCATCGCCGGCTTTATTGCCAACGACCGTCACGTATTTGGAATCGAAACCTTTAACGTAGGAAAGTTTGTTGTCGGCGTTTTTCACTCTGCAAACGAGTGAGCCGCGCTCGTTCACCGCTCCGTCTGTCGTGGGACGATAAATAGACGTATATCCCGTCTTGCCTTTCACATCATATTGCGCCGCAACAGCCACAAGTCCGCCGTCAAGCACTTTCACGGCATTGTCGATGTTTACGTTTACAAGGCTTCTTGACGAACCGTCATTTGCACCGATTTTCGTTCTCGATAACACGGTTTCGCCGTTTTGGTTGAGAACGCCCGCTTCTCCGCTTGCGAATTTGCAGACGATAAGTCCGTCTTTGACTCTGAGTGCGGATACGCCTATCCAATCGGGAATAATCATTCCCTTTATGCCGCCGTCAAAATAGATTTTCTCGTCGTTCATTTTCACGAGAGACAATACGCCGTCTTTTTCAACGACGAAAGCGTTGATACTCTCTATGTAACCGACGTCACTGCTATCTGCAGTTTGTTTTCCGCTCGATGTATACACACTCCACCCTGCAGGAAGGGAAATCTCGAGTTTATAGCCGGAAAATTCGCTCTTGCTGCCAGTGGACTTGAAGATGTCTTCAACCGTCTTGGGCTTGTTTTTGTCGCACGCAAAAAGCGCAAGGCAAGTCGCCAAAAGCACGCTTACGACAAGCGTAAAAGATATGATTCTTGCAAAAATCTTTTTGTTCATATTTGCTCCGTAAAGTAGTGAGTGCCTATGCGCACCCCCAGCATTATATATACAAACTCCGAGAGCAAAATATTGGCTTTCACTCTCAAAGCATGCGGAATGTCTCTGTTTTCTCCGCTCAAATACTTTCTCGTGGTTGCGTCGACGGGTATACCGTCAAATCCTTTGCAATGTTCGCACACGACGCCGTCCGCGTCTCTGAAAAACGCCGCTCCTTCGATGTCGCACTTGCACACGTTGCAATGCGCAAAATCCAATTCGTTGCCGTTGTCTTTGAGTGCGGAAAGCAAAAAATCCGTGACTATCACGTCGGGTTCTTTGTCCGTGTACGCAAGGTTGTTGAGCGTTTCGAGCGCGTGGATAAACAAATCGGGCTGTGAATCTATGGATAGTTTTTGAAGCACTTCGAGCGTCAGCGAAGCGGCGTAATAACGGTCTATATCCGTTGTGATAGCCGAAAACGACTCGATTTGCGAGCACTCGGTTATGACGTATCTGCCGTTTCTGCCCGTAAGCACGTAATCTCCGAAATTCATCGGTTCTGCCGCATAGCGAAGTTTCGCTTTGGGTTTCAGACACCCTTTTGCCGTTGCGGTGATTTTGCCCGTTTCAACGCCGACAAGAGTGACAATCATATCACTCTCGTTGTAAGGTACGGCTCTCGTTACGATCGCTTTAACTTTCAGGTCGGCTGTTTGCATTTCTTCTGTCTTTTCTTCGGTTTTCGTAAGGCGTCTCGTCTTCTTTCATCGTTCGGTACATCGCGTACCATTCGACGTCGCCGGTCTTTGCAAACATGTTCCACAATTCTTTTTCGTTCACAACGGTAGAATGTGCAAAATCGGCTTTTCTATTCGCCTTTTTCAAAAATTTATTTTCCGTCCGCTTCGTTTGCCCGTCTTGCGTGACGCAAAGAGATTTTTCACTTCGCGCAAGCATTCGCTTGCTTTATATGAAAAATTCGGTCAGTCTTTCTTCAAGGCTTTAAGGTCATAGCCGAGTTCGCGCATAATGCGGTCGTCGTCTCTCCACTCGTCCTTGACTCTGACGTACAACGTAAGGAAAACCTGCTCGCCTATCATTTGTTCAAGGTCTTTTCTTGCCTTCGTCGCGATTTGTTTGAGCATTTCTCCGCCCTTGCCGATGACGATAGCTTTGTGCGATTGTTTCTCGCAAATGATGTCGGCGTCTATATCGACGATAGGCTGATTTTCGCGTTCCTGAAATTTGTTGATATACACGCCTATGCCGTACGGCACTTCCTTGTCGAGAAGATACAACGCCTTTTCGCGGATAATCTCGGTTGCCATAAAGCGCATACTGCTCTCGGTGTACATATCGTCGGGATACATCTTGACGCCTTCGGGCAAAAGAGCGACCAACTCTTTCATGAGCGGTTCGAGATTGTCCCCTTTCTTTGCCGAAATAGGCACGATTGCCTTGATGCCTTCGATACCGTTGAGTTTTTGAAGACTTGCAAGCATAGTTTCTCTCGTCACGCAATCTTCTTTGTTGAGTGCGACGACGATAGGTGCTTTCTTTGCGTTCTTTTCAAGAAATTCGTAATCTTCCTTTTGCATGCCTTTTGCGGCGTCTATGACGTACACGACGCCGTCAACGTCTTTGAGCGAGTTTTCAACGGCTTGCATCATGTATTCACCAAGGTGATTGCGCGCCTTGTGAATACCCGGCGTGTCGATGAGCACCATCTGATAATCGTCGCCGTTGATGATGCCGAGAAGTTTGTTTCTTGTGGTTTGCGGACGCCAAGACACAATCGACACCTTTTCACCGACGAGCGCGTTGGTGAGAGTCGATTTGCCTGCGTTTGCAAGACCTGCTATGCAGATAAAACCGCTTTTGAAATTCATATATTCGTCCTTTGCTGAGATAATTTATTTTGCTGTTTGTCGTTTGTATCGATTAGTCCCTTTTCAAACCGACGGCGTTCATAATCGCTTTTTGATGAGCAATCATCACTTTTTCGTCTTCTGGGTCGATATGGTCAAATCCGAGTATGTGCAAAAAACCGTGACACGCAAGAAAGCCCAGTTCGCGAGCATAAGAATGTCCGTATTCTTTTGCCTGCTCTTCCGCACGTTTTCTGCATATCATAATCGAACCGAGAAGCACGTGCGAACCGTCGTAGTCGCACTCCGAAAACTCGCTTTTATCAACGGGCAAATCGAGTTTTTCAAAGCACGGAAAACTCAATACGTCCGTCACTTTGTCAACTCCCCTTGCGCTTGCGTTCAGGTTCTTTATCGTGTCTTCGTCAACGACCGTGATGTCGATAAGGAAAAAATCTTTTTGCCCCAAATGCTTGAAAGTGGCTTTTTCCACTTTTCGCACCAACGCTCTTTCTTTTAGATTCGCACCCGAAATTCGTATCATATCAGTTCTTATTGAAAGTGTTTTCTTTCTTCTTCTTGTCGTAACTTACGCGGCTGTGATGAATGGACGGAAGCACTTCGATGATCGTGCGCTTGATTGTGGCAATATCACCCATTGTGATGGGACATTCGTCAAACTGGCGAAGTTCGATTTTTTCGTCCACTAGTTTGTTGATTCTTGCTTCGAACTCTTCTTTCGTGTCGGGCATATACGCACGCATTGCCGCTTCGATAGTGTCCGAAATCATTATTATTGCCGCGATTTTCGTCTGCGGTTTCGGACCTGCGTACGTGTATTTGTCAACGGCAAGGTCGCCTTCTTCTTTCAAAGTGAGTGCTTTGCGATAGAAATATCCGACGGGCGAAGTGCCGTGGTGCTCTCTGCAAATTGCCACGATTTCTTTGGGAAGTCTGTTCTGTTTTGCAAGGATTTCACCAAAGAGCGTGTGCGAGGTAATCATACTGACGCTCACTTCGGGGATAAGTTCGTCGTGCGGATTGTAGGAAGACTGATTTTCGCTGAAATAAATCGGCGCTTTGAGTTTGCCAATATCGTGATAATATGCCGCGCATCTTGCCATATTCGGGTTTTCGCCGATTGCCGACGCGCACGCTTCTGCGAGATTGCCGACGACCAACGAATGATTGAACGTGCCCGGCGCATCGCTTGCAAGACGCTTGAGAAGCGGATTGGAGAGATTGCAAAGTTCGTTGAGTCTGAAATCGTCCGCGATGTTGAACATACCTTCGAATATCGCAACGAGCGGCATAAAAATGAGCGATGCCGCCACGTTTGCGCCGTACGACCAAAGCACGTTCCACAAAAGATTCATCCCGAAATCTTTCGACAAAAGCGTGAACATTATGACGAGCGGTTGCATGACAAGCGGAGTTGCCATCGACACGAGCAAGAATTTAAGTCTTGTGAGATGCTTTTTCTCATAGAAGTCGACGAGCACTGCGCAAAGACTGTTGCAAACGATTGACGAAACGACAATCGACAAGTCGTAATCGACGGTGTTTATCATGTACGACATGGCAAGCATAATCGCGATGACCGCCGTCGCAAGAGTTGACGTTCTTCTGTCGATAAGTTCGATAAGAACGAGCGTCGCAAGCGCAATCGGCATCGCGTAAAGATTGAATTTGACGCTTGCGGATATGGTTATCATATACGTGATAAGCACCATAATCGCAGTGAGATGGAAATCTCTCGTCGAAGTGCCTTTCTCACTCGTAAATCTGTACGTGCCTGCCATAAGGAAAATCATAAGAACGAGGGCGATTATCATTCGTCCCGTCGTCGCAAGCGCGTTTTCGGCGATAAACGCCGCCTTAAAATCTCCGATCATAAAGAGCGAAAACAACGTCATACCCACCGCAAACACGATAGCCGTCGAAATACATTGCCAGAAATATCTCGACTTTTTGTGGCGCGCAAGGGCTTTTTCTTTCTCCGCTCTCGATACGTCTTTAATATCGTCTATCATAAGTTATCTCCCAAAATCGTCACTCCTGCGTTTCCGCATAAGAGTGCGATTCCGCTTTTTCGTATGCTTGAATTATTCTCGTGACGAGTTCGTGTCTCACCACGTCTTTTGCCGAAAGTCTCACGATTTCGATGCCTTCGACGTCTTTTAGCACGTCGAGTGCGTCGATAAGTCCGCTCTTCACGTTTTTCGGCAAGTCGATTTGCGTGACGTCTCCCGTCACCACTATGCGCGAGTTTTCGCCCATACGCGTAAGGAACATCTTCATCTGTTCGCGCGTGGTGTTTTGCGCTTCGTCGAGAATTATGAAACTGTTGGACAGCGTTCTGCCGCGCATATACGCAAGCGGTGCTATTTCTATGCTTCCGCGCTCGATATGCTTTGCGTATGCGTCCTGCCCCATCATCTCTTGAAGAGCGTCGAACAACGGGCGAAGATACGGGTCTACCTTTTCGCTTAAATCACCCGGCAAAAAGCCGAGTTTTTCTCCCGCTTCGACGGCAGGTCTTGTGAGAATGATTTTGTCTATCTCGTGATTTTTCAGTGCGTACACCGCAAGTGCAACCGCAAGATACGTCTTGCCCGTACCCGCAGGGCCTACACCGAAAACTATGCTGTTTTTCTTGATTGCGTCAACGTACTTTTTCTGTCCGAGCGTTTTGGGGCGTATGATCTTTCCCCTTGCGGTGATTGCCACCGTGCCCATAAGGTCGTTGACGTCAAAATCGCGCCCCGCCTTTGCGTATCCGATCACCATATTCACCGTTTGCGAAGTGAGCGGTTGTTTTTGGCAAAGTTTTTCAAGCGCGTCGATTGCACGCATAGCACCGTCAACGTCTTTTTCTTCACCGCTGACTTTCACGCTCGTGCCGAGTGCGAAAACGTCCACGTCAAAAGCGTCCGTCAACTTTTCGATGTTCTCGTCAAGTTCTCCGAACACGCTCATCATGGTATCGTATTTTTCAAAATGCTTTTCTTTTTGCAATTTCATATCAACTCTTCCGCTTCCGCGGTCACTTTCACGGTCACGCCGCCGTCGCTTTGCTTGACGTCGTAATAGACGTTAAGCACCTTTGCGCTTTCTTTAAACTCGCTTGCAAGCGACGAAAAAGCAAGTCTTTTCATCTCGACGGTGCTTCTCGCGTTTTGCACTTTTTGCTCGTCGATTGCCGTAAACTCGAATTTGTACACGAGTATCGGCAAAAGAAAACCGTAGTTTTCAACGCTGGTTTTCAGCACGTACTTTTCAAAAGGCGCGGCTGGCGTTTTCGGAACTTTTCCGAACATACCGAATCTCACGAGCGTTTTGCACTCTCCGTATTCCGTCACGACGCTTTCTTTGGGGAAAAACGTTGTTTTTTCGTAATACACCTTGCCGTATGCGTATCCGCTTGCTTTGACGGGTATCTTTTCGTCTCCGTACTCGATATATCCGTCGATAAGCACGTCGCCAGGCGAAACCACGTCTCCGTATTTTTTCACCGCCGTTCCGCCCGTCACCACGACTCTCGTCACGACGGCGCGCTTTTGAGCTTTGACCTGCGTTCCGTCTCTTTCAAAAACGTACTCGCTCGGAAGTGCCTGTTTCACGACGACGTCCACTCGCGTGCCTTTTCTCGTGACGCTGACAAACGAAACTTTACCGAGCGCAAGCAGTTTTTCCTGCACCGCGTCTTCGTCCACGTCCGAAGTCTTCGCGCCCACCTTAACTCCGTTTTCGTCTAGTATGGCGCAAATCTCGTTTTTTAGTGCGGCGTCAATCTTTGCGCCCGCGCTCACTACGCTCACGCGCGTGACGAACTGCGACGAAACGATAATCGCACATATCACCGCCATTATCCCCACGAGCAATCCGGGGCGCATAACCACGCTCAAAGCATAGGGCACAATACCGCTATTATCAATTATTTTATAATCATAGCATAAGTTATCTAATAATGCAATAATCTTGCCCAAATGTTTTGATTTGACACGGAACGTGCAACCGTCGACACTTCTCTTCACGTCTTCGACGCGGCATATTTTCATAACCGCACTGATAGCCCTTTCGCAGTTCTCGCCCGACACTTTCAGAGCGGTTCTTCCCACCCTACTGCGAAATTCAACGAGTTTATTCGGCTTTTTAGGCTTTCTAACGACTTCTTTTGCCGTTTTCTCATCGTCAATATAGGCGCTTTTCAAAGCGTGTTTTTTCTTTGTTTTTACGTTTGTCGTTTCTTCGTCCCCGAAATAAGAAATCGTCTCGCGTTTCTTGTGAGATTTTTTCTTTTTTCGGTTATCTAATACCGTATTTTCTTCTCTGTTATTTTTCTTTTCCGATATTCTATTTTTCAAAATTCACCTCGTAAGTTTCGCCTTTAACGTACGCGTCGCCACCGCCGATTTCGACAATTTCAAGTCCTTTTCCCGACACTCTCACAACGCACGAAGACACGCTTATTGCGATCTCGTCTTCTTTTGCCGACAAGACTTTTTTCACTCCGCTTATCATGGTTTTCCCGCTCGTCACCGTAACAACGTACGGAAAAACCGTGCTTTTAATACCGAATTTATCCTTAATTTCGTCTTTGAACATACAAAATTTTATTGTAAGAATATCGCTATTATGCAAAACCGCGTAAACATTAACTATACTTACTAAACGGTTCAAAATCTTTTTACATACAAATCTTCGCAAGTCGAAACGCATTTATAAACGAGTTAAATCCTTGTCTCGCCGAAAATGCGATATCACACTGAAAAATACGATATCACGCCGAAAAAACAATTTACAAGCGAAAACAGCACCGATTTTTCGGTGCTGTTTTTCAATAGGTTTGCAATTTTTATTTTCTATCAGAACGGCATATCTTCGTCTTCGCCGTCAACGTATTCGTCTCCGTCGTCGATATATTCGTCATCGGAATATTCGTCGTCTTCAAAAGGCATATCGTCATCGCTCGGCGCAGGGATATCGTCGTCGCTCGGTGCGGGTGCGTCGTCAAACGGCATTGGCTCGTCGCTTGACGGCGTGTCGAAAGGCATGTCTTCCTTGCTTGCCGCAACTTCGTGCAACTCTTCGGCCACTTGGGATATCGACTTGATGTCCGCAACCTTATCTTCGTCGTCCGCCTTGTTCTCTTGATAGGTGTATTCGGTGGTGTTTGCGTTTTGATCCACCATTTCTTTGAACGTCGTCGTGGAACCGTCCCAATCGAGTTTGATTTCTCCGATAGGGCCGTTTCTGTTCTTCTTTACGTCGAGAACGACTTCGTTTTCGGGAAGTGCGGAATTGTACTTGTGCGGATTGTTAAGGAACACTACGACGTCCGCGTCCTGCTCGATAGAACCCGATTCACGCAAGTCCGAAAGCAAGGGCGTGTGGTCGTTTCTCTGTTCCACGCCACGCGACATTTGCGAAAGAAGAATGATAGGACAATCGAGTTCCTTTGCATAGATCTTCATCTTTCTCGACATATCGCTGACTTCCACTTGTCTGCTTTCGGCGGCTTTGCCGTTGACTTTTGAAGTCATAAGTTGCAAGTAGTCGATTATGACGAGATCGAGTCCCTGCTCGCGTTTTAATCTGCGGCATTTGGACAGCACTTCGCTCGGGCCGTTCATAGAATAATCGTCGATGTATATGCCGCTTGCAAGCAACGCTTTGTAGCCGTTCATAATCTTTTTGTAGTCTTCACCGCTCAATGCGCCGCGAGTGTCCATTTTGTTGAACGAAACTTTTGAGATATAACCGAGCATACGTTTTGCAAGCAACGCCGAAGGCATTTCAAGCGAGAATATAGCGACTTTTTTGCCGTGATTGAGCGCAACGTTTGCCGCAATGTTGAGCGCAAACGCCGTTTTACCGACGGACGGACGAGCGGCTATAAGCACCATTTCACCGGGCTTCAAGCCGTGCGTTTTCGCATCGAAAGTCGGAAAATCGGTATATACCGTATTTTTCGGCACGTTGCCCGATTGCACGTCCTGTATGTTTTTTATTGCGGCGGCAACCGCGTCGTCAACCTTTTTGAGAGCGGATTCGCTCGATTGCTCGGTTATCGAATACACGAGTTTTTCGGCGTTTGCCAAAGCGTCTTTGCCGTCTTCGCACTCATAGCCGAATTTCGCGATTTCGTTGCCTGCGGATATGACTTTTCTCGTGAGAGCGTCACGTTTTACGATTTGTGCGTAATACTCGCCGTTTGCCGCGGACACGACTCCTTCCGCAAGGTCGCTGAGATACGCGACGGAACCTACTTGGTCAAGTTGTCCTTTGACTTCCAGCGCGTCGCTTACGGACACCACGTCTATAGGCTTGCTTTCCGTCTGAAGTTGCTTCATCACGGCAAAAAAGTCGCTGACTTCCACTTGTCTGCTTTCGGCGGCTTTGCCGTTGACTTTTGAAGTCATAAGTTGCAAGTAGTCGATTATGACGAGATCGAGTCCCTGCTCGCGTTTTAATCTGCGGCATTTGGACAGCACTTCGCTCGGGCCGTTCATAGAATAATCGTCGATGTATATGCCGCTTGCAAGCAACGCTTTGTAGCCGTTCATAATCTTTTTGTAGTCTTCACCGCTCAATGCGCCGCGAGTGTCCATTTTGTTGAACGAAACTTTTGAGATATAACCGAGCATACGTTTTGCAAGCAACGCCGAAGGCATTTCAAGCGAGAATATAGCGACTTTTTTGCCGTGATTGAGCGCAACGTTTGCCGCAATGTTGAGCGCAAACGCCGTTTTACCGACGGACGGACGAGCGGCTATAAGCACCATTTCACCGGGCTTCAAGCCGTGCGTTTTCGCATCGAAAGTCGGAAAATCGGTATATACCGTATTTTTCGGCACGTTGCCCGATTGCACGTCCTGTATGTTTTTTATTGCGGCGGCAACCGCGTCGTCAACCTTTTTGAGAGCGGATTCGCTCGATTGCTCGGTTATCGAATACACGAGTTTTTCGGCGTTTGCCAAAGCGTCTTTGCCGTCTTCGCACTCATAGCCGAATTTCGCGATTTCGTTGCCTGCGGATATGACTTTTCTCGTGAGAGCGTCACGTTTTACGATTTGTGCGTAATACTCGCCGTTTGCCGCGGACACGACTCCTTCCGCAAGGTCGCTGAGATACGCGACGGAACCTACTTGGTCAAGTTGTCCTTTGACTTCCAGCGCGTCGCTTACGGACACCACGTCTATAGGCTTGCTTTCCGTCTGAAGTTGCTTCATCACGGCAAAAATCATGCGATTTTGCGCAAGATAAAAGTCTTCGGCACTCAAAAGCGGAACGATGAGATCCGCCGACTTGCTGTCGATGAGAATAGAGCCTAATACGTTGGCTTCGGCGTCAACGTTGTTGGGCATACCCCTTGTCACTCTTTTAGTTTCTTCTTTTGGCATAATCTACCCTTGTAAGCGAGATAAATCCCCGTCGCAATCGCAAACAACACGATGCCGCCCGCAATCAACGCCGTATACCAGTTTTCAGATCTTGCCGAACGCATCGTAAGCGTTATCGTCCGCTCGTCGAGCGTTTCGTCAAGTTCAAAAGCGTGCGTATAAGTGCGGCCGTTTTTGGTGATTTGTCCGTCGCTTTTTATAGATTTATATATCGTATCATACAACAAGACCACTTTCAAGCGATTGTAAATATGGTCTTCGTTTTTGAGGTCTTCTTGTGGTACGGCTTCTTTCACCGCACTAAATATCCGAGACGGGTCGAAAGTCACGGTGCTCGTTGACTGCTTGTACCATAAATCGACGTTTTGGATTTCGCTTGACCACGTCGCCGTGCCCACGCACTCGCCGCCTCCCGAAAAAGAGACGTGAACGTACGCCGTGTCGTCTTCAACGGAAGTGAAAACGATACCGCCCGTGAGATAAATTTTTCTCTCGACGACATCGCTTTCTTCCGTTTTGGAACAGGCGCAAAGCATGACGCACAAGGCAATGAGCGTCAGTGCGACAAGTGTAAATTTTGTGTGGTTTCGACGATTAAGTTTCATGTGTAGTTTCTTTGGCTCAAGGCCTATCGTGTATGCTCACTCAAACGATTTTTCAAGCTCGTCAAGAGTGTCTGCAAATTCTTTCATTGCAGTCTTGTACGGTGCGTCGGTTTCAAGGTCTACGTCCGCAAGACGAATGATGTCAAGCGGCGGCAAACTTCCGCCTGCCGAAAGGAATTTCTTGTATTTTTCAAAATACTTCTCGCCTTGCGACAAAATGTTGTTTGCAATCGACACTGCAGTAGTAATGCCCGTTGCGTATTTATACACGTAATAACTCGTGTAGAAGTGCGGAATACGAGCCCATTCGTAGCGGATAAGGTCACTGTGCTCCACCGCATCTCCATAGTATTTCTTGTCGAGTTCGTAATACGCGTTTGAAAGCGAATCGGCGGTTATCGGTTCGCCGTTTTCAACCATAGTATGAGCGATAACTTCGAACTCACTGAACATCGTTTGTCTGAACAGCGTCGTGCGGAACATATCGAGATAATAGGAAAGCAGATACTTTCTGAACTCGCCCGTGGCAGTCTTGAGAAGGTGTTTGAGAAGAAGCACTTCGTTGACCGTGGAAGCGATTTCGGCAACGAAAATCTCGTAGCCCGCTTTCTGTTGCGGTTGCGTCGAATTGCTGAAATACGAATGCATCGCATGTCCGAGTTCGTGGGCTATTGTAAACACGTCGTGAACGGTCTTTTGATAGTTCAAAAGCACGAACGGATGCACTCCGTACACGCCCCAGGAATACGCGCCGCTTCTCTTGCCCTTATTTTCAAAAGCGTCGATCCAACCGTCCGTGAAAGACGTTGCGAGAATGTCGCTATATTCTTTACCCATGACTTTAAGTGCTTCTTTGACAAGATCAACTGCCTGTTCGTATTCGAGCGCAAGTTCCTGATCCTTGACGATCGAGATGTGCATATCGTAGGAATTGAGCTTGTCAAGCCCCAAAACACGCTTGCGAAGAGCCATATATCTGTGGAGATTGGGCGTGCCTTCTCCCACCGCTTCGAGCAACTTTTTGTAGCAGGTCGGCGGAACGTTTTCGCAATACATCGAATAGTCGAGCGCACTCTTGAATCCGCGCACTTTTGCGAAGAACCAGTCTTTTTTCACGTTGCCGGCATAGTTTGCGGCAATGGTGTTGATATAGTCTTTGTATGCGGTGAACATGCTTTCAAAAGCAGCCTTTCTTACGTTCTGGTCAGGATTTTGAAGCATAAGTCCGTACACGCCGTGGCTCATCTCGACGAGATTGCCTTTGCCGTCGTCAACTTTCTTAAACTTGACGTCCGCATTGTCGAACATGTTGAAAACTTCGTGGTTTGTGTCCGCAAAAATACCCACTTCACCGAGAATTTTCTCTTCTTTCTTGCTGAGAATGATGTCCTTGTTGCGAATGATTTCTTCGAACATTACGTCGTAGTTTTTGAAACGTTTGCTCGCTTTCAATTCTTCGAGTCTCGCTTTTGAAAACTCGCTGATTTCAGGCATTAGAAAACTGATTGCGGAAGAAAACTTGACAATGAGCATTTCGGCTCTGTTTGTCATTCCCTGATACGTGTTGTCGCGCGTGTCCTGGTCAAGACGCATCTTTGCGTATTGATAAAGGCACGTAATGTCGTGCGTAAGTCTCGTTTCGAGTTCGAGACAATCAAAAAGCATGTCTTCGTCTTCGAGTTTGTCGGCATATTTTGACAAATGTCCTATTCTCTCGTCAACTTTGAAGAACAACTCTTCCCATGCCTGATTATCTTTGACGATATCTTCAAGTCTCCACTTATACTCTGCGGGAATTTGATCTCTCTTTTCGTAAAGTAACATAGTTCGCTCCTTTATTGATTTTTTTGTTATAGTTGTTTTGTGGTTAAGGCTACGCCTTCCGCAATTATTAATTGTTAATTATTAATTATTAATTTCATTCGTTGAACAAGGTGTCGCCCAAAAATTCGGGGTCGCTGGACAATCTCACGCCGAGTTTTCTGAACGGGTTTTCGTCCGCTTTGAAAAGCATGTGCGTGGAGTGTGCGTCGCATCCGTCGAGTTGCGTGAGTTGCTCCATTGCCGTTGCCGCCGTAGCGTCGGAAGCCGCACAAATGGAAAGCGCAAGCAACGCTTCTTCGAGTGTGAGAGTTTTGTCGTGCTCTTTTAGTATCTTCGTCTTCATATCGATAATCGGCCCGATGACGTAAGGCGAGATGAGTTTTTGCGAGTCTTTGATGCCTGCAAGCATCTTCACGGCATTGAACACGCACGCCGCAGACGCACTCATACGTTGAGTATTTTTGCCAGTGACGATTCTGCCGTCCTGAAGTTCGAGTGCAACCGCTCCGCAATCGTCGTTTTGTCTGCTCTTTTCTCTTGCGCACTCGATGACTTTGCGCTCCGATTGGGTTATGCCAAGTCTCGACATCAAAAATTCGAGACGTTCGACGGTGTCTTTTTTGCAAACGCCGCTTTTCAGGTCGCATTGAGCCTTTAAGTATCTGCGGATTATTTCCTTTTCGGACGCTTCTCTGCACGCTTCGTCGTCGATTATGCAATATCCCGCCATATTTACGCCCATATCCGTAGGCGATTTGTAGATGCACTCTTTGCCCGTGATTTTTGCAAGAATACTGCGCACAACCGGGAAAACTTCGATATCACGATTGTAGTTTACGGTGATTTCGCCGTATGCGTCAAGGTGGAAATTGTCCACTTTGTTGACGTCTTTAAGGTCGGCGGTTGCGGCTTCGTAGGCAACGTTGACGGGGTGATTGAGCGGAATATTCCAAATCGGGAAAGTCTCGAATTTTGCATATCCTGCTTGCACACCGCGCTTGTTTTCGTGATAGAGTTGGCTAAGGCAAGTGGCAAGTTTTCCGCTGCCGGGACCGGGCGCCGTCAACACGACGAGCGGACGAGTCGTCTCGATATACGGATTTGCGCCGTAACCTTCGTCGGACACTATCGTGTCGATTTCGTGCGGATAGCCTTTTGTCGGACGGTGTATGTACACTTTTATTCCGCGATTTTTGCAAGAATACTGCGCACAACCGGGAAAACTTCGATATCACGATTGTAGTTTACGGTGATTTCGCCGTATGCGTCAAGGTGGAAATTGTCCACTTTGTTGACGTCTTTAAGGTCGGCGGTTGCGGCTTCGTAGGCAACGTTGACGGGGTGATTGAGCGGAATATTCCAAATCGGGAAAGTCTCGAATTTTGCATATCCTGCTTGCACACCGCGCTTGTTTTCGTGATAGAGTTGGCTAAGGCAAGTGGCAAGTTTTCCGCTGCCGGGACCGGGCGCCGTCAACACGACGAGCGGACGAGTCGTCTCGATATACGGATTTGCGCCGTAACCTTCGTCGGACACTATCGTGTCGATTTCGTGCGGATAGCCTTTTGTCGGACGGTGTATGTACACTTTTATTCCGCGATTTTCAAGTTTTTGCTTGTATGCAAGCGCACCTTGCTGATCGGTGAACATGGTGATGACAACGCAGTTGATGTATATGCCCATTGCGGAGATATTGTCAATCATTCTCTCCACTTCGCTGCCGTAGGTGATACCGTAATCGGCGCGGATTTTGTTGCGCTCGATTGCGTTTGCGTTGATACAAATGATAAGTTCCGCCTTGTCGCGAAGTTTTTGGAGAAGTTTTATCTTCGCCGCCTTGTCGAAGCCGGGCAACACGCGTGCGGCGTGCAAGTCGTCAAAGAGTTTTCCGCCGAATTCCAGATAGAGTTTGTCAAAGCGATTTATACGCTCGAGAATGTGCTCCGTCTGTTTTTGCATATACATTTTGCTGTCAAAACCTACTTTCATCGTTGTAAATACCTTTTCTGTATATTTTTGTTTTTCGTTGGGAAATTATTTTTTCGCAAAAATGCAATTCTCCCCTTCGTCACCTGTTTCCCCTATCGCCGTTCCCCCTTGAAAGGGAACCCACGGCGACTGCGTAGCAGGTGGCAACACTCGGTCGAGACATAACTTGCGCCATTTCTCTTATCTTGCCACTCGTTCGCAAGCGAAAGAAACAACACTCGCTTGCTCACTTGTACTATTCGTCAAGTCCGACGCTCGATTCGGTCGCCGCCGTTGCGGCTCCGATTACGTCCGAGCAAATAGCATCTTATTTTTTGTTTTTTACTCTTCGGGATCGCTGATGGGGCAAACAAGCGTCACGCCTTGCTTGAACATCTGCTTGCCTTTGGTCGTGCGAGTGTCGATGCGGATGTCTTCCGTGTTGACGACGCTCACCGCTCCGCCGCTTACGAATGCCAAATCGTAGGGCATCTTCACCGTGCCGACGTATTTCACCTTAGATTTGTCGAGTTCTATAATCTTTATGCCTTTAAGATATCTCGAACTCGGATCTATGAGCGACGAAATAACTCTCTTTGCATATCCCGTGTCGGACACGACGATGATTTCGCCTTCGTCTTCCACTTGCCCCGCAAACGCAACCGAATCGCCGTCAGAGAGTTTTATGCCCTTGACGCCTGCCGCGTTTCTTCCCTGAATGGGTATTTCGGTGGCTTTGTAGACAAGCACCTGTCCTTGCTCGGTGACTTCCATGACGTTTTTCTCGTCGTCAACGACTTCCGCGCCGATTACGACGTCTTTTTCCGTAAGGTTGATTGCTTTAAGATACGTCTTGCTAACTTCGGTAAATTCGGACAAATCGACTCTCTTTGCGCCGCCTTGTTTTGTGAACAACACGAGTTCTCCGACCGGCACGCCTTCAAAGAACATAAGTTTGACCACGGTCTCGCCCGTCTGCACGTCTTGATTGATTGCACCGAGTTTGAACGGTTTTTCTTTGAATTTCTTTTCGGGAAGCGTGGTGACGTCGATCTTGACTATGCTTCCGAAATTCGTCACTGCAAACAGCGTGCCTTTGTTGTTTACGGAAAGCTTCTGCACGGGAAGCGCGTCTTCGGTGAGCGAGCCGAAATCTTTCTTTGCGGTTGAAAACGCTTTTGGCGACATAAAGCGCAACTGTCCGTCCTTATTCAAGGCAATCACGCCGTCGCGATAGGCAACCGCTTCCGCTTCGCTTGGGGCCTGATAGTTTTCAGCCTGTTCGTCGCTGTCCACAATCACGCTCATACGCTCGGAATTGAGCGATTTCTTGATTGCGGTGAGTTCTTCTTTGACGATTGAAAGTTGCTTGCGTTTGCTTGCGAGAATAGACTCGAAAAGTGCGATTTGCTTTTCAAGGAAACGCAGTTCTTCTTCGAGTTTACCGACTTCGAGTTTTGCAAGGCTTTTGAGTCTCATATCGAGAATCGCTTGTGCCTGTGCGTCCGAAAGATCGAATCTTTGGCGCAAAGTCTCTTTCGCTTTTGCGGTCGATTCCGATTCCTTGATGATTTTTATCACTTCGTCGATATTGCGGATCGCAACGAGAAGTCCGCGCACGATTTCCGCTCTCGCCTTTGCGGCTTTAAGGTCAAACGTCGTGCGATTGACGATGATTTTGCGTTGATATTCGACGTAATAGTCGAGATACGCCGTAAGGCTCAACTGCTCGGGTTTGCCGTTTGCAATAGCCACCATATTGATGGAATAGCCCATTTCAAGATTGGTTTTTTTGAAAAGAAACGCAACGATTTTGTTTACGTCTACGTCGCGTTTGCATTTTATCACGGCGCGCGTACCCGTTTTGTCTGACTCGTCCACGATTTCGGATATGCCTGCGAGCGTGTCCTTGTTCGCTTCTTTCAAATCGGCAATTCTTGAAAGCAACTCCGCCTTGGACACCTGATAAGGTATCTCCGTGATGACGATGTTTTTCTTGCCGTTGTCGTCGTTTTCTATGTGAAGTCTTGAACGTATCTTGATTCTGCCCTTGCCCGTCGAATATATGTCTTCGAGATTGTCAACGGGGATTATAAACGCGCCCGTCGGAAAATCGGGACCGTGGAACACTTTGAAAAGGTCGTGCACGGTGGCGTTCGGGTTGTCTATCTTCATTATGACCGCGTCTATGCTCTCACCCATATTGTGGGTTGGGATATTCGTCGCAAGTCCGACCGCTATGCCGTTTGCACCGTTTACGAGCAAATTCGGAAATCTTCCGGGAAGCGTGTTTGGTTCTTCGAGAGAGTCGTCAAAGTTCGGAGACCACGTCACCGTCTCTTTGTCCAAATCTCTCAACAATTCGAGCGCGAGCGGACTCATTCTCGCTTCCGTGTAACGCATTGCCGCCGCACCGTCTCCGTCAACCGAACCGAAGTTGCCGTGACCGTCGACGAGTTTCATTCTCATAGAGAAAGGTTGCGCCATACGCACCATTGCGCCGTAAACGGAACTGTCACCGTGCGGATGGTACTTGCCAAGGCAGTCGCCGACGATTCTCGCGCACTTTTTGTGCGGTTTGTCCGGGGTGAGTCCCATCTCGTGCATGGAGTAAAGCACTCTTCTCTGCACGGGTTTCAAACCGTCTTCCACTCTCGGAAGAGCGCGGTCGAGTATGACGTTTTCCGAATACGGAATCATCGAATTGTGCATGACGTCTTCAAAGACCGAGTCAAGCACGACTGAGTTGTATTCTATCTCTTTGTGTTGTTTTTTTGCCATTTTTCTATTTGCTTTTATAGTTTTTCGTAAACGTGTTTATATGCTTTTCGGCTCTCGAAGCCGTGACTTCGAACTATTGATTTTCCTGTTCTTTGTTGACTTTGAAGTCGTCCACTTTGTTGAAGTCCGCATATTGATAGATATAGTCCTTGCGGATGTTGCTGTCGTCGCCCATAAGAATGGTTATACGCTTGTCCGCCATTGCCGCGTCGTCTATCGTAACGCGAGTGAGCGTGCGCTTTGCAGGGTCCATAGTGGTGTCCCAAAGTTGTTCGGGGTTCATTTCGCCAAGACCTTTGAAACGTTGAAGAAGTGCGTTCTTGCCCATCTTCTTTTGTCCTTCAACGAGTGCCGCGTCATCGTAGCAATAAAGGATTTCGTCTTTCTTTTGCAAACGATAAAGCGGCGGCATACCGATATACACGTGGCCTTCGGTGATGAGTTGGCGCATATAGCGGAAGAAGAATGTCAAAAGCAACGCTCTTATGTGCGCGCCGTCTTGGTCCGCGTCCGCCAGAATGATGACTTTGTCGTATTTGAGACTGTCAAGATCGAATTCGGGGTCTATGCCCGTGCCGAGTGCGGAAATGAGCGTTGCAAGTTCTTCGTTGGCAAGAATCTTTTCAAGGCTTGCTTTTTCGACGTTGAGCGGCTTTCCGCGAAGCGGAAGTATCGCTTGGAAGAATCTGTCTCTCGCTTGCTTTGCACTGCCGCCTGCAGAGTCGCCTTCAACGATGAACAATTCGTTTATGCTTGCGTTCTTGCCCGAGCAACTTGCAAGTTTGCCGACGAGATTAAGCCCGTTGAGTTTGTTTTGCTGACGTGAAAGGTCTTTTGCGCGTTTTGCCGCTTCTCTCGTTTTTGCCGCGCCCATCGCTTTTGCGATGATCTTCTCCGCAATAGCCTTGTTTCCGCGTTGCAAAAGGAGTTCCGCAAGTTTTTCGCTGACCATATTTTCGACTTTGGGTCGCACTTCGGGGTTGCCGAGTTTGCCTTTGGTCTGCCCTTCGAACTGCACGTTCTGCATCTTGACGGTTATGACCGCAACCATACCTTCTCTGAAATCTTCGCCGAGTAGGTTTGCTTGCTTTTCTTTGAGAATGTTGTTTTTGCGCGCGTAGTCGTTGAACACTTTCGTTATCGCGCTCTTAAAGCCGACTTCGTGCGTGCCGCCGTCCGCGGTGGGAATGTTGTTTACGTAGGAATAAATGTTTTCGCTATAACCTTCGGTGTGTTGAATTGCAACCGCCACTTCGAAATGCGGTTCTTTCGCTTCCACGTAAAGGGGCTTGTCGTAAAGCACGGTTCTGCCTTCGTTGAGATATTGCACGTAATCGGCAATGCCGCCCTTGTAGCAGAACGTATCGTGTTTGCCCGTGCCGCCGTCGAGAGCCACACGCAAATCGTCGATGATTATCGTCACGCCCTTATTGAGATACGCAACGTCGCGCATACGCTCCTGTATCACGGAATAATCGAATTTTTCTTTGCCGAAAACTCTCTCGTCGGGTTTGAACTTGACGGAAGTGCCGGTGCCTTTCACCTTGCCGATGACGGTGAGCGGAGTTTTCACAACGCCGCTTTTCACTTTGCCGTTGCCCACTTGCGGAGACCAAAATTCCGCACGATAAAGATTGCCGTCTCTCTTAACGTCAACCGTGAGCCACTCGGAAAGAGCGTTCGTGACGGACGCACCGACTCCGTGCAGACCGCCGGAATAGTTGTACTGTCCGTTGTCGAATTTCGCACCTGCGTGCAACTGCGTGAAAACCACTTCCACACCGCTGATTTTGAGTTTGGGGTGTTTGTCAACGGGGATACCGCGTCCGTTGTCGCTGACTCTTGCAACGTTGTCATCCAAAAGTTCGATGCGAACGGTGTCGCCGAAGCCGTTTGCCACTTCGTCGATACAGTTGTCGATAATCTCCCAAAGGATATGATGCATACCCTTGCTCCCGGTCGTGCCGATATACATGCCGGGACGTTTTCTGACGGCGTCGAGACCTTCGAGAATGTGAATGTCCCCCGCCTTGTAATTGTAGTCTTGATTTGCCATAAATACCTACGTAAAGTAATAATATAGGTATTGTAACACAATATATAGATTTTTTCAAGGAAATGGAAATATTAAAAACACTATTTTTCGTTAAATAAAAAAACGCTCCGCAACGCTTAATAAACGCTGCGGAGCAAAAATATCTTTGCTTGAAAACGAAAACTTATTTCAACATTTCGTTCATTCTTGCGACGAAGTCTGCGTACACTTCGGCGCGGTTGATCTCGTTCAAGATCTCGTGACGAGCGTCGGGATAAAGTTTTACGGTAAGGTCTTTTACGCCGAGAGTTTTGTATTGCTCGTAAAGTTTTTGAACGAGTTTGCCTTTGCCGCCCACGGGGTCTTGCGCACCCGAGAAAATAGCGATGGGTTTGTTGACGTCGATTTTTGCGAGATTTTCTTTCTTGTAGGACTCTTTGAGACCGTTAAGGAAGAACTTGAAGAACGCAATGGACATTACGTCGCCGCACTGTTCGTCGAGTATGTATTTTTTGACTTGCTCTTTGTCTCTTGAAAGCCATGCAAATTGAATTTTCTCTTTCTTGAACGGAGCGTTGTATGAACCGAAAGAGAGTTTGTCGAGAAGTTTGCCCGTCTTTTCGCCGCCAAGCGTCTTGTATTGCATATTGGAAATCGCAGCGCCCATATTGAGAACCGCGCCTTTCATCATTGCAGAACCCGAAAGAATAACGCCCGTGTAGTCCTTGCACTCTTCGATGTAACGTTGTCCAAGCATCGAGCCGTAGCTGTGTCCGAGATAAATCACGGGAAGATTGTATCTTTCTTTGAGCATAGACGTGATTGCACATTCGTCTTGCACGGTGTCAAAATAGATGTTGCCCTTGTGATAACCTTTGACGCCTTTTGAAGATTGCTTGGTGCTGGTCATGCCGTGAGCACGATGGTCGTCCGCAAAAACGATGAAACCGTTCTGGTTGAGATAATTTGCAAAATCATCGTATCTGCGTGCGTGTTCCGCCATACCGTGCGAGATTTGCACAACGGCTTTGGGATTTCTCACGTTGTCCCAAAGATAGCACTGCAATATCGTTCCGTCAAAACTTTTGAACTTTTCAGTCTTCATATAAAACTCCCGATTATCGCCCGAAACGAGCGTTTTTTCATAATAACGATATTATAACACCGTTTTTTGCAAATTTCAAGACGTAATAATACGCAACTTTTGCTCCGTTTGTTACATAATATGGCTGTATGACGGAAAAATCGAAAAACGATAACAACGGTAAAAAACTCAAAATCGTCTTCACCGGCGGCGGAACAGGCGGACACGTATACCCCAACGTCGCACTCTTCGACGACTTTGAAAAAGCAGGCTTTGACATTGCGTATATAGGCGGGACGGGCAACACGGTCGAGAAGCGACTTGCGCGTGAAAACGGCGTGAAATATTACGGCGTGCAAACGATAAAACTCGTGCGCTCGATGTCCCCGTCCGCAATGAAAAACAATCTTTCGATTCCGTTTGCGCTTTCAAAAGCCGTGAAAGAGTGCGTGAACGTTCTCAAAAAAGAAAAACCTAACGTCGTGTTTTCAAAAGGCGGATTCGTATCTCTGCCGACAGTTCTTGCCGCACGCAAACTCGATATACCCGTCGTTGCTCACGAGAGCGATTTGACGATAGGGCTTGCAAACAAAATCGCAAAATCGAAAGGCGCAACCATTCTCAAAGCAAATCCGCATTCTACTTTCGACGGCATACTCGTGGGGCTCCCCTTGCGCAAAGACCTTTTTGCAGCAAACAAAGAGCAATCGATAAAAACTCTTGGCATAAAAAATCCGAGCGGAAAGAAAATTTTGCTTGTCTTGGGCGGCTCGTCGGGTGCAAAAGCGATAAACGACGCGATAAAGGACAATCTTTCCGCGCTTCTTGAAAGATACGTCGTTTTGCACGTCACGGGCAAAGGCAAAGCGGAAGAAAAAGGTTTGAAAACATCCGACGATAAGAATCAAAACTCCGCAAACGACAAAAATACTTTTCAAAGTTCGATAAAAAACGGCTATTACGTTTTTGAATACGCCGACGAAATTCAGAATTTTTACGCGGTAAGCGACTTGGTTTTGTCAAGAGCAGGCGCAACTGCGGTGTTTGAAATATCCGCACTCAAAAAACGAGCACTGTTCGTCCCCTTGCCAAAAGGCGTTTCCCGCGGAGACCAAATTGACAACGCATGCCTTGCAAAAGAATACGGCGCAACCGTACTCGAACAAGACGAAAATTTTTCGTCTTCGCTCTGCCTAGCACTGAAAACCGCAGAAAAAAATCCGCCCATGAAAGAAATATCCGTCGACGCAAACGGAAAAATTGTGAACGTCGTGCGTGATATAGTGTGGGTATGCAAAAACAAAAAACTATAGCCAAATGGCTTGCGGTGGTGCTTCTTCTCACGGTTGCGATTGCCTGTTACGTGGCACTTTCCGCAATACTGCAAAAAAGCGACGATACGAACGTTGCAGGCGCAAACGACTCAAATCCGCAACAGCAAACTCCCGTCAAAAAAACTTATTCGACTTTCCCAAGAAAAGCGGAAAACCTTGACAAAAACGTGATAAATCACGTCGGCGGCTCGGATGACGAAACGCTTCTTTCAACCGTATATTACCGTGGAAAAACTCTCGTGTTTTTCAAAAGCGAATCGGACGACAGAGACGTAAAACAATCGGGATTGTACATAGCGGTCTTTTCAGACTCCGCTCTCGAAAAAACTGTAAAAATCGGAGAGACGAGCGAAACGCTTCTCGACTGTTCTCTGTCAAAAAACGGACTTGTCGTTTTCATATCGTCACAAAACGAAACGCGCGTTTTGTCTTTTGACGAAAACGTAAATGTGAACGCAAGATGCCAAACAAAAAAATACTCTCTGCTTAAAGCGTACCTTCACGCAAATTCGCTCTTTGCCATAGCGTACGACGGCAGCGAGTTTTCAAGAATATCCGTAAGCGAAAATCTCACTGTATCCGGCGACAATTTCGTGTGTTCGGCAAGTGACGTTTCAGACTATTCGATCACGGCATATTGCGAAAAAGTCTTGATATTTTCAAATTCGACAAACGGTGCAAATTGTTTGACATATGAACAAAACAAGGGTTTTAACAATATGTTTTCACAGAATAAAAGCGAGATTGTGCAAATATTGCCCGTCGTTGCAAGTGAGCGTCAGACTTTCGTTTTGCTCTTGAAAAATAAAGACGGCTACGATGTCGCGTCGCTCGACTCGTCGCTTGCGCTCATCAAAAAAGAATCCGTCGAAAACTCTCGGAACGCCGCACTTTTCTCATACGGAAATTCACTTTCGGTGCTCACCGAAAACGCTTTTTATCGCTTCTGCGCACACCTTGATTTCGGCGGAAAATCTTCTCTCGATTCCGTCGGAATTTCAAAAAAATATACCGCGTTGAAAGTCTTTGACGGCGACAAAAACACACTTCTCGCAACAAGTGAAAGCGGCGTAGAATTGTTGGTTTTCAACGGCACGTCGTTCAAAACCGTCGCTACGCTTCCGCACATAGAAAACGCAATTCTCTCATCGTATACAACGGGTGAAAACGGATATCTTTCTCTCGTCTTCGAGAGCGATTCAAACTCAAAAACGACGTATATGGGCTTCGGAAAAAAAGACGTTTTCGTCGCGCGTATATTGACAAGCAACGAAGGATAAGTTATACTTTGAGTATGAGTAAATCGGCAGTTCAATCGGTTACGGACACAAAAGGTAAACGCGCGACTTTGACGGTCGGGCTTGTGTTGTCGTTGCTTGCTTTCGTGATAACCGCATACGGCACGGCAACGTTTTTCCTTCCGAAACTCGATATACTCACAAACGTCGGCGTGTACGATTTCGTTCGCATATGCTACGTCATCGGTCTTGCGGTTTCTTTTGTCGGAGTCATACTTTCCGTGATAGGCGCAAACGGCAACGTTCCTATGGCGAAAGCCTCTTTCTTTTTCGGGACGATGACTTTCATTCTGTCGGCGGCTTTTCTCGTGGTCGTGGTGCTGTTTCACGTTTTAGTTCCGCTCGACGCAATGGGACAACTAGGAATTTAAGACACGTCGCCATTCGATTTGCGTTTTTATATTAGAAACAATAAACCGATTGCAAATAATATGCAAAAAAGCGTTGCAAACCGCAACGCTTTTACTTTTATGGCATTATATCGAAGACAACGTTTCAATCATTCTTAGACGTTCGTATCGTTTGAATCGCCCGTTTCGCTTCTCCTATCGAATTCGTTATTCGTCTCGATTTCGTTTCGAGCGGCAATATCCGTTGCGACTTCGTCTTCTTCACCGCCCGATTGTCTGGCGTACGGTTGCGTTTTGAATTTTCTAGAAAACCTGTCGCCGAGCGATTTGACGATGAAATAGCACACGAGTCCCGTGACGATACCGGCGATTGCGCCTGCGAGCATCATATACGGCAAATAAACGAAAACGCTTTTGCCGACGATCAGGCTTGCAACGCAAATTTGCATAAGATTGTGCACAATTCCGCCGACGACGGACACACCGCACACGCTGAACAATTTCGTTTTGTACAGCAGCGTCATGACAAGATACGCCGCAAGTGCCGACGGAAGCGACCATGCAAGCGACGCCATATTTGCCGAAAACACTGCGTTCAAAAGGCAACGAAGCACGAGAACGACGTAGCCGTCAAGCGTGCCGACAAGCAAAAAACACGCAAGAAGCACCACATTGCCTATTCCTATTTTTGCATACGGAAGCGCAGGCACGATGGGCGGAATCATGCTTTCAATCAGCGACACGATGAGCGCAAGCGCAAGAAACGTTGCGTCAACAGCGACTCTTTTCGCCGTAAATTTGGCGTTAGATTTCAAATCCGTCTTTCTCATGTTATCGCGTCAATCTCCTTTGTAGAAACCGTAACGACAACCTTGTTCGGAAGACATACTATTGTTCCGCCGTGTTTTCCGATTGCCTGCGCATGCGTGCAAAGTTGCTCGCGACAATCGCTTTTTTCAACCGAAATAGAACCGTTTTTCACCTTTATCGTCATTCTGCCGTCGAGAATATCGAAGACGTCGTCTTTTGTCAAATCAACCGTATACGCAAGTTTGCCGTCAATGTAAATCTCGGCAGTGTCTGCGCCTTGTCTCAAAGAAAAAGCAATCGTGAGCGCAATAAGAATTAGTATGACAACAACGACAAAGACGTCTCCGATTTTGAAAACGTCCTTGAAATTCGGTTTGTCTCTTTCAATTCTCTTTTTGCTCATTTATCGTGAAAAACGCACTTTATATATGCTTTTGCGTGACATAAAGTCTTTTTATTGTATTTCGACGTCAAAATCTCCGACTTTGACGCTTTGCAAATCCGACGTTATGATCAATCCGCAAACACCGAGACTTTCAAGCAGTTGCACACCCTTTTCTTTTCCAAGAACGACGACTGCGGTTGCAAGAGCGTCTCCCGTTGTACCGTCGATTTGCAACGTGATTTTTTCACATTCTCCGTTTGCGTTTTCTACGTTGATTTCAACGGATACGTTCTTCGTTATCACCGTGCAGGATACAACCGCACCGTCCGCCGCTGTTGCCACGGGATAGCCTGTCTTTGGATCTATAATGTGGGAATAATAAACCGCTTTGCCGTCTTTCATTGCGGTGTAATATCTTTCGTAGTCGCCGCTCGTAGACACGCACTCGCCGTCTTCAAGCGTGAACTTTGCATAATATGCGGTCGTGAAATTTCTGTCCGCTCTCGTCGGATTTGCAATTCCTATTTTATACGACTTGTTTCTCGCGCCGATGTTTCCGCCGAGATTTACAAGCATTTTGCCGTTGGTTTTGAGAAGACTCTCGTTGACTGCATATCCCTTTGCGATACCGCCGAAATCGAGCATTGCGCCGTCAACGGTTTTCGTCACCGTCGAGTTTTCAAAGTCGAGAACGAATTTGTCAAAACCAACGAGTTTCAGCGTTTCGTTTATCTCTTCGTCCGTTGGCGGAGTTATTTCTTGACCTATTCTTCCAAACGTGTCCCCCGAAAACTTCCAAAGCCTGACGAGCGGATATACGCTCGGGTCGTATGCGCCGTTTGAGAGTTCATATACCGCCTTTGCGATTTTTGCAATCTGCATGGTGACGGCAGAGCACTTCACCGCTTCTCCCGCTTTTGCCGCATTGATTTTCGCAACGTCGCTTCCGTCTATCGTCGCAGAAAGCACACCTTCGAGCGACTCGATATAATCCGCAACCGATTGCATATCTTTTTGCGCTTTCAAGTCGTCCGCCTTTATCGTGAGCGTCGTGCCGTATACGAAATATTGCTCCGCTCTGCTGCAAGCCGTGAGCGAAGCAATACAAATTGCGAGTATTAAAATTAAAAAAACAAGTTTCGTCTTTTTCAAAATACGCCTTAATCGGATTATTTTTTCGTGAACATGATGCCGATAGTGCCGGGGCCTGCGTGCGCTCCGATAACGGGGCCGACAGGTTGTTGCCACACGGTTGCATTCGGTGCGATTTCCTTGATTTTTTCTGCAAATTCCTTGGACGCTTCTTCGTTGTCTGCGTCAACTATCGTGACAGGTGCGCCGTCGATGTCTTCGTAAGTCTCTTTGAACGTTTCCAGCATAAACTTGTACGCTTTTTTAACGCCGTTTTGCTTTGAGCATACGTCAAGTTTTCCGTCAACGACCGTAAGCACGGGTTTTATGTTCATAAGATTGCCGATTTTCGCTTTTGCGGGAGAAATTCTTCCGCCGCGTGCAAGGTATTTCATGTCGTCTACGACGAAATAAACCCCGACTTTGTTTACGAGCGAGTCGAGATAATCGCATGTTGCGTCGATGTCGTCGCCGTGTTCTCTGCAATACTTCGCGCCCATATACACCAACAGTCCTGCGCCCATGCAAATGTTGAGCGTATCGAATTTGCGATACTTGACGTTCGGATATTCTTCTTTGAGTTCGGCTATTGCCAAATCGAGATAAGCAAAAGTGCCCGAAAGATTTGACGAAAACGCTATATAAAGAATATCGTCGCCTTTTTCAAAGAACGGTTTGAAGATGTCGTAATATATTTGTTGGTTCAATCCCGCCGTAGACGCATTTGCGCCTTCTCTCATCTTGGTGTAGAAACCTTTTATGTCGGTGTTTTCTCCAAGGTCGCACATTTTTTCTTCGCCGTCGATGACGTAGGGCATCTGAATGACCTGAAGATTGAGTTCGTTTGCGTGAGTATACCAAAGTTCGCAATCGGTGTCGCAAAAGATGGTTGCCATACCTTCTCCTTTGTGAAGCGCATTATTTTGCACTACATTTTGTTTAATATTAATCATAACTATTCTATTATATATATTTGGATTTGTCAACTCATACGCTTTCGTTGAAAAAATCGCTTGTTTAGCGTCGAAAATTTTCAAAATTTTTCAAATTTAAGGCTGATTTAAGTTTATTGTAATATGTTAAGAATATAAAATAACACGAAGGTGTAAATATATGGACGATTTCAACAACTTTTTTGACGATCAAAGGGAACAACGCCCCGAACCGAACACGCCGATATACCACACTCCAACCCCGAAAAATCACGGCGGAAAACTCAATACCGCAAGCATTATCTGCATAGTGATTGCGGCGGTTATGTGTATTGTCGTGCTTGTCAACGTCATCGTGCTTGCAAGCCTTAAACAAACGATTGCAGACGAATATGCGGCTCAAATCTCCGCAAATATGCGCGAGCAATACAGACAGGCAATCGAAGATGCTCTCGACAACACGGACGTCGTTGAAGACGTGACTAATTCCGCAACGGAAAAAGCACTGGAAGCACTCACGTCAACCGTCGGACAGGTCGCAAACAAAAAATCGGTTTCCGTCGCAAGACTTTATATGTACGAATCGACAGCCGCAAATCCGTCCACAACTTCTGCAAGCGGCGTTGCGAGCGGTTTTCTTATCACCGACACCGACGAAAGCGGCACGGCACAAAGATATCTTCTCACCAACGCACACTGCGTGAGATACGTCAAGAAGACGAGAACGGGATTTTCTCCGTTCGGCAGTTCTTACGAATACGTTTGGACTTCATACGGAAAAATCATCTGCACGTTTGAAGATTCCGAAACTTCCTATTACGAACTCGAAATCGTAGCGTACGGCGCATATAACGATGAAAACAAATCGGCAGAAAACGACCAGGCAGACATTGCTCTTCTTCGCATCAAAGGTACGCAACCTTCAAACGAAGCACATCCGTCTTTGAAAATCGCATCGAGCGACTACACGAAGCGCGGTGACGCAGTGGCTCTCATCGGCAATCCCGAAGGAGTGGGCGAAACCAACAGCGTGACTACGGGCACAGTGTCGCAAACAGGCATCTCGATAGCAAGTTGGGGCGCAGGCACATTCCTTATGACCGACGCGGCTGTCAACGGCGGCAACAGCGGTGGTCCGATGGTCGATATTCTCGGCACTGTCGTGGGTATCGTTGAGTCGAAACTCGTTGACGAAAGCATCGACAATATGGGCTTTGCACTCTCTGCTGGAACCATAATGGACTTCATCGAATGGGCGGAAAAATCCGAAAATAATATTTTGAATAAAGCCTTGACAATTGATTTCAAAGTTGTATAATAATAACTGATCTCCCCAATTTGTCGGCACTTATATTTATCCTCCCTATGCCGACCGTAAGGCGTCCGGGTTTTCCGGGCGCTTTTTCGTTGCAAAAAAAACGCTATTATCCGTCTGTTTAGCCGAATATCCCGACAATCTCTCGTTTTAGATTATTTGAAATGGTGCGATTCTTGCTTATACCTTGATTTCTTAATCTTGCGATTTAAAAATACGCAATAAAAAAGCACATGAAATTCATGCGCCTTTAATATGTTTATTCTTTTCGACGTACAGTTCGTTTAGGTTCATTTACCGTTATTTTCTACATATCTCAAAAAGCGGTATCTCAATATCCCCTAGCGACCGCAAGCAGTTTGTAATATCCGCAAAGCACAACCCTGTCGTAGCGATACGTTTCCCATCCGACAAGCGTTTCGGCGTTTTCGGAAACGTATGATTTGCAACGCTCTTCCGCCCACGCCGCCGAAGCGTCGTCTCCTGCAAAAATCACGTACAACTCTTTTTCCACTTCCTTTTCGACGCCGTCAACGTTCTCGGTGTACGTCTTCGTCGAGTAGATAAGGTCTTGGAGTTTATGGTCGGATTGACCGTCCTTGGTCATCGGCGTATTGCGCTCGTAGCGAATGGTTGCGCCGTTTTCGGTGAGTTTTTTCTCAACGTTTTCCTGACGCATACCGATTTTCAAACACGCAGTCAGTGACGAAAGCAATACGCAAATCATCAAAACGCATATTATTGACAATACAATTCTCTTCTTTTTCATAACTATATATTAGTTTTTTCAATCGATTTTGTCAATCCAAAATTTGCCATACATACACGTGGGCATAGTGCAAACAATAAAAACAGGAGGTCAAGAATGAAAAACACTTTGATTATAGGCACAATGCTCGGAATAGTCACTGCCACTGCACTATATTGCGGTATGTCAAACAATTCACTCAAAAAAGCAAAACGTGCTTTCGTAAACAAAATCGAAGACATCATAATGTAACGCACAAAACGGCGTAAAGTCGTATATGCGAAAGCGCAATACTATCCGATAATGCAAAAGGACGAAATATAAAGCGAATTTACAATCTGACGAAACTGAAAAAGACGGCAAATAGGAATCGCAACCGATATAAGTCAAAGCAATACTCGAAAAGATATTTACGCAAGTACCATAGAGACTTATTATCGGTCTTCTAGTTCATTTGCCCTTCTTCATAACACGTACAGTGTATTTTATCAAGTCAATAATATACGGTACGTGTTTTTATATGCCTATTTAACAGTCTTTTCCGCTCGATTTTGGCGTTCTACAACACTTGTCGTGTATTAGTCGTTTTTGAATCATTTTGAATACAGAAGTAATTAAAAAAGAAAATCACCGATGAAACGTATAACTTCACGAAACCAACCCCGTACTAAACATCAACCTGAAAACACACATATGCATCGAATGCATGCTTGTGTTAACTGCACAAAATGCGACAGATCTCAAAAAAAATACGTAAAAAAAAGAGCGGTCTTTGACCGCTCCGTTTTGAAAAGATTTTATATTATTTCTCTTCTTTGCTCTGAACTTCACCTTTGAGATAAGAATCGATTGCGAGTCTGATTGCGTCTTCTGCAAGGACGGAGCAATGGATCTTTTGCGGCGGCAAGCCTTCAAGCTCTTCGATGACTTGCTTGTTGGTGAGTTTGAGTGCTTCTTCGATGGTCTTGCCGATTATCATGCCCGTTGCCGTTGAACTTGACGCAACCGCAGCGGCACAACCGAACGTCTTGAATTTTGCGTCCTTGATGACGTTGTCTTCAATTCTCATCGTGATTTGCATTATATCGCCGCAAACTTCGTTGCCGACCGTGCCGATTGCATTGTAGTTTTCGACTTCGCCCATGTGTTGCGGATTTTTGAACACTTCCATAACTTTTTCGTTGTACATATCTATACTCCTTGGGTATATGCCCTTGTTTTTCTATAAACGATTATTTCTTGTAAAGCGGAGACATATCTCTCAAACGCTTTACGATTTTGACGAGTTCATCGACGGTGTAATCGACTTCTTCCATCGTATTGTGTTTGCCGAACGTAAATCTTATCGAGCCGTGCGCCGTGCCGACGGGTACGCCGATTGCAAGCAGCGTTCTGGACGGTTCAAGAGAGCCTGACGAACATGCAGAGCCTGAAGACGCGCTGATTCCCGCAAGGTCGAGAGAGAACAGGATAGATTCTCCTTCGATGTATCTGAAACTGAAATTCGCGTTGTTCGGAAGACGTTTTGCAGTGTCTTTTGCGCCGTTGTAATAGATGTCGTCAATCTCGTTCAACACTCTTTCGACAAAGTGATCACGCAATGACGCGACGTATTTATCGTCTTCTTCAAGAGTGGAAAGCGCATCGTCAAGCGCGGTTGCCATGCCGACAACACCGGGAGTGTTGGTCGTGCCGCCGCGATGCGCTCTTTCCTGCTCGCCGCCCGTGAGAAGTTTCTCGATACGAATACCGTTTCTCACGTAAAGCATGCCCATTCCTTTCGGTCCGTAGAATTTGTGAGCGGACATAGAAAGCAAGTCAACGCCCAAATCTTTGACGTCATATCTCACTGCGCCCGTTGCCTGAACTGCGTCCGTATGGAACAAAACGCCGTGTGCGTGAGCGACTGCACAGAGTTCCTTGATAGGCTCGATTGTGCCGATTTCGTTGTTTGCAAACATCACGCTGACAAGAACGGTATCCGGTCTGATTGCTTTTTCAAGGTCTTCAACGGACACAAAGCCTTCGCTGTCAACGGGGAGATACGTCACTTCCCAACCGTATTTTTCAAGTTGCTTGCAAGTCGTGTAAATTGCAGGATGCTCGATTTGAGTCGTGATTATATGTTTGCCCTTTTCTATATTCTGAAGCGCAATGCCTTTGACAGCCCAGTTGTCCGCTTCAGTGCCACAGGACGTGAAATAAATCTCACTCGGCTTTGCACCGATGCAGTTTGCAAGAAGTTGCCTTGCGTCGTTGACGGCTTTTGCGCCTTCGCGACCGTAAACATGTTGCGAGTTGGCATTGCCGAAGACGTCGCTGAAATACGGCTTCATTGCGTCAAACGCTTTGTGTGACAGCGGCGTCGTTGCCGCATGATCAAGATAAATTTTTTCCATATATAAGCCTTTGCGCCTTGGCGCGTAAAAAGTTTATTCGGTTTTTGTGACCTGCCAAGTTGCCGTAAGACAAATGCAAGTCGGGCTTTTCATATTTTCAATATGAAACTTTTTTCATATTTACCGATATTAGATAATAGCACCGACTCGCAAACATGTCAAGATTTTTTAGACGTTTTGCAAGACAAATCAGCCTTCGTCGTCTTCCACGTCGAGTTCTGCGTTGTGATAAACGTTTTGCACGTCGTCGAGTTCTTCGAGTTTGTCGATCATCTTGATGATGGTTGTCTGTTGCTCTTCGGTTGGCGTTACGTAGTTGTCGGGAATCATGGAAACTTCTGCGGAAAGGACTTTCACGCCGTCGTCTTCGAGACTCTTGCGGACGGTTTGCAAAGACGCGGAATCCGTGTAGACTTCAAACACTTCGTCGTCTTCGGAGTTGATGTCTTCAAAACCTTCGAGTTCGAGTGCGTACATCATAAGGTCGTCTTCTTCTATATCCGCTTTTGCGATGGTAATAACGCCGCGACGTTTGAACATAAACGAGACGCAACCCGTCGTGCCCATAGAACCGCCGAATTTGTCGAAAAGGTGTCTAACGTCGCCTGCCGTACGGTTTTTATTGTCGGTGAGTGCTTCGACGATGATTGCCGTACCGCCTACGCCGTATCCTTCGTAGGTCATGTCTTCGTAGTTGATAGAGCCGAGTTCGCCACTGGCTTTCTTTATGGAACGCATGATGTTGTCATTGGGCATATTGTTGTCTTTTGCCTTTGCGATAACTTGCGCGAGTTTGCTGTTGCTGTTGGGATCTGCGCCGCCGTCTTTGACCGCAACCGCGATTTCACGACCTATCTTCGTGAAGATATTCGCACGCGCTGCGTCGGTTTTGCCTTTCTTCTGTTGAATATTATGCCACTTGCTGTGTCCACTCATACTTGTTTTCTCCTATATTGATTGATACATTGCAACGGCCGTTGCGACCGCCACGTTCAATGATTCTACGTCGTTTTGCATCGGCAACGAGTAGATTTTTTTAGCATTTTTTACGAGAATATCGCGCACGCCGTGCGCTTCGTTGCCCGATACAAACAAAATCGGGGCTTTGGGCTTGTTTTCAAGGATATTTTCGCCGTCCATATCCAAAACCGCACTCGACGTAGATTTGCAAAGCAATATTGCCTGCTCTTCGTCGATTTGACACGCTCTGACCTTGAAAAGAGTGCCGAGCGTCGCTCTTACGACTTTGGGGGAATATATATCCGCCGTGTCGAGAAGATATATATCGCAAAAACCGCACGCTGCCGCCGTTCTGAAAATCGTTCCGAGATTGCCCGGATCGCTCACGCCGTCAAGCAAAAGCGCGTTGCCGCAAGGCATAGCAAAGTCGTTCTTCGGCATTTTGCAAACCGCACAAATCCCGTACGGCGAAACGGTGTCGGCCACGTATTCCATCACGTCGTCGCTCACCGCATATACGTGCGCGCGCGTAGAAAAAACGGCATTATCCGCCATATCTTCGCTTGAAGCCGAGAAAAACTTCTCTGCTTCGTCAAGCCTTTTTTGAGTTGCGAGAACGTACTCTACCTGCACGCCCGTCGGCATATCTTTCAAAAGATTTGTCCCTTCAACCAAAAACAGTCCCGTTTGCTGACGGAACTTCTTTTGCGCAAGCGAGCGAGCCTGCTTCACGTATTGATTTTGGGTGGAAGTGATGATTTGCGTCATTTTACCGCCTTGATCACGTTGTCAAATCGAATACGTCTCTATAAGAAAAATACTCGTAAAATATCCGTTGCGCAAATCAATGCGCAACGGATACTTCGTTTTATTATGCAAGAGCCTTCTTTGCTTGGTCGCAGAGAGCCGTGAATGCTTGGGGATCGCTGATTGCGATTTCGCTGAGCACCTTTCTGTTGAGATCGATGCCTGCGACTTTGAGACCGTGCATAAGAGTGGAATAACTCATACCGTTGATACGTGCAGCAGCGTTGATACGTGCAATCCAGAGTTGTCTGAAATCACGTTTCTTTTGCTTTCTGCCAACGTATGCATAAACGCCGCTCTTGAGAAGTTGTTGTTTTGCAACACGATAAAGGGTGTGCTTTCCGCCGTAATAACCCTTTGCTTGTTTCATTATTTTTCTACGCTTTTTGACTGCGTTGACTGCTCTTTTAATTCTCATTGTTCAATTCTCCTTATTTGTACGGCAACAACTTTTTGAGTTCTCCGCATCTCGTTTCGTCTACGTATTCGATGGAACGAAGATCTCTCTTTCTCTTGGTTGTCTTCTTGGTAAGAAGGTGGCTGTGTGCAGAATGGCCTCTCTTGTAAAGACCGTTTGCTGTAACGTGGAAACGCTTCTTTGCTCCGCTATGTGTTTTTTGTTTTGGCATAGGTCTGCCTCCTAATATATTTTTGCTTTGCTTGCATTGCTGCAAGCCACAATAAATGTCTTATTTCTTTTGTGACGGTGCGAGAATGGTGTAAATCATACGACCTTCCTGCACGGGCTTTTTCTCGACCACGACGTCTTGTCCGACCATTTGGATATAGTCTTCGACGATTTTAACCGCGATTTCGGGGTGAGCCTGTTGACGACCTTTGAGTCTTATCGACGCTTTGACCTTGTTGCCTTCCGCAAGGAATTTTGCGGTTTGTTGCGCAAGTCTCGTCGTGTCGCCGATGTCGATAGTCGCAGAAAGACGAATCTCTTTGATTTCCATCACTTTCTGATTCTTCTTCGCTTCCTTTTCGCGCTTCTGTTGTTCGTAACGGTATTTGCCGTAATCCATCAACTTGCACGTGGGCGGTTGAACCGATGGCGGCGAAACCTTGCAAATGTCAAGACCGCGTTCTTCTGCGATCTGGCGCGCTTCTCTAATCGAGATAACGCCGAATTGCTGACCGTCGTCACCTATCAGGCGAACTTCTCTGTCTCTGATTTGTTCGTTGATTTGCAGTTCTTTCAAATGCTTACTCCTGTATTCCCGTAAGGGTTTTTGTTTTTACACAAAAAAATAAGTGTCGAAGCCAAGATGCCTTCAACACTCACTTAACCTTATCATAGACAAGTACACTTTGTGTGTGGTGACCATATCGCTTTCGCTAATGGTGAAAGGCTGTCCTTTGCTTGCTTAACTATACTAACAAATACAAAACACAATGTCAAACGATTTTGAAAATTTGTATGGTTTTTTCGCACTATTTTATTTGTATATAGAAAAAATGCGGATTAATTGGAATTTATATTTATAAAGCGGCAACCATAATATTAAGGAATTAAAAGAAAAATGCGATAAATAGATGAAGAACAAGAAAGAGCCACGCTAACGGCAACCCTAATGTAC
>ERZ1024397.3-NODE-3-length-63355-cov-18.243318_pt1 | contig 63355 bp, 56 predicted proteins | sample MGYA00520786_ERZ1024397 | MGnify/ENA primary metagenome ERZ1024397 (study PRJEB33242, sample SAMEA3444275) | Homo sapiens | biome: Host associated; feature: Gastrointestinal tract; material: Stool | place: Uganda | collected 2011-01-01 ... | reverse complement strand
TGTAGCGAACGGGTGTAGCGAACGGGTGTAGCGAACGGGTGTAGCGAACGGGTGTTAAAATAATTATTCTCTAAATATCACTCTCACAACACCTTGGAGAGAAAATCGCGCAACCGTTCGGTCTTGGGCTCGTCGAATATTTCCTTGGGTGTGCCCTGTTCGAGAATCTTGCCTTCCGCCATGAAAAAAACCTTGTCGGCAACTTCACGGGCAAAAGCCATTTCGTGAGTGACGATGAGCATGGTCATACCCTTATTTGCAACGTGCTTTATAAGGTCGAGCACTTCACCCACCATTTCGGGATCAAGCGCGGACGTCGGCTCGTCGAAAAGAAGAACTTGCGGATTCATTGCAAGCGCACGCGCGATTGCGACGCGTTGCTTTTGTCCGCCCGAAAGCGTGGACGGATAAACGTTCGCTTTGTCGGACAATCCTATGTTGAAAAGGAGTTCGTCAGCGCGCTCGGACGCGGCTTTTTCAATCTCTTTTTTGCTTGTGAATTTGAGCGGTTCGACACTCTTTTGAGAAAGATGCACCGTGCGTCCGATTTTGCGCTCGAGATTTTCGGCTTTGTCGGTGAGCGCGAGTTTTTGTTTTGTCAGTTTTTCGTCGTACGTCGCAAACGGTTTTCCGCCGACGTATTTTATGGTTTTTGTTTCATCCCACGCCGAAACGATAGGTTGAAGTTTCTTTTTGCACTCTTCAAGTTGCGATTGTAGCAAAATCAACTTTTTGTCAACGTGTTTGTTATATGACTTTCCAAACGCTTTGAACCATGCGTTATACACCGGGAGAAACGCGTTTTTAAGGCGAGTCCTACGCATGTTTTTCACGCCGATTTGCACGGGAGCAAGCGTGATGTTTTCCTTGACCGTCATGTTTGAAAACAGGTTGAACTGCTGAAACACCATACCCATTTTTTCACGCTGACGATTTATATCGACTTTAAGGTCGGCAAGGTCCACTCCGTCGAAAATTATCTTGCCTGCGTTGGGGTCTTCAAGGCAGTTGAGACAACGAAGAAAAGTCGATTTGCCGCTTCCGGACGGACCGATTATCGCCACGATTTCGCCTTCTTCGACGCTTGCGGATATGTCGTCGAGCACGAGAAGGTCTCCGTATTTTTTTGTCAGATTGTATACGTCTATCATGTTTTCTCCCCCTTATGCTCCCACGCTTTTCGCACTGCGTTTTTGTGATTTCGATTCGCGCTTTTCGCTTTTGCGCAATCTCTTTTCGACAAGTTTTATGACAATTGTGAGAAGCCCCACGATGACGAGATAGAACAATGCAAGCACGATATACGGAATCATATATTCATACGAAGACGAGCCTATTGCTTTGAACGCCTGCGTCAAATCGAACACCGCTATAAAGCCTGCAACCGACGTGTCTTTCACAAGTGCGATGAGTTCGTTGCCGAGTGCGGGAAGGCTGTTTTTGAGAGCTTGCGGAAGCACTATACGCAACATTGCCGACGGATAGGAAAGTCCGAGTGCCCTGCCTGCTTCGAGTTGTCCTTTGTCAACGCTCATTATGCCGCTTCGCATGATTTCGCTGACGTACGCCCCGCTGTTCAGCCCGAACGTGACTATTGCCACGACGAGTTTGTCTACGTTGACGTTCATAAGCGGAAACAGCACGTAATAAATGAGCAACAATTGCACGATGATAGGCGTTCCGCGGAAGAAGAACACGTATACGTCACCGATTTTCGAAAGGAAATTCAGAAAACCGTTGCGTTTTGACGCCACCTTTACGATTGCGATGAGTGAGCCGATAATCACGCCTATCACGAAACCGATAAGCGCGATATAGGCGGTGTTTTTCAAACCGTCCAGCACATTTTTGTATCCTTCGTTGTCAACGAACGAGCGGATGAATGTCTGCCATTTCAATGCCATTGCACACCTTGCTTATTTGTTGAAGTTTTTAAGAAGAGTCACGGCAATCGCCTTGTCCACGATGACGTAGTCGATATTGCCGTTGAGCATAGCCTGCACCGCAAGACCGGGTGCGTCGAAGCCGTTGAATTCGATATTTGCATATCCGCCGAATTCCAAAGACTCGTTGCCTTTGATATATTGTTGTCCCGTGGTTCCCGTCTGTCCGCCGATTTTTGCGCCTTTCAACGACAAGAGCACGCTTTCGATTTCCGCTTTCGTTGTGCAATAATCAAACGGCGTCACCGAGTTTGCTTTCACAACGAGCACTTGCGTCGTGTCGTAATAAGGATTTGAGAAATTGACGATTTTCGCGCGGTCGGCGGATATTGTGAGTGCCGCCATACCGATGTCGTATTCCGCCTTCGTTTCCACTGCCGGCACGACGGCGTCGAATTCCATATGCACTACAACGAGAGTTTTGCCGAGTTCATCCGCGATGAGTTGCGCGATTTCGATGTCTATTCCTGCGATTTTCGCTCCGTTGTAATACTCGAACGGCGCAAAATCTATGTTGGTTGCAACGACGAGTTCGTCATCCGCTCCGCTCGGCGTGGTCTTAATAGAAGACGAGCCGAAAGATGCAAGTTCGTCCTCCGTCGCATTGAGATATTTGCTCATAATCTCGTCAATCTGCGTTTTCTTGCTCTCGAGAATCGCATTCACCGATTCTTTGAGCGCGTCGTCGGACTTTTTGAAAATGAAAGCGTATTGCTCGCTCGAAAGTTCGACGTTGACCATATTGATTTGCTTTCCGTTTGCCGAAGACGTGTTGCACGCGACAAGCGCAATGCACGATGCGCAAACGACGATAAGTGTAAGTGCTGAAATAAGAATTTTTACTGATTTTTTCATATTTTTTATCTCCGTATGATACGAGAAGCAATCATAACAATTATTGCATATTTTTGCAACCGTTTTTGCATATATTTTAAAAAAATATTTTATTTTATGCAAAATTATTTTTTATTCGGTATTTTTATTCAGTTTTGCCAATATTTTATGCATATATACATTACACTCGTACGGGCGAGTGCAAAATTCGAGATTGACGAAAGCGAGTATATTGATATAATATTTATTAATAAAAGTTTTTTTGAAAAACGAAAAGGAACGCATTATGTCGCGCATAACCACTTTTTATATTACGTCATACGAAAAAATACTGGACAGAGCCAAGCGCACTTTTGAAAATTGCTTTGACGGTGACGTCGAATTTATCGATTTCTGTATCGATGAACCGACGATTTCGAACGGTGCGATTGAAAAAGCAAAATCATCAGACGCCGTTTGGTATTTTGCACCGCACTTTTCAAGCGCAAGCGCGCCGCTGTCTCTTATACGAGCAAAACTCGGTCTTTTTGCAAACGTGCGAATCGTGCAGGACGGTGAAAAAGAAGACGAATATTTCGTGTGCGACGAAAGCCGTTTCCCCGAAAGCTCGTTCTCGTCGAGCACCGCTTTCGGCAGACAGGCAAAGGACGTGAACACGCTCAGTGAGTTGGAGATAGAAAAAGTGCTTCGCATCGCCTACGAACTTGCCGAAATGAAAGCGGAAAATCTGACTTTGGTTTTGCCTGTCGAACCGACTGCAATATCTAGCCTTTGGAGAAAGATTGCCTACGACATCGCCGAAGACTATCCCTTCGTCTCGGTTGAAGTCGTGGACAGCGTTGAAGCCACCGTGCGAGTTTCAACGTCCAATCTCTCGCGCGTGTGCGTCGGCATGCGCGAACAATTGAGACCGCTCTGCACTCTTTCCGCAACGCTCGGCGGATGCTCGGTGTCTTCGATGAGTCTCGGTGAGACAACTCTCGGTTCTTACGAGTGTTTGTCTTCATCGGATGAAAGAGTCGTGAAGTCGCTTGTAGAAAACACGCTTTCTTTCTCGTACGGATTGCCAACGGAAATAGATAATTTGGCAGAATAAAGGTTTTATCGTACCGTTTTTACATCATCAACACGGCAATACGAAAAAATCCCGCAAGATTGCGGGATTTTGTTTTTGCCGTTTTATAGGCTTATATCGATTGTTTTTTGACAAAACGAGATGTCAGCCTTCCTTTCTGTTGGATTGAATCTGGAGACTGAGCAACGCAAGCGAAGAAGCAAGGTCTTCGTTTTTGAGTGCCACGTCGGACGGAATATTGAGATGCACGGAAGCAAAGTTCCAAATCGCCTTTATGCCTGCCGCAACCATTCTGTCCGCCACTTCTTGCGCAGCGTACGACGGTACGGTGATGATGCCGATCTGAATGTTGAATCTTGCCACGATGCTTTGAAGTTTGCCAACGTCATAGACGGGCTTGCCGTTGATTTTCGTGTTTACGAGTTTTTCGTTGTTGTCAAACGCCGCCACGATATTCAAACCGTAATTTTCAAAACCGCCGTATCCCAAAAACGCTTTCCCGAGTCCGCCGACACCGACGAGTATAGCGTCGTGTGTGTTGTTGTATCCCAAAAAGCCTTCGAGATCCGCAATGATTTCCTTTGTGACGTAACCCATTTTCGGTTTACCCGCAACGCTTGAAACAAGCGCGATGTCTTTTCTCACCTGCACGGGATTGAGATTGAGCCCGTTTGCGATCGTGGTGCTTGACACGGTTGCCACGTTGAGCTTGTCGAGTTGATAGAGATATTTCAGATAGGACGGCAAGCGGTTGAGCGTTGCCTTGGATATATCCTTGTTGTCAATTGTCGTCATATTCGCACTCCGTAATTTTTTATCGCTAAAAATATATTCCTATTCACCCCTGATTGTCAAGTTTTTATCGATATATTTCAAATATCGCACAAAACTTGCAATTCTTTATGAAAAATCCGCATATATCGATAAATTTTCACATCAAAAAAGCAAGCAAAAAAGCACGGCAAAAGCCGTGCCTTTTTCATTGTCGTTTTATCACCAGAATTTGTACGCGTCCGATGAATCGTCGGTGTTTTTCAAGTCGGACTTTATCGAATTTCCGTCGGTTTCCGAATGCACAACGTTCTCGACATTCTCTTCGTTTTCGATGACCGTTTGTGCGTTGGCAAAAGACTTTTCCGTTTTTGCTTGCACGTCGGTCTCAACGCTTTTTTCGTCTTGCCGGCGACATTCCGACACGTTGTTTACAGGCGTAAACGCGTTTGTTTCGCTCTTATTCACAGGCACGAAACTCGTTTGTTCGTTCTTATCGATTTTCTTATTTTTCTTGCGCTTCACCGCTTTCACTATAACGATTATAACGATGACTATCAGAACAATCGATACGGGCAACAAGACGCCGAAACCTATCACTTTTGCCAACAATATAATCACAGAAGAAAACGTTCTTCCGTACTGCGTCGTCGGTTTTTCTTCTTTGCAAACTTTGAACGTCAACTCGCCGCTCGGAAGAGTGTCCGTATGATAGGTATACTTGCCGTCGACTTTTTCAAAGCCTTTATCCTGATATTTAAGCACGTATCCGTTGGTGTGAATATTCACCGTCAAGTCTTTGAATCCTGCCCACGTGGTTGCAGGCGAAAGATAATACGTAAATTCGTACACGTCGGGATCGTAATGCTCGTCAACGCTCGGAAAAAGCGGAACGGTGACCGCGTTCACGACGCTTTGTCCCGGAGCAATCGAGAGCGTATACTGACACCAACGGAACAGTTCGTAACCACCGTTGTAGCCGTCAATGCCGAGAACCGTCAAATATTGCGGTGAAAAAGCAGTCACGTTTCTAACGTAATCGAACTTACTGCGCAACGCATTGTACCAGTCAACGTCGCTTATGTCGCTGTCCTTGGGACGATTGATAAACGCAAGTTCGTCCCCGAACGTTTGTTCGGTGCGGGACACAAGCGTGAGATGTCCGCCCTTTTGCTCGTTTATGACGGTTTCTTCACACGCGGCAAGGTCGAGATCTTCTCCGATGACGTAAAAGGTAAGTTCTTGTTTTCCGACCGTATCAACATAAAGCGTTGAAGAGCCGCTGTAAGAATAATAATCGGTGACGATTTTTCTGTCGCTCGAAGAAGCGAATTGAAATTCGAGTTTTCTGCCGTTGACGTCGTCGTTGACGGAATACACGTATTTGTAGACTTTCTTATCCGTATAAAAATACTCGTCTTGATCGAAGCCGTCCTTGATGAGTTGCATATCGTCCACTGCGTTGAAACGGTAATACTCTTTCAACGTGTATCTTTTCTTCCACGCAACGTCTTCTCCGTCCACCTTGACGGAACATTCTTTTTCTACTATTTTGTCGTTTTTCGGCGCATAACCGTACGGAAATACGACGTCCATATTTATCGTATTTTCGCTCGGATTGCGGAACGTGTACGTTGCCGTGACGTATCCGAAACGCGCGGCGTAATAAATATCGTCTCTTGAAGGCGCGTCGTCGGAGTATTCGATATAAAAATCAAGGTCTTCCTTGTCAACGACAATGGGACAGTTTTCCATTGTGACGAGAGCCCCCGTCGAGTCGATCCCTTCAAAATAGCGTTGCGCCGAGTTTGCGTCCGCAACTCTTTCGGGAAAAACCAAAACCGTCGCAATTATGATTATTGCAACGAATATAGTGATTATTGTAAATACAACGCTTTTCTTTTCCATACGACTCTCCCGTGCGTTTTGGAACACGCTTTTATATTTTTATTGTATCACACGTCGCGCGCGTAGGCAACCCGCAATTATTTCACCGTAACGTCTGCAAGCGTAAAGCGGATCGTTTTTGCAAGTTCGTCGAGCGTCGTTTCTATCTGATACCCGATTTTGCCGCCCGAAAAATATATGCGGTCTATATTCTGTGCACTCTCGTCAATCGTCGTTTTGAAAAATTTCTTCATTCCGACAGGCGAGCATCCGCCGTGAACGTAACCGGTGAGCGCAAGCAAATCTTTGGATTTGAGCATTTCGACGCTCTTTTCGCCCACGACTTTCGCCGCTTTCTTCAAATCGAGTTCTGCGGCAACGGGGATTACGAACACGTAATGTTCAAGGCTTTTGCCCACCGTCACGAGCGTCTTATACACGTATTTTTCGTCAACGCCGAGAAGTGCCGCCGCCTCAACGCCGCTCACCGCTTCTTCGATGGGCAAAATATACTCTTTGTATACCGCCTTTTTTGCATCGAGCAAACGCATTGCGTTTGTCTTTTCTGTTTTATCCTTTGACATATTGCATTTTCTCCTTTCAAGAGATAAATCGAATTTTTCACGCAAACGTGAGTTTTGCGCGGTCTTTGAAAATATATGCCATATTGGCAATCGTTTATATAGCAAAAGCGAACTCATTTTCGAGTTCGCAATCGGTTTAGTCGTGAGCGCAGTCTGCGCAAGTCTCGCAATCGAGACAATCGTTTTCGCACTCATTAGCATCGCCGCTTAATTGCTCGTCGACTTTGAGCATAATCGCGCACTCTATACGTTTTCTGAACAAATCGCAACCGTATTCGTACACGCCGTTGATGTCGCCGGTCGCATGATATGCGTTTGCCGCGCAACCGCCCGAGCAATACAACCTTGCCCAGCAGTCTTCGCACTCTTTTCTCGAATAGGCGTTGCAACGCTTGAATTTGTCGCGCATAGCGGTGTTCGTAACGCCCGTCCAAATGTCGCCCATAAGATAATCTTTGTTGCCTACGAATTGATGGCAGGGATAAAGTTCGCCCGTGGGCGTAACTGCAAGATATTCCGTTCCGCTTCCGCAACCCGAAATACGCTTGTAAATGCAAGGACCGCCTTCGAGATTGAGCATATAGTGATAGAAAGTGAACGGTCTTCCTTCTTTTCTTCTTTCAATCATCATATCGGCAAGTTTTTCGTACTCCTTGTAAAGCACCTTTTTGTCGTCTTCGGTGAGCGCGTATTTGTCGGTGGGCGGACACACAACGGGTTCCATGCTGAGTTCGTCGAATCCGAGATCGAGCATGGTCTGAATGTCGTTGGTGAAATCGGGATTGCGATGAGTGAACGTACCGCGCATATAATAATTCTTGCCGCCGCGCGCTTTGACGAATTTCTGAAATTTCGGCACGATTATATCGTAACTTCCCACGTTGCCTATCGTCTTGCGGAAGTGGTCGTTGATTTCCTTTCTTCCGTCAAGGCTGAGCACGACGTTGTCCATCTCCTTGTTGGCAAATTCGATCACGTCATCGTCAACGAGCATGCCGTTGGTGGTGAGCGTAAAGCGGAAATTTTTGCCGTGTTCTTTTTCAATCGAACGCGCGTATGCAACGAGATCTTTGACGACTTGCCAATTCATAAGCGGCTCTCCGCCGAAAAAGTCCACTTCGAGATTGCGGCGCGTTCCGCTGTTTTCAACGAGAAAATCAAGCGCGCGTTTGCCCACTTCGTACGACATAAGCGCACGCTCGCCGTGATATTTGCCCTGCGACGCAAAGCAATACTCGCAGTTGAGATTGCAAGTGTGAGCAACGTGCAAACACATGGCTTTGAGCACCGTGTTGCGTTTTGCGAGATTTTCTATATCGGGCTTAAACTCGTCTTTTGCAAAGAGTTTGCCTTGTGCGACAAGCTCGTCGACGTCGTCGATGCACTCTTCGACATCCTTTTCGCTCACGCCGTCTTGCGCGTATTTTGCAGCAACTTCCTTGACGATTTCTTCGCGCGATTTCGTCTCGTATAGATTTATAACGTCGTACGCCACGTCGTCGACGCTATGCACGCTTCCGCTCGCAACGTCGAGCACGATATTGTATCCGTTCAGTTTGAAAGAATGAATCATTTGTATTTTCCTATCGACACAAAAAACGCCTAGACGTATCTAGGCGACTTTTGTGATTTTGGGGTTAAAAAGTTATTTTGCTGCTTTCTCGCACTTTTGGTTTGCAACGCCACAAGAAGTCTTGCAAGCGGATTGGCAAGAAGTTTGGCATTCGCCGCAGCCGCCGTTCTTTTTGCTTTCGTTGAGATCGCGAGTTTTCAAGGTTACAATTCTTTTCATCGTAATGGCTCCTTACTTTTAATATATATCATTATAGAAACAACACCGTGTTTTGTCAACACAAATGTCCAAATTGCCTATTCGCCCGATTTTCTCGGTCAAAAGGCAAATATGCGCATCTTACGTATCGTTTGAAACTATACGATTCAATCTTGTTTCACAACGAGTATTCCGCTCGGGAAAGTGCCTTTTTCGCTTGATACGTTCACGCCGTTTTCATACTCTAGCGTCGCGTGTTTTATAAACTCTCCGTCTATGACTTCGCCCTTTACGATTATCGGCGCACCGGGCGGATACGCCCACACGTTCTCTGCGCACACTCTTCCTTCACTTTTGTCGAAATCGACGATTTCGGTGCTTAAACTCTTGATTTGATACGGTTCAAGTGCCTTTTTTGCGATTTCAAGTATAGGTTGCGTAACAAGCCCGTTTCTGAAAGCAAGACTGTCGTCAAGCGAAAACAGTGCGTCTATAAGTGCGCCGAAAGACTCATAGCCGTCGCCGAGTCCCGTCATCGCTATGGCGTAATTGACGCTTGCCATTTCAAGTTCTATGTCGTACGCTTTGCGCAAAACGCTTTTTAGTTCCACTCCGTTGGTGCTTGCTCCCGTGCATAGAATCACAAGTTTCGACTTGTCATATGCAAACACTCTCGAGTCCTTTTTCGGCTCGAACAATCCGAGTTTTTTCAGACGAGACAACGATTTTCTCGTTGCGTCTATCTCGTCGGACCATTTTTCGAGCGCGCGTTTTTTGTCGTCTTCAAGGAATCGCACGCAACCGTCTATCGACGCCATAAGCACGTAGGACGGAGAACTCGATTCGAATACGGCAAGATTCGAATCTATCTCTTTCATATCGACTCTGTCCGTCAAAAAGTGCAAAAGTGCGGTTTGCGTAAGGCTGGGGAGCGTCTTGTGAAGACTGTTCACCACAATATCCGCGCCCAGTTGTCTCGCACTTTTTTCAAATCTTTTGTCAAGTCCCAAATGTGCGCCGTGCGCTTCGTCAACAAAGAGAATCGCGCCGCGCGCGTGACATATATCCGCAATTTTCTGCACGTCGCTTATCACGCCTTCGTACGTCGGGCTTGTGATTACGACGAGTTTTATATCTCCGTTTTCGTCAAACGCCTTTTCGACGTCTTTAGGGTCTACCGAGCCGTAAAAACCGTATTCTTCAAAATATGTCGGGCGTACGTACACGGGCGTGAGCGAGCAAATTTCTATCGCATTGAAAACGGATTTGTGACAGTTGCGAGCAACAAGCACTTTATCCCCTGCTTTCGTCACCGCTCTCACACCTGCGAGAATTCCGCAAGTACTGCCGTTTATAAGGAAGCGCGTGTATTTCGCGCCGTACAAAGTTGCCGCTCTTTCCTGCGCCGACTTCAAAATTCCGTTTGCGTCGTGAAGATTGTCAAAGCCTTCAATTTCGGTTATATCTATTTTTTGCGCGCCGAAAAGAAAATCGAAAGGCACACGTTTATGTCCCGGCATGTGAAATGGCACGATTTTGTTGTCGTCGTGCTCTTTCAAAAGCGTTGCAAGACTTTTTTCGTCGTTCGTTTTGAGCGGATTGTCTCTTTTCACGCGGTTCGGATGAAAAATTTTGGGATTTCTTTCTCTCATATTTCAATTATATCATATCTTTTGAAAAATGCTATGGAAAAATGTTTTAAGGCGTGCTATAATCAAGAAAAACGAGCGTTATCGCTTGGAAATTCGACGTTTTGCACAAAAACGCACCGTATAGACGATGAAAAAGAAAACTATCACTACCTTTTTAACACTTGCATTTACACTCGTGCTTTGCGCGACGCTTTTTGCGTGCGACAAAAAGGGCGACGACAAGAAAATTAACTATGCCATAGACAACTCTTTTGTCGTGCTTGAAAGAAACATCGGAAACGCACTCGTGTTCTCACCCGTCACAAACGCCACTCGCGACGAAAACGGAAAAGTGACAAACGGCAACAATCTCAACTGCGAATACGGCGTGATTTTATACGTCGGAATGGGCATTGAGCCCGAAAGATATTCTTATCTTGCCACCGCACTTGCAAAACAAGGCTATCTCGTTGTAATACCGCAACTTGACAACAACCTTGCATACACTCACTACCAAGCAGAAGAAAAAGCGTTTGAAACCTACGGCAACGTGAAATTCTTCATCGCAGGGCACTCCTTTGAAGGCGGTGCGAGCGCAATACGCAGAACGTCCGAAAACAAAGACAAAGTTATGGGCACGGTGCTGTTTTCTCCCGTCGGAAGCAGACACAAATTGCTTGACGAAAACGGCGAACCCGTAAAAGACGACAATGGCATCGAAATCTACGTTGCGGACAATCTTCTCGATTGTTCACTGCCCGTTCTTCTCGTCGAAGCGGACAACGACAAAGTTCGCACCCAAGACAAAGCAAACGACGCAAAAGCACGACTCAAAGACGATTACGTTTCAAAAGTCTTGAAGGAAAGCAATCACACTGCATTTGCTCAAATCGACGTCGAAGACGATTTGCCGATAAAATTGCCAAACTTCATCGACGACGTAAATGCAACGACAATAGAACAAAAGAACGCCCAACGCATCGAGACTTGCACGGTCGTCCTTGCGTTTCTTCGCTCCGTCGTTCTCGGATAACAAAAAACAAACTCACACAACAAGAAAAAGCGCACCGAAGGGGGCAGAGTGCGTATATAAGTTTTTTTATAAGTTTTCGGCTCTACAAGGGTGTGCGTTTAAAAACCCTAAATGCAACTTTCCCCTTTCCTCAGGTGTTTTCCCTATCACCGTTCCCCCTTGCAAGGGAACCCACGGTGACCGCGTGGCGGGGGACAACACTCGGTCGAGACATAACTAACGCCATTTCTCTTATTGTGCCACTTCGCTTTGTGCGCCGGCTACGCAACAACATGGCGCAGTCGCTTGTACTTTACGTCAAGTTCGACGCTCGATACGGTCGCCGCCTTGCGGCTCCAATTTCGTCTTCGAAGTTACACAATCCGTTTATAAGTACGCTCCGAATAAGTTTTCATTTCGGGCGCAACCGAAAAACTTTGTCATTGAGAGCGCAAGCGTGGCAATCTCGTGGAAACGAAACGACAAACTTTTTTGCGCCCGTGCCGCAATTATTTATTATTCATTATTAATTCAAACTAACAGTATATAGATGAAGAACAAGGAAACACCCATCCGAAACAAAACCCAACGTACATTTAGTACGTGATTTTGGAGCGGATGGGTGTTGACACAGTTATTCGCTATTTAGCGCATTTTTTAGTCGCAGTTTATAAGAATCTTGCTGTATTGAAGCGGATACTTCACACACGATTCTACGACTTGCGGAATTTCTTCAAAGTTTGCGGTCGCACCGATGATTCCGTCGGTTTTGACGACCTTGTTGGCGAGAAGGTTGATTGCCGAAGACAATTCTCCAATGCCGTTGCATACGCCTTTGAGAGTGAGTTGTTTTTTGAGAACCGTGCCTGCGTCGACGGCGTGTTTGCCGCGTGTCGCATAACCCGCTATGATGACGTCGCCCTGATTTTTTACAAGACGAATTGCCGCATTCACGTCAACACTTTCGCCGGAGAAAATCGCCGCTTCCGCCATTCTTCCGCCGGTTATTTCTTCAACTCTGCGTTCGAGATTGTCGTAGGTGGGATTGAGCGTGTAGCAAACGCTCCACTTCTGCGCGAGCGCAAGTTTGTCTGCGTCAAGGTCGATAAGGATAGGCACGTATTGATAATAGGTTGCCATCTGACCGAGAATGAGACCGAGCGTAGACGCGCCGACGATTACGATATAATCGCCTTTTTCGCGGTCGAGCGCTTCAAACACGTTGTTGCCCATTGCGATATATTCGGTGAACAACGCTTCTTCGTCGCTTACGCCGTCGGGAAGAGCGAAAACGTTTTCGAGCGGAACAGACACGAAGTCTCTCAACAATCCGTCAACGTCAACACCCATGGTCTTCACCACGTCCACGCCGTGTTCGCACTCTTTGAGATACGGGCTGACGACCACGCGCGAACCGAGTTTGAGTCCGCTGTCTTCGTCCGCTTCGCTCACGAGAGCAACCGCCGAATGCCCCGGCACAACCGCGTCGTCTTTTGCCATAGCAGAGAGATTGCACATATCCTGTGACGAAATCGCGACTTTTGCGATTTTCACTTTGACTTGTCCGTCCGCTCTCTGGCTGACGTCTTCAACGAGTTTTACGCCGTCTTCTTTGTTTATAATCCATTCTTTCATAATTACCTACTTTTACATTCTATCATACGCACCGATATATTGCAACATCGCGTATATCGACAAAAAACGCATGTTGTATGGCTACCATACGTTCCGTCATATATCCGCATTTCGCCTGCGTTTTCTACATTATGACGCGAACGTTGGGACGAAAACGTCTCATATCACTCTTTTTCGCTCATAAGAACGCGTGCGTAACCCGTTTTGCCCGTCGGCTTATTCTTGTCGAACAACCACTGCTCACGCATAAGATTTTTGTCTGTGTAGAAATATATCTGCTTGTTTTTCCAGTCTTTTTGCATTCTCGGCGCAAGAATGTCACTCTCAAACACGACGTCGACAAGGTCGGGATGAGCGACAACGTACACGGCGTCCGCTCCGTTTTCGGCAACGTATTCTTCAAGCGCGTCGCGAAGCATAAACGCAAGTTGCAAGTCACTTATTCTCGAACCGCCAACGCATTTGTCGCAAGGCTCGAGCATAAACTCGTCAAGCGGAAGACGCGATTTCTTTCTTGTGAGTTCTACAAGTCCGAGCGGTGTCATTCCGACTGTCGACGTTTTCAACCTGTCCTTTTTCAATGCGTTGCGCAACGCTTCGATGACCGCCTGTTTGTGCTCGGGCTGAACCATATCGATAAAGTCTATCACCACTATGCCGCTGATGTTGCGTATGCGAAGTTGTCTTGCGATGCATTCCGCCGCCGCGAGATTGGTTTTGAACACGGTGTCTTCGAGATGACTCGTCCCCACGAAACTGCCCGTGTTGACGTCAACGACCGTGAGCGCTTCGGTTTTGTCGATAACGATATACGCTCCGCCTTCGATGTTCACTTTTCTGTCGCACAAGTGGTTGATTTGCTCCGCGATCCCGAAGTGCGTCATTATATTTTTCGCGCCCGTATACACTTCGCATTTCAACCCGTTCAGTTCTTTTTCAAGTCGTTTTGCGACGTTTTCGTCGTTTACGATGACTTGATCCCAATCTTCGTTGAACGTATCGCGAAGAGCACGTTTCAAAAGACTTGCTTCTTCAAAAACCAAATCTCCTTCTCTTGCGGCTGCATAGTCTTTTTTTATCTTGTCCCAACGCTCCAAAAGAGTGTCAAGTTCGGCTTTTATCGTGCCGATGCCGGTCTTGTCCGCCGCAGAACGCACTATGCATCCCATTCCGACGGGAAGCAACGCTTTCAGCACTTTTTCAAGATACGCACGCCTTTTCGGGTCTTCGATTTTTCTTGAAATGCCGATGAAATCCGACACGGGCATAAGCACGACGTAAAACCCCGGAAGCGTGATTTCGGTGGTCAGTCTCGCACCCTTTTGCCCGTACGGCTCTTTGACCACTTGACACATGATCAAATCGCCTGCCGAAACGTTTTTCTTCGTCGGTGCCTTTGCTCCGTTTTCGCCGTCGCCCGTATACAAAAAGCCGTTGCGTTCCTGCCCTATGTTGACGAAACATGCCTGCATACCGCCGATGACGTTTTCAACCTTACCCTTGTAGATGTTGCCCACAAGTCCCTTTCCGCTCGAACGCTCGACGGAGAAGTCAATCATTTCGCCGTCTTCAACGAGAGCCGCACGCGTGCAGAAAGGCGTGTAGTCGATGATGAGTTTTTTCATTTTTATATCCTAAAAAATTTTATTATCTCAGGAAATTCTGCGGAGAACTTTTCCCCGCTTTTGCAAAACCGAAAGCGAAAGACTTAACAAATCTTTTCCCTTTCATGCACCTAAAGATGCGGTTTTACATCAATTTTTCGCACAAACGCAAGATTATCTTGCCTATATGCAATGATAAAACGCCGTTTAGGTTGTCAAACCGTTTGCACAAAATCGTCTGCGTTGACAAGCGTGCCGTTTACGTCGACGTATTGAGCGATTTTCTCGATGCCCGTGACGCTCATGTTTTCGCCGAGCATTAGATTGAGTTTTTCAAGCACTCTGTCGGGGCGAAGATTGACCATTCCCGACGCAAGACGAAGCACGAGTTTGCCGTCTTTTTTGTATTGAGCATAGATTTTGTCCGCAACGTTTTCTTTCACGGTTTCGCCTTTCTTTGAATACTCGATGAAGAATTCGTCGCCGATTTCGACGGCTTTGTCCGTCGGAAAAACGTAGTCCGCACAAGTGACTTTTGCTTGCAAATTCGGATTTTTAGAGCATGCGAAAACTTTGCTCGCTTTAAGTCCTTCGGGGACGCTTGCATTATATTTTTCAAGCACGTCGTTCGGGTTCATGTTGCTGTCGATTGAGAGATATTCCGCACTTGACGCAACTCCAAGCGAAAGCGGCGGCGAGAAAAACATCAAGGGATGCGGATTGAATCCTTGCGAGAATTTGACTTCGATATGCGCGCGTCGCATTATGCGCTCCATGTGGCGCAAAAGGTCTATATGAGAGATAAAACAAACGCTATCCTTTTTCTGATATTTGATGACTAACATATCGTACATTTCCCCAGTCTGTTCGCCCCGCAACCGTTGCAGCCTTCGCGGCAGTTTTTGGTGGTCACGCCCTGATAGGCGAGTTCGCGCTGTTTGAGAAGATATTTCTTGCTCACGCCCGAGTCTATAAAATCCCACGGCAAAGCCCTGTCGGTCGGAATCGCGCCGTAATAGTCTTCCATTTTGAGACCGCAATCGGCAAAAGCCTGTTGCCATACGTCCCACTTGAAATGTTCCGTCCAACCGTCGAATTTCGCGCCGAGTTCGTATGCGCGCTCTATGACGTAAGATTGTTTTTTATCTCCCCTTGCGAGTGCCGCTTCGAGAACGGACGGTTCTGCTCCGTGCCAGGAAAAACTCACTCCCTTGATTTCTCTAAGCAACGAGCGAAGATAGGCTTGCTTTCTCAACATCTCTTCGTAAGTTATCTGCGCTTCCCATTGGAAAGGCGTGCAGGGCTTTGGAATGAACACGGCGCAACTGACGGATATATTGAGCCCGCGTTTGCCGCGCTTTTGATAATACAACCATTTAAGGCGTTTACAAATCTCCGCAATGCCTGCGATGTCTTCGTCGGTTTCGGTTGGAAGCCCCATCATAAAATAGAGTTTCACGCTGTCGTATCCCGCTTCGAACGCAACGGAGATTTTGTCTATCTCTTCTTCGCTGACGTTCTTGTTGATGACGTTGCGAAGACGTTGCGTGCCTGCCTCGGGCGCGAAAGTGAGCGAGCTGCGCCTTGAATTGTTTGCCATATCCGGCTTGAAACTGCTTATACGCAAAGACGGCAACGCAAGGTTGATTTTGCGTTCTTTGCAATATGGCGTAAGTTCGTTTTCGAGTTCTTCGAGTCCCGTATAGTCACTGGTTGAGAGCGAACAAAGAGAAATCTCGTTGAAGCCCGTGCTTTCCACCATTTCTTTTGCGTATTCCGCACAGCGTTTCGCACTGCGTTCTCTTATGGGGCGATACCAAAATCCTGCCTGGCAGAATCTGCAACCGCTTGCGCAACCGCGATACAATTCGAGCGTGCATCTGTCGTGCACCGCTTCTATGTTTGAAACGAGCGGATGAGTGGGATACGGCGCGGTCTCGAAGTCGGGATACACCGCTTTTACGACCACTTCGCCGTCCTTGTGCAATGACGGAACGTATGCGCCTTCCATACCCTTGACCTTTGCGAGAATCTCGGCTTTCGTAAGCCCCGCGCGCTTGCCTTCGGAGATAACTTTGAGAATGTCGATGTCGGGTTGTTCGCCTTCACCGACGAGAATTATATCGAAAAAGTCCGCAAACGGCTCGGGGTTGACCGAACACGGTCCGCCTGCAAGCAGTATAGGATAAGAATCGTCTCTGTCTTTCGCTCTGAACGGAATTCTTGCCAAATCCAACATATAAAGAACGTTGGTGTACAAAAGTTCGTAACCGACGGAAAACCCGACAACCGTAAAATCTTTGAGCGGTTTTCTCGTCTCCAAAGACAACAGCGGTATCACTCCCTTGATTTCTCTAAGCAACGAGCGAAGATAGGCTTGCTTTCTCAACATCTCTTCGTAAGTTATCTGCGCTTCCCATTGGAAAGGCGTGCAGGGCTTTGGAATGAACACGGCGCAACTGACGGATATATTGAGCCCGCGTTTGCCGCGCTTTTGATAATACAACCATTTAAGGCGTTTACAAATCTCCGCAATGCCTGCGATGTCTTCGTCGGTTTCGGTTGGAAGCCCCATCATAAAATAGAGTTTCACGCTGTCGTATCCCGCTTCGAACGCAACGGAGATTTTGTCTATCTCTTCTTCGCTGACGTTCTTGTTGATGACGTTGCGAAGACGTTGCGTGCCTGCCTCGGGCGCGAAAGTGAGCGAGCTGCGCCTTGAATTGTTTGCCATATCCGGCTTGAAACTGCTTATACGCAAAGACGGCAACGCAAGGTTGATTTTGCGTTCTTTGCAATATGGCGTAAGTTCGTTTTCGAGTTCTTCGAGTCCCGTATAGTCACTGGTTGAGAGCGAACAAAGAGAAATCTCGTTGAAGCCCGTGCTTTCCACCATTTCTTTTGCGTATTCCGCACAGCGTTTCGCACTGCGTTCTCTTATGGGGCGATACCAAAATCCTGCCTGGCAGAATCTGCAACCGCTTGCGCAACCGCGATACAATTCGAGCGTGCATCTGTCGTGCACCGCTTCTATGTTTGAAACGAGCGGATGAGTGGGATACGGCGCGGTCTCGAAGTCGGGATACACCGCTTTTACGACCACTTCGCCGTCCTTGTGCAATGACGGAACGTATGCGCCTTCCATACCCTTGACCTTTGCGAGAATCTCGGCTTTCGTAAGCCCCGCGCGCTTGCCTTCGGAGATAACTTTGAGAATGTCGATGTCGGGTTGTTCGCCTTCACCGACGAGAATTATATCGAAAAAGTCCGCAAACGGCTCGGGGTTGACCGAACACGGTCCGCCTGCAAGCAGTATAGGATAAGAATCGTCTCTGTCTTTCGCTCTGAACGGAATTCTTGCCAAATCCAACATATAAAGAACGTTGGTGTACAAAAGTTCGTAACCGACGGAAAACCCGACAACCGTAAAATCTTTGAGCGGTTTTCTCGTCTCCAAAGACAACAGCGGTATGTCGTTTTCTCTAAGTTTTTCGGCAAGGTCGGGAGCAGGCGCAAAGCAACGCTCCGCAACGTAACCGTCCGTCTGATTGACGATGTTGTAAAGAATTTGTATGCCGAGATTGCTCATTCCTATCTCGTACAATTCTGGGAAACAGAAGACCATATCGCCTATGCGTTCTTTGGTCATGTCGGGAGTGTTCCATTCGCCGCCCGCATATCTCGCGGGTTTTTCGACGTCTATGAGCAACTCTTGGTATCTTTGTTTGTAGTCTTTTTCGTTTGCCATTTTATCTTTTGCGGACAAGTCCGCACCGTTTTTTATTCGTTCGTTTTCGTTTGCCGTTTTGTTTTAGGCTCGCATGCTTTACATGCACAGTGCCGCCGCGCCGATGATGCCCGCGTCGTTTTTGAGCGTTGCGGCAACCACTTTGATTTTGGGGCTGTATACCGCGCCGTATACGTTGCGAGTGACGTATCTTTGCAACGGTTTGATGATGTTGTCGCCCTGATTTGAAATTCCGCCGCCGATGATGATCACTTCGGGGAAGAAAATGTTTGCGAAATTCACAAGCCCGATGCCTACGTATTTGATGTATCTTTTCACAACCGCCATAGCCACTTTGTCACCGCTTTGGGCACAATCGAACACGACTTTTCCGTTTATGCCGTTTTCTTCAACCGCTTTTGCAAGTTCGCTTTCGGGATGCTTTTCGCAAGCGGCTTGAATCTGATTCATAAGCGCGGTTGCCGACGCGTACGCTTCGTAGCACCCTTTTTTGCCGCAACCGCAAGTCGCTCCGCCGAGGTTTATGGTGATATGTCCGCCTTCTCCGCCTGCCGAGCGATTGCCCGTGATAAGTTGACCGTTTGCGACGATGCCCGTTCCGACGCCCGTGCCGAGCGTCACCATAACCGAGTTTTTCGCGCCGTTTCCTGCGCCGAACAGCGTCTCGCCGAGCGCAGCGCAGTTTGCGTCGTTTGAAAGGCGCACTTTCTTTATGCCCGTCTTCTCTTCGATCATCTTTGCCATCGGAGTGTTGCGGAAATTGATATTGCACGAATAGCGCACAATACCCTTTTCGTCGTATATAGAACCCGGACAGCCTATGCCCACACCCTGTATCTCTTCTCCGCTCGCGCCGTTCTGCACGAGATCGTTCACAAGCCCCGCTATATCGTCAACGATGAGTCTGTCTTCTTTTCCGGGAGACGTAACGATTGATTTTTTGTAGAGAATATTGCCTTTTTCGTCGACTATGCCGCCTTTTATGGTCATACCGCCGATGTCGATTCCGACGTATTTCATGAAGCACCCATCAAAGTCTTATAGACTTTGCCTTAAATGTCGTTGCAATCATTTTACAAGATAGGCGCAAAATTGTCAATTCATATCGACAACGGCATAGAAAAGACTGCTTGGCGGTTGCCTTTATCCGTTCAAGCATTTGCCGATCGACGTCGTAAGTTTGTTTTTCAAAGCAATCGCTTTCAAATCTTTTTCGGTGAGCGTCGCAACGGTTTTTCCGTCTTCGACTATAAAAAACGTCACGTCCTGCGTGCTTGACGTGTGATGATAAAGCCGCACAATCGGCGTGTCCGCATTTACGTAAACTTTCTTTTCGACAACGCCGAGCGAATAGTTTTTGCTTGCCATATCGAGAATGCTCGCATACGTCTCGTCCTTTGCCGAGAACGTTGCGCCGTAAAACAAAAACACCGCCATTATGCCGAACGTGAAATTAAGTCCGAAAAAAAACGAGCCTATGAACATCGCAAAAAGTGCGACGCTTGTCACGACTCCGGCAATGCGCAACGCCTTTATCGTCCTAATTCTGTTTTTGCAAAGTCCGAGAGCCACGCGACTTCCGTCAAGCGGATATACGGGCAAAAGATTGAAAAGCCCGAGCGTTAGATTTGTCCGAAGAAAAGCAATCGTATACGGATACACAGACGGAAAAATCCACCACAAACCGAGTGTGACGAGTGCAAGCAAAAGATTTGCGGCAGGTCCGGCAAGCCCTATAAGCACGCTTGACTTTTTGTCTATCGACTCGTTTGTCTGCATCATTGCGCCGTACGGCAAAAGGGATACGCTTTTAAGAACGTATCCGCGAAGCCTTGCCATAAGCGCGTGAGCACTCTCGTGAAAGAAAAGTGCCACCGTCATCCATACGAAATCAAGCAAATGCCCAAACGCCACAAGCGCGAGCGCAAGTGCAAAAAATAAGGGATTAACCTTGATTTTCATAAGGATAAAATGCCGTTTTCGTCAAATAAGCGAAATGTAATTTGACAATCCGGCAAGCGTCTGAACGATTGAAGTCGCCTTGAAAATGCCTGCAAACAAAAATCCGAGAGACACGAAAACGCCTATCGCAACGGGGATTATCGCAACGTCGAGAGCGTCGAGCGTGCCCTTTCTTTTTTTACGTTTTGCGTCGATTTGATTTTCAACGTACTGATTCTGAGAGATTTCAACTTCAAGTTTTTTGGTTTCGTCGTATTCCATATTCACCACCTTGATATACTCTATTCTCTCTTTGCAAAGTTTAGAACGTTCAGACTCTTTTTATATCCAAAGTGGTTGCAAATTGTTTTATTCTCGTCGCGCTTGCGTTTACGCTCACCGAATATCTCCCGTCGTTTTCCTGTTTCACGGATATCCGCACTTCGCCGTCTATGTCGAAATAGTCTTGCAAAGCGTGGGTTATATCGCCCTTCATTGCGGCGGCAAAACCGTCTGTGAATCCCACTTTGTCACGAGTGAGCATTTCTCTCATTCTGTCGGCAACGCTAGTTGAAATTTTCATCTGAATCTCCAAAATCTGCGCTTTGCACTTACGTCGACGAAACGTTTGCTGTTTTGTGCTACGTTCTTTGCAAGCACTTCAAAAGCACGCTCGCTCTGCGCCCGTTCGGGTATTGCGCCGAGTTGCTGATACATGGTGATAAAATCGTCTTCGGGAATAACGCCGATGGGAAGCGTGTGCAGAAGCGAACTTATCTCGCTTGCAGACAGCATTTCTCCCCTTGCCACCATATCCGCACGCACGCGATTGACCACGAGCGACACGTCTTTAAGTCTATAACTTGAAAGCAACGACACAACTTTGTCGGCGTCACGTATTGCCGATGCGGACGGCGTTGTGACAACGATTGCTTCGTCGCACGCGCTCACTGCTCTGTGAAAACCGCTTTCGATGCCCGCAGGACAGTCAATTATGACAAAATCGAACTCAAAAAAACCGTCCACGATTCCACGGAAAGCCTGCGCCGTGATAAGCGAAGAATCTCTCGACGACGGCAATATCCGCATGGGGCTTTCTCCGTCCTGCACGAGTGCCTGAAACGCTCTGCATCGTCCTTGCAACACGTCTCCCATATCGTACACGACGCGTCTTTCTATGCCCGTCACGACGTCGAGATTGTTCAATCCCACGTCTCCGTCCACAAGCACCACTTTGTAGCCTTGCAAAGCAAGTTTTCTGCCGAGCGTTGCGGTCACAGTCGTTTTTCCGACTCCGCCCTTGCCCGACGTAACAACGATTTTTCTCATATTCTCATGATAAAAAACAATCGCGCGAAAATGGTGTCAAGTTATGTAAAACGTTTGCTTTCTTTGTCAAAAAAGTATACTGAAAAGAATTGAGGTCGCGAAATTAGTAAATATGAATTTTGGAATAAGGCTACGCCTTCCGAAATTATTAATTATTAATTATTAATTCTAAAAATGCGATAAATAGATGAATGACGTATTTTGTAAAAATGCGATATTTAGATGAAGAGCGCGGAAAAGCCCCTTGAACAGCAACCCTAATGTACTATGCGTACATGAGTTGATGAGCAAGGGGCTTTGACAAAGCTATTCGCTAAATAGCGCATTTTTAATATAGCTTTACGCCCAACATATCGCTCAGCAAATCCCGCTCGTCAAAGAACTTCGCACCGCCTATTGCAATGGCGTTTTCTATGTCTTTGAGCGGAGTGACGGGAAGTTCGAGTGCTTGCTCCATATACTCGATGAGACCGGGAATGTGGAGTGAGCCGCCGGATACGAATATGCCTTTGCGAAGAATTTCCGCAGAAAGTTCGGGCGGAGTCTGATTGAGAACGGACATGATGACTTCGATGATGTCGTCCACAAGCGGAATGACGGCGTTGCGCATTGCTTCGGCGGACACGTAGAGACTGCGCGGAGAGCCGTCCGCACTGCCGCCGCTGACCGCATAACTGCCCGCGTCGTTGACATAGAACGAAAGTGCGGATTTTTTGAGATTTTCAATGGTGAACTCGCCCACTTTGACGCCGTAATTTCTGTATAAATCGTCTATAATCGCATTGTTGAACGCGTCGCCTGCGATATTGACGGAGCACCCTGTTGCGATTCCGTGATTCGTGACCGCGGAAATTTCCGTTTTCCCGCCGCCGATGTCAACGAAAAGTCCGCCGATGCTGTTGGTGTAGGCAAGAAGACTCAACCCCGATTCTACGAGCGTGACTTCTTTTATTCCTGCTTTGAGACAGCATTTTTCAACGGCGCGGCGATCGGAGCTTGACGACGATTCGCAAATTGACACGATCGCCTTGACGCGCGGTGCAAACAAACCTTCGGGCATAATTTTTTTAAGAAAATAGGCAAGAAGCATCGTTGCCATCTCTTCGTCGACGATGATGCCTTCCTTTATCGGAGCAATGACTCTCGCACCGCCGAGCGAGCCCGTCATGACGCTTTCCGCTCTATAACCTGCGTCGCGGATTTCGAGACGATTGCGCACCTTCGTCGCAATGGCGATTGCAGGCTCGCGCAAAACGAGCCCTATGCCCTTTTGGTATATGGTGATAAATTTGCTTCCCAAATCGATTGAAAGTTCAATTGTTGCCATCGTACACTCCCACTTGCGCCAAGACGGCTGCAAGTTTTGTCTTCGGCAGTCCGAGAATGTTTGAGTAACTGCCTTTGTATTTTTCAACGACCACGCCGTCCTGAATCCCGTACGCGCCTGCCTTGTCGAAAGGCTTGAACGTGTCGACGTAGTCTTCTATTTCTTTCTTTGAAAGTTTCTTGAATTTCACCTTTGACGCGTCGCAAAAAACTTTCTTCTTCCCGTCCGAGATAACGCAAACGCCGGTATACACGACGTGCCATTTGCCGCTGAGCCGAGATATAACATTCACCGCGTCCTGTCTGTCTTTCGGCTTTCCGAGTTCTTTTGCGCCTTTGACGACTATTGTGTCCGCCGCGACGACGACGTCGTTTTCGTGTGTTTTGAAAACGTCTTCGGCTTTTTTCGTCGCAAGTTTTTGAACGAGAATTCGCGGAAACGGAGAATGAATTCTGCTTTCGTCTACGTTTGACGGCGACACTACGAATTCAACGCCCATATCCGCGAGAATATCTTTTCTGCGCGGAGACCCGCTTGCGAGTATCACGCGCTTACACTGCTTTGCCATAGATCAGAGAATTTCGAGATTCTTGCCGTACGCCGCCTTGAATTCCGCCGCCGCGCCCATTGCGTCTTTGACTTCGAGAGCGCAGTCACCGCCGTTTTCACATTCGGTTTTGACGATTACGCTATCCCCCAAAACATCACAGTTTATACCCGTCACGACGCCGCTTTGACTGCGGTCAAAACTCTCCGCTATGCGCAGAATTACGCTAAGTTTCTTGATTGCTTCAACGTCTTCGGCAGTGAGCATATCCTTGTATTTGATGATTTCTTCTCTCGCATTTTCGGCTTTTCTATGTCCTGCCGCAACGAACGCCGCAACGACGATGTCCTTGTGCGGAACGCCGTACAGATTGCTGTTGAGAATGATGTATGCGGAGTGCAACTGGTGGTTGTAGAACTTGATACGCATACCGCTGTCGTGCATGAGTGCGGCGATTTTGAGCACTCTGACGTACACTCTGGGCATCTTGTGCAACACTTTAAGTTGCTTGAAAAGTTGAATGGATAGATTGTAGACGTGCTCTGCGTGATCGATGTTGAGATCGTGATACTTCATCTGCGTGTAAAGCGAATGACCGAGAACGTCGCTGAGCGGTCTCTCGTTGACGCCCGGCACTGCGTATCTGAACATCGCACCTTCTCTGAGTCCGCAACCGCTTATCGTGATTTTTTCGAACGTGAACTTTGAAAGCACCGCTTTCATCACCGCGAGTGCGCTCGGGAAAATATCCGCTCTCGACGAAGACAGTCCTTTGATTTTGACGGTACTGTTAAGGTCGAGTTTCTTTATCGTGTTGTATATCGTCTCAAACTCGCTGACGGGCAACTCGTAGTTGTGCGTCATATTGAAAGGATATTTCCTTATAAGTCTGCTGATTCTGCCGAGATTTCTGAACGAGCCGCCCACGCCGACGAACGCCGTATCGGGTTCAACAGAGTCGAGCCAGGTGATTTTTTCGAGTTGTTCACCGATGAAATCTTCGATTTTCTTTGCTCTCTCCTGCGGAGTCGAACTGTCGTTCTTGAAAAGGTCTGTGAGAGTGACCGCACCGAACGGAAGCGTATCGAAATGAATGAGATTTCTGCGGTTGTAGTATATAAGGTTTGTAGAGCCGCCGCCCATTTCCATAATCAATCCCTTGGGGATATCCATGGAGTTGATGACGCCCTGATACACGAGCATTGCCTGCTCTTCGGGGGTAAGAACCTTGATTTTGATGCCGCAAGTCATTGCGACTTCGTCAAGGAAACTCTTCTGATTTTTTGCACGTCTGACCGCAGCCGTTGCGTACGCAAAGATTTTGTCAACCTTGTTTGCATCGCAAAGACGACGGAACATCGTAAGCGTTTTTATCGTCTGGGCAATTCTTTGCGGTTTGATGAAACCGTCCCAATCCATGTCCTGCCCAAGCCGTACCGTTTCTTTGAGTTCGTCAAAGACGACGAAATAGCCGCCGTCCAGCACGTTGACGAGCACGAGTCTTGCTGAGTTTGAGCCAATGTCGATAATCGCTATTTTTTCCATATTGTTTCTCCTAAACGGCTTTCGCCGCTCCCCGTTGTCGGGGCGTTTGTTTCAATTCTTATTTTTCTCTATTTTCCCTTATATCTCCGCATATCCGAGCAATGCGGTTGTTGTAACTATTTTGGTTGCGAAATCCTTATTCCGCCGACTTTATGCACTTTTGCGGACATTTTTGCATGCACACTCCGCACCCCGTGCATTTTGAATAATCGATGACTGCAAGATTGTTTTGCACCGTGATAGCCCCGTTCGGACAATTCTTTTGGCACAAACCGCAGCCTATACAGCCGCTCTTGCATATCGCGCGCACTTCCTTGCCTTTCTGACAGTTGGTGCATGCGACGTACACTTTTGCGTCCGCAGGTATGCGCTTGACAATGTTTTTGGGGCAAGCGGAGACGCATCTGCCGCAACGTATGCACTTCGTTCTGTCAACTTCCGCATATCCGTCCATGCCCACTTGAATCGCGCCGTAGGGGCAAGCGTCCACGCACGAGCCCATGCCGAGACAGCCCCACTTGCACTGTTTGCGCCCGCCGCCGAGCAATTCCATACTCTTGCAATCGCCGTACCCCATATATTCGTACTTATCCTGAGCGTTGTTTCCGCCGTTGCAAGCCACCACGATTTTGGTGTCTTCCGCCGAAACGCTCGTGCCCATGATTTGTGCGATGAGTTTTTTGTTTTCCGCGCTCGTAGCACAGCAAGCGTTGATGTCCGCCTTTCCTTCTACGATAGCCTTTGCAAAAGCGTCGCAGCCCGCATATCCGCAACCGCCGCAATTCGCTCCCGAAAGTTTTTCACGCACCTGTCCTATTCTTTCGTCTTCGTGCACCGCAAGTTTTTTGCCGAGCACCGCAAGCACTATGCCGAACGCGAGCGCAAGCACGAACAGAATAAGCACCGACCAGAGTATCGTCATTGGATTAACCGCCGAAAGTATCATATCGTCACCCCCGTCAGTTGAACAGCAGGCTTATTGCGCCCGACGAAGAGATAAGTCCGCCGAATGCCACGAAAGCCATGCTGAGTATGCTTGCCGCAATGAGCGTAATCGGGAAACCCCTGAAAGGCTTCGGAATGGAATCCTGATCCATTTTTTCGCGAACGCCCGCGAGCAAGAGTATTGCGATAAGGAAACCGATGCCGCTGAATACGCCGTTCAAGAAAGATTGAAGAAGGCTTATTCCGCTTGCGACGCCGTAGGTGTCTATGTTGAGAATCGCAACGCCCAAAACCGCGCAGTTGGTGGTGATGAGCGGCAGATATACGCCGAGTGCGCTATATAGCGACGGCATATATTTTTTGAGCACCATTTCGATGAGTTGCACGAGTGCCGCTATGACGAGAATAAAAGCAATGGTTTGCAAATATTCGACGCCCAAAATCACGAGCACTTTCTGCACGCACCAGGTTATGATGCTTGCAACACCCATAACGAAAGTGACTGCAAGTCCCATTCCGAGTGCGGTGTCCGTCTTCTTGGACACGCCAAGGAAGGGACAGCAACCCAAAAATTGACTGAGAACGAAGTTGTTGGTGAACATAGCACCGATGATAAGCAAGAAGTATTCCATCAGTTTGCACCTCCTTCGTTTGCGGCGGCAGAAACGTTTGCGCCGTTTTCGGTTTCCGTTTTATTTTCGGTTGCCGTATCGAGTTCCGCTTTAGCGTCGTCGATATGCTTTGCGCTTTGTTCCGCCTGCGCCTGTTTTTTCTTCGCTCTATGGTCGGTGATTGCGTTGACGGCAGCCATAAGAAGACCGAGAGTCATAAATCCACCTGCCGGAAGAACGAAGAATTTGAGAGAATAATTGCTCGCAGATCCCAGCGACAATCCGAACGACAGACTGCCGAGCGTGCCTGCGAAAATCGTTCCGTTGCCGAGCAACTCTCTTATAAAACCTATAAGCGTGAGCGCGAGCGTGAAGCCCAAGCCCATTCCGAGACCGTCGAGAATGCTGTCGCCAACTTTGTTGGAGCTTGCAAACGCTTCCGCTCTTGCAAGAATGATGCAGTTGACGACGATGAGCGGCAGGTATATACCGAGCGCGCTGTACAGTGTCGGGACGAACTTTTTGAGCACCATTTCAAGAAGCGTGACGAGCGTTGCGATGATAAGAACGTAAGCCGGGATACGCACCTTGTCGGGTATCACTTTTCTCAAAAGCGACACGAGAGCGTTGGAACAGATAAGCACGAGCGTTGCCGCAATGCCCATTCCCAAGCCGTTGAACGCGCTTGTCGTTATCGCAAGCGTCGGGCACATTCCGAGAACCAGTCTGAAAGTCGGGTTCTGCGCGAAAATGCCGTTGGATATTATCTGAAGTTTGGAGTTACGTTTCATTGCGCACCCCCTTGTTGCAATGCGTCGTAATACGTTCTGAACGCATACACCGCAGTGGCAATCGAATTGTGATAACCGGTGGACGTGTAAGTTGCCTGACTCACCGCGTCTATCTGTCCGTCAAGCGAAGCGTTGCCCGATTTGACGAGTTCGAGCCTTTCAATCGTCTTGCAATCTATGCCGACGTACTTTTGTTTGTTGGCCTTTTCCACTCTGTCGAAATAGCCTGCCGTTTCACCCTGCTCGTACACCTGCACGTCTTTGATTATGCCGTCGGCACTTATGAACACGAGTGATTCGATAGAACCGTCTTTTGCGCCGCCACCCACCGTGTAGTAGCAATATCCGAGAATTTCTTCTCCGCTCTTTGCCACGAAACAGGATACGACGTAGTTGTTTTTGTCATAGTCATAGGATGCGAGTTGTTCGTCCTTGACAACGTCGGTCACGGTTTTTCCGTCACCCCACGAAAACGCTTTGCATTTTTCCATAATCGTATTGTCGGGGTCTACGTACGTTGCCCAGTTGACTATACCGAGCAACAGTCCTGCCACGACGGCGATTATCACGAGCACGAGCGAGCATTTTGCCACTTCGCTCATTTTTCTCTTTTCTTTCTTGTCTTTTTTGCCTTTCTTATCGTCGGTTTCAACGCTCGTATCGACTGCGTTTTCTGTCTTTTGGACGCTTTCTTTTGCAATCGTTTCGGCGTTTTCGTCTGCGACGATATTTTCGTTTTGCATAACTTCGTCTTCTCGGAGCATCTTTTCGTCAGTCATTTTTGCCCCCTTCCAAAGCGACGTCTTTGCGCTTGTGTTTCATAAGTTTTGCAAGATTGTTTTTCTTCGGTGCGCCGAACGCTCTCGGCGTGATTTTTTCAAGAAGCGGCGTAAGAACGTTCATTAGCAATATCGCAAACGACACGCCTTCGTTCATAGTGCCGAATTTTCTGAACACGACCGTCAAAAAGCCGAGCCCCACGCCGTATATCACGACTGCAAGACAAGTCTTGGGGCTCGTTGCATAGTCGGTTGCCATAAAGAACGCGCCGAACATAAGTCCGCCACCGAGCAGATACGTCCATACGTATTGTCCCACGTATTCCGAACCCGAGAAGAAAATCGCCGTGAATACGACCGTCGAGCCGATATAAAGTGCGGGGATACGCCAGTCTATGACCTTGCGGATGAGAAGATAAATTCCGCCGATTAGTATTGCAATCGTGCTGACTTCTCCTGCGCTTCCGCCTATTCTTCCAAGGAACATATCGAGAGCCGACAAACCTTCGGCAGGATTCGTTCCCGCCGCTATGGACGACTTGACGCCTGCAAGCGGAGTCGCGCTCGTGATTGCGCTTATGTCGATATCCACCGCTCTATCGAAGAATGAGAACAAATTCATTCCGTTTGACAAATCTATGGGCTGAACGAAACTTGTCATAACCGTCGTCCAACAAAGCATAAGGAATATGCGCGCGGTGATTGCGGGGTTTGCAAAGTTCTTGCCGATGCCGCCGAAAAGCATTTTTACGACGACTATCGCAAAGAAGCCGCCGACCATAGGAACGTAAAACGGCACGACGGGCGGAAGATTGAGCGAAAGTATCATGCCCGTAACGACTGCGGACAAATCGCCTACGCTCTGATATTTTTTTGTTATCAGATTGAAAAGCCACTCGGCAAACACGCACGTGCCGACGCAAAGCACCATCATGCAAAGCGGATAAAATCCGTAAAGCAAAACGCTTGCAATGGTTGCCGGAACGAGCGCGATGATGACGTCGAGCATCATTCTTCTCGTTGTGAACGTCGTGGATATATGCGGGGACGACGAGACTATGAATTTTGCCATATCACTTTATCCCCCTTGCCTTTATTTCTTTCTTCGCAAGACGCATCGCCTGAACGAGCGGACGTTTTGCAGGACACGAGTAGGAGCATGCTCCGCACTCTATGCAGTTGAGCACTCCGAGTTTGAAAGTCGTCTCGAAGTCTTCTTTTTGTGCCGCCCTTTCGATTTCTCTCGGAACGAGAGACATCGGACAGTTGAGTATGCACTTTCCGCAACTTATGCACGGCGTGGTGGGGCTAGTGTTGAACTCCTTGTCGGTAAGGAACAGCAAGCAAGACGAGCCTTTTGTAGTGGCGGCTGTCAAATCCGCTTGCGCAAAGCCCATCATCGGACCGCCGCTTATAACCTTTCTCGTGACGTCTTCTATGACGTTGCCGCGGCAGGTGTCGTATATAAATTGATAAGGCGTGCCGTTGCGCACCCAGAAATTGCCGCGCATTTCAACGCCGCCGCCCGATACGGTCATGGCGCGCCTATAACACGTCTCACCGTCTCTTACGGCCTTTGCCACGCAGTACGCGGTGTGCGTGTTGCACACGACGCACCCCACTTTTGCAGGAAGCGCACCCGTCGGCACGGTTCTGTGCGTGATTGCGAAAATCAGTTGTTTTTCCGCGCCTTGCGGATACTTCGTTTTGAGTTTCATCACGTCTATTTCGGGCGGAACGAGTTTTGCAAGTCTCTTGATTGCAGGCAACTTGTTGGCTTCGATGCCTATGTATGCGTGCTTGACGTCAAGAGCTTTCATGAGAAGTTTCACGCCGTCGATGACTCGCACCGCTTCTTCCATGAAAAGACGATAGTCGCAAGTGATGTACGGCTCGCATTCCGCTCCGTTGATGATGAGAGTGTCGATAGGGTCTTTGGGCATAAGTTTGACATGAGTCGGAAAAGTCGCTCCGCCCATACCGACTATGCCTGCGTCCTTTATGCGCTCGATGATTTCTTCTTTCGTCGGTTCGTTGAGCGCGCTGAGTCTTTGCTCCGTGAAAAGGTGGTCGTTTTCAATCTCGATATGCGTCGCTTCGCCGCCGTTTGCCGTGGGCAGAGTGCAAAACGCCTTGACCGTGCCGGACACCGACGAGATTACGTTTGCCGACACGAAACCGCTTGCCGACGCTATGACCTGACCTACGTCGACGTGGTCTCCGACGGCGACCGTCGGAGTTGCGGGCGCGCCGATATGTTGAGACAAGGAAATAAACACCTTATCCGGCGTCGGAAATTCCTGCAAAGGCGCGTCTTTGGTGAACTTGTTTGCAGGCGGATGTATGCCCCTGCGGAAAGTTCTTAAAGGAAATGTCATCTTATTCTTCCTTGAAACTAAAATTATATTGTAATTATACAATAATAAACCCGCAATGTAAATACCCGATTTTTGAAAATTTGCGAAAATTTCAGTCTGTTTTAAGCAACGTTAAAAAGATTTTCACCCATATCGATAAGGGTGTTTCCTATGTCAATATTTTTTTACCGTTTTGCCGATAAAAGAAAACAAAGCGAGTGCGACGAGAAATCCGCCGAACAGTTTTTTGAGCAATTCTCCGCTCGTCTCGACCGCAAAAAACGAGCAACCGACGCAAGTTACAATCGCCGGAACAAGGAAGAAAAGCAGATTGTTTTTCTTCACTAAACCGTTCTTTACGTGCAACATCAAAGACGCCGCACCCGACGGCAAAAACGCAACGAGATTTGCAAACTGCGCCGTGATTTGTCCTACGTTCAGACAAAGAACGAGAAGTGGCAAAGTCAACGTTCCGCCGCCCATTCCCATACCTGTCAAAATACCGCCCGCAACGCCTGCGAGCATAAGATACAAAAATTTCATTTTCCACCTATTTACACAAAATATACGGTTTTATCGCTATTTTTGCGTATATAAAATGCCGATTTTGTCAAAAAATCATTTTGAGACCTGCAAACAACATCAACGCGTAAAAGACGAAAGACACTACGTCCGACGACAGTTTTTTGAGAAGACACGCCCCTATAACGCCGCCTATCGTGACGCCCAAAACGGTGGGTAAAACAACCCCGTTTTCAATCGTCGCGCCTACGCCGTAAGCCACGGAACTTACAAGGCAAAGCGGCAAAATGAGCGCTATTGCGGTTGCGTGCGCGCTCTTTTCGTCAAGACCGCCGATATACGTCAGACAAGGCACTGCGAGCATTCCGCCGCCTGCTCCGAAAAGTCCGTTGACAGCCCCTATAAACAGACCTGCCAACACCATTGCGATTTTCTTTTTTCCGCTCGTCTTTTTGCTTGCGTCGTCAAACTTAAAAAGGTTTTGCGCTTCTATGATTTTCGTTTGCATGTTTATAGTTTTATTAATTTGCGTGAAAGTATGAATTTCGATTGCAAAAATAATGTTTTTGTATTAATATGGAAAAGCATATTAGTATAAATTGCGCGTGATATGCATACGCGCACAGGCTTATACGGGTATGACTAAAACAACAAAGGGCGCAAGCCCGAGCAAAATAAATCTTTTATAGGTTTGGTATGAACAAGAAGAAAATCGTAATTTTATCACTCATGCTTGTTGCGATTATCGCTCTTTCTTCGGCATTGTTCGTTGCGTGCAACAACGACACTCCGTCGGACGATAACAACAAGACGACGATTACCGAAACCGAAGGTCTGCTCATCAAAAACGGCGACTTCAAGGTTATCGACACGAAGGCTACGGATTACCCCCGCACAATCACGAATTGGACGGGTGGCAAGATGTATTCGTCGGGCAGTTACAAAGACGACGTGACCGCAGGCGTCATTTCTCTTTCCAAAGCCGTTTACGACGCCAACAAGAGCAAGTGGGACGACTCTGACGATTCGCTCTACAACAAGCTCGTTGCAGGCGGCAGATACGGCGACGACGACGCAATCAAAAACGCGCTTATGGTCTATATGCCAGAAGAATCCACCAACTCCGACGGCAAGAAAGTTCACGGTCCGACGGCATACGGCTACACTTCCACTTCCTTCACTCTTGCGAAAGGTTCTTATTACAGACTCAAAGTGGACGTTCTCACCCACAAGATCGGCGGAGCGAACGAAACGGATCGCGGCGCACGCATCTATCTTTCTTCAAACACTTACGCAGAATTTGCAGGCATCGACACCAAGGGCGAATGGAAAACCTACGAGATCATCATCGAGTCTTCTCCCGTGAGCTCAACAAGTCTCAACGTGATGCTCGGTCTCGGAAAATACAACGCGTATTCGCAAACGGGTCTCACCACGGGTTACGCAGTGTTTGACAATCTCTCTCTCGAAAAAATCGAAGACGACGACGCCACCGAAGCAATCGAAGGCAAAGTTGCATACGACGACGCAGTGGCAAAAGAGCTCGCAGGCGACAAATTCGTTGCGACCACCACTCTCAAAGTCCCCAACGGACGTTTCGATTTCGGCACGACTTCGACGTCTTCTTCCAGCACGCCCAACAACTGGTCTTTGGTCAACGGCAACAGCGGTCAAAGCGACAAAGCTCCGACTTCTCTCGGTTGGAACGCAATCGTTAACACGGCAAACTGGGCAGATATCTACTCAAAACTTTCCAGCACGTTCTACACTCAGGCAGGCGCAGATTCTCCCAAAGAGAAATACGTCCCCGCAGAAGATTTGCAAAACATCAACATTGCAGACTACTCCGGCAGAGTGGGCAGCAACGTCTATATGCTCTCTCAACAACTTATGACCGCGCAAGGCATCAAATCCGCGCGCACCATAACCATCGAGAAGAACAAGACTTACGCACTCTCCATTGACCTTTACACCTACGCAGTGCACGGCGCAGGCGTGTCTCTCGTTCTTTCGGGCAGTGACGGCGAAGACATCGTCATCAAAGGCATTTCTTCCGCAAAGAGCAGCGACGTTCTCATCGGCAGCACCGCTATCGACCCCAACGACAACGGTTACACCACCGGTACTGTTGACGGCGCAACCACGAACGGTTGGACGACTTACACCTTCTATATCAAGGGCAACCAATTCAGAAATTATAGTTACAACATGACCGTATGGCTCGGCACGGAAGGCACCAACAGCAACACCGCAAAGGCATATCACAGTTTCACCAACAACTCCAAGCAAACCACCTACACCGCTGACGGAACGTTCTCCAACGGCTGGGTGTTCATCGACGAGTTGCAACTCAACGAAATTGACGAACTTCCGAGCGCAAACAGCGAAATCTACAAAGACGGCAAACAAACTCTCGACGTCTCCGAAAAAGGCGATTCCTACAAAGCAATCGCAATAGACCTTACTTCCGACAACATGTTCGGCGAAGGTTCGGGTTATATTCTCAACGACACGACGAGCAAAAGTTCCAACGCTGACGTAGAACCTATCGGCGCAGGCGTTCCGAGAGGCTGGACGAGCGGATACGACACGAGCGATACGAGCAACGCAATCGTGAAAAACATCGTTGCGGAAGGCGTTGTCAACATCCAAGACGAAGCGTCCTTCAACGGTCTCGGCACTTATCCGAAACTCCCCTACGATATTCAGGAAAAAGTCGCTTACCAAATCAACGCGAAGAGCGACAGTTATTACGAAATCGAATCCAAACCCTTCACCGTTAAGAAAGACACGGCGTATCGTATCTCCGTGTGGGTAAAGACCGTTGACGTCAAATCCACGAGCGGCGCATACGTATATCTTCTCAACAAAGACGACGATGACGCGGTTCTTGCAACCTACTCCAAAGTCAACACGGAAGACTACGACGAATATCAAAACGACTGGTGCGAACTCACTCTCGTGGTTCGCGGCAAAGACGAAGACGTCAACGTCTCACTCAAGTTCACGCTCGGCACGGGCAACCGCTGGGCTGCTTCCACCCTTGCAAAAGGTTCTATGTTCGTTGCAAACATCAACGGCTCGACCATTGCAAACTCCGTCTTCGAAGGCACTTCCACCGGCACGTACGTGAAATCCGTCGACCTTACTTCCACCGATTCTTACACTTTCAAGAACGGCGGCTTCGATTCCTACAACCGTGACGACGAAAACATCGAAGAAAACGTTGCTTTGAACGAACAATCAAGAGCGGCTGCTCCCACCGATTGGACTTTCAGCAACAACAAGCTCAACCCGAACACCGACGACAGCAAACTTGCAGCAGGCGTCATCGCACTCAACACAACGGACAACAAGACGTTCTCTCACAGCAATCAAACGAGCGCAGTGTTCCCGAACATCGCCCCGAGCGTGTTCGATTCCTTCTACGGCTCTATCACCGATCCGACGACCGATCTCGGTTCTCTCCCCGGTGAAAAGGCTCAAATCCTTGCAATCGGTTCAACCGACGGCACGACGAAGTATGCGGCAGGCTTCTCTTCTGCAAGCGTGACGCTCTCTTCCAACTCCTACTATTCACTCTCCGTGTACGTCAGAACGGTGGGCAACACCAAAGCAACCGTTTATCTCACGGGCGAATCTTCTCTCTCGAGCGGCGACAACTCCTTCACCGTCGAGAACACGGGCAGCGACTGGACGAAATACACCTTCTTCATCAGAACCGGTCAATCCAGTGTCTCCGTGAAACTCAACTTGTGGCTCGGTCAAAACACCGACTACGTTGACGTTGCGGGCGCAACCGTAGAAGAACAGGCGGAAAATGCGAAGTCCGCAGGCGCAGTGTTCTTTGACAACGTCGTTTACAAGACCATCGAAGAAGCAGACTTCAACAAGGCAATCGCAGACGAAACCAACAAGGTTCTCTCCTTCCTTACCGACAGTTTCGACTCTCTCTCTTCCACCATCGAATCGAGAAGCAAACTCACTTCACCGAGCGGTTGGTCGGGTGCGGTCGGCACGAACCAAAGTTCTTCCAACACCAAGTCCGGCGTCATCTATGCAGACGAACACTTCCTTGACACCAAGACTATCGACGGCGTCGAAGGCGACTACGTTGACATTCTCGGTGCGGACTACAAAGTGGACGACATCAAGATAACCGACGAAGAACTTGCCGAAGCAAAGAAAGACAGCAAGTACGACGGAATGAGCGACGACGACATCCTCACCGCTCTCAAAGAAGCAAAAGCAATCGAACTCAAGACCAAGAACTGGATGCCGATCGGTCAAATCAACGGACAGACGCACAGCGGCAATCAGATGCTCCTTATCAACAACACCGACAAGAGCGCATACACCTACACCAGTTCTTCCTTCACTCTCAAAGAAAACAGTTTCTATGAGATCAGTCTTTGGGTAAGATCCTACGCACTCTCCGACGGCGAGAAAGAAGGCGTCTACGTTGAAATGTATCTCGGCTCTGCAAACGAAACCGACAAACCTTTCGTCTTCGAAGCAATCGCAAGCGAAACCTGGAAGGAATACAAGTTCTACATTCAGACTTTGGACGACGACGTGACGAGCGCAACCGTCAAACTTGCTCTCGGCAAATACATTGCAAACGAAGTTGACGGCGAAACCGTCGTAACCGGTCTCACAAGCGGCTACGCTATGTTCGACGACGTGACCATCACCAAGGTTGACGAAGAAACGTTCAACGCGGCAAAAGAACAAGAAGCAACCGTTGACAACGTAAAGACCCGCAAAGTCTCCAACGAGACCAAGGGCAGCGGCGACGACAAGAAGGACGACGGCAAGACCAACACCCCCGGCAGCACCTTCAACACCGAAGCGTTGTGGTGGATGGTTCCCACAATCGTTCTTGGCGTGCTCATCATCGTGGTCGTGATCGTGTGGATCGTCCGCAAGGTCAGAAAGCCCATCGGCAAGAAGAAAGAAAAGAAAGCGGCATCCGTCGTTGAAACTCCTTCTCTCGATGCAAAACACAACAAATACGACGACAATAAAGAATAAAATCCGATTGTCAACAAAAAGCACTTGCTTCACCGCAAGTGCTTTTTTTATTTCAATCGAAATATTTTGCACGCTTCTCTGCACAAGCAAAACAAAAGCAAATCGTAAAAGGCCGAAAGCGCACCCTTTACGACTTAATTGCAATCCGTATATATCGCATTTCACGTGCGTTTTTATTTCTTCGATACAAGTTTTCTTTAATAATAAAAGAATGAGTTTCATATCCTTTATCTATGAAAAACACGGCTCATTCTTTTCTCGTGGTGACGGGCTTTTCGATTGCTACGAGACTTGCTTCGTTTATATTCAAAATGTGGATGTCGCGCTCTCTCGGCGCGGAAATCGTCGGCGTTTATCAAATCGCGCTGTCTGTGCTTCTTATGCTGTTCACCGTCACGGCAGGCGCACCGACGGTGTTGTCTCGAAAGGTTGCGGAAGCAGGCGTAACGGGCGACACGAAGCGTCAGAACGCATTGCTCACGGCATCTGTAATTATGGGGTTGACGGTGTCTTCGGTTATATGCGGAGTGTTGTACGCACTCGGAAACAGAATTTCGTTTTTGTTCTCGAATCCAAACAGTTTGCCACTTTTTTTCATAATGCTTCCCACCCTTATCACGTCAACGCTATACGCGTCCCTTCGCAGTTGGTTCTGGGGGCGCAAAAAATTCGTTGCTTTTTCTTCGACGGAACTCGTTGACGAAATAGTCAAAATCATTCTTTCCATAGTCTTTGCAGGGGGCTTTGTCGGCTCTATATCGGGTGCGACGGGCATTGCGCTTGCTCTGACCGTTTCGGACGCTTTTTGCGTGATTGTGCTTGCGATAATATTCTTCGCAACGGGCGGTCGATTCAAAAAACCGCAAGGCTTCAAAGAACTCACTCGCGGCACGATTCCGCTTTCGGCGACTCGAATCATAACTTCGCTCGGTGCGTCGCTCACCGCGTTCGTAATTCCGCAAATGCTTGTAAAAAGCGGACTTACCATTGCGCAGGCAACGGCAGAATACGGACGAGTCGCAGGCATGGCACTTCCGCTCATCATGGCTCCCGTGACGTTCATCGGTGCGCTTGCCATAGTTCTTATTCCCGACGTTGCTTCCTTGCGCTCGCAAGGCAATACGGACGCTTTGCGTACGAAACTTTCAACCTGCGTTACGTTCGGCACGGTGGTCGCCTGCTTCTTCTTTGCGCTGTATCTGCCGCTCGGCACGGCACTAGGAAAACTTCTCTTCGGAGACGAAAAAGCGGGCGCGTTCGTATCCTATTGTTCGATGATGCTTTTCCCCATTGCCGCCGCACAAGCCACAACTCCTATGCTCAACTCTCTCGGCAAAGAGAAAAACACGCTTCTTCACACACTTATAGGCGCAATTGCAATGATTCCGTGCATAGTTTTTATGCCAAAATACATCGGCATATACTCTATGGCTCTTGCTTCGGGACTGTGCTTCCTTATCATCGCAATCGCGAATTTCATCGTTCTCAAAAAGGAAGTCGGCTCGTTTTTCGACGGCAAGAAAAACTGCACGTTGATTTTGCTGAGCATACTGCTTGCGGTCGGCGCGATGTTCCTGTCAAGACTTCTGCGCTTCTATGCAAACGATATCACCGCCATCGCGGTCGTGGGCGTGTACGTCACGTTTTTGTTCTTCGTCATCGCAAATGCGTTTGACATAATAGACATAGTCGGTTGCGTACGTCTGATAATTCCCAAAAAAGCGAAAGTTGTAAAATAATAAATAAAATTTCGCAAGTATTGCAAAATAAGCGTATGCTCAACTTATTTATACGCTGTGTGATACTGTATTTCGTACTTTTGATTGCCATGCGCCTTATGGGCAAACGGCAACTCGGCGAATTGCAACCGTTTGAACTTGCAATAACTCTCGTGGCGAGCGATTTGGTGTGCATACCTATGGCGGACTCGTCCATACCCATTTTGTACGGCGTGATACCCGTCTTTTCGCTGTTTTTACTTCATATCATCATCACGAAACTTGCGACGAAAAGCATACGTTTCCGCAAATTTCTCAACGGCAAGCCCATTATCATCATACAAAACGGAAACATACTTCCCGACGTCATGAAAGAACTCAATCTAAACGTTGACGACATCATGGAAGCGTTGCGCGGCGCAGGATACTTCAATCCGAGCGAAGTGGAATACGCCATTCTCGAAACGAACGGAAACATGAGCGTTATGCCGAAAGCGCAGAACAGACCACTGTCCCCGAGCGACGTCGATATGCAGGTCGACAAAGCGCAAATTCCCGTCGCAATCATAATGGAAGGCGAATTCGTCGCGGAAAATCTCGGTTGTATTGACGGCGACGCAAAAGAAAAAGTGCTTGCGTTTCTAAACAAGAAAAACCTTGACAGAAAGGACGTTCTCGTCGCTCTCGTTGCAGGCGACCAGGTGTTCGTTCAGCCGTACAAAGACGATTATATCGTCTCGTCGCTCGTGGCAGACACAGACAATCCGCACGTCGTTCTCGGAGATGAAGCGAAATGAAAAAAGTCGTTCTTGCCGTGTTAATTCTCGTCGTTATAATCGTCAGCGGCGTGCTTGAAAACGTCTATATCACACGCACTTTCACCGACCTTGACGACAAACTCAAAAAACTTGAATCGTCAATAAAAGAACAGAGCGAAACCGCACTCGACGACATAGGAGGAATAAACGCGTGGTGGGAGAAAAAACGCACTTATATTGAACTTTTCGCATACTCGCCCGACGTGAGAGCGTTCTCCGTCGCGCTTGCCGAAACCGAAGGCTCGCTCGAATGCGGAGACTTCGACAACGCTCTTTCAAAGTGTCACTCGCTCATAGTTATGGCACACGGAATCAAACGACTTCTCGACTTCAATGCGGAAGACATAATATAAAAAGACGGGTATTCCCGATTGCGCGTTTTCGCAATTAGGGATACCCGATATTACCGTCCGTACATACGCGCATATTCATATATGCGCATTTATTTTTTATTATCTTCCTTGCACTATTCTCGTTTGCACGATTGCTCGTATTTATATATGCACGCTTGCGCATATCTGAATATGAGAACTATTCAGTGGCGTTTTCAAGCGACAATAAGTCTTTAATATCGTAAATATCGCCTGCGCCGAGCATAAGCACGACGGAGTGACCTTTTGCATGCTTTTTCACAAAATCGACGGTTGAAAGTGCGTTTTTGAGAAGATAAACGTCACGATTGCAAAATTCGTCGAAAATTGCGATTGCCAAATCGTTGCTATCAAGTCCCATGCTTGCGTCTTCTCGAGCGGCATATGTCGGCATGAGCGCAAGCGTCTTCACGCCGTTGCGTTCGTCTCCGAGCACTTCGACAAAATCGTCGAGATACGCTTTCGTTCTAGAATAGGTATGCGGTTGAAAAACGCAAAGCACGTCGCCTTGTTCGCTTGCTCTTTTCAATGCTTGTTTTATCTCGCTCGGATGATGAGCAAAATCGAAAATCACGCTTGCACCGTCAATCTTTCCGACAAACTCGAAACGCCTTTTCACGCCCTTGAAACTTGCAAGCGCGTTTATCGCAAATCTCAAATCTATGCCGAGACGCTTTGCCGCCGCAAGTGCGAAAATCGAATTTTCATAGTTGTAATCTCCGCCGTCTTTCAGCCTTATAGCCCCGACGAGATTACTGCCAAAAAAAACTTCCGCTTTATCGTTTTTTATATCGGCATACAGTCTTTCGATTTTATCGTCCGAAAAAATCTCGACGCAGAAATTTCCGCATTTTTCGCTGCGCGATTCATTCGCACGTTTCTCGTTTTCTTGCAACAAAAACTCATATTCTTCGGACACTATTTTGCAGCGTGCTTTTTCAAGGAATTCCGAGAACGTGTCCGTCACGTCTTTTTGCGATTTATAACAATCGGGATGATCACACTCTGCGTTTGTGACCAACGCCGACGTCGCCGGCAACGCAAGCAGATTCCGCTTGTATTCGCACGCTTCGCAAACGAATATCGCGTTTTTCAACTCCGCAATACTTTTTGCACTCGTATTATTGACATAATTTGAAAATTCCACACTCTCGCCGCCAATCATTGCCGCAAATCTCTTACCGCTTTTTGCAAGAATATGCGTGAGCATCGCAGTCGTGCTGGTTTTGCCGTGCGTTCCACCGATTGCAACCACTTCGGAAAAACACGTCGCTATTTTTGCAAGATATTCGTGTCGCTCAAGCGTTTCTATATGCAATTCTCTTGCTTTTTCAAGTTCGGGATTATCATTTCTGATTGCCGAAGAATACACGACGCAATCGACGTCTTCAACCTTTTTGTCGTCAACGCCTATCGTCACGGGAATTCCGAGCGCAGACAGTTTCTCCGTTTCTTCTCCGCTTTTTGCGTCGCTGCCGCTGACAATCGCGCCGAATTCGTGCGAAAAGACGGCAAGTGCGCTCATATTTGCTCCGCCTATGCCTATAAAACGTATTTTTTTGCCCTGAATAAACATATTTCAATATATGAAAACGAAAAAAATTTCGTACGACGTTTTCAATACAGTTTTATGAATATGCACCGTTTTCTCGACAATTTTTTACGTTTTTTCGACAAAATGTGAGAAAATAGAAAAATTACTATTGAAAAACGCCGACAATAATGAGATAATACTTTCATCAATTACAGGGGGGCTAGATTATGTTTGACATCACGGATATTAAGATCAGAATAGTAAATGCGGACAGCAAACTCAAAGCGGTTGCGTCTATCGTCATCGACGATTGCATCGCAATTCACGACATCAAAATTCTAGACGGCGAAGGCGGGGACTTCATTTCGATGCCGTCAAGAAAAACTCCCGACGGAAATTTCAGAGACGTTGTTCATCCGATAAACTCGGAAGCACGAGAAAAAATCAAAGACACGATTTTCTCTGCATACCGCCAAGCACTTTTGAAATGAAACGCCAAATAATCGCAATACACCGTATCGTTCAAATTATATAGTTTTTCACGTTTTACCGTTCACGGCGTAAATACGAAAAAAGCCAAGACCGCATCTTTGCGTGCGGTCTTTTTGTCGTTTGCGTCAAAAAGTCAAAAATGATGCGGAAAACGTTCGGCAAAAGCAGAAAAACAGGTGCAAAAGTCTCCGCATATTTACATTTGCACAAATATAAATATGTGCAAACGGCAATGACGAAACAAACACTTGCGCACATCGGCATATATCGTTTTTTACATATGCGCTCATGTTCACTTTTTCACAAATGCAAAAATCGCGCAAGTTTTGCCCTGCGCGATTTTGCGTAATGTTTTTTTATTTCACGCACGAAACGTGCGCTTCACTTCACCGCTTAAAAATTTGCGGGGTGTTCGTCAAGAGCAAGCGTTCCGCCCGGATTGAGCGTGTTGTTCGGGTCGAAGTGCTTTTTGAGCGTTTTGAGAACGTCGAGCGACGGCGTGCCGATGCTTCCTTCGAGATACGGTGCAAAGAGTTTTCCTATGCCGTGATGGTGAGAAAGCGCCGCACCCGATTTCATGATTGCTTCAAGGATTGACGAATGGTATTTCTTGAACGCGTCAAGGTCGGTCGTCTTGATGATGAATATGAAATACAAATTCGCGCCGTTGGGATAACTGTGCGAGATGTGGCAGGTGCAGATTGCGTTTGGCCACGCTTTGACGACTTCGCGCACTTCGTCGTGCACTTTGGGCATATTGTCCCAGTTGACTGCGCATTCAAGAGTGTCGATGATGATGCCGTAGTCTTGGATGGTATCGCGAAGATACGGGTCACTGAATCTGCCGTGTTCCCAAGAAGTCGTGACGTATCCCGTGAGATAAAGTCCGTGATACTTTCTTGCGATCTTCTTGATGTTCTTCACGACGTTTTTCTGATAGCCGTCTTCGCCGTCGGTGAAACCTAAAAGCAAGCATCTTGAATGTTGCTTGTATCCCTTTGCGGCAAGAATGGGTTCGAGCGGAGAGCCGATGATGCCGTACATGTGGCTCATCATATCCGTCTCTTCCGCGTCCGAAAGTCTGAACGCCGACGGATGACCGAATTCGCCTTGCATGACTTCGCGCATAACCGCCATGCCGTCTTCCCACGTCGGGAACATGAAGGAGAATTTTCTGTGTTTCTTTGACAGCGTGAACACTTTGAGCGTAACTTCGGTGAGAATTCCGAAGCATCCTTCGCTGCCCATCATGATTTGATTGATGTCGGGGCCCGTTGCTTTTCTCGGCGCATTGTCGGTGACGATTCTGCCGATAGGCGTGACGTATTCCTGTTTGAGAACAAGGTCAGCAGCGCATCCGTAGTAAGTGGAGTTTTGACCGCTTCCGCGAGTTACGACCCAGCCGCCTACGCAGGAATATTCAAACGATTGCGGGAAGTGTCCGCAGGTGTATTTCTTTGTCGTGCCGAAGTTTTCGGGCGCGTTGTTGAGAATCTTTTCAAGGTCCGGACCGCTGATGCCGGGTTGCACGGTGATTGTGGAATTGACTTCGTTGAAAGCAATGACTTTGTTGAAGTTTTTGCTGATGTCAATCATGACGTTAGGCGAAATCATCGGTTCGGTTCCGCGCGTGACGCTCGAGCCGCCTGCATGCACGTACACTTTGATACCGTTTGCGTCGGCGTATTTCACGATACCTTCGATTTGTTCGGTGGTGTGCGGATAAACGACGATGTCGGGAACGTTTTCCACGATGCCTTTTCTAAGTCTCATGATGTCGATCATGGTCTTGCCGTATGCAAGGCGCACTCTTTCAAAGTCGTCGAGACTTGCGTTTTCTTCTCCGACGATTGCCACGATTGCGTCGATTTGCTCTTTCGTGAGTGCGCTTTCGACGTGCACGTCTACTATTTGTTCGCCGGTGTCGACCATCTCTTTGAAGTCGTCGTCGGTCAGGTTGAATTGTTGTTTAATCAACTTGTAAAGACCTTCTTTGGGCGCTTTATAGCGTGCGGGATCGCCCCATTTCATGATGGAGCGGAACGACCTTTTGTCGGGTGCTTGGGTGATCCATTTGGGTTCGAAATCCTTGTAGGGTTTTGACATAATTCCTCCAAATCGTGTTTTATCCGCCATATTTTGCAAGATAAAACCGTGTTTATTTCATTTTGTTGTTTTTTAGATTTTCGGTTTTTCGACGTTTAGTCGTTTCTTTCGCTCTCGGCTTTTGTTGAGCGAAGTATACTCTTCAAATCGTCGTAGAGTTTCTTGTTGTTGGGATAGATGCGACGATATATGCGAGAATAAAGTTTGTAGTACAACTCGTGTTCTTTCATATCGGGCTTAAATTCTGCAGAGATATGCACCATGTTTTTTGCCGCTTCTTCAAACGAGTTGTATACGCCTATTCCCGTAAATGCGGTTATTGCCGCTCCGAGAGAAGACGTCTCGTATGTTTGCGCACGCCTTACGGGTATGCCCATAATGTTTGCGGTGATTTGACAAATCTCGTCACTTTCGCTTCCGCCGCCCGAAACCGCAAGAAACTCGACTTTGATTTTCGTCTTACGCTGTATGGACAAAAGTCCGTCGTACAAGCCGTATGCGATGCCTTCTATTATCGCACGATACAAGTGCGCGCGGGTGTGGCAATCGGAAAATCCCAAAATCGCCCCCCTTGCCGTCGGGTGTTTGATACCGGGCGTCCAGTACGGTTGAAGAATAAGTCCGTCGCATCCCGGCGGAACGTCCTGAATGTGTCTGTTGAGAAGTTCTTCCGCCGCTATGCCGAGTTCTTTTGCTTCCTTGACTTCTTTGTGCGCAAACTCGTTCTTGAACCAAGACAGCATCCAATATCCGCGGTAGATCTCCACTTCGGGATTATATTTTCCGGGAAGCACTGCAGGATAGGACGGAACGAACGGTTCGGTTTCGACGTATTTGTCGGTGGTCATCTGCACGGTTGCCGTCGTGCCGAGAGAAAGCGACGCGCCCGTTGAGTCAATGCAGCCCGAGCCCAAAGTTTCGCAACCTTTGTCCGAGCCGGACGCAATGAGCGGAAGCCCTGCCTTTATGCCGAGATCTCTGCTTGCTTCTTCGGTGATATATCCGATAACCGTGCCGGGTTCTACAAGTTCGCACATGTTCTCTGCTTTCAAATCGAATATCGGAGCGGTGATTGCGTGCGCGCCCTGCCAAGTTTTCTGTTTGTAATCGAAAGGTATATGTCCTATCTGATTTGCAACGGAGTCTTTCATGACTCCCGTCAGTCTAAACGTGATATACCCCGAGAACATCAGGTATTTGTGCATCTTGTTCCACACTTCAGGCTCATACTCATGCACCCAGTTGCATGCGGACGATTTGCATTGCGCCGCCGCCATGTCGTACATGTTTATAAGTCGAAGAAGGGATTTGAAGCCTGCGCCGAATCTCGTTTTGTCGGCGTTCTTGACTTCTCTTTGGTCGAGCCAAAGTATGATGTCACGAAGGGGTTTGCCGTCTTTGTCGACTACAACGGCAGTGTCTCTTATCGTCGTGACGACAACTGCTTTTATATCGTCCCAAAGGTCTTCGCATTGCGCTTTGAGACCGAGCGTCGCTTCTTTGAGTCTGTCCCAGTAAAACTCGGGAGTCTGCTCCGCCCAACCTATTTCCTTTGAGAAATAGGGTTGTTTGAAATGCACTTTTTCTTTGCCGTAATCCTTGCCGTGCTTGTCGAAAAGCATTGCCCTGACGCTTTGCGTGCCGAAATCTATCGTCAACACAAGTGGTTCTCTCATAATTTTCTCCTATTATTTTCTCTCGCCAAGCCCCTTACCGCCAAGCGAGAATTTTCCCTGTCTACGTTTTTTCAATATATAGACGCACTCGCAATCACGTTCACGTCCGTTCCGACAACGTTTTGGATGACGACGTCGCCGCGCTTGATCTTCTTGTCGACCACGACTGCGTTGATCTCTTTCATAAGGTCCGCGATCTTGTCTTTGGGGATTTCTCCGTTTGTTCTTACGGGGAGCACGGGATAGTCTTCAAACGTCGTTGCCACCGTTGAGCAAACCGTGCGCATGGGGCAAGTCATCTCGGAGAGCGCAAACGCTTCTCCCCTTTTGCAACCGTTGCCCGAAACGACTCCGTTGTCTATACTGATTCTGCATCCGCGCGGACACACTATACACACGAGTTCTGTCATCTTTCTTCCACCTTTATCTCGATTTTTGAATTTTCCTTGATGCCGAACGTCGAGAAATCTATCTCGAGTCTTTGCATCTCGGGCGGACGCAAGAATGCGAAATTCTTCTTGAAAACTTCGTTGCCGTCAACGCTGATGTAGAGCGTCGCTTTGTCCATATCCTTTGCGGCGCGGAAGAACAACACCACCTTGTCGCAAGGTTTGCTTACGTCGATTCTGTGCGGCACGAAACTCAAAAGTCCTTTGCCTTTTTCTATGCGCACGCTCTTGCCCGACGGCTTGAAATCAACCGCGTTTGCACCTGCGTCTTTTGCGCATTCCGACACATAATCCACCAAATCGAACACGTTAAGTGCGTTTCCTGCCGAAAACACGCCGTCAAGCGACGACATATAAGTCTGATCGCAATCCGCGCCTTTGGTGAAAGGATTGATCTTGACGCCAAGACTTTCCGCAAGTTCGTTTTCGGGGATAAGTCCGACGGAAAGGATGAGTGCGTCACAATCTATGCGTCTTTCCGTGCCCTTGATAGGATTCATCTTGTCGTCCACTTTTGCCACTTCCACTGCTTCGAGTCTGTCCTTTCCGAACACTCTTGTCACGGTGTGCGACAAATAGAGCGGAATGCCGAAATCGTGCAAGCACTGGTGAATATTTCTCGTAAGTCCGCTCGGAGTCGGTTTCACTTCGTACACGCCTTCGACGGTTGCGCCTTCGAGCGTAAGACGACGAGCCATAATAAGACCGATGTCACCGCTGCCCAAAATAACACACTTCTTCGTGGGGAGCTTGCCTTGCAAGTTGACAAAGTTTTGCGCCGTGCCTGCCGTGAATACGCCGCTCGGACGAGTGCCTTGAATGAGCACTTGTTTTGCCGTGCGCTCTCTGCAACCCGTTGCCAAAACGATTGCTTTCGTAAAGAACTTTTCGATGCCGTCTTTGGAGACCGCGCTGATGACAAATCCGCCGTCTTTCTTTTCGATTTTCGTGACGAAAGTGAGCGTGAAAGCGTCGATGTCAAGCTCTCTGACAAAATCGATGTATCTTTCGCTATACTCGGGGCCTGCGAGCTTTTCGCCGAAACGGATAAGTCCGAAACCGTCGTGCACGCATTGTTTGAGTATTCCGCCGAGTCTTGCTTCTCTTTCAATAATCGCGACTTTGCCGCCTTTTTCGCACGCGCTTTGCGCCGCCGAAAGACCTGCAGGACCGCCGCCGATAACTATAACGTCATAATTTCTCATTTCTCTGCCCCCTTCACGCCTTTGGTGTCGCCGTACACGACCACGCTGCCTTCGTCGCCTTTGAGCACGTCTTCTATTGCGATTCCTTCATGCTCTGCAATGATTTTCGCAACGAGCGGAGAACAGAAACCGCCTTGGCATCTGCCCATACCGGGGCGCACTCTGCGTTTTATGCCGTCAATGGTTGCCACTTTGAGCGGACTGTTGAGCGCGTCGATGATCTCGCCCTTGCTGACTTCTTCGCAACGGCAGATAATTTCGCCGTAATCCCCGTTTTTCTTGATATACTCTTCTCTTTCTTTTTCGGGAAGATTGGCAAGGCGCGGAGTGTGCTTATACACGGGATTGAAATTCGCCTTATCCTTTGCGTTTAGGTCTTGTTTTATCCACTCTCTCACGTCGCAAGCGATTGCCGGAGCGGCGGTTATGCCGGGAGACTGAATTCCTGCGACTTCGTAAATATTTTTCGTGAATATGCCCCTGCGCACCACGAAATCTTCTTCGTAGGTTGCGGCGCGCGTTCCCGAGAAATACGTGATGATGTCGCCCTTGTTGAGCATGGGTTGAGCAAGTTGCTGTTTCTTAATTATATTGTTTATATCGGTTATGCTTGTGGAATAGTCTTCTCTTGACGGCACTTCGTGAGCGTCCGGACCGACGAGAATATTGCCGTCGACCGTGCGCATGACGCCGCCGCCTTTCGTATGTCCGACTTCTTCTTTCTTCTCGGGCTGATTTTCATTTGGGAGCGGAGCAAAATAACTGCGCGCATAAGAAGAGAGCGCGTATCCCACTTTTTTCTTGTCGAGAATAATATCCGTGCCTTTTCTCGGGTGAATGGTGAAAGTCCTGTCTCCTGCCATATCCGCAATGACGTCCGAATACACGCCTGCACAGTTCACGACCGCTTTTGGATACACCGTTCCGCGATTAGTACGCACTGCAACGATTTTTCCGTCCTTGACATCCATGCCTTCAACTATAGTGCTGAGAGACACTCTCGCGCCGTTCTGAATTGCGTTGTCGCAAAGCGCGATAGTCGTTTTGTACGGCGAAACCATTCCTGCCGACGACATAAACATTGCGCCCGTCGCCCACTTCGGCGGATTCGGTTCCATTTCTTTAAGTTGTTTGGGAGTGAGATGTCTGACGCCGGGAACGCCGATAATCTTTGATTTGAGCCAAAAAAGCGGCGAAACGATTGCGTTTTCCCAATGCGTAGAGAATATAAACGTTTGTCCCCACGGTTTGAGTTCGAGCCCCAAGTCTTTTGCAAGTTGCTTGTACTGCTCGTTGCCCGCAAGAACGTATTTTAGTTTTTGTTGTCCTTTGTGAAGGTCGATGCCGGGATGAATACAACCGTCGTTGCGACAGGACGCGCCCGTTGCCACGTCGTTTGCTTTTTCAACTAGAAGCACGTCAAGATCGAGCCTTGACAGTTCTCTCAAAACCGCACACCCCGCAATGCCGCCGCCTATTACGAGCACGTCGGGTTTTTGACCGTCGATTGCGCCGTCTTTGAGCGTAGGTTTTTTGGGTTCTTCGTGAAAGCCTTTGAGTTTCACGTCGTTGATAACGCCGAGAGAGCGTTTGTCAACGGCTGCTTTTCCGCACTTGTAAATCGTTGCCCAGTCGTCACACTCGCCCGTCAGGCGAACGCAACCGCGCCACTCTTCGACAGTTACGGACGGGGCGATCTTATTGACCGCCTTGCGTATCCTTGCCAAATTCATAATTTAACCCCTTTATATCGATTTTTCCGATTTTGGTTCTCGGAAATTCAGTAACACATTCAACGCATCCAGGAATATTCCAGTGCGACATACGTTTTGCAACGTGCGATATAACCGCTTGTTTTTGCGCGTCGCTTATCTCGCCTTCCACGAGAACTTTTATGAACGGCTTTCCTTTCACGCGGTATTCTATGCACGCACATTCGTTTATAAACGGCAATTCTTTCACCACTTTTTCAATCTCTGTGGGAAATACGTTTATGCCAGAAATCTTGATAAGGCGTTTTTTGCGCCCCATAAAGAATAGTCTGCCTTGCTCGTCCTGTCTGAAATAGTCGCCCGTGCGCACCCACGTTCTGCCGTCAAGGCTGATGAGAGCTTTTTTCGTCGCTTCTTCGTCGCCGACGTATCCCGTCATCATCTGCTCTCCGCCGACGAGCAACTCGCCAACGCTTCCGACGGGAAGTTCTTTCAAGTCTTCGTCCACTATTTTGACAAACACGTTTTTGAGCGGTTTTCCGACGCTTCCGTCCACGAAGTCTCCGTTTGTAACCGTGCATACGCTTGCCGTTTCGGTGAGACCGTAGCCGGGAGACAACGTGCCTTTTCCGCCGCACTCTTTCATGCGCTCGTCGAATTTGCGCACTAGTTCTTTGTCAACGGTGTCTCCGCCGACGAACACGTCTTCTATCGACGATATGCCTTTGCCGTTGAACTCGTCGCACGCAAGCAATTTCTGCACCATACGCGGCACTGCAAGGATTGTCGTTATCTTTTGTTTTTTTATGATACGAGCGGTCTTTTTCGCATTGAATATAGGTTGCGGAACGACGTGCATATCCGTGCAAATCGCCGCGTGCATTCCGACGCAAAGTCCGAAGCCGTGAAACATAGGAAGCACTACGAGCATTGCGTTGTGACTGTCGAATTTATCGCCAAGGTGCGCAAGCAGATTGTTTGCCATAGCGTTGGCGCAACGAGAAGAAATCGCGACCGTTTTCGGCTCTCCGGAAGTGCCGCCCGATTGCATATAAAACATAATCTCTTCTCCGTCGCCGTCGTACGCTTCGAAATATTTCGAGCGCGGAAGTCCGATATAATCGTATATGCAAAAGTGACAAAGCACCCTTCTTGCTCCGTGACAACGCGAAAAATACGCGCCCATATTCACGTCGCTCAAAAATACGATTTTAGGTTGAAGTTTCTTGACTGCGGACTCAAATTCGTCCGGTGAAAGTTTGGGGTGAATCATCGACGCGATTGCCCCGATACGAGAACAAGCGTAGGTTGCGATTATGCTTTGCTCTATGTTTGGAAGCGCAAGCATAACGACGTCTCCCTTTCTGACGCCTGCTTTGAAAAGACCACCCGCAACCTTGTCGATTTCTTTGAAAAATCTGTCGTACGACATTTTATGGCTGCCGCGTATTATAGCCGTCGTGGTGACGTCCTTGTTTCTATACGCGCGCATGAAGTTGTACAATGAAGTATGTATATCAGCCATATCAAGATTATACCTTATCGGACACTTGTCGTCAATATCGGTTTCTTGCCTTTCTAAACGACATTTTACGCCAAAATATTCGCATATTAAACGTTTTGTATTTTAATTTTGAAGAAATTTTCGACAACGAGTATAAATCTATCGATTGATGTCAATACTCCAAGCAAAATCGGAGGTAAAACCATGAACAAATTTTCTGTTGCAATGAAAAGATTCGGCGGATTTATGAAACGCAACGCGTTCTATTTTCTCATCGTGCTTTGCATAGCGTCGGTGGCAACCGTCATTGCGCTTGCAGTCACAAGACCCGACGCAAACGTCAATCCCGACGCGTCCATAACCGACAATCCCGACGAACCCGTCGTCAAACCCGACCCGAAGCCCGACAATCCGGACAATCCCGACCCCGTCATCGAAAAACTCAAATTCTACACTCCGTGCAACAACGGCGAAGTGAAAAAGAATTATTCGGATACGTCTTTGGTGTGGAGTCCAACGCTCAAACACTACTCCACTCACCTTGCGCTCGACTTCACGTCCGACGATTTGAACGTCTACGCTTCTGCCGACGGCACGATTAAGGAAATCGGATACAACCAACTCGACGGAAACTACGTCGTCATATCTCACGAAGACGGCTACGTCACAAAGTACCTTTCGCTCGAAAGTCCCTGCACTCTCAAAGTCGGAGCAACCGTAAAGCACGGTCAACTGCTCGGCAAAATGTCCACGACTCAGGGCAGCGAATGTCTCGACGGAGCGCACCTTCACTTCGAAGTGCTTAAAGACGGCAAGAATATCGACCCGCTCGAAGTGCTCGTAAGTTCCGACAAATAACAGTCGATTCAAATCGATACGCAACTTATATTCATATCCTTAAAAACGAAAAATCCCGAAAGTTCGGGATTTTTTCTTTTGTTAATATGATTATTTTTTAATGACGCGCTTGGAATTTCAAGCGGCTTTCAGTCTTCGAGCATAGGGATTATGTCTTTCACCTTGTCGAGAACGTAGTCGGGTTTGATTTTGGACTTCGGCAACATATCCGCCGTCGTCTCACCCGAAAGCACGAGAATGGACACAAAACCGCAATTTTTGCCAAACGCCACGTCCGTGTACAGTCTGTCGCCGACCATTGCGATTTTTTTTGCGGGAAGATTGTATTTCATAGCAAGTCTTTCGCCTGCAGTGGTGTGCGGTTTGCCCATGATGATGTCGGGCGTTCTGCCGACGGTCAGACGTATCGCTTCTATGAGTGCGCCGACGTCGGGCATCGGACAACCCGGTGCGGGACAGAAAAAGTCGGGGTGCGTCGAGATGTACGGCAAGCCCTGATTGACGTATTTGCAGAACTTGTAAAGTCTGTCGTACGTAAGTGACGTGTCAAAGCCGATTACGCAAAGGTCGGGATTGTCGTCCACGACTTCTATGCCGTAAAGCTCGAACTCGCTTTTAAGACGTTCGTTGCCAAGCAGAAAAACGCGCTTACCGCGGTAGTTGTCGAGAATATACTCGCAAGTGACCTGACCGCTAGTGTAAATCTCGTCCGCATAAGTGCGAAGACCGAGATTGTTAAGGCGCGCGATATAATCTGTGTGCATTCTCGACGAGTTGTTGGTGAAAAAGCAAATGCGTTTGCCCATTGCACGAAGTTTGTTTATTGCGGCAAACGAACCTTCGATTTCGGTGTCTCCGATGTACACCGTGCCGTCAAGGTCGAAAACGAACAATTCTACGTCTTTGATGTTCTTCATAAGTATCCTTCAACTCAACCGAATTTTTTCATAAAGCCGCTCGCGTACGCATAACCCAAAAGGTTGTCGCTCACCGCACCTGCAAGAGCCATGCAAGACAAAGTTTCGCTTGCGCTTATCTCGCTTTTGAGCCAGTAGCCTGCGTCGTCGTAGAGTCTTCGCCAAAATCTCTGCATGCCGTGCACGTCAATGCCGGCAAGTTTTTCGAGAAGATCCATTCGGTATTCGCTTAATATATAATCAATTCTAAAATAACCGTTAATATCGAAAAAGTCAACGCATTTGGGGGTTATTGGCTCAACTTTGAGAGCGGACAGTTTATCAAATGCGATTTCCCTTTCGGCAGGCGGCGCGCCGTCTATGCTCGGCGCTCCCAAAAATGCCGAATAAAACGAAGAAATCGCCGCGCTTGCAAGAAAACGATACTCACCGTCACGTCTCGGTTTCCTACCCTTTTTCAGAGCAAGCGCACGCATGATTTTTGCCATTCGTTCCGCACTGTCGGCAGTCTTTTTCTTGCTTGAAAAAGTCAAAAGACTCTCGGTAAGGTCTCCTGCCGTCTTTACTTTTTCGATCTCGAAATCGTTGTCAGCAGCACGCTTTTTTGACAAAACTTTTTCGGAAAAAGCGTCTTCAAAAGCCGAAAACTTCTTTGAAAGCAAAATCCCGTATCCTGCCGCAATTTGCTCGCAAGAGCATTTTATCAGCACGTTTTCGTCGATAAACACTTGATTCGGCGCATTTTTACACATAAAGTCGTCACCGTCGGGAGCAGTTATATAAAGCGACCAACCGACGTTAAGTTTGTCTGCGACGTCTTTTGCGACGTCTGCGGTCTTAGTCGCTCCGAGCGCAAAAACGTATCTTGCATAGTCGGGCACCGTTTCGCTTGCGCCTTTGTTGTCAAACTCGCTTTGGCAAGATATGCAAAGTCGATATCCTCCCTTTTTCAATTCGGCAATCAATTTGTCGGCAATGTCTTTTTGTCCGTCTTCGTATAAAAAAAAGAGCGCGCCTTCCTGAAACTCCGCACGCAATCTCGGCACGATTTCTCTGAATAAGTCGTCGCCCCTGTACACGCGCGTTTCGTTTAAGACTCGCTCTTGCGTTTCTAAATTTTCCATATCCGCCTCCGCTTATACGCTAACACGTCGCGCGGGGTGAAATATGGCGGTTATTCGCTCTTTTTGAGCGATGTTGTCATAACTTTGCTTTTCGGATTGAAAAGTTTATTTTGACTTCATATACGTTTTGCATTTCGTTGCAAACGCCGTGTCTTTCACGTCGATGCAAGAGTTTGCACAAAGTCCGTTGCTGTTGAACGCACAATCGCCCGCCGCACATTGAACGAGACTCTCAAGGTCTTTTTCAAAAACGTCGTCGCCTGCTTCGACGTCAGCAAAGTTTTGCGCAAGCGCGCCGCCTTCGCGTTTGATACGGCTCATACATTTTGCGTTTTCGCCGATAGAAATTACGCCTGCAAGGCAAACGCCTTTGAGATTATGTTCGCAGTTGGAAGTTGCACAATTGATTTTTTCCATAAACGATTCTCCTTTTCGTTGATAAGGATAGTATGTCCAAAATCGAGATTTCTACACAACTATTGAAATTTCGCAATATCAAAAAAGCATAGCGAGTGCGTATTCTATTGAAAAATCACAATATTTGTGCTAATATATCATAAACATCTAAATGCACGCATACGTGCAAATCAAGGAGATTTTATGAAAGTCATTCTTCTCAAAGATATGAAAGGCATGGGCAAAAAAGGCGAAATCATCGAAGTCAACGACGGATACGCCCGCAACTTCCTTATCAAAAAAGGTATTGCTCAGGAAGGCACTCAACAAAATATCTACGTCGCAGAACAAAGAAAGAAAGCGTTCGACGCAAAAGTCGCGGCAGAAAGAGCCGCCGCTCAGGAAATTGCAAACAAACTTAAAAACGTCACCGTAAAAGTAGCGGCAAAAGGCGGAGAAAACAACGGCAAAATGTTCGGTTCGGTCACGAGCGAAATGATTAGCGGCGCACTTGCTTCTCTCGGCTTCGACGTCGACAAAAAGAAAATCGAAACAAAAGAAAGCATAAGAGATTTCGGCACTTTCGACGTAACGCTTCGTCTCTATCCAGAAGTGACGCAAGTCATCAAAATCGAAGTCGTGAGAGCGTAGTATGTCCGAATACGAAACAAGGCTTGACATAGACGATTATATAATCGTGCAGGACACCGACGACTACGGCTTTTCGCAAGACTCGGTGATTTTGGCAAACCTTGCGGATATCGGCAAAAACGACGTCGTTCTCGACATAGGTTGCGGCACGAGTATACTTTCCACTCTCGCAATCGTGAAAAAAGGCGTTAAGAGCGCAGTCGGTATTGACGTGCAAAAACACGCTTGCGATTTGGCGCGCAAAAGCGTGCAAATCAACGGATTGCTAGACAAATTGCAAATAATCGACGGAGACGTCAGAGACATAAAAAATCTCGTCAAAGCGGAAAGTTTCGACGCTGTTTTGTGCAATCCGCCATATTTTCGGTCGGGCGCAAGCGAAAACGTAAAAGGCGTGTCTCGCACGGAAAGCGGCGCGGATATTGCGGATTTCGTGAAAGGCGCGGCATGGGCGTTGCGCTTCGGCGGAGACTTGTATATCGTATACAAAGCGGACAGACTCGCATCGCTTTTCACTGCGCTTGCAAATTGCAATCTTGCACCGAAAGAGATGACTGTCGTCTTCCCCAAACTTTCAACAGGCGGAGACGTCGTAATCGTCAAGGCACGCAAGGGCGCAAAAGAAGGTCTAAAAATCAAATCGCTCGTCGTCAAAGACGAAGACGGAAAAGATACAATTGAGTTTAAGGAGTTGTACGACTGATGGCAAAACTTTTCATAGTGGGCACGCCGATAGGCAATATGGCTGACATAACTTTGCGCGCACTCGACACGCTCAAAAGCGTTGACGTCATCGCATGCGAAGACACGCGCCACTCTCTGCCGTTACTAGAAAAATACGACGTTCACGCAAAACTCATTGCCTACCACAAGTTCAACGAACAGGAATGGCGCGCAAAAGCGTGCAAATCAACGGATTGCTAGACAAATTGCAAATAATCGACGGAGACGTCAGAGACATAAAAAATCTCGTCAAAGCGGAAAGTTTCGACGCTGTTTTGTGCAATCCGCCATATTTTCGGTCGGGCGCAAGCGAAAACGTAAAAGGCGTGTCTCGCACGGAAAGCGGCGCGGATATTGCGGATTTCGTGAAAGGCGCGGCATGGGCGTTGCGCTTCGGCGGAGACTTGTATATCGTATACAAAGCGGACAGACTCGCATCGCTTTTCACTGCGCTTGCAAATTGCAATCTTGCACCGAAAGAGATGACTGTCGTCTTCCCCAAACTTTCAACAGGCGGAGACGTCGTAATCGTCAAGGCACGCAAGGGCGCAAAAGAAGGTCTAAAAATCAAATCGCTCGTCGTCAAAGACGAAGACGGAAAAGATACAATTGAGTTTAAGGAGTTGTACGACTGATGGCAAAACTTTTCATAGTGGGCACGCCGATAGGCAATATGGCTGACATAACTTTGCGCGCACTCGACACGCTCAAAAGCGTTGACGTCATCGCATGCGAAGACACGCGCCACTCTCTGCCGTTACTAGAAAAATACGACGTTCACGCAAAACTCATTGCCTACCACAAGTTCAACGAACAGGAATGTTCGGACAGGCTTATTTCTATCATAGAACAGGGACAAAACGTCGCGCTTATCTCGGACGCAGGCATGCCGTCGATAAGCGACCCCGGCGCAGAACTCGTCTCTAAATGCCACGAACGCGGCGTTGAAGTCGAGATTGTTCCCGGTCCGACCGCCGTGGCAAGCGCAATGGCATTGTCGGGAATAAAAGGCAACGGATTTACGTTTATAGGGTTTTTGCCTGAAAAAAACGCAGATAAAGTGTCGATTTTGTCAAAAGCGTCTCTTGCAGGCTTGCCGATTGTCTTGTACGTAGCACCGCACGATTTGGTCAAGACCGCAAAAACCATATTGCAAGTGCTTGGCGACAGAAAGGCGTACGTCGTGCGCGAACTCACCAAAATTCACGAAAGCGTGACTATCACCACCCTTGCGGACTTCAATGCCGAAGAGCGCGGAGAAATCGTCATGATAATCGAAAACGCAAACGCCGAAAATCCGCTCAACGCCTTGTCCGTCGAAGACCACATCCGTCACTACGTGAGCATGGGCATGGACAAAAAAGAAGCCGTGAAAAAAGTTGCTCAAGACCGCGGCATCCCCAAAAACGAAGTCTATCAACAAGCACTGAATATCTAAAACAACCATATCAAAAAAGAAAGGCGGAGAGCCTTTCTTTTTTATTTATTTTCATTTTCGCTACGCTAGATTCTTCGATTCTCTACTCGCAACTGCTATGCTTGCGCATAGAACCTACGGTTTTGCCTTTTTCAAAGGCGTTGCTACGTGAATACATGCGCTACGCAACCCTTGCAAGCAAGTTGCTCCGCTTTGCATTGACAGGATGACAAGGAGAATTTTGAATATTACCGATTATTTCGAATCGGGTGTGGGTGTCCCACCCTATCTGTCATGTTGAGCCTGCCGAAACATCCAGCCGTAAGGCGCATATTTACTTTTTCTTTTCGCTACGCTAGATCCTTCGACAAGCTCAGGATGACAAGGAAGAAAAAATTTTATACGAAATTATAAATCGGGTGTGGGTGTCCCACCCAATCGAACCACCAAGCCGACAATCTTGCGAAATTGTGGTAGGAGTTTTTGTCCGTGCGTGAACTGATAGCAAAGATTTTCGGCGCGGTTAGCAGAACAACAAGCCTAATGCGGCTCTCGGTGTTGCTTGCAAGCAAGCGATGCCGTTGCCGCAATGACGGCTTTTGTTCGGATGAAGAACAAGAAAGAACCACGCTGACGGCAACCCTAATGTATATGTAATACATGAGTTGACGAAAGCGTGGCTCTGCCGCAGTTATTCGCTATAGTACGTTTTTGTAAAAAATGCGATAAATAGATGAATGACGCGAAAGTGCCCCGAGAATGACAACCCTAATGTACATGTAGTACATGAGTTGGCAGGCTCGTGGCACTGTAAGGAACGAAGTGACGGAATAGCGATTGTTACGAAGTCAATCGCGTCCAAAGTTATTCGCTATTTAGCGCATTTTTTTATTTTTGGGTGATAATGGCACCAGTCTTCGGCTCAACCAACATCGCCCAGTAATCGACTCCGTCTCCGATGAAAGAAACGTAATAGTAGTAGGACGTGCGGTCGGCGGTGATGAGTTTGAGATAGATCTCACGCTCGGGCTTGCCTTGGGCGTATTCGGCGTCGAGTTTGTCTTTGAACTCGGTTTTGGCAATGTTGATGACGTCATCGGCGGTGAGCGCACCGTCAAGGACGGACGACATATCTATTTCGTCATTTTTGTCGCCGACGGTTATGGTGACGGTTTTGGGTACGAAGTCGAAAGAAATAGATGTGCAAAATTCTCCGTACGTTCCGCCGTCGATAGTGCCTGACAAGGTTTTGTCATCGGCCGATACGACGTAAGAAATTTGTTTTAAGTCGTTGGTTTTGAGCGGAACGACGGTTATATCGCAAAAATCCACGACGTCGGTTGCAACGCCGTCGGCAATGAACGTGCGTTCACGTCTTCCCTTTTCTATGGCGACGGCGAAGTCGGCACTTTCGCCTGCGTAGTATTCGGAAGTGGTGCGAGACACGTTGTCACTCTTTTGTTCGTTTCCTTTCTTGTTGCAGGCGCACAAAGAGAATATTGCCATGCACAACATTACGATTGATATGATTGTCAACGAAATTTTTCTTTTCATACGCAAAATATACGCTCGTTTTTGCCCGATTATGCCCTTTTTCATGCAAAAACGTACAAAAACACAACTTTTTTGTTGAATTTCCATAAACATATTGTTATACTAAATTTATATTAAGTTGCGTGCGTGCGCACGTGAGCGTACACGAACAATATTTAGGGGAATAAATGGACGAGAACAAAAAAAACGCAATCGACACGGCAAGCGAAAACGAAACGCAATTCGTCGAATGCGAAATCATAACCACCGACAAGGAGAAAGGACTGACCGCCGCCGAAGTGCAGGAACGTGTGACGAGCGGAAAAGCCAACGGCGACCAGAACGTCAAGACGAAAAGCGTGGCACAAATACTGCGCGAAAACATCGTGACGTTTTTCAATTTCGTTTTCATCGTGCTTGCGGTGTTGATTTGCTTTTTCATCGATTCCGGCGAAAACATTCTCGCTATTTTAGGCAATTTCGGTTTTCTGATACTTATAATTTTCAACGCACTAGTCGGCATATTCCAGGAATTGCGCGCAAAACGCACGATTGACAAATTGTCTCTCATCTCTGCACCGAAAACGATTGTCATACGCGACGGCGAACAGACCGAAATCGCGGTGAAAGACATCGTGCTTGACGATATAACGGTGCTTGCAAGCGGCAGTCAGATTTGTGCGGACTCTTTCATCGTGGAAGGAAGCGTCGAAGTGAACGAAAGTCTGATAACAGGCGAACCCGACGCAATACTTAAAAACGTCGGAGACAAAGTTATGTCGGGAAGTTTCGTCGTGTCGGGCAACGCAAAAGCGCAAGTCGAACACGTCGGAATGGACAATTTTGCAACAAAAATCAGCGCAGGCGCAAAGTATTTCAAGAAACCGAACAGCGAAATCTGGCGTTCTTTGATGTTTATCGTCAAAGTTATGGCAAGCATCATCGTGCCCATGGGCGTGATTCTGTTTTGCGTGAAGTATTTCGTGCAACAAAATCCCGAACAAAGCGAAAAAATCATAACAACGCTTTTCGGTTACAAAATAAATCAATATCTTTCAACGACGGTTCTCGGCACGGTGGCAACGCTCATCGGCATGATACCATCGGGGCTCGTCGCACTCTCGTCAACGGTGTTCTGCGTAAGCGTAATTCGTCTTTCAAGGCACAAAACGCTGGCGCAAGACCTGTATTGCATAGAAACGCTCGCGCGCGTCGACGTGCTTTGTCTCGACAAAACCGGCACTATCACCGAAGGCACTATGGACGTCAACTCCATTGAGCCAGTCAAAAACCGCGACGAAGCGCAGATAAAACAGATTATAAAGAACGTTACGAGCGCACTTGAAGACAACAACGCAACGATAAACGCATTGCGCGCGTTCGTGTCGGATTTGCAAATATCGGGAAACGTCGAACAGATCGTTCCTTTCTCTTCCGCTCGCAAATGGAGCGGCGCAAGAATAGACGGCGTGTCATACGTGATCGGCGCACCCGAATTCGTGTTCAAAAAGAAGACTAAATCACTTGAAAAAACCACCGACGAAATGGCGCAGAAAGGCTATCGAGTCATGGTTGTGGCTTCATCAAAAAACAAGTTTAACGACTCGGAATTGCCAAGCGGACTGAAACTTGAAAGTTTTGTCTATATCACGGACAAAATAAGAGCCGAAGCCCCCGACACTTTGAGATTTTTCAAGCAAGAAGGCGTTACGGTAAAAGTCATATCGGGCGATAATCCCGAAACCGTGCGTGCGGTTGCCATGCGCGCAGGTCTTGAAGATTGCGACAACATAATCGATATGTCGACTCTCAAAACCGAAGAAGAAGTGTACGAAGCGGCAACGAAATACACCATTTTCGGCAGAGTGCTCCCCGACCAAAAACTTATGCTCGTGAAAGCACTCAAAAAGGCGGGGCACACCGTTGCAATGACGGGAGACGGCGTAAACGACGTGCTTGCGCTCAAAGAAGCGGATTGCTCGGTTGCCATGGCGTCGGGTTCTGACGCGGCAAAGAACGTGAGTTCACTCGTTCTTCTCGACAGCAATTTTTCTTCCATGCCGAGAGTGGTTGCAGAAGGCAGACGTTCGATAAACAATCTCGAACGTTCCGCCGCCCTTTATATCATGAAAACCGTGTACAACACGTTGCTTGCGCTGTTGTTTATGGTGGTAACGGTTCCCCTTCCCTTCACTCCGCAAAATCTCACGATTATGGGCGCGGTGACGATAGGAATGCCGTCTGTCGTGCTTGCTCTCGAACCGAATGCAGACAGAGTTACGGGCAGATTCTTACCAAAGGTGCTGTCAAACGCATTGCCCGGCGGCATAACGGTTATGCTCGGCGCGATTGCAGTCATACTCTGCAACAAATTCTTCCTTACAAATCTCACCGACGCGCAGTCTCAGACGGTGTTTATTTGGGTTATTACGTTCCGCCGCCCTTTATATCATGAAAACCGTGTACAACACGTTGCTTGCGCTGTTGTTTATGGTGGTAACGGTTCCCCTTCCCTTCACTCCGCAAAATCTCACGATTATGGGCGCGGTGACGATAGGAATGCCGTCTGTCGTGCTTGCTCTCGAACCGAATGCAGACAGAGTTACGGGCAGATTCTTACCAAAGGTGCTGTCAAACGCATTGCCCGGCGGCATAACGGTTATGCTCGGCGCGATTGCAGTCATACTCTGCAACAAATTCTTCCTTACAAATCTCACCGACGCGCAGTCTCAGACGGTGTTTATTTGGGTTATTACGTTCGTGGGATTCCTTCTTCTTTTCAAAGTTTCGTTGCCCACAAAACTTTCCAGTTGGTCGTCGTTCTTCGGAATTAGCGACCTTACGAAAGAACGCGAAAAGGCAGCGCAACAAGCCGAAAAAGCGAATATGAGCGATTTTGACGAGCAGGAAAGAAAGGATTCCTGGCAAAACGGCGTCGCGATGCAAGTCATAGGGACAAAAGACAGAAAACAAAAGCCTAAAAAAGAAAAGAAAGAACGCAAAAAACACAAAATCAACAAGTCAAAAATGCTTATCGCGCTCAATCTTTTCATGTATTTGCTGATGGTGTTCATTTTCGTTGGCGTATATTTCACTTCCATAAACGTCGAAGTAAACGGAAAGACGATAGACATCGTTCAGATTATCCGCACGTTCTTCAATCTCGACAATCACATCACTTGGGAAATGGGCAAGGCAATGCTTGCAATATGCGCGATTCTCACGGTTCTTTACGTCGGATTTGTGGCAATGATGAATCAAATCAAGATAGAACACGGCGAAAACATCGAAAAACGTTTCGACCGTCTGGACGCGAAAATGCGCTCAAAAAATATGAAATTGAAATAATTGACAAGGTGATACTATGAAACGAAACAATATGTGTCCTTTCTGCTATATCCGCAGTCTTTTCACGAAAAAACGTCCTACGAGCGTTAAGCCTAATCTTGACGATTTTGACAACGGCGTCGCGCTCACTCCCCCTATGGGTTGGTCAAGTTGGAACACTTTCCGCAACCGCATAAACGAAAAACTCATTCTCGAAACCGCGCAAGCGATGAAAGATAAAGGGCTTATCGACGCAGGTTACAGTTACATAAATCTCGACGACTGTTGGCAGTCTTCCCTTCGCGACGAAAACGGCGAACTCGTGGGCGACTACGAAACGTTTCCGCACGGCATAGAATATCTCGTAAAAGAAGTCAACAAACTCGGCTTGAAACTCGGCGCATACACTTCAAACGGCACTCTTACGTGCGAAGACCTGCCCGCAAGTCTCGGCAGAGAACAATTCGACGCATACACGCTTGCAAAATGGGGCGTGGAATATTTCAAGTACGACTACTGCCATCATATCCCCATTTCAAGATACGCACCGCTCGTGTACAGCGTGAGCGTGTCGCAATTTGACGGTCATCCGATAGAATATTCCGTGCACAACGCCGTGCTTTCGGGGCTTGCTCGCTTTATGACGGACACGAAACTCCCCACCGGCAGTTACGTTTCGGGGCTTGACGCCAATCAGGGCGCAATCACCTACAACAGCATCGAAGTCGACGAAGACGGCGAATACGTGCTGACGATAAACATCAAGAAAAAAGGTGCGTACGAGAAGTATCTTATCGCCAAAATCAACGACGGCGAAGAATACGAAATTCTATTCCCCCCGCAAAAAACTCCAAACGTTACCGCGCGTTTCCAAGTCATCGTGCGCCTGAAACAAGGAAGAAACGTCATAAAACTTTTCAATCCGGTCACAAGCAACGCCGACAGCGAAATGTATCAGTATATCCGTATGGGCAAGGCTCTTCAAAAAGCAACCGCAAGAGTCGCAAAGGAGCGCAAGCAAAAAGAAAAGCCCATCGTTTTCTCAGTATGCGAGTGGGGTTGGGGCAAGCCGTACAACTGGGGCGCAAAAGCAGGCAATTTGTGGCGCACTACGCCGGATATTCGTCCTTGGTGGTGGTGGATTAAACTCATATACGAACACACCGTCAAACTCTATCCGTACGCAAGCAAAGGGCATTACAACGATCCCGATATGCTTGAAGTCGGCAACGGCAAACTGTCGTACAATCAGAACGTGTCGCACTTCTCGCTTTGGTGCATGATGAACGCTCCCCTTATTCTCGGCAACGATTTAAGAAATATGTCGGATCAGGTCAAGAGCATCGTCACCAACCGCAATATGATAGCAATCAACCAAGACTCGCTCGCAAAGCAAGCCAAACGCGTCAGAAAAGGCGCAGTGGACGTGCTTGCAAAACCGCTTGCGGACGGCTCGGTTGCAGTGTGTTTCTTCAATAAAACTTCTCATGCAAAATCCTGCAAGTTCGATTTGAACACGCTTGCAAACGACGAATACGTCGCGCTTTCAAAGAAGGACGAATACTCGCTCAAAGAGCAATGGAGCGGTCAAATCGCAACCACGGACGGCAAAGTCAACGCCGTGCTTGAAAAACACCAAACCAAAGTGTTTATCGTCAAATAATGTTGCGCCACGTCAAACATCCATTCCCCGCCGTGACGAGCAAAAACGCGAGAATACTCATTCTCGGCAGCGTTCCGTCCGTCAAATCGGTGGAAAACGACTTCTATTATATGCACCCGCAAAATCGCTTTTGGCGGGTGCTTTCTCGTCTTTTCGACGAAGATTTCACGTCTATGTCAAAAGTCGAAAAATCAGCCGCTCTCATCCGACACGATATAGCACTATACGATAGCGTGGAAGAATGCGATATAGAATCGAGCAAGGATTCTGCAATATACAACGTCATTCCTGCCGACATAGAAAAAATCATGAGCGGAACGAAAATCGAGCGCATATTCTGCAACGGCAAAGCATCTTTCAATTATCTCGTCAAATATCATCCCGACCTTTCCGAAATCACGGAAGTTTTGCCGTCAACAAGCCCTGCCAACGCCGCATATTCTCTTGACCGACTTGTCACCGAGTGGTCTTCAATCTTGCCCTTCACTGTATAATGATTGGATAATTCGCGGCTCTACAAGGGGTGAGCGTTTAAAACTTGAAATGCAAATTTCCCCTTTCCTCAGGTGTTTTCCCTATCACCGTTCCCCCTTGCAAGGGAACCCACGGTGACCGCGTAGCGGGGGACAACACTCGGTCGAGACATAACTTACGCCATTTCTCTTATTGTGCCACTTCGCTTTGTACGCCGGCTACACAACAACATGGCGCAGTCGCTTGTACTTTAACGTCAAGTCCGACGCTCGATTTGCTCGCCGCCGTTGCGGCTCGTGTTCCGTCTTCGAAGTCGCACATTTCGTTTATAAGTATGCTACAAATAGGCTTTCGGATAAGGCTTCGCCTTCCGCAATTATTAATTATTCATTATTCATTATTAATTACAAAAAAATACGCTAAATAGATGAAGAACAAGAAAACACCCATCCGAAACAAAACCC
>ERZ1024397.2-NODE-2-length-66307-cov-76.148162_pt1 | contig 66307 bp, 76 predicted proteins | sample MGYA00520786_ERZ1024397 | MGnify/ENA primary metagenome ERZ1024397 (study PRJEB33242, sample SAMEA3444275) | Homo sapiens | biome: Host associated; feature: Gastrointestinal tract; material: Stool | place: Uganda | collected 2011-01-01 ... | reverse complement strand
GCTATAGTTTAGATTTGGATTAAAGTTTTACATTTAAAATGTGTGTTTTGAAATGAACCTGTAGAGGCTATCCCCTATGCCTTCTGGGCAGGGGAGTAGGGTTACTATTGATACGTAGCTGGGTTCTAGGAGACGAAGCCCATGAAAACCGAAATGGTGTCCTATTGTTTGCATTTATGTGTGTGAAGAAATTATGGTGGATTTATATTTTACAAGTCAATTGAAAAAAGTCAAATCATTCAATGATGAATTAAACAAGTGGAAATACGGAGTTGTTATCGACGGCAAAGTTGTAACTGATTCTAGTAAAGTTGATTGGAGTAAATATAAAACTCATCCGATTGATGTTATAGAAAAATATAAAGCTGGAATCTGCTGGGATTTGGTTAATTATCAACATAATGTGTTTAAAAAGAATGGATATCTTGATGAGTCACACATGTTTGTGATGGAAAGAAACAACGATCTGAACGATATTATAACTCATACTTTTTCTACTATAGACATAGGCGGTAAAAAATACTGGTTCGAATCTAGTTGGTTTAAACATCAAGGAGTGCATGAAATAAATTCGTATGAAGATGTTGTTGATATTTTAAGAAAAGAATATGGAAGTAACAACGCATACGATGTTTATAAATACAATCCTGATGGTCTAGATAAGGGTTTGACAAACGGCGAATTCTTCAGAAGAACAACAAATAATCTAGTCGAATATTATGATGGCAGAGGCGACGAAATAAAACATTCAGTTCTTCCGTCATTTGATTAGTACGTTATGAAAGGTAATTTTTTAGAAATATATTTATAACACACACAAAACAATAGTAAAAGATAGTCCATTAATGGGAAAGAATTTGATACTTATAAGGTCGGCACGGTTACTAATAGCTGCTCGACAATGCATAAGATCGCAGAGAAAGAGTTTACATTGGACGACTTCAGTCATGAACATTTGACTTTAATTCATGCAGAGGTTTTTCCGTTAGGTAAATGTCACAGCATTGATCCACTTGAGAACACTATAAAATTCTTGAATGTATATCGCGAATATTATAACAATGCAACTGACCCCGAGTGGAAAGAAAGATACTGGTGGCAAATGATTCAGCTTCTTCCTAGTTCGTACAATCAGAAACGAACGGTCATGCTGAACTATGAAGTGCTGGCTAATATTTATAAGTCTCGTAAGAATCATAAATTGGATGAGTGGCGTGAGTTCTGTGTATGGATTGAGAGCTTTCCATACTCTGAGTTGGTCACTGGAAAGAAGGATAGTTAATGAAGTTTTCATGCAATCGTTTTGCTATTATTCCAGTTACATGTCACAAATGTAGGATGTATATTTGGATGGAGCCTTATAGACGACAAGAGTTTTGGACTGGCGATAGATATATTAAAAGGACTATATGTAGAAAATGCATATCTGACTTTAACAAATTTAATGTTGACCCGATGTTTAATATAGGTAAATTGTATTAGACAATTAATTTATCTATCATACAAGAAATATCAAATATTTAGAAGGTGATCTGTGTGTATGGGTTACCTTTTATACATATGCTAAATAGAAATACGCACACTATTAAATCATATAAGGCTTATATTAAATAAGAGAGTGAGGTGATTTATAATGACAGAGCAGACCAAAAGGCAGCTTATCAAAGCACTTGCATATGGCAAAACTAATGACGAAATTAAAGAGTGTATGAATGTATCTGAAGAAGATATTGACAGCATAGCATCTCAAGAAGTAAATGCAGAGAAAGCTTATTACAAAGAGATGAGGTATCTAAAATGAAAGAGAAACTTAAAAACTATGAACGATGTAAATAGTATTGTTGATACCATGAGTAGCAATGATAAAAAATTGCTAGGCCTCCATAGAGATAAATATCAAACCATTGAAGAAGAACAAAAAATAGTTAAAAGATTTATAAAAAGGGTTGATGGTGTTCCAGTTTCATTCTTTGATTTAACTGGTGATTCTACAGGTATCTCTGTAACAATAGGTACTCGATTCGGGGATGAATATAGAAATAAAGGTTACGCTAAAGCTGTTGCCAAGCAAGGCAAAAACTGGATAGACGCACATTTAAACGAATTTGATCAGATTGTTTGGTGGACTAGAAAAGAAAATATCGGTTCTATAGATGTTGCAAAGAGTGTAGGCTTTAAGCTTGACGAATCTTCTGTTCTTCCTGACAGCCCATGGATTAAATATCAATATAAATGAGGACACAGATTTACAGTAGTTATTCTGAAATGTGATAGTATACAGATACACATAAATTATATGTAAAACATAACGGTAAATGGATAAAACAATACGGAAAAGGAGTTTTATTATGAAAGAAAAATTAATTGATGTCAGTACTTGGAATGGCAATATCGACTGGGATAAGGTCTATAAATCAGGCGTAAGATACGCTATGATTCGTTCGAGCTTTGGCATAGAAAATCCTAATCAAATTGACAATAAGTTTGTTCGTAATATTACAAATGCTGTAAAATGTGGTGTAAAATGTGGTGTGTATCATTATAGCTATGCAAGATCAGCTACTGAAGCAAGACATGAAGCTGAATTCTGTCTTAAAACTATTAAAGGCTATAAATTAGAACTACCTGTAGCATTTGATATTGAAGATTCTTCTCAGACAAGTTTAGGTCGTAGAGTTTGTACAGATATGGTCATTGCGTTCTGTGATACTATCAAAAAAGCAGGATATAAAGCTATGCTGTACTGTAATCCAAACTGGTTACAGAATTATCTTTATAAGAATGAACTGATAGGTAAATACGATATATGGCTTGCTAACTGGGGCGTATCATCTCCAAGTTATGATTGTGCAATTTGGCAGTACTCAGAAAATGGTTCAGTTTCTGGCATTTCAGGTAGTGTTGACATGAATTGGATCTTTAAAGATTACACATCATCTAAACCTGTAAGTAAAAAAACAAAAAATGGCGATAAAGTAAAGGTTATTAACAAGACTTCGTTCCTTCGCTCTCAGCCAATTTTTGATGATATGGGAAGGAGCTCTAGAAAGCTTGCAACTCTTAAAGTAGGTACACAAGGAGAATTTATATCTGACAACGGCGATGGTTGGTCTAAGATACACGCTAATGATACTACTGGATATATTCAAAATAGCAGAATCAACGGATCTGGATTATCTACATGGAGAAAAGGCACTGCTTTAGGTGTACCAATTTACAGTAAGCCAAGTGATACCAAACCTTGTGCATATATTAACAAAGGTGATAAGTTTAATGTTGTATGCTCCATAACATCTGGTAAATATAATGGCTGGTCTGTGATACATTATAACAATCAAGATAAATATATCCGTTCAGATATCATACATATTTAACTTGGGCTGAGAGGTAAATAGTGTCTAAAGTATCATCTATAGATTCAATTAGACATACATTTAACATCTTCATCAATGAATAATTAACTGAAAGGTGATATAATAATGTCAGATGTTTCATTTGTTAAGATAGATTCAACTAAAACTGATTTAAGTGATGTACCTATCAAAGACGGTCAATTAATATTTGAGACTGATAGTTCAATTAGTGCCATAAATAATATATGCTTAGATGAAGGCACAGTTCGTATGAAGCTGGCTGAAGCACCTGCTATTTCATATAAAACTCAAATTACTTCTGTACAATGCAGTTCTGTTAGTACTACATTTGATGGTGCAATAGTTCCAGAGGTGTGGCTTACATATGATCCTAAAAGTTGTATAGGTAGATTGTCTGGATCTATTCATATATATTTTCAAGACCCTAGAACCAACAATAAAAAATCATTTTCAGATATCGGAATATCTACCAATTATGAAACAGCTGTAAGTATGGGTCGTTCTTATTATGAAGCTACTATACAATTATCGCTTAGTACAACTTCTACAAGCTTATCTGATATTTTATCAAAATTTTTAAGTTCATCAGAAGGTCTAGGTACGAATTATGCGACAATAGCGTTAGTTACTTACTATACAAATTCTTCAGATAATAACATTACAAATACTACTAAGCAAGTACCTGTTCAAACACGTGTATATGTTAACGGTACAGTAGGTGCTGAACCAGCTGAACTTTTAACAAATTTCTTTATTCAGTTAACTCTACCTATAGATGACAATAACTCTCAAATATATACAGAAAGTATCTTAAACTTTGAACTATATTATGATATGAGTAATGTGTAATTGCAGAAAAGGAGAACACTTAAATGGGCGAAGATTTTAAAATAAATAATGATACAATGTACACTGTTATGCCAGGTGATACTATTCATTTCATCGAATATAAGATGAATCTACCTTCGGGTAGCATTGTCCAGTTAAATCCTAGACTAAAAGATAATTTTTTATATTTAGGACAACAGCTTAGAATAAAATAATCGTCATGTGATACATCAAAATAAAAAATTACAGGAGATAATTATTATGATGAAATTTTTATTTTTTAGGTGATGTAGTAACATTTGACTACTTAGTGAAAGATTATGAAGTAAATAGAGATTATGCCTTTCACAGAACAGGAAGCCTCTTCAGTTCTTCGAATACTTAGCTCGTTTTGAAAAAGCAGGAGAACTTCATATGTTTGGCAAAAAAGACTGAGAAGATAAAGAATGAGATAACTTCAAAGCAGAATCGTTATATAATATGTCAGGATAATAAAAAAAATAAAAATTAAAGGAGTTGTTATCATGAAATTTATATGCAACGATGAGGTAGTAACATTTGAAACATTGCTAGAGTATTATGAAGAACAGAAAGAATATAGTCTTTCAATCGGTGAAAAACCTCTAAAGCTTTTCAAATATTTATCTAATCTAGAAGAAGCAGGATTACTTCAGCTAGTAAATAAATTTTAAGTAATATTGAAATTTAATCTAATACGAATGAGTGAGTAGCAATGTGATTGCAGATGTTTTATATGACATCAAAATAAATAATAGAGCTGTATTTAGTACATTGATACAGCTCTATCATTTTGATACAAATTATTAATAAACTATTAAATTTAATCAAAACATATTGACTTCAACTCAGCATCGTTATATAATATATACATATCAATAGTTCAATAGAACATCAGGAGGTTTAAATTATGAGTAGATATGAAATACCTGAATATAACATATCTAAACTTGAAAGCAAATTAAACACTATTGCAAATAAGTGTAAGAAGTACGGGGCTGATTTTCATTATACACAAGAAGGAGAAACATTTAAATCTGTAACATTAGATACAGGCGAGAGTATTACAATACGATTCATCATAGTCGAAGTATCAGGTTCTCTCAAGCATGATGGGTATGAATATGTTGCTAAAATAGAGCATATGTCTGAAGGTAATATTGTTCATTATCCTTATACAGTAGATAATAACACACATCTACTACCTACTGAATATGAACATTGTCGGCCAGAGTGTGAGCATTGTAAAATAAATAGATTTCGCAGAAACACTTATGTGTTACAAAATATACAGACTGGCGAATATATTCAATTAGGTAGAAATTGTTTATCTGAGTACACACATGGGTTAGATGGTGAATATATTGCACAGTATCTAAGTTATTTCAAAACAGTAGAAGATTATAGTGATTATAGTGATTATGGAATTAGAGAGCACATTAATTCTTATTATCGTGTTTCTGATATATTGAAATATGCATATATAGCTGTTAAGTTAAATGGGTATATTAAATCAAATGAAGCAAATTCTACTTCATCTGAAGTACAAAAGTACCTTAGAGATATAGACAATGGTAGATTTAATCTGTCCAATATGTATCTATCACATGAATGTGTAGATTATATAGAATCTGCATTGAGCTATATATCTCAAGTTGAACCGGATTCCGAGTACTTATCTACTTTGAAGCAAATATGTAATCATGAATATGTATCAAAGAGAAACATCAACATGTTAGTATCATTGATACCTACATACAATAATCATCTTGATTATTTAAATCAATTAGAGAAGAATAAATTACTTGCTGAGTCTAGTAAACATGTAGGTAACATAGGTGATCGTGTAGATATTCAAGTGAAAAAGATGGAATTGATTACTTCATATGATTCGCAGTACGGTTATATTCACTTATATAGAATAATCGATAACAATCAAACTATTTTCATATGGAGAACTTCAAATAATATTCAATTTAACGATATTAAACTAATAAGAGGTACAATAAAGACACACTCTGAATTTAGAGGTATAAAACAAACTGAGTTAACTCGATGCAAATGTTTCAATTGATATATGTATATCATGTAGATAAATTAAGTGAGCGTAATTATAAATTAATAGGCCAGTTATTTATGGTCATGTCAATTGAATTGATAGAACTAATTTATCAAAGTGATATAAATACAGTGAAGATGATAATACCTTATATATAATTGTAACCAAAAACAAAAACTTTTTGTAAAGGAGATAACTATATGGCAATATCTGAAAAAATTACATTATTAGGTAAAGGATTATATAAAGATATACCAGATGAGCTTACACTTACAGATCTTCCAACATCTTCGGAATTAGACTATGTTGGAGGAGAAGATTTTGATTCTACAATGCTAAATAAAATCTTACCTAAAGTAGTTGAAGAAAAGATTGATTTCAAACAGCTGCTTGAGATAGATTTTCAGTGGATATGTAGATGTTTAAGAATTCTTAATTACGGGCCATATTATACTACAAATTCTATATTTTGTGATAATTGTGGCAGAACATATGGAGAATACAGGGTCAATCTAAATACTATATCATGTAAACCACTTCCTGAAGGTTTCAAAAATGAAGTTAAAGTATCAAAAGATAATTTTATTGATTTCAATGGAGATGTAGTATTTAAGCTTCCAACAATTCAACAGATGTTAAATGCATATAAAGATAGTGCATTTCAAATTCCTACAGGTGGTGTAAATAGAGAGCTTGCTCGCATGTGTTATATGATAACATCTATTAAGGGCAAGAAAGGTTTAACACCTGTAGAAGTAAAGTTAATGATAGATAAAGAATTTAGTGCAGCTGATTACATATTACTTAAATCTAGTATATCAACACTTACAGATTACGGATTAAGAGCTGGAGGTAACTGTCAGTGTCCAAAATGTGGTAATAAGTCAGCTGTATTTATTGCATTAACTGATGATAGATTTTTTCGTCCGACCGTGGGAGATCTACGTGAGTGGAAGAACGATAGAAGTAAACGGAAAGCAGAAAACACCTCAGGAGATAAGACATCAACTGTATGAAAACATAATTGATGAAGCATTGTTTATATCAAGAGCATCTGAAGGAGCTGTATCTGCAGAATGGGTTATGAATCAACCTGTATTTATTCGTAAAAAATATGTAGAAGTATTTACTAAAGAGATAAAGGCTCGACAAGAAGCTCTCAATAGAAATAAAAAAAGAAATAAAAAATAGCATCAACAAAGGAGTAGATAATTGATCTACTCCTTTAATTTATTAATCTTTAATATATGTGAGGTGATACAACATGGCAATAGCTCCAGAAGATATAAAAGGACAAGTAACAGGTCAACCTTCTATTTCAGACAACAGATCGAACAGTTCTACCCAATCAGAGATTGAGTACTTAAGATCTATAGATGCTAAACTTCAGCAATTGTTAAGACATAGTGCATCTGTATCTAGTGCTAATGCAAGAAATGCTATGCCTGATGACAGATATTTTAGACAAGTGTATGAAAGTAAGCAGTATTCAAGAACACAGCCTAAAGATCATAGATATGGTGATAGATATGATGATAGATACAGTAGATATAGCAGATATGACTCACAGTTCAATTCACCATTCAGTCATAGATACAAAGGTGTTAAAGGTGGACTAGAAGATGCACTACTAGATTCATTGATAACATCTGATTTTAAACACAGACTTAGAAATACATTTAATAAATTTGCAGACGGTGTAGGTATACACATTAAAGATATACCTTATTCTATCGGTAAATATATAGGTAAAGTAAGTTTAGATGCTGTTAAACATACACAGTTAGGTAAGAATGTACTTGATAGTATAATGTCTATGCGTGATAAGGCATTGAACAGCATAGATGATGCATTTAAGAAAGCTTCTAAGTTCAAGCAACCTCCAAAAGTAACAGAATATGACTCAGAAAGTTTTTATACAAATGACCCGTATGTGAATTATACATATTCAACTACATCACCTAAATATACTAAATCAGATGCAGTTGAAGATTATCCTTATGTGTATGAACAATATCGTACACAAGACAATATAAATGTACCTTCACAATCTAATGTACTTGATGTAATTAACATAACAGCTCAATCTGTAGATATATCTACAGACAAATTGATTAACTCAAGCATACAACAGCCTACTGAGCAAAAGTTTATTATGCCAGATGATGTAGATAAAACATCATCAATAGAAGATGCACAACTCTCACAGAATGTATTTCAAAATATTTATGAGCCTAAATCAGTTGAAACTAATGATTATTCAAATAAGTTAAATGATCATATAGATAAACTGCAGTCTTCTATTGAATTATCTCTATCTCAGTTAAATATTCATCAACCAGATGCTGAATTATTAGATAGAATGCATGTAGAATCAAACAATATTGAAAGTGTTGTTCGTTCTTCTCTAGAGTCTACATCATTACAAATACCAAAAATAGACATAGATACTTCAGCTTTGAATCATAAAGATGCTGTACACGAAATCAATGAATGGAAAAAGCATGACGATTCAAATAGTTATCCAGACGATGCAATTAATAATTTATCTGAGCATATTAATAGATACTCAGATATATTAGATAGTGGATTAAATACATTAAGTAATGTTAAACTTCATCCATCTATAACTAAACTTGACCAAGGTACACCAAATAATATGAGTTCTATCGCTGATACATTAAATAATCAGTTAAAAATGATAGAACCTTCCATATCGCCTAAGTTGGTATCTCAGAATGTTGAGAATATCGACACTAAATTATTAGGAGCTGCTTCTAAAGGATTATCTGCATTTACTTCTGAAGCTGGATCAGCTACCGGGCTTCTAGGAGAGTTATCTACTGTTGCAGGGCCTGTTATTGGACAATTTGCATCATTTATCCCTGTAGTAGGTGCAGTAGTAGCAGGTATGATGATATTGGATTTAGCATTAGATACATTATCTCCTGCAATTGAAGGAGCTAAAAAGCTATTTAATACATTAAAAGATACAGGTAACAGATACTATACTAGCAGACAAAAGAATCTAGAATTAATGGAGAAGAGGATGGCAGCAGATCTAGAATCTGTCATCAAGGCTCCATTTGAAATATTAAAAGATGCTGCAGAAGAAGTATATAAAGCTTGGGATAGTAATATTCGTGTTATCAATGGTACACAAGGTTACAATAAATCTGATTTACAAGATCTTATGAGCGTATATGCTCAGAGATTAAGAAATGAAGGATTAACAAAAGTTGTAAGTGGATCTGATATAACTGATAGTTTAGCTAAGGTACTTGAGTCAGGGTTGAGTGGAGCTGTTGCCGAAGAATTTGCATACACAGCTACTAAATTGAATGCAGCAATCCCTACTCAAGATTTCTTCTCTTATGCTGATGTTTATGCTGAATTAGCTGCTACAGCAATAAAAAATGGTGCGTCAGAATCGGCTGCAATAGAATATGCTAATTCTCAATTAGAAACATTTGCAAGTAATGTACTATATGCTAATAGACAATTATCTGGAGGTTTTACTACAGGTTTAAAGAATGCTCAAGACTTATTTGAAGATGCTGTCAAGATTGCACAATCTAGTAAAACAGGAGATGCTGCTCAGATTTCTGGTGTACTTACAGCTGTCGCAGCAGCTACAGGCTCTATTGCACCTGATCTTGCAAACTCTATGACTGATATAATTGTTAAAGCAGCTACCGGAGGTAATTCTAGTGAATTAGTTGCACTAAGATCGCTTGCAGGTGTTAATGCTTCTAATACAGAATTCTTAAAGCAAATTGCAACAGATCCTCAAAAAGTGTTCTCGACACTGTTTAACAATCTTGCAGATATGCAAAATATGTCTAATGATGCATATATGGAGGTTGCAGAAGGATTATCTAGTGTGTTTGGAATATCTATGGACGCATTTGCAAGAATAGATTTCAAATATCTAGCAGATGCAATATCTAATATGAATGTAAATAATTCATCATTAGATGAAAATATAAAATTATTAGCTTCCGGTGAAACAACTACTACAGCCGAACAGCTGAGGATGCAACAGATAAATGAATACATGATAGAAGAAGGTCTATCATATGTATTAGATAACGAAGTTGCTAGAAGTATTCAAGAGCATATGTGGGATGAACAGCTTGCTCGAGAAATCATGGAAGCTGAATACGCTGTGAATCTTAGAGGTTCTGCATTAGAGTTCTTAGAGAGCATAAAGAATACAGTAGATAATATAATGCGATTCTTAAATCCTGTAGGTAGTATGATCAACTCTATTGTTAATGTTGTTAATACATCTAATGAGGCGAATGCTCAACTTTCAGACATTGCACAGATTCTTCAATTAGGTAAAGTAGGTAACAACACTCCTGTATCTGCAGCACAGTTAGCTCAACTACTATCCAAAGGCGTGGATTTAAACTTAACACCTAATATAGTTGAATTATTAGGTGGAGTTTCAGCATATGATATCGCAGCTGATCAGTCTAAGTACGCTAATATGATTACATCACCTAGTCCATATACATCATATACTGCTAATAGTGGAGGAGATTTAGTAAGTAGAGCTCGACAGTCTACACAATTTGATACTATAAGTAGTCCAAGTAATTTAAATTCAAGTTCTAAATATACTTGGGCAAATGTTGGTAAAAGTGTAGCTGAAGCATTATTTAAAAGTGTTCCGGAACCTAACTTATTTACATCTACAGTATCTAACACTACAGCTGGTGAATCAGCTACACAGATAAATACAAATAAGAACTTGCAGCGTATGATTGACAGTATGGCTGATTACGCTAAAGATCATAGCTATCAAGATTGGGTGAATACTGCAAGCAAATTTGGTATCGCTGATTTTAACAAAGCTTTAGATGCTACAGAGTATTCAAACTCTCAGTTAGAAAGTGTATTTCAAACATATTCAACTAACGCAGGCATACAAGCTCAATCAGATATTCGTAAACAAGAAAGTGATTTTAGAAATAACATGCAAACTTATGCATTAGATATGATAGATAAAGCTTCTACACGAAATGAGCAATTAGATACAATCATATCTTTAACTACTGAAGGCAATAATAAATTAAATGAAGTATTCAGTCAAATCAAAACATTCTATACAGCTTGGGTAGATTATTATGTTAACCACACAGCTTACAAGAAAGCATATACACATTCTGATGTAACTAGCGTACAACGAAAAGAACAAAAAGGCTCAGAAGATGCTGTATATGCATTAGCAGATGCATTAACAAAGAATACAGTAGATCTAACAGACCCTGTAATTCAGACAAATGCTTTATTGTCTCAAATACTTAAAGTAGTAGGTGCAATAATGCAACAGAATAATAAAGTATCAACATCAGGATTATCTTTACCTGATACATTAGCTGGTCTATCTTTAGGTCTAATATCTAATACATAACACCTTTTATAGCTACATATAAAAGTGAAAGGAGTTCTACATATGAATTTTATAACATTTCCTGTAGGTGGCACTAACATATTTCCGATCGCTAATAGTCATTCAGGAGGTCAACTTGTTACAGAATACAATCTTAAATCTAGAGAATCTGTAGCTGTTGGACCTACAGATGCCGATAATTATATACGATACACTGTAGGTCCTTCGTATGTAAGATCAGAATCTGATTATTATGTAAAAATACAATCCGATGAATCCGGTAAACCTGTAAGCTCTACATGTATTGAAATATCTAAGGGTGTAGGTATAATAAATGGTCACTATGTAGAAACTTTAGTACCTATGGTAATAGATATCGCCAAAGCAAATGCTGAAGCAATAAGTAAGAATGCAGAACCATTGCAAGGTAGATTAGCTATAGGTATTAGAGCTATATATAGTACAGAAATTACAATGGCAGGTTCTATGCTTGTAGAAAACACAGATAACATGTATGAAGGCTTACATGTTGTAATATTGCCTGTAGAGCAATTTAAATTGCCTTCAGATGTACCTACTCAATCAGATAAAGTAACTGCACATATCAAACTAGCTGAATTTAATTATATCAATGGTTCAATTGTAGCTAGTAGCATAGTAAACAATTATCCTGCTAAATGCAGTTCAATATCTGCTGATAGAGTATCTAATATTGATCACATAATTTCAAATGAATATGTTAAAAAGAGCGGACTGAATCCTAAAAAATTATATACATTTTCAGGTAAAGGCAAAGATCCTAGTACAGGATATGATACATGGTGTGATTCTACTGATTCTTTGATGGTATGGGATAAAACACCTACATTAACAAATAATAAACCTAATGTAGAGTCAGCTCAATTTCAAATAAATTCTACTGACGGTGCAATACAATTATGTATGCCGCATAAACAAATAGATGGTATGACTACAACAAATGGTGATCTTGTATATTATTCTCCTAAAGTGTTAAAAATGCCTATAGCTAATTATATTTCAGGTAGTTCTGGTACAGTAGATGCTACATATACTAAACATATAAAAAATGTATCAGACAAGATAACTAATATATATCAGATGACTTCAGGTAAACAAAAAGGTTATATAGAGGTACTAAATAAGTTAGAAGATCTACCTGCACTTAATGCTAAGTGGAGTGTAGGAGATTACGTATTAGTAGGTCAAGATACTTTACTAGGTGTAGATTCTGATAATGCACGATATCCATCATCTATGTATGTTGTATTACCAGGTAAAGTTATCAAGATAAAATATATTACAAATACTGTTGATTCAGAAACTATACCGTTATCAGGTATTGAAATAGATAAAGCTTTTGGTAAAGAAGCTCCTAATATCAAAGATAGTGTTGTTTACAATCAGATATGGGATTTTGCAAATAATAATTATAGAGGTAATGTAGATAAAGATTATTTTGTATACATTGTAGACGATGGTGAAAAAGTTACTAGGTATTATTATGTTGTTTCTGAATCAGGAGATCATGTATATTCTGATGCTATACAACTTACAAGACAAATACCTCTAGCTCAAGAAGATACGGTTGGAGGATTTTATAATGTCCCAGAAACAGCAATAGATGCTGGATATGTATATAGAGATGATGCAGGTAGATTAAGATTATTAGATTATGATCTACTTCGTTCAGGCACATTAGCTTATCAACTTGGAGAAGACTATGCAGTACCTGCAGGTTTAACTGCTGTAGAAGTACAAAACTATTTAGATGAATATGTTAATATGCGTATTGCATTTCCATCTGCTAATCAGTTTACTTCTTCTAATAATCCGTCTGCAATAAATGTAACTATAGATCTGTCTGCAGAAGAAACAGAACAAGTCATAAATTTATATGGTATAGATAGTAGATTCAATACATCTATATATTTACATATAGTAGGGTCTGCAGACAGCAAAACTACTATAAACATATTTGATTGTGCAAAGATTCGTATCGATAATAACATAGAAGGTACACCTAAGATCAAATTATATCGAAGTTGTTTGTACTATGATGCTTCGGTAATAGAGTATATTCTTCAAAGTAATAGTTCAGATACATCCTTCACAGGCATAGATGAAATGAAACTGTGGTACGAAAAATTTGAATCTAGTGACCCTAATATTGTTGTAAATGATATGACTGTACAAGAATTAGATTCTCCTATATTATCTGAGGATTTAGATTTTTGGTCTAGCATTACACCTAATGATAATCACTATATGTATGCCTTACATAGCATAACATTTTCATCATCTGGTGGCATAACAGGATGTAGTTTATTAGTTAAAAATGAGACAACTTCAAATGTTCAGACTGGTGATGCAATATATGTATCATCTTTTGTACTTCCTCAAGGTTCAGGATTACAGTATCCAAAGTCAAGCATAACTAAGCAGCTGAAAGTAACAGGTACATTTGTATCTGCATATTACACAGATGTAGGGTACATGGTAACAGATACTTCTTTTACAGCATTAAGTCAAAGTAATGTATCTGCAGATGCTAATAACTTAGAAGGTAGTATAGCTTTTCATACATCTTCAAAGATAATAACTAATATAATAGGTGTATCATCTGGCACATCTGTAGACGGATGGGAACCTAATTCTTATCATATATTTTATGGAGGTGTTATATCATGAGCTTAGTACATGATGTAATAAAAATAAAATATCTTAAAGAAGGATTCTTACCAGATTATCCATATCATATGATTTCTAATACAGAGATGTGTAATGCATTCATTAACATTGAGGATGATTCAAGAGAAATTCCGAGAATGTTTGACAGCTACTATCCTCTACCTGATAAGAATCTAAGTGTAGCATATAGTTTGTTGATATCTGAGTTAAAATATCATATTAAGATGTGGTTGAATGATGAAGATAGCTACATCATGCCTGATTGGGTTTATTCTTACATGTTAGGTAAAGTAATAGGCCCATCAAGTGATACTTTGGACATTCATGACTTACTAGTTATGTTGAATTGTGATAATCTAAACGATATATTTACTTCAGAAGCTGCTAATAAATGTTACATTATCAGTAAACAATGGATTTCTAAGTTATCTAAATCTCAATTATCACATAGACCACCTACTATGTTTGGAGAGCCTCATGTGATAAAAAGTTTAAGATTACAATAAGGTGATACTATGCAATATCTTAAGATAAATAAATCATTGAAACTAGCTGAATTATCTGATAACATTGGATCGACTAATGTATCTCATACATTATCTGTTAATAATTTAATAAGAACTCCTAATATTGGAGAATATTTTTATGATATGTGTGATAAAATAGTTAATGAATCTGAACAAGTTGATTGGCAACGAAAATTAACTTTACTAAGTAAGTTCTCTGGAGATTCTGATCTATTTGAAACTGTTGCATTATTAGATTCAGATGGATGGAAAGTATTATCTAATTTGAATACACTGCCAGGTATGATAAAGATACCTGAATATGTAACACTTCCAGATTCTGTAGATGTATTAGGTTCTGGCGAGCATGTATCAGATAATATATACAATAAAGCTTTAAACTGTTTTAAATATGCCCCGCATACAATTGATCCAAGTATATTTAATGAATATTGTAATATCGTCCCTTCTAGCATTCAAGGTGTGTCATCGAGCAATGTATCGCAATTAAATACATTTCAATGGTTTAAACTTCCTTGGGGAGATATCACATTGTACTCATCACTTTCCGATACCAGTGTAGAATTTCCTGTTTATCCTGAATCAGTAGAAGACAGACGATCTGCTAATTATACTACAATGCCTGATATGCTGTACCAGTATGAGCCTTGGCAAGTATATCAGAGTTCCGGTCCAAGAACTAATATTTATGAATTTTCATTTCATAGAGATATGTGGACAGGTGATCATAGAGATGGTAAAGCTAATCAGCTAATACGGTTTTGTGAAGCTAATTGTTATCCAGATTATCAAGGTTCTGCAGTTGTAACTTCTAATGTAACATTATATGTAGGCGGCAAAGAACTTATTACAGGTATACTTACAGATGTTACAACTGACTGGGATGGACCTATTGGATTAGATGGATGGTATTTAAATTGTAAGCTTAAACTTACAATCACAGAAGTATCTAAATCAGCATTGAATTATAGTAACATAATCAAAAAGCCATTGATTGGTTGATAAGGAGGGTCTATCATGTACAATACATTGATACCATACAGTAATCTAGATAACGAAGGTGTCCAATATACTACATGTGTAAACTATGCTCACATATCTAGATATCGTAATTTAAGGCAGATAATACATTGCCCAGATTCACCTAATAGATTCATATCACTAGAAACTCCTAATTCTTTCAATACTTCTGCAGATGCTATCTATCATAGAGTAAATATACAAGAAGTAAATAGACTAGATATTATTGCATATAAGTATTTAGGATCAGCTAAATACAGTTGGGTCATAGCTTATTTTAATAATATAGAAGATGGTTATACTGTTCGAGAAGGTCAGCAATTACGAATACCTAAAAACTTAGTAGCTTTATTTCAAGATGGTGAAGTGCTTGCCCCTGTATCAGCATTTAGATTAAACTTAGGCTCTGAATGATTGAGGTGATATGATTGAGAAAACAACCTTGGTGTAATTTTAGTTTATGCGGTGTTTCTTTAACAGAGTATGGTTTAATTATACCATCTCCATTTGTATCCTTGCAATTAAACAACAGCGAGATCCAATCTATGACAAGTTGGAAACTTACTTGTATAGTTGGAGGAGATTCAAATAATAAAATAAATGTATCAGCATTTGAAGCTTTATTATATAGTGCAGCTCAATCAGCTGGAGGGTATGCTACATCTAGTGGTATACCTGTATCTTTTATATTTGGTTGGATAAATTCAGATGGTACTATATCTGAGCATACATCTTATCAAGGATTCACAATAAAATTTGAAGTAAGTACTTCTGGAGTATACATGAGATATGAGTTATCTGGATATGCATCTTTATCTGTACAAAGTAGTATGCCTGTATTGCGTATTCCTGCATTGTCTGGAATTGTACAGCCGTCTGCAGTAGTAGAAGCTTTAGCTAAAGCTGTAAAAGCTACTTCTTATTATGATCTAGATATTGATCACAATGATGCTCCGACACTTGTTCAGCATGGTGCTTTAACTACAAGCTTTAATAAATATGTTAGAGGTAGTTACTCTGCTCAAGATGACTATGACGATTTCCCTGGGTTATTAAGGCTGTCAAAATCATACAGTGCTTCTAGAGAGGCTGCAGGTTTATCTTCTAAAGTAAATAAACTTAGTCAAGTATTAAATAATATTACCGTAAGTTCAGTATCAAATTATTTAAAAAACAGTATAACTGACGAAACTCCTCAATGTGCATCTTTTTCTTATTGGGTAGATGAACCTACAATGACACAGAGAGGAATCATACATTATAAAAGTAATGCAGGGCTATTATCTACATACGCTGCAGATACTTTAGAATATGGTACAGCTAATACTAATGTATTATCTATATCAGGTTCTTATAATGGTGTAGCTTACAATATGACAGATATGGCATTTTCTCAAATAGGATTCACTGTAGATGGTAGCGGTAATACTATAATGAATAATGCTGAAGTTATAAACAGTTGGAGCAGTTCACTTGCAGATGTATTTCAATCAGTAAATATTATAAATGATGTTAATGCATTAGCTTCACAATTCAGCGGTGATTTTACAGTTACATTACCAGGTACAGTAGATACATACAATTTAGCTCAACCTGTATCGTTAATAATCATGATAGGTAATACATTGTCTCCAGCATCAGGTATATATAATGTTATATCTGTAAATCATACTATATCCGATACATTTGTAACAACTTTGAAGTTGCAGAGGCTTGTTGTAAGTTCTGCTAATCAAGTAGCATCTGCTCAAGGCATACTTGTATCCGGAAGTAGCAAATACAACAGTAATTCATATTTAACTACATCTAATATCATATCTACAGGTAAAGTAGATTTTGGTACTATGTACCCTACATTTGAGCATATATCAATGAATTGACGGAGGTTAAAAATATGCAGAAAGTGTACAGGACAATTTCATACTCTCCTATTACTTTTGGTAACATGAAAATCATAAAACCATGGATTGATCTAAAGATTAATACAAAATTTTCACCTAGATTGCATCCAGCTGTATCTATATGTACTAAGAAGGTGTACAGTTATTCAGATGGAGTTATACTATATACAGGAGTAGATCACAGAGCTAGATATGTAGTCATTGTACAATATGATGAAAGTACATGTTTCAGATACTCTAATCTTCGAAGTGTTGAAGTTGAGAGTGGTCAGATAATTTCAGAATGTGAATATCTAGGTGAAGCAGATAATTTTTTAGAATTCGAATATCTCTCCGTCTATTCAAATCTGCCGATAGCTTTAGACATACTAGAATCTTATGAAGGATATCTGAAATGGGCAATACATGTATGCGGGATTACATTGTATAAACATAATCCAGAATTACTTTTTGATGATATTATTAAGTTACATACTTTTGAGACACCGTCATTAGATAAGAGGTGATAATATGCCAGGGTTCATGCTCAAAGGTGTATCTTCCACAGTTATGCAATATAAATCTACAGTAGATAGATATGCCTCACAAAATAAAATATCCAAATATGGTAATCTCTTATTAGCTATTATGATGGTTGAAAGTGGAGGTAGAGGTAATGATGTAATGTACAGTTCTGAATCTATAGGACTTGCTCCAGGTACATTAGGACCTGAAGATAGTATAAAATATGCATGTATTGCACTAGCTGAAAAGATAAAGCTATGTGAAAAATATGGATGCGATATTCGTACAGCAATACAGGCATATAATTATGGTGGAGGTTTTGTATCGTATGTTGCAGAACATGGTAAACGATACACAAAGGCGTTGGCTGAACAATTTTCTAAAGAAGCTGCAATAAAGTATTTCAACAATTACAATAAATATGATTATTATAATGATGTATCTAAGGCATGTAATAAGACATATATCTGGGGATATGGTAATTTTCACTATGTGCAAGTTATAGAACAATATATTGATATTGATGGCGATAACTCAAATGCTGCAAATGTAGCGATGTCTGGTGAGCCTGTATCTGTACAGATAGACTACACTAAACTAAGTAGTTATATAGTTACAGTTGATCGTAATACAGTAAACACAAATTATAATGCTTTAAAAAATATCGGGATGGTTGGAATCATGATAGAAGCAGGTAGATTATACTCATCATCACATACTCAGCTTAATTATAGGAACCCTAAACTAGACGATCAAGCTCGAGCAGCTTCTAAGTTTAATGTCCCTTTTGCTTTGTATTCTGAAGTTAGAGCTCAATCAATAGATGAAGCTAAGAAAGAACTGTATGAATTATCTTTTTGTATAAAGAAGTATCCTCCTCTATTAGGTGTATGGCTCAAATTATTTTTAACGAAAGCTAAAAGCATCAATAATTCTATACTTGATACATATTACAATGAATTAGTTAAACTAGGTCTAAAGGACAGAATAGGTCTGTATGTTACAGAATCTCAGCTCAATCAGATTGATTGGACAAAATACCAAAATAAATGGTATCTATGGCTTAATCGACATGTAAAATCTTTAGATGAAATAAATCAACTACTTACACCTGAATTCTTTATCATATGATGAGGTGATAATCATTGACATTTAAACCAAGATTAAATAGTCCTGCTAAGAATAATATATATTATTATAGCAGCAAAAACATATTCTACTCTTTAGGGTACACTTTACCTACATGCGAAACTTATGCTTGGGGGAGGTTCTATGAAGAATGTAATGTTAAACCTAGATTATCTACAAGCTCTGCAGAAAATTGGTACAATTACATCAGAGATGGTTATAGTAGAGGGTCGAATGCTAAGTTAGGAGCTATTGCTTGTTGGGTGAGTAATAGAGGCATAGGACAACTTGCAGTAGTAGAAAAAATAAACTCTAATGATTCTATCGTATGTTCAGGGTCTATGACTAATGACCGATTTTACACACGAACATTATCTAAACCTTATACATTCAGTCCTGTATATAAATTTCAAGGATTCATATATAATCCTCATATAAAAACTTCTAATAATAAACTTGCTCAATTTATAAAAGAAGCATATTCACATGTAGGTGAAGATGGTACTTGGACATACAAAGTTTCCGGTCTAGGCGTAGGTCAGCCTTGGTGTGCTGCATTTGTAGTAGCTTGTGCGAAAAAAGTAGGTATATTAGATGTTATAATACCTTTATCTTATGGTGCTGGAGCTATACCAAGAATTGGGTCGCAGAAAGGTTGGGGGAAATGGATGCCTGGGCCTGCTCAAGGATATCACCCAACACCTCAACCAGGAGATTTAGTAGTATTTCGATGGGGTGTTTATCCTGGAGAAACTACTTTCTTCTCTGATCATATTGGTATTGTTCGAGAAGTAAGCAAATCAAAAGTTTATACAATTGAAGGCAATTCTACTGGTAGCAGAGTTACATTGAAAGAATATGATATTAATTCTACGTGTTTAAATGGGTATTATAGACCTAATTGGGCAAAGGTAGGAGGAGATGTCTCAGATATACCAAATTATTCAGATGATGCTAATACATCAAACATTGGCAAGTTATATGATACTGTAAATACTAGAGCCGATGCTATAGTACGAGAAGTAGCCTATGTAAATTCTAACAGTAAACCTTCTATAAGTGCGTCCGACAAACGATTGTCTATGATAAACTATACTACTACCTTAGGTGCTCTATTTCAAGGTACAAATTCAGTCAGTACATCTACTGTATCAAGTGCATCTCTAGATAAATTAGATAATCTACCTAGAGAGATAATAGAATATCTAATGAAAAAAGGTTTGAATACTGCTGCAAGTGTAGGTATAGTTGCAAACATAAAACATGAAAGTAATTACAATACTGCTGCTAAAGGTGATTATTTGAATAGTAGCCCTACATCGTTTGGATTATGTCAATGGCACGCGGGTAGAGGTGCAGCAATGAAGAAGATGGCAGGAAGTAACTGGACATCGAATTTATCAGGGCAGCTTAATTATTTATGGTATGAATTAAGTAATTCATATACCTCTGTCTTGTCCCAGCTGAAGCAAGTAACAAATAATGAATCTGGTGCAAGATCTGCAGCTGATATATTTGTTAGACAATTTGAACGACCTGCAAATATAGACAGCGAATCTTTGAAGCGTCAAGCTTCAGCGTCTGAGATATATAAAAAAATTATACAAGTATTAACTAAGTAAAGGTGTTGAGATATGATAGTATTTGGATATGTAAAAAATTATACATATGCAGGTGATGGTGCTCTATGTATTCAAGTTAGAATACCTTCAATACACGGTCCTTATAACTTAAAAGATTATAAAGGAGCTACTGTTAGAAACTATACACCTGATGATAAGCTACCATATTATTCTTCATTACTACTACCTCATCTTCCATCCGAAGGTGAAGTAGTAGCATTAGCTGCAATCAATGGAGATAATAAAAGTGTAAATGACTTTATAGTGATTGGTTTAACAGGTGGTAGTTATGCTAATAGTTTATCTTATCAAGTAGGTGAGTGATTATGCAGACATCTTCATTAGCTTTCCCAAATTTATTTGATGTTGCACGAAATCAAGTTAATGTCTTAGAAGATAGCAAATCTGTTGTAAATAGATCTAGATTACTTATGCTATCTGATCCTACATCATTATATAATGAGCCAGAATTTGGTGTAGGGCTAAGCAGGTACTTGTTTCAATATAACACAGATAATCAAAAAGCTATAATTGAAAGACGAATAGTTGATCAGCTTAGAACATACGAACCGTCTGTGATAGCTGATGATACTACATTTTCAGATGGATTGATATCTGATACAGATGATATAACTCAATCTTACAATAAACTGAAATTAACATGTAGTTTAAAAACAGTATTCAATGACGATATAGATATGAATTTATCTGAATTACAATCTGATATGTTTGACGCTGATTGATTCAAGGAGGTAATACAATGGACTCAAACGATTTTAGTCGAGGATTGATAAAATATACAAGCAGAGATTATGATTCCTTATTATCAGAATTTAAAGATCTTGTTCCCAAACTTACAGAATTATGGAAACCTGAAGCAGATTCTGACCCTGGTGTAGTTTTAGGAAAGTATCTGGCAAGTGTTGCAGATATGTTAGGTGTAAATCTAGATTGGTTAGCTACAGAATTATATGCTCCATCTGTTTCGTTACGCAAAGATGCGGAAAAGTTATTTCATTTGATAGGCTATCAATTAGGCTGGTATACAGCTGCTCGTACAGAAGTTACATTCACAAATTCATCTGATACAGATACACTTACATTAGATTTTGGATTTAATGGTAGTAACTTTTGCACTTTAAATGCTTACACAGATATAACAAATCAATCTCGAATAATAACTTACAATATATTACCTCTTACTAATACTTACGGATCTACAGAGACTCGTAGTCGAAGAACATTACTATCTGAAAATCTAGATATATTCGCAGATACAGATAGAGTAAGTTTAGCACCAGGTCAAAGTGTTACGCGAGTAGCTATTGAAGGTGAATTAAGAAGTTACAGTGTACCTGTTAAGAAAATAAAAGAAAGTAATTACATAATAAAACTACCTTCTCAGCACATAGATACTTCTGCAATATGGATAAAAGCAAGCACATCTACAAGTTATACAGATTATATATCTACTCAATGGATACAGTGTAGTAGCGCAGCTGATTTTGTTCAGCCTGAACCTAGATTTGCTGTCACATACGATTCTTATTCTAATGCACAGATTCAAATAAGCAACTATTTGAATCAATTAGAAAATTATGATAATAATTATCTTATAATCTACTGGATAGATTGTTCAGGTGTAATTGGATGTGTAGGTGAAAATGTACTTCAGAATTTTTTGCCTGCGAAGTATAATGAAAATTCTTCAGTATCTACTACTTCTGGAGAGCTTAACATATATAATTTGTCTAACACAACTGAACTACCTCATACTTATACAGTTACAGGTAAGAGTCCAGAGACTGCTAAAGAAGCATATTATAATAGTCGCAACTACATAAATACTTGGGACAGCTTAATCACATTACCAGATTTTAACAGATTTTTAAATAGAGAACCTGGTGTAGATTGTGGATTGGTGATAGATTGTCAGAAAGCTCTAGATATAAACTTAGCTATATATAATGATGAAAATTTAACAGATGGTCAAAAAGCAAAAATGTATATAACTAATTATGATTTTCCAGAAGGTGAACCTATATATGACTGGAAAACTGTTTTAAACCTAGGTTTTGATCCTACAGATCCTCAAAAATATGTGTTTGCATCTAATTTTAAAACTTATACAGCGATGTGCTTTGCAATACATAATGATTTCAAATCTAGCAATTTCGGTCAAGGTCAAGAAAGTAAATCGCAGATACGAAATTCTACTAATTTTATAAGATATAAACCACCAATTCAATTTATAGATAATGTAATTCAAGACTATAGACCTCTTCAAGCAATGTCTGTAGATTTACAGTTTGGGTGGTTACGAATATTTGATTGGTATGTAGTAGGTACTATTACACCATCTAAACCTGTATCTAGAGATGTAGCAAATACATTAATAAATAAAGCTAAAGAATCATTGGCTATACACTTTTCACCTGCAAATAGAAACATTGGAGATAAACCTACTATAATGGAGATTGTTGATGTAATAGAAAATAGTGATTCTAGGATAAGACATTTTGATCCAGGTAGCTCTAAAACAGCTGGAATTATTTGGAGTAACTGCGATATTGAATACTTTAATCCTATATCATTTGCTAGATACTCAGATATAGGGCTGAGTGCACAAAATATAAGAGTAAATCCTGAATACATATTGTAATTATTAATAAACTATTAATTTTTATGGTAGGTATTGACATTTTAAGTTAAATATCGTATAATAATACTAACAATTAAATAAGAAGGTAGGTGAAAGACATGAAACCTCAAGTATCGATAGACGATGTGTGTCATTACCTAGATACCTGCTCCAGTCGATCAGAAGCAGAGGCATATCTTGCAGATATGAAGATGCGAAAATCAGAGTTACAGCAAGTTGCTAGCAAGTTCGCTGTGCCATATTCAGCATCTGATAACATGACCAAGATCCGAACTAAGATCGTAGAAGGTACAGTAGGAGCTCGACTTAAGTTTGATGCACTTCTTCACACCCTTTAACCATCAAGTGAGTTGATATTACCAAGTGAGTTGATGATATCAACTCACTTTTTTGCTGATAAAATTAAGGTCAATATACTGTATTTATGCAATTTTTAATTTATGGACCTTGTATACCTACATAGAGGTGATAACTATGAATTTAAAAGACATCGCAATACCTGATATATATAAGTCTTCATCAGACTTTCGATTTTTTATTGATTGGTTCATTGATTCATTGATTAAAATACAATATGACACTGAGCATCTTATTGATATATATGACCCTTTAAGATGCCCTCAAAATTTACTTTGGATGCTAGGAGATACTGTAGGATATGAATATGATGACAGATTACCAGCTGCATTCAATAGGTTGGTCTTATTGTATTTTATGAACATGATTCGTAATAGAGGCAGTCAAGAAGGTGTGATGCTTGCTGCTGAAATTAATTTATCGCAGTTTAACATAATTAATCAAGGGGCAAATGACAGCATATTAGAGAATAGACTTGAAGATGTATCTATACCAGTTAACACTGTATATGTAACACCGCATACAGAAGATGGATACATTGATGTTGTGTATTTTTCTACTAAACTACCTGTAGATGCATGTATAGAATATGTTCGTCCTGTAGGTATGTATCTATTTCAGCATGCAGGTGTACGATACGACGCTCGTACAAATATTGCAGTAGATGCTAGATTAATTGATAAATCAGCTAAGAGCGATATAGAAGTACCTACGCATATTGGACACTACACTAGGTCAGACTATGCTGCATTACAGAAACAGATGGGATATAGTGATATAGATACAGCAAATATGAATATATCTAATTGGCTAAAGAACATAGATTTCCCTATATCTAATAAATTCGATGAAACTACAGGTGAAAATATCTTAACTTATACTACAGTACCTTATTATGAGCGATTTTATAATTTATTTGAAGTTAAGAAGAACACAGACTACATATTTGAATTTGATTTCTGTTGTCCTTCAGGGTTCACATGGGGTGGATATCACGGTGTATACGAAGAAAGACTTTTAATAGTGCCGGGAAACGACACACAATTAGATCACATCAATACTAAAAATATGGCATTTACTGAACTTGAATTTGATATATTAGCTCAAACAGACTCATTTACTTCTGAACCAAGTGATAAATATACACATTATAAACTATCTTTTAATTCAAAAGACAATAACAAAATATATATAATTTTAGATTTCAGTCAAGTAGAAGATAGGACTGATACTACATATAAAATTAAGAATATTAAGTTGTATCCTAAACTTGCTAGACCTGAAATAATACCTGATACTGGACATATAAGAAATTCTGTGTACTATCGAAATTCAAGGTATGAAAAAACTACAGATAGCAGTATAGATCCAGGATATAGAGCATTGTATTCTTTACAGCTTTGTAATAATGATCAAATTGTAGAATCCTTACTTTCCCCAATTTTTAGTATAGGTTTTGGCCCACAACAAGTATCTACAACTTATCCAGATAACTATCTTAAGAATAAAGATGAACCTATGTACAATCTTAGATACGATAGAAACTTAGAAGAATCTATAACAGATGATGTATATACAGTAGACAACGATAGAACAAAAGATATATTGAATCCTAGACCTGCAATTAACCCTGTAATGTCACAACTTGGAGATAATATAGATAAAAGTTAATAGAACCTTTTATACAATTCTAGAGGAGGGTTTAAATCATGGCATATGATATTAAAATTACTCAACAAACTCCTGCGAAGCTTGCAGATGATTCTGATTGTGAGAAAGATGAGGAAGGTTATACATCACCTAATTTACATAGGCGCATTTCAAATGAAGGTCTATGTAAGTATATATTGTGTATCAATAATCTTAATTCATTTAGAACTACTATTGTACCTACACATGACGAAATGTCTACAGATGTAGAGATCCCGTGAAATGAGATGATATCATGAATATTGAGAATATTGTTAAATCTTTAAGCATAGAACATAATGTATGTATACAAGTAATGGATAAAGCTACAAATAAAATAGTGAGTAAGCATTGTGGGCACAATGTAGCTACCAATTCAATGTTAGTAGGTGTAGGTCATTACTTAACAGGTGATGGTGTATACAATCAAGGTTACCATACATTAAGTTCTTATGTACCTAGATACATATCTCTTGGCACTATGGGTCTGTTTAATCAAGATTCTGATGATAATGGATTGCCTGTAGGTATAGGTGTAGCTAATAAATTATCTGAAGCTGAAAGATTTCAAGATTATATAGATACAAGACCAGGATATGGTGCTGATGGATATGATGGTAATGTAAACAATAATCGAGAATACTTTGGATTAGGTCCAATTTATGCAAACAGATCTAATAAATCTGCAACAGTAAATTGTGAATTGATATCTCCATCTTTTCCCAGGACACCTATAACATATAGGGATATAATCCCTGAAACTAAATCTGAATTAGCTCAAACTATTGATATCATATTCAGTGCATTCATATCTACAGGAGCTCTGGCCCAGTTTAGAGAACCTGATAAAGATTACTTGTACATTACTGAAGCAGGGCTATGGGCAGATAAGACATGGACAGATAGCGGTAGTAACGGGTTATTAGCTGGATATAGGATATGCCCTCCAAATAGATCTAATTGGGATATGTCAGATGAAATGAACCGAAATATTTTGAAACAATCTATTTTACGAGTAGGTATTAATCAAGTTGTGCAAGTAGTATGGAAGATTCAAATAGGTGAAAGATCTGCTTTGTCAAATTGATAAGAGGTGATATAATGGAGGAAATAGTATTTACTTCGTCAGCTGTTTTAGATCTATTATCTCAAATAGATGAACTTTCTGAATTTGATATAGATATATCTGAGTCAAATAACAATATTCAATTTATAATAGGCTCGTCTAAATATAATATTTCTACTGACAAGGTATCTGATGTATTAGTAGATAAAGCTATCATACATGATGTAGAGGCTGTAAATACTGACACTTATGAAAATATGCTTAACTCATCAGAATTTGAATTACATGATGTAGAATCTAGTGTTATTAAACAAGTAGTAAAAACATTATTAGTCGGTGGACTAGTTAGATTAACTAATAAAATATTAAATTGAGGTGATAACTATGGATATAGCTGAAATTAAATCAAATGGTGTTAAACCTAATGTTCTAGGTACATTTGAAGGTGAGTGTGCAGATGCAAATATTACAAATTTAAACGGATTAGATATCACATATCAAGTTTGGGAGAATGTATTCAACTCAGATGATTATAAAAAAGCTATTCAATTTGGTTGGTATTTAGGATTTTTAGGTCACCCAGATGACCCTAATTGTATGGATTTTGAACATGCTTGTATTGTGATGACAGAAGGTCACATAGATCCATCAGGTAAAGTGTATGGTAAATTTAATTTGCTAGATACTCCAGTAGGTAGAATTGTAAAATCTTTCATTGATGCAGGTGTCACATTTGGTATTTCAGTTAGGGGTGCTGGAGACATAGTAGATAATTCAGTAGATCCCAATACATTTGTATTCAGAGGTTTTGATATTGTAACATTCCCAGCTTATCCTGATTCTATACCTAAGTTTTCAACTGTAGCTGCCTCTTCAGATACTAAACAACAGGTAAAGTATAGAAAAGTATGTGCAGCTTTATCAGATAACTTAGAGTACATAAACAGCTGCTCATCATTAGATATAATTCAATCTCAATTTGCAAAACAATCTGAAGAATATGCTGAAATTGAAGCTAGAAAATGTGAGATATTAGGTGACGATAACTACGACACAGATTATATACAAAATAAAAAGATAGAATGTATGGTTAATTTGTATCTAGAAGAGGTTAAGACCAATGAACATATATCTTCAGAATTAATTAGCTGTAAACAGCAACTTGCAGACGCAGTTTCAGAAAGTAGACGAAAGATAGCTGCAATAAGAAGAATTACATCTGCTCAAAATGCACAGTATGAAGAAAAAATAAGGTCTGCAGAACTATCTAGATTATCTGCTATTACAGCTACTAATAAACTTAAAAAAGAGATCAATAAATTAGATGAACTTAACCTTAAATATAAACAGAAAGTTGAATCTAGTAATTCAGTTATTCGAGAATCAAATCAAACTATATCTGATTTAAGGTCTAAGTTGCATGAAACTGTCATAGCTTCCGAAACTAATAAATCAGCATCTAACCTAGATGTTAAAATAAAATCACTTAAATCTAGAATATCTGAATGTGAAGACATCATTCGAGAATACCAGCAAGCTTATGGTAATCTTCTCGCAAATGCTGTAGGGATTCATCTAGAAAATCTATCTGTAACAGCAAGTACCTCAGTAGATGAGCTTAAGAATATGATATATGGAGGTACATCCACAGCTAATGTATCTACTACTTTATTAGAACCTCAACCAGAGGATGTAGCAGACATAGAAGATTATGATGTTGATACAGATGATATGATAACATTATAAATATCATTAATTTAATATAGGAGCGTGCATATAATGATTAAGAAAACTACTCGTAATATGTCAGTAGGTACTCGTAGAGCTATTAACGCTAATACAAGTATCACATCTAATGTCCGTAATCGCAACAGTGCTAATTCATCTGTTATGGCTAACATGAACAAGTTAACTCCAGAGCAGCGAGCTTTTGCTCGCCAGCTTCAAAGTACAACACGTAGAATGTCAGCTGTTATGGGAGCTACTAATACATCAAACATTATGGCTCGACCAGATTTCTTAGAACTTCTGCCAATGTTTGTTCAGAAGCTTCTTATTCTTGATGTATATGGTTCTGTAGCAATGAAATCTCGTCAGCAACTCATACCTTATTTTAAGTTCATTGCAGAAAATACTAAAGGCGAAACAAAAGCAGGTACAGTACTTTCTAGCCCATTTGTTAACCGCCAAGGTATTGATGCTAACTTCACTGGTCGTGTTGTCAAGAACGAAGATGTCGATGTAACAACTGGTCTTGCATATACACCTATTCTTCCAGGTTCTGTAACTCTTAGAGTTACAAAGGCAGATACAACAACACCTTATACAGATGATGGTGCAGGCAATCTATTAGATAAGGATGGTAGTAAGCAAGGTACTATCAGCTATGGTGATGGCGCCATCAATCTTACACTTACCGGAGACGAGACAGTTTTTGCTACATATCAGTATGATAACGAAACTGTAGGACCTAATGCAAATGGTGAGTATGGTTCTAAGATGGGCAAGGGTTATCTTCAGCTTGATGAGTTCAATCTTGTAGCTGAAGCTCATGAGCTTGCTTGCTACTGGTCTATCTACAGTGCATTTGCAGCACAGCAAGAATATGGAGCTAACATAGGCGATATTGCAAAAGAAGCAGCATTTGCTGAAATCACTGCTGAGATCAACAGTCAGGGTTTTGCAGAACTTGCAAAGGCTGCTGAATACAAGCCACAATTCAACTGGGATGCATCTCCTGTACTTACAGGTGCAGTTGTACCTTCTGACTATCTTAACATGTTTAAGCTTAAGTTAGGTCAGGCAGCTGCTAGTGTATATCAGGCAACTAGACTTACTCGTCCAAATAGACTTATTGTAGGTTCTACAGCAGCTGAATATATTGCAATGATCAAGGGTTTCTCTGCAGAGAGTGTAGAAGCCACAGTAGGCCCATACAAATTTGGTAAGTTAGACCAGTTTGACATTTATGTAGATCCAAATTATGATCCAAATAAGTGGGTAATGGCTTGTAAATCAAATGATATTAGACGAAATTCTGCTCTCTTTGGCGAATATATGCCATTGACAAATACAGATGCTATCGGTCTTGCAAATTCTTCAGTACAGCAGGGATACGCAACAATGTATGCAATGAAAGTTGTCAACCCTGATACTGTTGTATCTGGTAAGATTCTTGGCACATTCTAATTAAAAATTCAACGGATAACATATTTCATAAATAGTTCACTCACAATTAAGACCGGCAGAAATGCCGGTCTTTTTATTTTAGCATCGTTATAATATGTATACATTAGTAGGAGGCCTGTATATGGAAGATAAAATATGCCCACTGTGCGGTAAATTATTCAAACCTAAGAATGGTAGGCAGAGATACTGTAACAGTGAAGTGATTCGGTCATGTATAGTATGTAATAGAATGTACACAACACACTGTAATCCAGATTCTCTTGCTACTTGCGATGACAAATATTGCAAGAAAAGGGGCGGAGCATTTGGAGCTAAGATCAAAACTAAAATTTGTTTAACATGTGGTCGAACATTTACACCTCATAGTTCTAGGCAAAAATATTGTAACCTGCCTATTACTGCAATATGTGCAAATTGTGGTAAAACATTCAATAAAACATGTAATTCTAACGATCTTACTTCATGTTGTAGTGATGAGTGTCAAAGAGAATACACACATAAACAACAAATTAAAAGCTGGTCATCTAAATTGAGAAGATGTGAATTATGCGGCAAAGCATTTACTCCTGTAAACAATACTCAAAAGATATGTAGTGATACTCATTATTTAAATTGTACTGTATGTGGTAATCTTTACATAGTAGATACATCTAAGAATAAAGCTGATTGGCCTACAACATGCTCTGATAGATGTAAGAGAGAACTTATCAGCATTCATAATGGATTTAAGAATAATCCCGATGCTCATGAAAAATTCAAGCAAACTTGTTTGAAAGAATTTGGTGTCGAACACCCGATGAAATCACCTAAAATTCATATGAAACCATTGCAAACTTATGCGGAACAAACAGGGTACAGCAGCCCTTACGCCAATCCTGAAGTTAGATCTAAAATAGCTAAGAAGATGAAGATGTCATATTCTTCAGTAGAAAAAAGAATAGCTCAATTGTTAGATCAATACAAGATAAAGTATGAACAACACTATATGATATCTAACGAACAAACATCTCATGAATTTGATTTTTATTTACCTGAAATTAAGATGTTGATTGATGGAGACGGTTTATTCTTTCATAGTTATTTAGATGACCCTAATGGTAAACAAGTACTAGATTATTATGATGAAGATAGGCTTGCTCTAGTCCCTGAAGGACACCATATACATATCATACCAGAAGGTCAAGAAGAACGAGAAATCAAGAAGTTAGTTGAGTATCTAGATAAACACATTGATCTAGATGAATATGATACAGAAATATTCAGATGGTGCAGAAGTATATCGTTCCCATATCCTGAATATGATGAGAAGCGTATGCTTAAAGATTATGATAGTTTAAAGAAATACACCTGCGAGAAATATGTACCTCAAGCCAGATTAGGTGACTCTATCATACAGAATTATCATAAGTCTATTTACTCTGCTCATGTTAAGCAGTATGTGTCGCCTGTAGAAGGTTGGTATAATGATGATATGCTTAAACAAGTTATCCGAAACAGGCTAATATATATGAATGATTTGAATCCGTCTAAAGTGTTAAAAGGGTTCAATATATCAAAAATATGTCCTAAAGTATCAGTATTTAATCCAGTATTGGCAAAGTACTTGACTGAAAAGTATTTGAATAAATATGATGTAGTATTTGATCCATTCTCTGGGTTCTCAGGGCGTCTGCTAGGTGTTACAGCTGCAGGTAAACGATATATAGGACAAGATTTAAACATTCAAGCTGTCGAAGAGGCGAACCAAATAATTCAGTTACTACATCTAAATGGGCAAGTTACTACTAAAGATACGCTAGATTGCTGCAAAACAGTTGAAGCAATCGATTGTATATTAACATGCCCTCCATACAGCGACAAAGAATTATATGGTCAAGAATCAGTATTCAAGACTTGTGATGAATGGATTGATTTAATCATAACTCACTATAAAGCAATGAAATATGTATTTGTAGTAGACAAAACAGATAAGTTCAGAGATTTTGTAGTAGAGGAAATAAAATCAACTTCTCATTTAAACAAAGTTAAAGAACTTGTAATTGTGATATAAGATAGAGTTTCTAATTTCAGACAATAAATAACCTTATATTTCTATGTGATAAATAAAATCAGAAATGATTTTATAACGATATATCATATGATTAAAAATGGAGGTAAAGTACATGTATACTATTAAAATTGATTACAAAGCACCTGAAAGTACTGTAACATCTGCTGTAGACCCAATTTGCAGATTGTTTAACCCAAGTGCGTGTGCTGCTGATAATGCTGCATATGCAGGTACATATTATGATACTAATGTGCCAGGTTGGGGCGAAGGTACTTCTCTCGCAAAGTTCATGGATCAGATGGTTGCACATCCTGGTCTAATTGCTGCACTTCGTAAAGCAATGCGTGACAGCACTTATACAATTTCAGATGGTACTGAAGAGATGATGCAGCTCATGGACGAAGCTAAGAATACTCTTAGTGAAGAAGGTTTCACTATTACAATCAGTGCAGCTTAATTTCTATATTTAAGGAGGTCATCTAATCATGACAATGGCCGAGATTGTAGATCAAGTTAGTTTCATGCTTGGGTTACCTGCAAACGAAAATGTAGAAAACTTACAAGTTGAAAAGGCTGTACTTATAGCATTTAGAGAATTAAAACGATATATGCGTACGCCTGTAGACAAAACTGTACCGTTTGCTAAACGATTAGATCTAGTAAAATTAGGTATACATACCGTTAAAGTATTGTATGTACAGGCTGCGTATCCTCGAATAGGTTTAACTTTAGGTACAATAGACAGCGGTAATGTATTTCAAGTAGCTGCAGCTGTTAATACTTATAGTGCAATTGGGCAAACTAGCTCACTTAATATTGACCCTATAATGTCTGAAATGGCTATGGCACAAGTTAGAAATACCTTATCTACAGATTTTCAATGGACATATGATTCTAATAATCAAGTTATCTATTGTACACACAGAGATCCTCAACCTACACAGGTAACAATACGATATGTACCTGATTATCAAGATGTATCAGAAATAGTTGGCACATCTTGGATTGATTATCTAATCAGATTGAGTGAAGCTAATATGAAGAAAGCATTAGGTAGATCTAGGTCTAAATATAAGATTGAAGGTTCTAATGTTTCTCTTGATGGAGAGGTATTATTAGCTGAAGCTAATGCAGAATTAGAGACAATCAGGAGTGAATTATCTGAAAAGAAGAATACACTTGTTGTATTGAATTAATTTATTAAGGAGATGTATATAAATGGGTAAAATTATTAAATCTAGTAGCAGACCTGACATCGTTGCACGTAGACGTAGAATATTTGCAGATGATGAAATAGGTGATATGGATGTAGCACCAGAAGCATCTGATCTTCTTTTTGAAACAGAAGATGTAGCAGAATTGCTTGCAGAAGTCACAGGAGAAGATATTGAAGTAACTGCTGAGGATACAGCTGTCACATTCTCTGTAGGTGATGACGATTACACAGTTGAAGCTGAAGGTGATGAAGAGATTGTTGAATCATCTACTAGATTCAACAGATCTAAGCGTAGAATCTCTGCTTCTAGATCTTATAGTAAAGATCAGCGTAAGGGTAGAGTAATTAGACGATATTCATCTAGTAAGTAAATAACAACATTGAGCAAAATACCATACCTAGATATCTAGGTATGGTATTTTTATAAGGAGAATAGATAATGGGTACAGTTAAACATATGTTTAGATTAACTACTAAATTGATTGATATATTATCTAAAGGGATTGAAAAACTTACAGATATTGGATATAAACTAATAGAAGAATCTAAAGATGATTCTACAGGAACATTCACTAAACGATATCAAACTGAAAATGGTGATGAGTTTACATGTCATTTCAAACCAATGTCTGATACTGGAGACAAATGGGATATTGAAATAGACTGCGGAAAATTTGGCAAGAAGTCAATTAAAAACATAAGTAACTTAGATATCCAAAATAAGGTGTCTGAAACTGTAGAAAACTTGATGAAATCTAAGGTAGCTGAAAGTAATCATTTGAATGTCACGCTTGTTAAAGTAATATCTAATAAAGATGTTTCTATCAAGCTAACAGCAATAAATGCTAATTATGATATTGATGAAGCATTGAATGATCTACAGTCAGTAGTATCAGATGATATGTTTGTAGATAGTGTTACTACAGAACCTACATCATATGATATCACACCAACAGATGATGGATATGATGTTGAATGTGTCTCAACTTTTAATTTATCTGAAGCTCTCACAAATTTCATGAAAGCTGCATTATCACAATATTGTAACATGGTATATTTAAAATGGTTGGCCAAAGGTCCTGAATTTAGCCAACTTCAAAATGTTGCTCAAGATATTATATGGCGAATAGATAACGATATAAGATTGTATGAAGAACTTTGTTATACAAATCATATGCCTATCTTAAATCCTATAGATTTGTTGCAAGGTGTAACAAATCAAGTAGATATATATCCTATGAATTTTAATACATCAGATTGGTGCCATGCTGTACAGAGTACATTACTCAAATATACTACATTATTAGATGCATACTATGTTAATTTTTCAAATGATATTCAGTATCAAATATCTGACAGTTTGAGCTATTATAGGCGTGAATGTGAATATATCATGAATAAAATGATTGGATAAATTTAAAAATCGTTATATATGTTGAAATTAAATAAGGATGTGAATAACATGTATGACGAAAATTCTTATCAGTTAATAGGTAAAAAAATAATACGAGATTATATATATGGTGGTAAAGGTATTGTAACACTTAGATCTCCTACAGGCGTTCATCATACTTATTATTTTAAACGACCTACAGATAGATATAATTTTCCGGATGATGTACTATTTGTATATGCATTACACAACAAAACACAACATTTTTATGTAGGTATGATTGAAAATAACCAATTTAGACTAACTAAATGTTCTAGATTTGGCGAGCACACGCCAATAGTAAAGGGTGTAAGATACATATTGAAGATGATGTTTCATGACATTGATACGCCTATGAAACTCTATCATGAAGGTGTATGCAGTATCTGTGGTAGAAAACTAACTAATCCTAAATCTTTAGATACAGGTATAGGCCCGAAATGTAGGCGAATATATCATGTATAATATAAAAAAGACAGTTGACGAATACGGTAGCGAATACGCTGCTGCGTATTATGTAGCTAAAGAAGCTAGAAGACGAGCTGAAGCATATGATAATCGTATATTACATTCAGAAGCTATAGATTGGGTCATGTCCGGAAACTGCCCTAAATCAATTCTACAAGCTCGACAGAGATCATATGATAAAATCATATTTGAAAAATTAAGTATGATTAAAGATCAGAATATAAAAATATCTGTTAGTATCTCTGTAGCTTGCAGTTTACAGTCTCATCACCTTATATACATATATAAAAATGTCTCAGACAAGTATCAACAATCTCGTGTTAGAGTGCTAACAAAGAAACTGTATTATGAATTACTCTCAGAATAAATATGATTAGAGATGAGGCAATATACATGCAAGGATGGGTAGAACTAATATCAGAATATGGTGTAATGATAATAATATCTGCAATATTTCTATACACTGCAATTAAATTTATCAATTTAGGGTTTGACTACTTTAAGAAATCACTAGGTAATAAGAAGCATGACAAATTATTAGAGATAAGACAAGAAGTTGACGAAACTGTATTTGAACTATTGCAAGAATTCATGCAATCACACAATGGTAACAGAGTAAGATTAATAGAATTCACAAATTCAGTTACATCTGTTGCACACTTGCCGTTTAAATACATGTCTTGTACTTATGAGGTATTTGATTATGGCGAACAATCAACTGCTCGACATATTGATAAGCTTTCTACATCTTTATTTACACCATTTCTTACCGAATTAAACAAGAAAAACTATATCATACTAGATGAAAATGATTGTAAATGCTGCGGAACAATTCATGATTTGATGCAGACAATGGAGATAAATAAATCTATGTGTACAATGCTTAAAGTATCTAAAAATAAAGCGATTGGGTACTTAGCATTTAACAAACAAGATGGATTTTCGGACGAAGATATATCAGATATTCAAGTATTAGCTTCAAAGTTATCTGGATTACTCGGTATATTAGATAATTAATTAGGAGGTCAATTTCTATGTCAAAGGATAGCTATAAAATTAAATTAATTGTAAATAAATTGAATGTGTATAAAGACCCTAATAGTTCAGCTAAGGTAGTATCAGAAATCACAGATGATAAGTTCTATACTATAGTCTGCACTGAAGGAAGATATGGTAAATTATCTGAAGTAGATGGTTGGGTCTATCTGAATAAAACTGAAAAATTATCTGAATCTGAAAATTTAGACAATTCAGCTGATATCGTAGAGACTCAATCAGATAACTTGACTATCGCAGAAGATAATGATTCAACAACTTTTAATACTCAAGAGATGCAAATTGAATCAACTGAACATAATTCAGACCATGTCGATTCTATTGAATTGAATATGATATGTAATTTTAATGGTGGTATGTGCTATAGTAGTCCATGGATTGAACTAGGCAGGCCTGTAAAAGGTAAAGGTAAAGTAAAAGTAACTAGAATATGTGATGAATACATATGTAAGCATATGTATCATGTTGTCCATTTAGATGATCAATGTGATGTATTAGGTTGGGTGAACATAGATAGCTTATCTATTGAATAATCGTTAATTATATTATACAGCATAATTCAAAAAATAGACAGAGGTGATATAGGTAAAATATAGATGCTGTATAAGAGTAGGAGTTTTGTAACATCCTTGAAATCCTTCTACTTAAATCATCAAAAATAAAAGGAGATAAATTTAATGAAAACTAGAAAAATTATCTGTTGGGTGAAAGAAGAGGTAACAGACTACAAAATTTTGTTGAGGAATGTCCCAACCTTAGTTACTGCATTATTTATAGTATCTGTAATATTGATGAACATACTTGCAAATAAAGAAATATATACAGGTACATCTTGGTTAGCATTAGATTGTGGAATTTGCGTATCTTGGTTGAGTTTCTTGTGTATGGATATGCTTAATAGGCGATTTGGTCCTAAAGCAGCAACTAAGATATCTATCTTAGCTACAGGAGTAAATTTAGCTGTATGCAGTATATTTTTCTTGATATCTAATATACCTGGTAACTGGGGACAATATTATGTATATCAAGATAATATAATAAATGATAGTTTAAATAATACATTAGGTGGTACATGGTATGTGCTATTAGGTAGCACAGTTGCATTTCTAATATCTTCTATAGTGAACTCATCTATTAACTATACAATAGGTACGGTATATACATCTGATAGCTTCAAAGTATTTGCTCTTAGATCATATGTATCTACATTCTTTGCCCAATTTATAGATAATTTTATCTTTGCTTTGATTGTAAGTTATAACTTTTTTGGATGGTCAATGTTGCAATGTATAACATGTTCAATTACAGGAGGAATATTAGAACTTCTTTGTGAAGTAGTATTTAGCCCAATTGGATACAAAGTATGCAAGAGATGGGAGAAGGGGAATATAGGCAACAAGTATATTACATATGTAAGTACTAAGAAAGAGGGAAATTAATATGAAAATAGTAATTACAGGTGCTAGTAGTGGTATAGGTTTAGCTACAGTTAAAAGATTTCTACACGATGATCATGAGGTACATGGTATTGACATCCAAGATAATCCTCTACCTTATTGTGATAATTATATTCATCATAAAGTAGATATAACTAAAGAACTACCTGATATACCAAATGTAAATGTATTGATAAATAATGCAGGTGTTCAAAATACAGGTAGAGATATTGAAGTTAATTTAATAGGTCTCATAGCTGTTACTAGGCAATATGGTATACAGCCTGAAATACGATCTATTCTTAATTTAGCATCTGTAAGTGCTCATACAGGTGCAGAATTTCCAGAATACACTGCCAGCAAAGGTGGAGTACTTGCATATACAAAAAATGTAGCTAAGCAGATTGCTGCATATAAAGCTACATGTAACAGTATATCATTTGGTGGAGTTTATACTTCTTTAAATGACCCTGTAATTGAAGATGAAGCTAAATGGCAAGCTATTATGAATGAGACACCTTTGAGGCGTTGGACTACAGTTGATGAAGCAGCTACTTGGATCCACTTTTTGACAGTTATAAATCACAGTGCAACTGCTCAAGATTTTATAGTAGATAATGGAGAATTCTATAATCATACATTTGTATGGGATTGATCCCATATAGATAAATAATATATATACATAGAAAAAGAGCAGCAAGTTTGTTGCTCTTTTTCTATGTAAAATCGTTATATATTTTAACATAATTACAAACATATGAAAGGATGTATAAAAAATGAAAAAAGTGTCAAATAAATCTTGGGCAATCTTCATGTGTGGAATATGCGTATCTAGTATATGGATAACTGCATATAAAGGATTATCTGCACAGAATACATATGCAAATAGTTGTTATACACAAGATGTATCTAAAGAAAGCAGCGAAATACTTGCTACTGATACTTCAGTAGATAGCATAGTTAAACTCAGATCTAGTGTATCTAGCTCTGATATCATTGTAAATAGATCTAAGAAATACATGAGCTTATCAGATTCTGAAAAATTTGAATTAGCTACACTTGTTAATTTAGAATCAGGTGGAGAGTCATATGAATGTCAGAAAGGTGTAGCAAGTGTAATATTAAATAGGATGGTAAATGATAACTTATCGCTTGATAATGTAATATATGCGGAAAATCAATTTGAACCTGCAGAATACATAAGCAATTCAACTTATACAGAATCTACACTCTCAGCAGTCGAATATGTATTAGATAATGGCCCTACACTACCTAGATATGTAACATTCTTTCGTGCAGATTACTACCATAGTTGGGGAGATTTAGTTAAATATAAACAGATTGATAATACATATTTTAGCTACAGTCAATCATTGTTCGACAAAATAAATGAAGGTGATACTTGATGATAAACATAATAGAAAATAGACAATCTGATCTATATGAGATTCACTCTCAATATGATCCAAATTTAATTGCTATAATTAAAGATACTCCTGGAAGATTTTGGCATAGCGATAAAAAAATTTGGACTGTACCTAAAGATAGAATAGGGTTTTTCTTAAGTAAGATAAAAGGCACAGTGTATCAAAATCAAGTTAAGCTGTATTCTTACGAAGATGTAAATGTTAATGAAGAGATTGGGACAACTACTATCATACCAGACATTGATATTTCTAATGTTAATCTATATGTTCAAAATGGAGAAACTTTATTTAATCATCAAATAGATTTTTTAAAATATGCAATAGATAGACAGCATAAAGGTCATAACAGCGGATTTCTACTAGCTGATGAACCTGGATGCATTTCAGAATACTCTCAGATACAGATACAGAAATATGATGGAGATTTGCCTCAAAATTTATCAATAAGTGAAGCCTTCAATTTATTTAGAGAAAAAGTTTCTTTTAAAGTAAAATCTATGTGTAATGGTAGATTCGTGTATATGCCTATTTCTAGCATCTTATATAAGGGAGTAAGACAGACAATACAGATAATACTAGATAACTATACACTTGTATGTACTCCTGATCATGAGATATACACAACTCATGGATGGAAACGCGCAGATAATCTAAATGTAGGCGATTTAATATTTACAGACAGCTCATCAAATATGTGCAATGAGTGTACAAGTCATACAGAAATATTAGATAGATCTATATATGAATCAAAAGAAGCTGTTGGATTAGATAGTACTAAGATATTTAGAGAAATAGATAAAGATGGTTACATTAGATTAAAAGGTGAAGCTACTAAATCATGGGCATTGTATCAACATAGTGATGAAGGAATATATGAGCATCATCAAGTATGGTATGAATATACTAATCACATAGTAGATGAAGAAACTGAGGTGATTCATCACATAAATCAAATTAAAACAGACAACAGGATTGAGAATTTGCAGCTATTAAGTCATGAAGATCATAGAAAATTGCATAAAGACACATCAACTGATTACTCACATGATATATGTGAAGTTCAAAATGAGGCACCTCCTTGTTTATCACAAGTCATTAGTTTATCATATGTAGGTACTGAAAAAGTATATGATATAGTAATTGATCATCCTACTGTGCATAACTTCATTGCAAATGGTATTGTTGTCCACAATTGCGGTAAAACACTTGAAGTAGCTAACCTTGCTTTGTATAATAAAGAACATAGGCAGGCTAAACATTGCTTAATAATATGTTGTGTAAATACAGCTAAATATAATTGGAGAGACGATATAATTAAACATACTAATGGTAAAGAGGTGCCATACATATTAGGTACACGATTGAAACGAGATAAACGAACTGAACGATATAATACAGGAGGTTCAGAAAAGGTTGAAGACTTAGAATATAACCGCATGTATGGTAAATTAGCATATCCAGAATTGCCATACTTCTTAATTTTAAATATAGAAGCATTGAGATACAAAGTAAAACGAGTACATCCATTATCCGATAAGATAATACAATGGATCAACAATGGGTTGATAGATATGATTGTGTTAGATGAAATACATCGCAACACATCTGCATCTTCTGCACAAGGTCAACAAGTACTTAGAATAAAGAAAAGTATTAAGCGTAGTATCGAATGGATACCAATGACCGGCACACCTATAACTAAAAGTCCTACTGACTTGTTTTTACCATTGAGATTGATTGATGCTCATTTATCCAATAGTTTCAGTAAATGGTGTAGAACATTTTGTATATATGGTGGATTTGGAGACCATGAAATTATAGCATACAAAAATATGCCTATGCTCAAATCTATATTAGCTCCTAATATGATAAGAAGATTGAAGAAAGACATATTAGATTTACCTCCAAAAATAAGACACACTGAGTTTGTTGAAAATTCTGAATATCAAGTAAAACTATATGACGAAATACTAGATGACCTGAATATAGATAATGATAAGAGTTCAAGTCGAATGAATATACTATCTAAAATATTACGACTGAGACAAGTGAATGGATCTCCTGAACTAGTTGACCCTTCAGTACAGATAGACAAAACTTATTTGAACAAGAATGCAAAATTACGACGATTAATAGATATGATTGATGATATTGTTGCAAATGGTGAAAAAGTTATAATATTTTCTAATTGGGTTGAACCGCTTAGAACCTTATATAAATTCATATCTATAAAATATGGTACTTGTTGTTACACAGGCACAATGTCTGAAGAAAACAGAGAAAAACATAAATCTGTATTTTTGAATAACCTCAATTATCCAATCATGTTAGGTACAGTAGGTGCGTTAGGTACATCTCATACATTTACAGTTGCAAGGAACATCATATTTTATGATGAACCTTGGAATCCTTCAGATATACAGCAATGTGAAGATAGATGCCATAGACCTGGAACTACTCAATCTGTTAATATATATACATTAGTTTCTAGAGACACTGTAGATGAAAGGGTACATGATATATTGAGTAGAAAACAAGGTATAGCTGATTTTATCATAGATAATAAAATAGATATTTTAAATAACCCAGAGATATTAAATATGATATTAGAAAGGTGATATAAATATGATAATCCGTAAACATTTAAATGCAAATTCTAGTAGAAAAGTTAAGAGAAATTCTAGGTATGTTAAATCTGATACAAGTAGTAAAGGGTCAGTATTAGACATAGATGACGATGAATTATTTGAAATTGCAGAAAACTACAGTACTTCAAAGCCTGTTTCCGGTGATTGGGGTTCAGAAACAGCACATGAGCAGAAAGCAATAGCTGACCACTTCCATATATCGATGGATGAAGCTAAGCAGCTTATGATAAGTAAATTAGGATTCACAGAAGACGAATTCAAGAATGCAAATTCTAGTAGAAAAGTTAAGAGAAATTCTAGGTATGTTAAATCTGATTTTGAAGTAACTCTCCCAAATGATGCATTATTTGACCCAAAGGATTTTGACTTAGTTAGTCATGTTAATCATTTGTCTGAAATCGATAAAGCTAAATCTAAAGCTGCGGAAGAAGCTAAGAGAGTAACAGACTTGAAAGTAAAATATGGTGATGTGCTAGATAAGATAAACAAAGGTACAGATGTAATGAATAAATTGGACATTGCATTTAACGAACTTGTACCATATAGCGGTAAAGCTCCTACAAAGGCTGGCGAATTAGTGAGAGCAATGATGAGAGTATTGTATCGAGATTACAACGATGGTGATATTTTCTATCAAGGATACGGTTTTGAAACATGTGGATCTAGTATATGTTATGTAGGATATGAACTTGGTGACAGTGCATGGGATAAGATAGATCAAATAATCAATAAAAGATTAGAAGGCCAAGAATATACAACGGCCCTAGAAGAATTAGCTGAAGATGTAATCAACTACATCGAAGCTCACCCAGATTATGTAGTTGAACCTAACAATGACGATTCACTATCAGAAGATACACGAGATTTAAAAGATAAGCTACCTAGATATGACGTAGACATTTCATTACCTTCAGAAGTCATTGAGCACATTCATGCAGGACATATTTCTACAGATGATGTAATAGAGTCAATTAAAGAGTGGCTTCGCCCATATGATACATTTGATGAGATGGATGTAGAAGTAAGCTACGACACAATCTGGGTAAATAACATTGATAAAGACGGATATGATGAGGTAATAAATAATGGTTATGATTGGATGGACACCTATGTTTGGAGTTTAGACGAAGATTATAAGGACTACAATTCTGATGACGAATAAAATAATAAAAATCCATTTATCTTATGTGAATATAATTTGATCAAATGCATAAACAATGCGATGATGTAGTGAGGGATGATGTAGTGGGGAATGATAAATTAGGTAAAAAAGCTGAAGAAAAGATCAAACTTTGGCTTGACCGTCCAGCCCAGGGGTATTCACTAGATAGAATACCAGATCAAGTCTCTGGATTTTATGGATCTAAAAATATATGTGATTTTACATTATTTAAATATCCTAACTACTTCTACATTGAATCTAAAGCTACTTGGGCAGATAGATTTGATTTCAGTATGATAACGGAGTATCAACTAAATAACTTGATTAAGAAATGTGAGATACCATATGTATACTCTTACATAATTTTACTATTTGCTACACATAAGAGAGCATTTATTTTACCTATTCAAGAAATAAACAGATTGATCCATTCCGGTAAGAAATCTTTAAATATAAATAAGTTATCTGATTGGAACATAAAATATTCTGAGATTCAAACTATACCTAATTCTAGAAAATTGTTTTTAGACTATTGTGGAGAGATTGAAGATCACTTAATTATAGATTACAATGAGGAGTTGTTAAACAATGTATAATGTAGATAAAGATTTTAATGGTGCATTCAGTCAACTTGCTTCTGATGCATATAGTGCTGGATATAAATTAAGTATCACAAAATATATCCCAAATAAATCAATCCTTTTAACATTACAACCTAAAGAAGATATGTTACCTACTATATCAGTATTTCCAGAATATGATTCTACTAGACGCAGCTACTTCTGGAATTGTAAAGTAACATTTCCTGAGGTTGATATGCGTCAAGAAAACTATTATGATTCTTGTGAATATTATGTAAATAAATTTCAGAAATGTGCAAGATTAGTAACTAAGATTCAAGAATGTTATTATTGTCCAGAAGACTATGAAGAATAAGAACCTTTAATATGGATACAAAATAATATTGGAGGCGATTACCGTGGATTTTGGTGTTGCATCTGTAGCTGCTATTACAGTACTTACATTAATTGTAGGACAAGCAGTAAAAGCTACAAAATTAGATAACAAATGGATACCTATCATTTGCGGAGTGTTTGGAGCAATTTTAGGTATTGTAGCATTTGTTATTAATATGCCTGATATGCCTGCAAGTGATCCAATTACAGCAGCTGCAATTGGTGCTGCTTCAGGGTTTGCTGCTACGGGTATAAATCAGATTGTTAAACAATTGAATTAAATTTAACTTAAAAAATAATGCAGATAATTGATATTATTATCAATTATCTGCATTAGGATGTAAATCGTTAATTAATTTACAAATAAATTTTGAAGGAGAAAGACATATGGATACAAAATATTCAGCATTTGATGAATTTTCTGTTTGGTTTGAAAAGCAGAATTCTAAGTATTGGAGGGTGTATGATTTATCTTGTGATAATAAGATTGTTGGTAAGATAGATTCTAGAGTATTTTCAAAGGAGATATCAGTTTCTGAAGGTTTTGAACCTAATGAAAATGATTCTATGGATTCAAATTTGATTGATGTTATATCTAAAGATGCTCAAATGTTTACATCTCGTCCAGAATATATAACATCTACTATATCGTCTATTTCGTCAAATAATATTAAATTGCTTTATAATACTGCTTTAGTTGGGTGTGCACTTATGCGAGCAAAACATAATGGTGTAACTAATCCAGATAATGTGATAGACAAAGTAATGAATTGTATAAATTGGTTGAACCGCACAGATTTTTATCAAGCTCCAGCATCTACTATCTATCATGAATCTGAACCTGAAGGATTACTTAAACATACATTGAAAGTTGTTATAAATATTATTCAATTACATGATCTACCTAAATTTAACAATATGATAACTTTATGTGATGCTATATTAGTTGCTTTAGTTCATGATTGGTGCAAGATAGGTATGTATGAAATGTATACTCGTAATGTTAAAAATGAACAAACTGGTATTTGGGAGAAAATACCAGCTTATCGTCGTAAAGATACATCAATCCCTTTGGGTCATGGAGTAACTTCTTTATACTTAGCTCAAAAATTCTTTAAATTAGCTATAGACGAAGCTCTTGCAGTAAGATGGCATCAAGGTAGATGGAATGTGTGCGAAGCAGAACAAAACGAATTTCAACATGCAAATGAAACATATCCTCTTGTTCATATGTTACAATTCGCTGATCAGCTTGCAATTGTATCGTATTAACCTTGTATATTTCAGAAGGTGGTGATATCAAATGAGAATATATTCTAATACACGATCAACTGAAGTAATGAGACATCCTATATTTGCTTCAGATGATACCGAAATAAATTACACTACAGATGAAAATGTATCAGATAAATTAGATAATATAGCAGATAATATAGAAGATATGCAGGATGTGGTAGATGATGCAGTTAAACAAGATGATGTAAGTATAGAAATGGACAATAATATATCAAATCATTATATTGCAGAATGCGAAAGATGCCAAGGTGTATTTATTTCTGCAATGATTGAATCTGATCAAGATGTAGATAAAATATCTGGAATATGTCCACTTTGTGAAAAAGAGTCAGATCAATACTTAAAATGGGTGATTAAGGAAATAAATAAATAATTAAAGGAGCATATTATGAAAAGAATAATTAAATCAAGCACAGCCTTAGAATTATATTCCACATTTAAACAAGGCAGAAAAAGATTCGCTGTTCATTATAATAATATAGATAACAGCCCAACAGCTGATCCTATGTCTATGCTTCGTCAATTTAAAGCTCAAGTATCTGAAATACATCCATACGATGATGCTGATTATGCATGGGCTGACTTAAGTAAAGGCGTAGTTAACTATTACAGATCAAATAAACGTATCGACACATCATACTATGGTACCTCTGACGATATGGATGTTGAAAACGAAGAGTGGTGCGATGCTGTGTTATACGCGGTAGCAGAAAATTTAACAGATTTGAATCGTGATGTAGAGCCTCGTATGATGCATAATTGATAAATATATGTAACTATTGAGAGGTGTATTGAGATGCGTGAACCTTTTACATATACAATATGTGCAATGTGTGGTAAACAATATATTGAGATCCTTGGAAGTATATACAAGATAAGATATAAAGATAGAATAAATAGATGCTGTTCATATACATGTTATCAGAACGCATTAAAATTTAAGGAGAAATTGCATTATGAAAATATTAAGAACAATTGTATCCAGTAGACGCACCGCAGATTCGGCAGATGGCCAAGAAACTTATATCACGAATGTTAATCAAGAATTTACAAGTGAGAATACATCTATCAATTCTACTAAGCTGCCTGCTATCTTTAAGATGGTGTCTTTTGAACCTGGCACAATCAATCTAGATATGGGTGGCGGTAAATTCGATAATGTAGCGGAGTACTTATCCGAGTACGATGTGATTAATCTTGTATATGACCCATACAATAGATCTAGAGCACATAACAGCGAAGTTATCAAAACACTGAGGTCGGCTGGAGGAGCTGATACCGCTACATGTTCTAATGTCTTAAATGTCATCAAAGAGCCGGAAGCTCGAATTAATGTATTAGAGAACATGTCTAAACTTGTCAAGCCGGGCGGAGACATCTATATAACCGTTTACGAAGGTCGAGGCGATAGCAAAGAAGGTCCCACTAAGTCCGGCTATCAGCTTAACAGAAAGACACAAGATTACCTTGAAGAGATTCGAGAAGTGTTTCCAGATGCTGTACGTAGAGGCAAGTTGATTATTGCTACTAATTCAAGGTCAGTTACTTCGTCTATGAAGGAAAATTTAGATACTAACAAAGATTCAATTGAAATTTATGATATAATTAAACGGGCTATTTTAGGGCACCAAGCTTCTATTAAATACCTCAAAGAGCAAGGTTACAAAGTACATAAATTAGTTAACCCACTTCAGATTGCAGAGGTAGATACGTATGAAATTACAGATGCTTCAGGATATAGATTTAATTATGATAACACTATAAGATCAGCGAATTCATCTGTAAACTGTTCATATGACGGCGGTAGTACTTCATGGATGGCGAAGTATAGAGATCTGAATGGTGCTATGCATAAGGTTTGGACTATACTACCTACATCTGATTTTGATTATGCAAATGAACTGCTTGAAGAAGTATTACCACCATACACAGAGTATCGACTGTTAGGTACAGCTCCGCATTCAAAGGCTTTAGAATCAGATGAATTTGAATATTTAGCTTCCGGGTATGATGAAACAATTAATAGCTCTAAAAATATATCTGCAATAGAAGCAGGCCGTGACGATAGCGTATATTATGATATGTCTGCTATATTACATGAGCTGAAATCCGATATAGCTGACATTGTAGATGAAGTGGTTAGAAATTATTTAGGATATGATGGAGCAGATGCTAACACGTCAGATTACTATGCAGTAGAAGTTACTAAAGAAGACCATACATATGTCAGAATTGAAGTTAGAGCCGAAGTCGACTACGAGGGGTTAGAAGATCTAGATGAGGCATTGAATGAATACGTAACTAAATTTGATTCAGATGCTTATTTTGAACCCGTAGACCCTGGAATTACAGAATGTTACATTAACTACAGAAAAGTTGCAGCTGCTCTAGGTCAATAGAGTCGTCTACAATTACAGCTGGTAATGGTTATACTGAATACATAGCCCGTATTTTGCATCGTCAAATGTTTGATATTCATTATACAGAAGTAGACACTAGTCCAGAAGCAGATGCGGTAGATATGTTCAGAAGGTTTAAAGCTACAGTAAGCGAATCATAGCTCATAATTAAACATAAGATAAGACGATGAGTTAGGTATTCATCGTCTTATTCTATGTTAATACGAATCGTTATATATTTTATCAAATTAATATCATATGGAGGACTTTAAGATGAAAAGAAAATGTAGATGGGTATCAAGATTATTCAGCATAATTGCAATTATCTGTGTATCAATGATTGTATTTGTTGATCAAACCAATGATAATTGGTTAATATTCACTATTTGTTTATGTATATGTTCTGTAATATCTGCAATACTTGCAATAATACTTAATGATATACGATATTCTAGTAGTGTGATATTTACCGCAATGATATACATATTAGCTGGATTACATGTTGTATTTCACAGATTTGCTGAACTCAATGCTGCGTGCTATACAACTATAAAGCATTGTAATGGATTTAGAGATTGCATAGATAAGTATCAGATGACTAAGAAAGACAAGAAAGGTTGATTAACATATGTCGTTGAATCCTGAACAACTTCAAGTTGTAAATGCAAATGATAATAAAATACTTTGCCTAGCAGGGGCAGGGGCAGGCAAGACTTTTACGATGCTTGAACGAATATACCGACTGATACATGAAGGTGCAGACCCTAATAATATTTTAGTACTTACCTTCACTAATGCAGCAGCCTTTGAAATGCGAAATCGCTTTATCACCAAATGTTCGACTAGATCTTACCCAGAATTTAGAACATTTCATAGTTTATGTTACAGCTTGATATCTAAAGATAAAGATATACTGCACGCAATAGGCTATAACAAAACAACACCTCAGATAATAGATGAAAATCAGCTTAAACTTATATCTACTAAAATTAGATCAGCATTAGGTATAACATTATCTAGCAAACAGCTGAAGGAGCCTAGTAAGTTGAGTAAGCGGGATGCTGAACAATATGAGTTATACAATAAACGATTGAAACAAGAGTTAAATAAATCTGGATACATTACATTTGATCAATTACAGCATTCTGTATGTAAATTATTTATTGAAAATGCCGAATGTGTAATTAAATATAAACTTAAGTATAAATATATATTTGTAGATGAATTTCAAGATACAGATCAAACACAGTATGATTTTATTTCATCATTTGCAGATAGCTCATTGTTTGTAGTAGGAGATATTCTACAATGTATATATCAATTTAGAGGCTGTACTAATGATATAATTAAATCATTAACTAGATCAAAGGATTGGACAATGTACAAGCTGCATCACAATTATAGATCTACTGAAGAAATATGTAAATTTGCTAATACAGTCAGTATGTATGCATCAGATTATCGTATTGAGCTTAAATCTGATAGATCTGGAGATTCTGTTGATGTAGATGTTGGATCAGCTAGCACCTACAGTAGACCGGTAGATGACTTTCATATGAGAGATGTCATAACTAGAATTAAATCTGACAAAGGTAGTTCTGCAATATTATGTAGAACTAATAGAGAATGTGATTATGTTATATCTAAACTTTTAGATAAAGGCATATCTGTATCATGCAATAAAAATAATGACGCATTAGATTTACTTAAATCTAGTTTGGATAATGAATACTTAATAAATTGGATAGCTTCAAACTTTAATTCTGCTAAATTCTCTGATTACATTCGACTCAGCACAATCCATGCATCGGATAACAAATTAAATTGGTTCTTGCAAGAATATGGTGATGACGAAGAAGTTGCTGTACAACTCAATAAAATATGCAAAATCCGGCAAGTGCTAAAATCTGATAATCTATCTATTCAAAAGTGTTCAGATATTTTTAAAATATTAGCTATACACAATGATAAGCCTTTTGACTCAGTAGTCAATAAACCTAGTAACATTGTTAATTACCTTACAGAAGTTTTAGAATCTAATATAAATGAGATATATGTAGGTACAATCCACTCTTCAAAAGGTCTAGAATACGATAATGTATATCTAATGGGTGTAGATGATACAAACTTTCGATTAAATTCTGAAAGTAATTTAAATCTATATTATGTTGGTATCACTCGAGCTAAAAATACACTACATGTATACAGGAGATGATTCAATGAATATAGAAGAATGCAACAAGCTTGTAGAGAACAATATAAATTTAGTACACCATATTATCTCTCATAAATATCCTAATTATACATTTGATGAAGACATATATCAAATTGGGTGTATAGGCTTAATGAAGGCAAGTAGAACATACAATGAAGATTATGGTACAACTTTTTCTACATATGCTTGCAGATGTATATTGAATGAGATAAATTTAGAAATAAGAAAATCTAAAGCTAAAATTCGTATACCTAAAGATATGATAATAAGTGTATATGAATACATTTCAGAAGACGATAGTTTATCTATCATTGATACATTATGTGATAATTCAGATGATATAGCTGAATCTGAATTACTTGCTGATATTTCAGCTAATTTAAATAAATTGCTTGAAAGGGATAGAAGATGCATACTGTTACATATTGAAGGATTTTCGCAGAAAGAGATATGTAAAATATTGAGTATATCACAGCCTCAAGTAAGTAGAATATTGAAGAAATTTATAGAAGAATTGAAAGAAGGTAGATAAATAATGAATGTAGATATATTGAATTACACTTCTGCAGATTTAACATGGCAGCTCCTTCAAAATATATCTAAGCATTTATCATCTAGAAGATCTTGCAGAAGATCTAAGTATAAGCTGATAATAGGAGAACAATTTATAGATGTAGCTCAATCTAATTTATCTCAATATTGTGGTACAACTGGTATGATATTTTATCCAGAGATCAAAGTTTATCCAAATATTCATATTAGAAAACCTGAACAATCTGTTGATATAATCACTCATATAATAGAAGATCATATGTATGATGAATTATATTTAGGCAGAGATGATAAAAATAATTTAATCATCAATACAGATAAATTAGTTTCAGGTGTATATGAATATCAATTTTCATTGTTTTATAAGCAAAGACGCTGGGCTAGAACACAATAATCGTTATATTATATATAAATTATAAGGAGGATTATTTATGAAAATCAAAAGTTTAACTATCAAAGGTATGCACAATGCTGAATCAGTTACTTATACTTTTGACAAAGTAACTTACTTGAACGGCCCAAATGGATCAGGAAAATCTACTGTTTTACAGGCAATACAATTAGCATTGTTAGGATACATTCCAGGTACAAACAAATCTAAATCAAGTATATTTGCTCATGCAAATTGTGATAATTTAGATGTATCATTAGAACTATTGGATAATTCCGGTAAAACTATATACATTGAAAGAAAATGGGTTAATCATAACAATGTTATAGATACTTCAGTAAGTATACTGCCATCAACATGTAACATTGACTACATTATATCTGAATTAGAATTGCCTATTTACAATTTTTCTGAATTTGTTAATATGACATCAAATAAACTTAAGAGTTGGTTCATATCATTTTTACCAACTTGTCAAGATGAAGTTAACTGGCAGGAGATGTTTTTAGATAGCATTCCTGAACATACAGAAGTTACATCAAATTTCATAGAAGACATGATAAATTCAATCATTGAATTAAATGATAGCTCTGCAATTGAACAAGCTCAATCGCTTAATCATAATGCTAAAGAAGCTATCTCATCGGTTAAAGGTAAGATAAACCAGATAGAATCTACTCTTAAATCATTAGTTCGTTACGACGATGAGACACCAGATGACATAGATGAACTGACTGTACAGATCAGTCAGCTGACATCAAAACTGAATGTAGCTCAACAAACTGAAGCAACAATTCGACAAAACATGAAGATACAGTCCGAAATAACTGCATTAAATCTACCATATATTGATATAAAAGCTGATCCAAATGTAACAAATTTATTGGAATCCCTGTTACATTATCGTGATATTCGCAATGATATTATCAAAAAGAAGGCTGAATTACAGTCTACTATCGATAGTTTAAAATATCAATTGAATGAGATATCTGTATCAATAAATGCTTCTGGTAAATGCCCATATACTAATAATATATGCAATGTGCCGGATGTTGTAGCTAAATTAGAAAATTCTCAATCTATGATTGCAGAATTGAATGAAAAGATTGAAAAATATGAATTAGAATATCGCAGTTACACAGATAAATATGAAAGTAACAATATGAAATTAGCTGAAACAGAAAAATTGTATCAAGAATATCAGACTCGATATGCAAAAAAGGTACAATTGATCAATTGTTTATCTGAGGCACCTGAATGTGAGGATATCAATATTCAAGCATATCAAGATAAGATAAATGAGATAACTGATAAAATAGCTAAATGTAAAGCCAATGAAAAATTTGATGATTTGTTTGATAAACTTACAATAGAAAAATTTCAGTTAGAAAATAATTTAAAAGTTTTAAAAATTTGGGAGAAATTAACTGGCCCTAATGGCATACAGACAGCACTAACTTCTAGACCATTTGAACGACTAGAGCACGATATATCTAAATATTTAAGAATGATGTTCAGCCCAGAAATAAAAGCTAAATTTCATTTATCAGAAAAAGCTAATTCGTTCTCATTTGGACTAATAAGCCACCAAAAGTATATCCCCTATGATCTACTATCTAGTGGTGAAAAATGCTTATATACTCTTGCATTGATGATAAGCTTAACACATGTATCCAAATCACCTCTTAAATTAATATTGATTGATGATATGCTAGATCATCTAGATGATGCTAGATGTGCAGGCATACTAAGCACATTGAATGATATACCAGATATCCAATTTATACTTGCTGGTGTAAAGCATTTAGAGGATGAATATACAAATTATATTATATAATTAAGGAGAAATATAAATTATGGTATTGAATATCGGAGAAAAATATGAAGTAAAACCTATCAAGATAATTCAATCAGGTGTAATTGTTCAATTATCAGATAACTCTACAGAGTTGATTCACATATCAAATTTAACTAATAAATATGTTAAACATATATCAGATATCTACAATATGATTGATTTAGATAAAATATATGTTGCACAAGCTATCCCAGGCAGAAGTCGTCCAATAGAACTTTCTTTAAAGTCAGCTCTAATTTCATCTTCTAACACTGTACGTAGTTTAGATGATATGATTAAATCAGCTGAAGAAGTGCTATCTGACAAATTATCTAAAGAGGACAAAAGAAGACGAACATATAAATCTCGTAGAGGTAGTACATTTTAAATCTTACATATAGGAGGTGATAGATTGATAATTTTAATTGATCCAAATGTATTGATAAAATATAATAAACAAAATAAGGTAAATTTAGATGCTGAAAGTATTGAGAGATACGAATTAATATCTAAATTTAGATTGATTAGAGATGCATACAATGCAGAGAGATTCGATCTCAGAAAAAAATATCAGCCAGAATTAATTCGTATACTAAATAAATTAAACAGTCTTAACAAATAACAAACCTTAAATAGAAGTGTATAAATATTACACTTCTAAATGGTGCAGTAGCCCAATGGCAGAGGCAATAGACTTAAAATTTATTCAGTGTGAGTTCGAATCTCACTTGCACCACCAATCAAAAGCAAATGCTTTTGAAAATCATTATTTTCTTCCTCTTTCCATGAGTTATATCTTAGGATATAACTCATTTTTATTTAATATCGTTATATTATATACATACATATATAGGAGTGGTAATATGAATGAATTACAAAGACGAATTCAAGAAGCTGCACAAAGATACTACACAGATGGTTCTAGCAACATAACTGATGAAGAATTTGATGACATGGTATCTGAATTACAATCATCTGATCCTAATTCAAAATTACTTAGAACCGGTTGGGGATATAATGTAGAAAAAGATTCTACACCCGGAAATAAGATACATCATCTGTATGGAGAAGTAGGCTCATTGAATAAATTCAGGACCTGGGCAGAGTTAAGTCGATTACTTAAAGATACTGATGTAATTGCTTCATTGAAGTTAGACGGTATAAGTATTGTGTTATACTATGATAGAGGCGAACTCATACATGCAGTAACTAGAGGCGATGGATATGTTGGCATCGATATATTGAATAAAGTAAAAATAATAGATTCAGATTTACTTATTCTTGAAGATAAGTCGTTCTCTGGAGCAGTTCGTGGCGAAATCATAATGTCCAATGCAAATTTTGCAGAATTTTCAAATTTACATTCAGAAGCTAAGAATCCTAGAAATACTACAGCTGGATTGATAAATAGTAGTGAGCTATCCGATGACTTGAAATATTTAGATATAGTAGTATACAGAATAATAGGCTCATCTAAAGATAATTACAGCTCATATTCACAGATATTAAGCAAATTAAATAGATTATTTAAAAATGTTGTACAAAATGCTACAATTCAAATCAACGAAAGTAGTATGATAAGTATTATGAACAATTTGAAAGATAGTTGGTACATCAAGTATCCTGCAGATGGAATAGTAATTGCTCATGATAACATAGATAAAGATGTGTGTACAAACGGTTATACTTATAGCTATGAATCTCAAGCTTTCAAATTTCCTGCAGAAACAAAAATTACAGAAGTTGAAGATGTAGAATGGGCATTGAGTAAATCTAAATATCTGATACCAAGAATCAAAATTAAACCTGTACAACTATCAGGTACTCAAGTTTCTTATGCTACAGGATTCAATGCTAAATATATTAAAGATAATCAGATAGGATGTCACGCAATTGTATCTATATGCAAAAGCGGAGAAATTATACCGGATATTCAGAATGTTTTATCTCCAGGTCAGATAGATATGCCTAAACATTGCCCAGCATGTAATGTAGACTTAGAATGGAGAGGTGTGCACCTATATTGTCCTAATAAACATTGTAAGGATCAGACTATTCAAGATTTGCTTATATGGTCAAATACATTAGCACCAAAAGAAGGTTTAGGAGATACTTTAAGACTCAAATTTTACAAAGGGTGCTACGGTGATGAAGTGTCTATAGACAAAATCATGTTAGATAAAGCTCCAACTTCAATTGATTCTAGATTTTCTGGTACTCAATTTAATGCATTCTTAGACACATTGAATATACTACATACATCTAGATTCAATATAATTAAGGCATTGCAAGCTTTGAATGTACCTAGATTAGGAGCTGTAACATGTGAAAAGCTCTCACAACATCGAGATATAATAATCAAGATATTAGATGTAGCTTGCGAGAACAGACCTAAATGGGAGTTATTGAATTTACATACTATTTTAGGCGAAGCTAATTCACAAGCTATAATCGACAATATTCATAAATTTCAAAAACTTGCTTATATATTTGATAGGATTGACTGGAGTGATGATAATAAAATACATTCAAATGTACAAGTAGCAATTACAGGCAAATTGAGTGTAAAACGAGACATATTCATTGAAGAACTAAGAGCAAATGGTTATACAGTTTCTGAATTATCTAAGAATACTGATGTATTAATTACAGATGATCCAAATTCAAACAGCTCTAAGAATATCAAAGCAACAAAGTATGGGATACCTAAGATGTCTGAAAATGAATTTAGAGATAAGTATCTAAAACATAATTGAACTAACCTTTTATATTCTCGATACTTAAATAAGTAGGTGAATCAGTAATTGAATCTTTGTAATAGTTTAACTCTGCCAAGATGTAATAAATGTATATGTCCTGGATGTATAATTAAACTGAGTCGATTTGATACTACATATTGGCAAGTTAATTATGGATGGTATTCATGGGGCGGGAATCGACCTGTATGCGGGTGGTATTTGACGGATAAAGATAATATCATGATAATTAAACCATTGCAATTAACTGATTTAGATGATATATTCATCATCCAACATCAATGAAATGAAGGTGTAAATTATGAATTACATCATATTGCCAGATACAGGTATGCACTTAACAGAAGGTAGCATTGTAATATTAGCAAGATTTCCAGGTATACGATGGATACTGCATAATGGGTATTATTTCTATGAAGATAAGAGTTGTGTAGGATGGTACTTTTCATCAATACCTGCACAAACAATATTACCAGTGAGCTTAGATGATTTAAAGTTGATTACAGTAATTTCTACAGGTTCAGATGGATGCAATTGTAGCTGTAATTCTGATAATCAATCTAAACAATGTTCTTGTGTGTGCCCTCCACCAATTCCGCCACATCCGCCTATGCCACCTGAAGTGATACCTTACACAAAGATAGATTCTGAATACTTAAGAAGATCCTTCATCACATTAGATACTATTAAAGAAAGAGATGAATTAGATATAAGCAATTTACCGCCAGGTAAACTTATAAGAGTAAATAACGTAGATGGAGAACCTGGATATTTCTATTGGAGTGCTGATACAGCTAATTGGGTCAAATTACCTAATTACTTAGATGAATCAGAATCTGATGATAGATATGCTACTAAAACTGAATTATCTATCATAGAGAACCAGTTAGAATGGTTATATCTTAATTAAAACATCTAAAGATGTTTTATATTTTTTAAATTATTTTATAGGAGTGATATTATGGCAAAAGTAAAATTTGTTCAATGCACTTATGAAAAGTTTCAGGGTGCAGCAAAAGATGACAGTACATTGTACTTTGTAAGTGACATAGTAGGAGGTAGTGGCAATTATAAATTATTTAAGGGTACTACCGAAGTTACACACTTTGCTGAAGATGACGCAGTTCAACTGATTACTCGAGATAAGATTGTTGAAAATAAAGATGGAAAAGCCAACACATTATACATTTGCTTAGATCCTAGCGATCCTGTAGCTAACTCTAACGGTAAACTGTATTGCTGGAATACTAATACATTTGTTCAGCTAGATACAGATGAGACAACAATTAATACCTTGATTAATCAAGCTATTACTACTGCAGGATTAGATGATGTCCCAAGTAGATTGACTGAAGCAGAAAATACTATTCAGACAATTCAAACTTCTAATCCAATTATAGGTTTAACTTATGACAGCACTACAGGTACAATTAGCACTACTGGTGTGACGGGTCCATCTACAGCTAATGTAGCATTAACAGGTGTAGCTCATGATGTAACTTATGATAGCAGCACATTAACACTTACAATTCCGATGGTTGGCACAGACACTGCTTTAACTATAAATCTGCCTAAGGATAACTTTGTTAAATCTGGCAGATATGAAGCAGAGTATGATCTTCCAGATTCTCCTGAAAAAGGTCCAGCTATAGTATTAGTTGTAGGTGATGATTCCTCTACTAAATCAGAAGTAGTTATTCCTGCAAAATCTCTTGTAGATATTTACACAGGCGGCAATACAAATAATGTAAAGGTAAGTGTAAGTGATGCGAAGGAAATTACTGCAGATGTAGTAATTGATCCAGCTGCAGATAATGCTCTTACATCTAGCAAAGCAGGCCTTAAAGTAGATCTTTCTAGCATCAATGCTGCTATTGAATGGCAAACAATTGAATAATTTATTAAATAAAAAATAACATTGAAAAATCACCTAGATAGTATAATTTATCTAGGTGATTTTTGTGTACTACACCTTATATATCATAAAGATCATTCAGGGAGGTCATTAAATGGCTAAACAAATTTATAACGAAGGTAGAGTAGTAGGTTATTCAGCATATGAAATATATTTAAAACAATTTTATAATAGTAAGCAAACAGGAGAGCCTGCTACAGAACGAGAGTGGCTTGCGTCAAGTATTGCTACAGGATCTTCTATGATATTAAAAGTTAAAAAAGATACAATAAGCAAAGACTTACATTATAGAGATGTTAGATTACCAATAACATCCCCAAAATGCCAATTATGTGCAGCCAACACTATAATTGCTTCAATATTTTTAGGTTCAGGCGAAGTTGACGAACAAGGTTGGGTGACAAAGGTAACTGATTATGGGGTGCTCATATCTAATACAGATGAATCTAGCCCAGAAGGTCAATTGAACGAAGTAGGTAAGATACCTGTACAAACTGACGAAGCAGGTCACTTATCTCAACCTCTTAGCATGTCCGTAATTCAAAACTACAATAAGATCGTAGATGGTATAATTTTACAACCTGGTAATTGGATTGATAATCCTAATAAACCTCCAGCTAAAGATTTCAAACCTGATTTCACTAGAGTACCTAGATTACGATTATGTTTTGCAGAGACTATAACAGAGGAATTCTATATATTACTTACAGGATTTACAGAAAAATCTATCATATCCGGTGTATCAGGCATAGATAGCGGATCAGTCAGTGGACTAAATACAGGAGTACGTGATGGAGATTTTTTAGGTCCTGCAGTCTATCCTTGGGCAAGCAAAGTTATATTTACATCATCTAACGCTGTATCTTACTATCTTCGTATTAGATTGAAAGCTGAAGGTAAAAATATAAAATTAACTGATAATGAAGATGGTACCACTTCTATCAAAGTATCTAATATCGTATCGGATAAAGGTATATCTGTTACAGAACCGTCAGAATCAGGAGAAGATATTCAATTATCAGTGAAAATATCTTCGTCTGATACTAATTATTTATCTGTAGCACAGACTAAAGATAAAACTGTTTTAATACCTAAATTACCTATTGTTGGAGGTACAGGTATTTCTATCAAAAAAGATTCTTTAGGTAGAAGTATAATTACAAATACATTACCTAACTACCAATCATTATCTACTACTGATAGATTGACCAAAGGTAACAGCAATACTACTGGAGACTATCAAATATTTTGGGGATCATTCTCTTCTTACAACAATGATAACGGGTTATACAATTCTACAGGCTTATTTAATACAGCATCTAGCAACTTAATATTGAAATCAGCGGTTACAGAAGAAAATGGTCAGATAAGCACTTTGATCTTAAACATAACTACATCCAGCCGCGATGATTCTGTAAGTGATCCAACTAAACAAATTGCTCAGCTTCAAGCGAGATATAATCTACATGCTAAATCCTCATCAGGTGACCCTATAATATTTACATTCAGACATTCAGATAGTTGGATAGATTGCCCTAAATCTGTAGTATGTGCAATTAAATTTTCTAGTTCATACAAATATATTGATTTCATAAAAAATGCTAATTTTAAAGATAATTCTCAGATCACTACCGGTATCTGGAATGTACGATATGCTACTAAGTCTCAATTTTTAGCAAAACCTACAGACCCAGGTCTAGGTTCTGCTACAGGAATATCACATCAAGTTAAATGCACACTACAACGAGACCCAAATCACAAAGATACGCTTGTAATATCTGCAGTTCAGATTGCAGATGGCTACAACAACGATTATACAGGCGCTCAATATAATCGTACACCTTATAGTGTACTGCAAGGTAGCCCTGCAGATGTATCAAGTTCATTAAATGATGATTATGGGTTATACATGACATGGGGTAATCTAAGTTTGTCTGGAATATTTACAAAGTAATTATATAGAGGTGATTATATGATAATTAAAGCAAACAAAGATTCTGAAATACCTGCAAGCACACAAGTTAAGCGTGTAGGCAAATACTTATATAATAATATTGACAGTGCTTATAAATTCAAATCTTCATCTAATACCTATGATGTATATATCACAGTATTTTATCAATTACCTACAGCTAATCGATCTCCTTATGATGAAGATATACATGAAATGAATATAAATATAAATATAACAACATATCAAAATAAATTGCGTGTGAATACTATAGAGATGTCATCTGCAGAACGCACATTAGGGTTTGATTTATTCAAACCTGAAACACTTAAAAATCTAAAAGAAGCTTGTGAAATGATATACGACAAAGTATGTAAAAGAATAGTTAAAGCTTATGAAGATTATGATTTCATATTTTAATTTATGTTGGATCGTTATATATAATGTAAGAGAGTTCGTATTACTTGAAATCCTCTCTTAAAATAAAACTAACAGGAGGTCATTCTATTATGACAACAAACAATTCAGGTATGACAAAAAAAGAATTGGAAGGTGTTACAGCTTTAGGCTCAGTTACAAGGTACCCTACCCAATATGACCCTTCAGTTCTCGAGAGATTCAAGAATCCTAATTCGAGTAATGATCTTGTAGGATTAGATTGCTTTGAATTTTCTAGTTTATGCCCAAAAACACATCAACCAGATTTTGCTACTATTCATATTGCATATGTACCAGATGAATACATGGTAGAATCTAAATCACTTAAACTCTATCTTTTTAGTTATCGAAATCATGGTGCGTTTCATGAAAGATGTATCAACATGATAAAAGATGACTTGGTTGAATTACTCAAACCTAAGTATTTAGAAGTATATGGAGATTTTAACAGTCGCGGAGGTATATCTATTCTCCCATTTGCAAATTACTCTGTAGATGAGCCTGAGTACAAAGATATGAAGTTGAAGCGTCAGCTTGCTGTTATAAATTCACTTATGTCACATGTTAAAAGATAAAGATAAAGAAAGAGGAATAAGTATGAAAAAAGCTATAGTTCTTTCATCAGGTGGAGTTGACTCTACTACTTGTGTTGCAATCGCTGTAAATAATTTAGGTAAAGATAATGTGTCTACTGTATCTGTTAAATATGGTCAAAAACATGAGATAGAATTATCTTATGCTCAAGAAGTAGCGGATTATTATGATGTTAAGCATTATGTATTAGATCTATCTAATATTTTACAATACAGTAATTGTCCATTACTTGCAAGGTCCACAGAACAGATAAAGCATAAAAGCTATTCCGATCAAATAGCTGAAGATGGCGAAGGTATGGTTTCTACTTATGTACCATTCAGAAACGGACTTATGCTTTCAGCTGTAGCTGCTTTAGCGGTATCAATGTACCCTAAGGATGATGTAGATATTTATATTGGAGCTCATGCAGATGACGCAGCGGGTCAAGCTTATGCAGATTGTTCTGAAGCATTTACAGATGCTATGAAATCCGCAATATCTATAGGCACATATGATAAAGTACATGTTGTAGCTCCGCTAGTAAATATGAATAAAGCAAATGTAGTCAGAACAGGTTTAAAGCTATCTACACCATATCATCTTACTTACAGTTGTTATGAAGGTGGTGAAACACCTTGTGGTACCTGTGGTACTTGTATAGACAGAGCAGCAGCATTTGCTGCAAATAATATAGCTGACCCTGCGATGACGATCGTAAAAAAGAGATAATCAGGAGGATATACAATGTATTATGTATCTAAAAGAATGGAAATCGCTTGTGCACATCATTTAAATTTACCTTATCTAAGTAAATGCTCACACCTTCACGGACATAACTATATTGTGACAGTACATTGTTCTGCAGAAAAGCTTACAGATTACGGTATGGTAGTAGACTTTGCTAAGATCAAAGAAGCTATTCATAATTATCTTGACCATAGTTATCTTAATGATAAGTTACCAGATATTAATAACCCTACAGCTGAAAATATGGCTCGATGGATCTGTGACACAGTAAATGAAATATGTGGAACAGGTAGATGCTACAAGGTAGAAGTTCAAGAAAGTGAAGGTAATGTAGCTACTTATATTGAACCGTCAGACATCAAAAATCTATATAACTCAGACCGTACAAAACGATATGTTACTTGGCAAGAAGTAGATGATTATATAGATCATCTCTGTGATCGCCTAAAAGATAGTTCATATTCTTGTGTGTATGGTATTCCTAGAGGTGGATCTATATTTGCTGTAATGATATCTCACAGATTAGGTATCCCTGTAGCATCAGAACTTAAAGATAATTGCATAATAGTAGATGATGTTTCCGATTCTGGATCTACTCTGTCTAAACATGTTGCATCAGATAAAATACATAAATACTATTCAACTACAATGCATACAAAGCAATCTACCGAATTCATTCCGGACTATTTTGAGTCTACAGAATCTGATGATACTTGGATCATATATCCATGGGAGGTAAAAGAATGAAAATAGTTGAAATTTTCAAAAGTATTGAAGGTGAAGGTTCTAGGGCTGGTTTACCTACAACTTTCATACGATTACATGGATGTAACTTAAACTGCAGTTATTGTGATTCTAAATATGCGTGTAATGGTGATGATTACACAGAATTATCTATAGATGATATAATCATTAAAGTCAAAGAATTAGGTCTGCATAATATTACAATCACTGGTGGGGAACCGTTATTACATTCTGAAATATCTAAATTGATTAAAAAACTCATAGATGAGTTAAGTTGTTTCATAAATGTAGAAACTAACGGATCTATAGATATCTCAAAATTTTGTTCTCAATCATCTGAACATCTTATGTTTACATTAGATTGTAAATGCCCGACATCTAATATGGCACATAAGATGAATTGGAACAACTATGCTCAGTGTAGAAACATAGATGTAGTTAAATTTGTAGTAGGCTCTAAAATAGATTTAGATTACATGCGATTTTGCATGTGTGATCAACTTAAAAATTGTAAGGCTCAAATATATGTTAGCCCAGTATTTGGTAAAATTGATCCTAAACAAATTGTTGAATATCTGTTAGCTTATCGTCTAGAAAATATCAAGGTACAGCTTCAACTACATAAATTCATATGGCCTGCAGACATGAGAGGAGTTTAATATGAAAACAGATAAAACCATTAATCGAGAATTATTGGCCCCTATTGATACTTATGATAGTGTAGAAACAATTGTCAAGAACGCTATTAGAAACATAATTGTTTGTTTGGGAGACGATCCTTATAGAGAAGGTCTTAAAGAAACTCCTGACAGAGTATATAGAATGTATCAAGAAGTATTTGAAGGTATGAATTACAGTAATCATGAGATTGCAAACATGTATGATAAATGCTTTGAAGATACAGAATGCGGAGATCTTGTAACTATTGCAAATATTCCTTGTTTTTCATACTGTGAACATCACATGGCGTTGATATACAATATGAAAATATCTGTAGGTTACATTCCAGAAGGCAGAGTAATCGGATTGAGCAAAGTAGCTCGAATTGCAGATATGGTATGTAAACGAATGCAGTTACAAGAACGTATAGGTTCAGATATTGCAGATATTTTGCATGAGATATTATTTACAGATGATATCATTGTAGTAATTGAAGCAGAACACTCTTGTATGACTGCTAGAGGTATCAAAAAACAAGGTGCAGTAACTCGAACAAGTTCACTTAGAGGCCAATTCAAATCTGATTCAGATCTAAGAAATGAATTTTACAAATTAATTGATAGATAATATCAAATATACCTTAATTTAAGATATTGACTACTTGTACATTAACAAGTAGTCAATATTTTTTGAATGATCGTTAAAATATATGTAAAAGAATATAAATCAAAGGTAGGTAAAAAGTATGAATTATAATCATATCCAAGAACATATTGAAAATTGCAAAAAATCTAATCAACAAGATAAAATATATCCATATTGTTTAGGTGCAATATTAAGTATAATTAAATCAGATCATTTCAATATGACTGATCAAGAAAAATTAGTTAAGATAAAAGAGATTGTATCTTACATATGAAAGGAAGAGAGAGGGGTTACATTTGAAAGCAAGAGTACCTTGGGCAGGTTCTGAATCTCAGAAATCTGCAATGAAATTAGAAATCCAGCGTCAACTCATGGAATCTACAGATAAGTATCTATCAGAGATTGACGCGATGATACTATGGACGCTCCATTCAAGATATGGATTTGGACCTAGAAGATTAAAACAATTCTATGACGCTGTTCAATCAGAACACAAAAAATTAAAAGAGTTTTATCAAACAAATCCAGATGGTTGGTTATACACTCATTTATTGAAAAATGTTGGTATCGACATAGAAAAATTTAAAGAAGATAAAAATAAAGGTGATTAAATATGATATCAGATCAAAATCTATGCGTAGATTGTCAATTGAAGCGATGTTTTAACTGCAGATTGAAACATATGTACATTAAAATATGTGATAGATGTAATTCACATGATGTAGTATGCTATTATCAAGGAGAAGATCTTTGTCAATACTGCTTTGACAGTATCAAGAATGATGATAGCTAATTGATGAAATCTTAAATAAATTCAGGTGTGTATATTCAATTAAATATACACACCTTATATACTATATATTGAAAGTGTAGGTGAAAGATATGATGATATATGATCGTCAAGATAGATCAGAACTATATGATGCTACAAGATTTCTAGGATTTACAGAGATAGGCGATGGCCTGTACTGTAAAGATCTAAATGAATTATCTATCTATTTAGAATTAATTGAGCATTCGCACCCTGCATACATAGAATTGATTGCATATAAAATGAATAGATCAATACTTGATCAAGAATTCAAATATGATGAGATACCTAAATTGATACTAACTATTGATAATTGGCTGATATCTAATGATCAATCGGTTATATCGTGTATAAATATATATGATAAAGTACTTAGATTAGATATCATACAGGCGGCTAAAACAACACGAGATTTAGCAAAAAATTTAGTAAGAGTTAAATCTTCAAATGTTTGGTCAAGAGGTATAAATGTTAAAGATAATAAATCTTCTGTCGGAGATGTAATTGTTCAATTTAAAGGCAGTAAAGGAGGTCCTGGAGATATATACATGTACTATGATGTGCCGATATCTGTATATAGACGATGGATATCTGCACCGAGTGTAGGTCATTATTTTTGGGTGAATATTAGAAATAGATATAGATACCGCAAACTTACAGGAGATAAGCGAGGTAAATTACCTAATGCAGTAAATTAAACATAATTAATGGCTGATACTAATAAGTTATCAGCCATTAATTATGTTTACATATGATCTATAATATCCAAATTAGCATGTAGTTTATCATATAATAATTTCTCTGCTTTCGGAAGTTCTTGTTTAAGCAAAGTTAACGGTATATCATATATCTTTGACATCTTAACAAGATGTGATTCATTTAAATGACATTCTTCTGAGATCATCTCATGTATCAATAACCCTATAATGTCATCATATTTATCAGTATAATACTCACCTAAATTGTAAGACTGCTTAGGTGCAGACATGAATAATGAATGAGTTTCTAAATCTGCCCAATACATTGTGCCAAATATAGCTTTCAATGCACTCATTTTATCAGGAGATAGCTTTACATTAGGTAGATCATCATATTTGACTTGCCCCCAATGTTTACCTAATTGCTTACCTGCCTCCATACACAAAGATCTGCGAATAGAATATTTGACTTCATTTAACTCTCTTTCTATCATCTCTCCTATTCTAGGTTTAAAAAATACAGTAAATGATAGATCTGTACGATATCTACTAGCTAACTGATACCACCACCAGCATTCGCAAAAATGCATCAAAGCACTTTGTAATTTATCTTCATATGTGACAGATGGATTATTTATATATGTATGAGTAGCAACATATCCAAAAAATGCATAATTTAGCTCAATTACCTCATCTCTAACATCTAATCGTTTCTTTCGCTCTTCTTCATCTTGAGGTAATGATGCATAAAGCTCTAAAGTTCGTCTTTTGATGTATTCATTTTTAGATTCTGTCATGTTATACCTCTTTCAACTACCTATAAATATTTTATACCTACAAATATATTATAATATAGTAATTATAAGAAGTCAATATAATTATTAGATTATTTTGCATATTTTTATATGATTATAACCTCATGTTAAATATTTACGATGCAATAAAATTGCATTTTCTCAATTTTATACGATCGTAAAAATTGCATTTTCTCAATTTTATTGTATTCATAAAAATTGAGAAACTAATTATTAATTTTTCGTAAATTTTTTATTAATTTTTCGTAAATTTTTTAATTCATAGTTCATTTACAGATGTGTTAGGTGAGTCTGAAGTAATTACAAATGTAAGATCTCGGATTGTTCTACCAGAATGTACTGAATATACAAGTCTATCATAAGGTATATTGTAATACATAGCAGCAGCTTTGATAGATATAAATATTTTCCCATTTTCAAGGCATTTTACCCGCTTGCCTGCTGATGTAGTAAATAATTCTATATGAGTAGATACAACTGACTTTCTATCATATCTATTTGATTGCCAAGTTAAATTCTCTACACAATTGTTGGACTTATTCCCATCTTTATGGCGAACTATACTATAATTATTAGGATTACTTAAAAATGCTTTAGCTACTAATCTATGTACACTATGAGGTGATCCTGAAATATTTACATACTCATAACCATTTTGATGGTATTTTTTAACAAGTACAGGCAGTACAACCTCTTTAGTACCATCATCATATAGTTTAGTATACCTTCTTAATCTAACTTCTCCTGTATTAGACACCTCATAACTAGGATAATCTTGAATTGTACGCCATTCAATCATGATATATTTACCTCCTGAAAAATAAAATGTATATATTTAATATATAATATAATTTACGATTTGTCAATAAAAATTATGAAATTTACTATTTTTTGTATTTTTAATTTTTATGAATACAATAAAATTGAAAAAATGCAATTTTTACGATCGTATAAAA
>ERZ1024397.1-NODE-1-length-72297-cov-22.133330_pt1 | contig 72297 bp, 61 predicted proteins | sample MGYA00520786_ERZ1024397 | MGnify/ENA primary metagenome ERZ1024397 (study PRJEB33242, sample SAMEA3444275) | Homo sapiens | biome: Host associated; feature: Gastrointestinal tract; material: Stool | place: Uganda | collected 2011-01-01 ... | reverse complement strand
TCGCACAAGCCTTCTTAACCGCGGGGATTATGGACAAGAGAGCCGTTCCGCCGCCGGATTTGCCGCTGCCGGTTCCTTGATGTCGGTGACAAGGCTTTCGGTGGTGAGCAAGGTGGACGCGACGGACGCGGCGTTCTGGAGTGCGCTGCGCGTAACTTTGGTCGGGTCGAGAATACCTGCCTTGACCATATCGCAATATACTTCACATTGTGCGTCGAAGCCATAGTTTGCTTTCTTTGAAGAGATGATGGTGTTTGCGACTATGCCGCCGTCGATACCTGCGTTTGCCGCAATTTGGCGAACGGGGGCTTCGAGAGCGCGAATGACGATTTTAGCACCGGTTGCTTCGTCGCCTTCGAGTTTCGCACAAGCCTTCTTAACCGCGGGGATTATGGACAAGAGAGCCGTTCCGCCGCCTGCGACGATACCTTCTTCAACAGCCGCACGAGTTGCGTTGAGAGCGTCTTCGATGCGGAGTTTCTTCTCTTTCATTTCGACTTCGGTTGCCGCGCCGACACCGATGACCGCTACGCCGCCTGCAAGTTTCGCAACGCGTTCTTGCAGTTTTTCTTTGTCATAATCGGACGTGGATTCGGCAATTTGAGCGCGGATGGACGCAACTCTTGCCGCGATGTCTTCTTGTCTGCCAAAGCCACCGACGATTGTGGTGTTGTCCTTGTCAACACGCACGGATTTTGCTCTGCCGAGCATATCGAGAGTGACGTCTTTGAGTTCGTATCCGAGATCACTCGAGATATAAGTGCCGCCCGTGAGAATTGCAATATCTTCAAGATACGCCTTTCTTCTGTCGCCGAAACCGGGGGCTTTAACCGCCACGACGTTGAACACGCCTTTGAGTTTGTTGACGATGATTGTCGTGAGTGCTTCGCCTTCGATGTCGTCCGAGATGATGAGCAATTTCAAGCCGTTCTTGAGCACCTGTTCGAGAAGCGGAAGAATTTCCTGAATGTTGCTTATCTTCTTATCCGTGATGAGAATGACGGGATTGTCGAGTTCTGCACTCATCTTGTCGGTGTTGGTGACAAGATACGGAGAAACGTAGCCGCGATCGAATTGCATGCCTTCCACAACGTTGAGTTCGGTGGTCATTTGCTTGCCTTCTTCGATGGTGATGACGCCGTCTTTGCCGACTTTTTCCATTGCGTCGGAAATGAGTTGACCTATCTTTTCGTCGCTTGCGGAAATTGAAGCGACCTGTGCGATTGCGGTCTTGTCTTCAACGTCCTTGCTGATCTTTTTGAGCTCTTCGACCGCTTGCTCGGTTGCAAACATAATGCCGCGTTTGAGCACCATCGGATTTGCGCCTGCAGCAACGTTCTTCAAGCCTTCCTTGACGATTGCCTGAGCAAGCACGGACGCCGTTGTCGTGCCGTCGCCTGCGACGTCGTTGGTCTTGGTTGCGACTTCTCTGATGATTTGCGCACCCATATTTTCAAACGGGTCTGCAAGAACGACGTCCTTTGCAATGGTCACGCCGTCGTTTGTGATGAGCGGCGCACCGTACGGACGGTCAAGCACCACGTTTCTGCCCTTCGGGCCGAGTGTGATTTTAACAGTATTTGCCAATGCGTCGACGCCTGCTTCGAGAGCCTTTCTTGCGTCGTCGCCGTATTTGAATTGCTTTGCCATAATCAAAATCTCCTTATTCTACGATTGCGAGAATGTCTGCCTGACGGACGATTACGACTTCTTCTCCGTCAATTTTGAATTCACTGCCTGCGTACTTGCTGTAAAGCACGGTATCGCCGACTTTGACTTGCATTTTTACGTCCACGCCGTCAACGTTTCCGCCGGGGCCCACCGCAAGCACTTTTGCAAGTTGCGGTTTTTCTTTTGCCGCACCCGGAAGAACGATTCCGCTCGCGGTCTTTTCGTTCGTTTCGATCGCCTTGATGACGACTTTGTCAAACAACGGTTTTATTGCCATATAACGCCTCCGTATATGTGTTTCTTATTATCGTTTAGCACTCTTCGCGCTTGATTGCTAACAGTTTATACCAACGGTTGCCAATTGTCAATATATTATGCAAGTTTTTTTGAAAAAATTATGCCGATTTTCAAAAGTTGTCGTTGAATATTGTATATTTTTGTGCTAATATCATTTATATAAATTTTATACGCGCACAAGGAGAGAGTATGAACAACTGGGACAAAAGATTTATGGACATGGCGGAACTCGTTTCCACGTGGACTAGTTGCGCAAGACAAGGACGCGCAATCGGCGCGATTATCGTTAAGGACAAACGAATTCTCACCACCGGATACAACGGTGCGCCCGCAGGCATACTCAACTGCCGCGACAAAGGGTATTGCATGCGCGATCAGCTTGGCATAAAGAGCGGCACGTGCGCCGAAAAATGCTACGCCGTACACGCAGAGCAAAATGCGATCGTTCAAGCGGCGAAACTCGGAATTTCGGTTGACGGAGCAACGCTTTATTGCACGCATCAACCCTGCACCATCTGCACGCGCCTTATCATCAACAGCGGCATCGTGCGAGTGGTGTACAAACATCCCTATCCCGACGATTTTTCTATGGAACTTTTCAACGAAGCAGGCATTTCAGTGGAGAAATTTGAAGAATAAAGTTCAAGTTTCGCATAAAGACAAAAATAGCACGATAAAAAACCACCGAAAGTCAGATGGTTTTGTACTACAATCATAACCACGCGTAAAACGCAAGGTATGCACCACCCCTTCAAGGGCATGTTCCCCGCTAGATGTCTTAAGACGTATTGAATCGTTCGCCAACCGCTTGGTTTTCACAGGCAGCCACTCAAGTGGCTGTCTTCTTTTCTGCTAAACCTTTTCTCCAAATATTCCTTTATGCTTATTTGGTCGCTCATTATATCTTCTTGCAGTTGCTTTCGAACGTACTCGGCAATCTTTGCCTCGTTATCGTGAAAAATATCGATGGCTATTGCGATTTTCATGTTTATATTCTCTCATTATTCGTGCGTGATTATTTCTACGATTTCAAATCCCGAAAAAATCACGCATTTTTTGTCAATGTGGAATAAATCTTAAAAAGTTTTTAAGTTTTATGTTTGACTTATGCCACTTGTGTGTATTATAATTCACCTATGTAACAAAGACAAAGATTTGAAATTGATTTTTTGTCGCATAATGAAACGTATTTTTCGGTTTTTGTGTATTGTATTATTAGACACAGAATCGACATACCGAGGAGTTAACAATGCAAGAAGAAAAGAAACAGGACAGACGCATCGTCAAGACGAAAAAAGCCATATATCGCGCATTTGCGCAACTTTTGCTCGAAAAAGACATAAACGACATCACCATAAAAGACGTCGCGGACCGCGCCGACATCAACAGAAAGACTTTCTACAACTACTACGGCGGGATTTATGACCTTACAGGCGAAATCGAAAACAAAATCCTTGAAAAATTCGAGAATGCAATAAAAGACCTTGACGTCAACGAACTTCTGCACGACCCCAACGAGTTTTTCAACAAACTCACTGACATCATCAATTCGGACATCGATTTTTACGGACATCTCATGCGCATAGAAAGCAATTCAAGCCTTGTCGTAAAACTCGTCACGTCCATGAAAAACAAATTCAAAGAAATCATCACGCCCAAAACCGCGCTCGATGAACAAACTCTCGACATCGTTCTAGACTACGTCACTTCGGGCATGATGACCGTATATCAACACTGGTTCAATTCAGACCGCTCACAACCCGTGGAATCGATCTCGCGTGCAGTCAGCACTCTCACCTTCCGTGGCATCAACGGATTGCTCGAAACCACCAAAAGCGCGGAATAATCCGCTCCGCAAAAGCATACAAAAACGCATCACTAAAAAACAAATCGGCACTTTTGTGCAAACGGTTGACAAAAACATGCAATAACACTATAATATCAATGCTTAAAAGATGACGCAAGTCGTCTTGGCTAAATGTAGCATTAGCCCAGCTGGATAGAGCGTCTGGCTACGGACCAGAAGGTCAGGGGTTCGAATCCCTTATGCTACGCCAAGAACAAATAATACGAACTCACAAACCGAGTTCGTATTATTTTTTACAAAGAATTCCTTTGCAACTAGGTTTTATCTATAAAATTATAAATATTTTCACGACAATTACTGCATCAAAATTTAGCGACCGTTATCCCGAATTTTGGCATCAAAATTTCCTTATTTTGATGTCAAAACGCGGATTTTTCGGGCAGTAGCGAAAAATAAAAAACCGCTAAACTTCTACTGTTTAGTGGCTTTTTTGTGGTACAATATGACAAGACTTGTAAAGAGCGAAGCGAATGTAATAGCAAAACGGGCGAATTTATTCGCTACAGTGAAGCGTCAGCTGCACAAGTGCAGGTTGCAAACAAAGTTTGCCGACAATGCAGTTTGCATTGTCGCAAGTCCGTCACCGCAGTATAAAGAAAAAACGAACCCAAATGGTTCGTTTAATTCTTATATGGTGCGGATGACAGGATTTGAACCTGCACGCGCTTGCACAAGAACCTAAATCTTGCGTGTCTGCCAATTCCACCACATCCGCTCAAATCTTCACTATTATAGCACAATTTGCCAATATGTAAAGCACAAATTTTTCACAAAGGCTCTCTAAACAGACGACTTTTTGAAAAAAGTCGATGATTTTTTGATTTTTATATCTAAAAATTGTTGCATTTTGGCAATTTATTTGGTATAGTAATCGTTGCTTGCGGGAGTGACTCAGTGGTAGAGTGTCACCTTGCCAAGGTGAAAGTCGCGGGTCCGAATCCCGTCTCCCGCTCCACGCGCAAGCGAAAAGAGAACGAGCCGAAAGGTTCGTTCGACATATCTAAGGAGCGACGAAGACCGCAATAAGCGTAATTGTCGCCGAGATATGCGTCCTTAGCTCAGTTGGTAGAGCAACTGACTCTTAATCAGTGGGTCCAGGGTTCGAGTCCCTGAGGACGCACCACAAAAATAACAGCAAGGCTGTTATTTTTTTTTGCGCCTCGGGACTTTTGCAACGCAGTTGCAACCACGCTTTGCATGGCGAACCATGCCATGCAACTGCACGCAAACGAAGAGAGACGCAAGGCATTTGCGAACATCGAGCGCACAAGTGAATATAAAAGCAAGTATGCTTACGGTCGAACTTGAAAATGCAGGATATATGCAAGTGATTTCTTGCAGGACATCACAGGCATTATTGACAATAGTAGTAAATTGGTAGTAGAATGTAAATACGCAAAATATAGTATCGCTATTATTTTTAAATTAAAGTATTAAGGGGAAATTAAAATAATATGGCAAAATATGATGACGATGTGTGTAAAAGACTATTGGACATTGCTAATCGGCATAACGATTGTTTAAACGATTATGACAAAATTGTTACCGTATGCCCCAAAAGGCTTATGAGCCGCGGTATAGATCTGTATGGTATGTTTTGGCCGGATATGGAAATAAGCAAATATATTAAGTATAAAGGACGGCTCACCAAAAATGAAAAATCAAGGCATTATTCGTACTACTTTGATGAGCAAGATCGCCTGCGTCTTACCGAAAGATTTAATGATGATGGGACTATATTGGATTATATTTTCTATTATTATTATGAGAACTCGGTCGAAATAGTATGGTATTCGTTTAGTGAAAAAGATGTTGACATAACTGGTTTTATTGATTATAAGGATGGTAAAATATCTAGATTTGTTGAGTCATATAATCTTAGCCTAGTGTTACGAGACAATAAAAATGTAGAGTCATATAATGAGTATGTCTTTGATAGAGAACCTGACTTCGTAATACACAGGGTTTATGCAACGGATATGTTTAGTGATGGAAGAATATGGGAAACCCAAAGCAAATATCGAAAACACTAATCAATAATGCTGACTCTATAGTGGAATTAATATAGAAATAGGAGGATTTAGATCCTCCTATTTCTATGCCATCAGCTAATTCTAGGTCTAGTTTTGTCAAAGTCGGCAGCACCGCGTATGAATACGATGCAAACGGCAATATAACCAAAATCGGAAATAAAATGACTATTCGTTTCGATTATAAAATTTGTTGTTTACTTCTACCCTTTTAAGATTGTTTACACAAATATTCTCTGCCGTTATTCAATGGTTGACCGACGCTTGAAATTGTCGTATAATGTATTCACCATAAAGAGTGCGCAAGGGACAGCCCCTATGACCGCACAGCAACCTGCGTATGCAAGGTGCTAAAGGCTGAACGATGGGAAATGTGTAAAACCCATCGACCGATGGGCTTTTTTGTTGCTCTTTGTGGACTAAAAAGCAAGGAGAAACATCAAAAATGGAAGAAAAATACCTTGAAGGCAGACACTTTGTGAAAGTCGCATGCAAAGACGAATATTCAACGATTTATGACGTCGTAACCGCGCACGGCTTGCAATGGAAAAACAAAGAAGACTTGGACAACATTTTGCGCTGTAAAAATCCGAGACTGTGGCTTGTGGAGATAAACCTAAAAAAGCAATATTCGAAAATTGTCACAAGTCATATCGGTTGCGCATCGCTTTGCGGACACCTACAAGACAAGATACTCAAAACGGATGACGTAAAGGCTTTGTTTTGAGCAAATCGATGCCGAAAGGGGCAAGACGGCAATTTGCAAGGGGCAAATTGCCGCAAACCGTTGAAAGACACGTCAAAATGTGGTAGTATATAAAAAAAGAATATGAAAATACGGTTTGAAAAGTTGTAAACTGAGTAGATTTAGACATCGGGTTCGATTCCCGAACAACCGCCATTGCCGTGTTTGACTTATTGCGAAAAGATAATAGCATAGTCGTATTCTAAACTCTTCAACTGTTTTGTTTAGTCGCAGAAATGCCACGAAACAACGGCGATAGTTTAATCTCTTTGCAATACGTCAAAAAGCAAGTCTTCCGTATTTTTGGTTATCGTTATGGCAGGAGCGAACCGTTTTGGCGTTGGCTTGTGCTATACGAAAAAGACGGTTGTGCGCTCTATGAGCGCATTTTTTGTTGCAAAAGATAACCTTTTTGGGCGGTACGAGAGAAAAACCGCGGTTTTATCCGCAAAAATACCGTCAAGGAGAAAAACAATGAAAAAACGCATCACAGCTATTGTATGCACACTGTTGGTCGCAATCATGCTTTTCACGCTCGTTGCGTGCGGAGAAGAGACGAAACCGACCTTCACACTGACAATCGACTCAGACGGCGACGTCACCGTCGCAACCGTCACGGAAGGCGAGAATTATACTTTGCCTACACCTGCCGAACGCGAAGGTTACGTGTTCGTCGGTTGGTACGAAGGAGAAAACCTTCTCGATTACACACTGACTCCGACGAAAAACATGACCATAGTCGGAAAATGGGAAAGATACGACACTCTTGCGAACGAACTTAAAGAGTCTCTCAAAACTTATCTCGAAAGCGAAGCGTTTTCAAACTCGATTATAAACGCAAAAACGACGCAAGCGAGAGTTCCCCTGCTCTACCTTCGCTATATCAAAGGCGATTTCTACACCGACGAAGTGGTGTTGCAATTCAAAAAATATCTCAATATGATTGACGGCGTCATCGAAGACGGCAAAATAAAAGACAGCCTTTTTGCAAATTCCGCCGCAGGCAAACAAGGTTGGTACGGCATGCTCGACTTCCTTTACAGTTGGAGCGCGATTTACAATCAATATCAGCAGTGGTGCGCGGAATCGGGCAACACCGACACGTCTTACGCGCTCTATTTCGGGGCAATCAAGTCGTATATCTCAAATATCGACACTTATCTCTCAAACGGCAACGTAAAATACACCTTCAAAGGCGAAGAAACCACTCAATCCAACCTTTATTATAAAGGATACAATGCAATCAACAATATATCGAATGTCAATTACCGTCTCAGTTACGACGATTTCGTAGAACTTCTCTCACTCGTCGCACAAGCAACGGGCAACACCGACGGACATGCGGCTTTCCTTTCCGAATACAAAAAAATCGATTTTGAAACGATTGACGCCGCGTCAGACAAAAATACGCAATACGGCAAAATCAAACCGACGATTATGGCTCTTTGGAAGAGTTGCTTGCCCGTAACTCAGGTTGCATTCGGATATTCTGCAATCAACGTGTCCGTTATCACGGCATACAATCTCGGTTTCGACCTTGAAACCACCGTTCCGTACTGCTCTGACTATATGCTTTCTTACTATGAAAAGGACGACGAAGGCAACTTCAAAAAGAACGGCGGAACTCCCAACTGGGTAGGTTTTTCCGGAAGACCGCTTGCAGGCTCCGTTTTCCGCACCAACGAAAAATACGACGTGAAGTTTGAAAAGACCATGCAAGGATACTTCCCCTTCACCGACGGCTGGAATCAACCGCTCGACGAGATGATAAACATGGACAGACTTTGCAACTACTACAACCACACACTCACCACAAACGCAAACGTCGATCCGAGATACGGTCTTCTGTACGGATTTATGAACGGAATCGATATGGAGCACTACGTAAAAGAAGTGTATCACTCTCAAGTCTGCACGGGCGAAGATTGCAAATACCATATTGACGAACAAGACGGACAAGTTTACAATATAGTCACCATGTGGAGAGAAACTCTCAAAAAAGACGAAAACGGCAAATACGTCATCTCAAACAACGTTGATATGGCAGTCGCGATTGCTTATATCGCGCACGTGTACGGAGTCGAAGCCCCCACTCCGCTCGGACTATATTCGTCTTCGGTTGCCGTGATAGCTCTTTGATATATCACTTAGCGATATACAAACAAAACAATAGTTCAAATTGCCGAAGATTGATTTTCGGCAATCTGCAAGGTGTGATATGAAATCTAAAATCGTTAAAATACTCGCTATATCGCTCGCACTTTTGATGACGGCATTTATCTTCACCGCCTGCGACAAAGTGTGGGGCAAAGACGAAACCGCAAGCAAACCGGGATATCATGAAATTGACGGAAAACGGCTTTCTTTCACGCTCGAATTCCGCGATACCGGTTCGGGCACGGAAATAAGCGACGGAGACAATTTCGCTCACGCCACCATCGACGGCACGTTGATAAAATCATGGCAAATAGATTGCTACGGCAACACGGTCTACGAATCTGTCGTGAAATACTTTGAAGACAAAGACGAAAGCATCACTTTCAGGCTTTCGCAACACAAGTTCTATATGTTTCACGATTTGACTCTCGAAGACGGCACGACGTACAATCTCGAAACCGTATACGTCGCCGCAGACGGCAAATACGCCATGTGCGCAAATTATCAATCGCTTTTCGGGGCGGACGGAATTGCGGGAACGGTTGACGATCTTAAGGTTTTAGTGTTAGTATATAAGGGATGGCTTTATTAAGGCAGGATAGTATGAAAAAAAAAGTTTCGCTTTCAAAAATCAAAAGGCTTGCCACCACAAAGGGCATGCAAGGCTGGACGGCTATGTTTGCTCTATTGGCGATTATGTGCCTTGACCAATTCGTGTTGGAGATACCGTTTGAAAACGTGGTGTTCCCCATTCTCGTGATATGCGCCGCATGCATGAGCCCCGCAAAAAACGCCGTGCTCGTTATTGCGTATTCCGTTATTTTCGAGATGAGTTGCATCGGCTGGTTCCCGACCGAACTTCCCCGCGTTCAACTTTGGCTTTTTGAAGTGATAGTCGGCTATTTCATGCCGCTTGCCTGCTACAAAGCGTTCAACAGAAAACACGAAGACATGAGCGTAATCTCATACGCCGCAATCGCCGCAATAAGCGAGATTTTCTATTTCTGGGTTTCCGTCGTCGCAACGACTCTCATCTGGGGTGTGGACTTCGGTGCATATTTTGCAAGCGATATTCCCTTTGAAATCGCAGGTGCGTTTGCAACGTTTGCATGCGCGCTCCCCGTCGCTTTCATCTACAAACTCACAACGAAAGAAATCAATCTCAAAGTCAGTGGCAAGGTCCTTCGTCCTATGCTCGACAACAAAGCACTTGCACTGTAACACAATGACAACTTGTCTGAAAACGCCGATTCGTCGGCGTTTTTCTTTTTTGAAAAACACTGATATTCTAAACGGATCGTTTCCCATAATATTCGTTTTGCGTTTGCTCGGCAGCACGCCGTCGAAATATTGCTCTTCCCTTGACATCGCATAGGAAATATGCTATCATACGCTCGTTTGAGGGAGTAGATAACTTCCAAGGAAGATGCACGTCAACATACTGACTTCACCGTCTGGCTTGCATTAAACGTCGAGACTCAAGTACGATTTTTGCGTGCTTGATTTTTTTATACTCACCGCAAAAATCAACAAAATAATTCGTTTAGAGAGAGAAAAAATGAGCGATTTAGAGTTGATTCTCATAGCAATCGGGTTGTCTATGGACGCTTTTGCCGTCGCGGTTTGCAAAGGTCTTTCCACAAAACAACTCAAAACGAAACACTTTTTCATAGTCGGCGCATGGTTTGGCGGTTTTCAAGCGTTGATGCCGCTCATCGGCTACTATCTTGGCACCACGTTCGAGCAATACATAACTTCCGTCGACCATTGGATTGCGTTCGTATTGTTGGTATTTTTGGGCGCAAAAATGCTCAAAGAAGGCTTTTCAAAGGAAGAAAACGAAGAAAATGCGTCTTTCTCCGTCCCCACGATGTTCACGCTTGCCGTTGCAACAAGCATTGACGCGCTTGCCGTCGGCATAACGTTTGCGCTTCTTCCCGACGTAAATATCTACTCTGCCGTGAGCCTTATCGGCTCGATAACTTTCGGGCTTTCTTTCGTCGGTCTCGGCATAGGCAACTTATTCGGGATGAAATTCAAATCGAGTGCGGAAGTTGCGGGCGGAACTATACTTATCATGCTCGGCGTAAAAATACTTCTCGAACATCTCGGCATAGTCGGCTAACACAAAATCGATATTCTAAACGCACAAAAAGTCCGCAACTGCGGACTTTTTTATTATCTTCATACACAAACTTACACAGTGTCTATATCATTTTTTCCACTTCGGCTTTTGTCGGCATGGCGGTCATCGAGCCGTCACGGGATATTTGGATTGCACATGCACGCGAAGCAAAATCCAATGCGTACGCCATACTGTTCAAATCGAGTGTGATAACGCCTTGCGACAAAAGATACAAAATCGAACCGATAAAACAGTCTCCTGCGCCTGTCGTGTTGACGACTTTCGCCTTGTATGCTCGTTGTGAAATTTTGCACAGTTTTCTGTCGTATGCAATCGCCCCGTCCGCTCCTTTCGTGACGATGAGAATTTTGCAATTCGATGCAATAGATAGCATGTTTTTCGCCTTTTCGTCTTCACTGTTGCCTTGCGACAACAACTCTAGTTCTTCGCTTGAAACCTTGACTATGTCCGCAAACGGCAAAAATTCTTTTATCGCAATCACACATTCTTGAACGCTATTCCAAAGGTTTTCTCTGACATTCACATCAAAAGAGATCGTTGCGTCTTTTTCAATCGCGAGTTTTATTGCTTTCTCGTGTGCCGATTTCGATTTTCCGACAAGTCCGAGCGAGCAAAAATGCAAAACGTCTCCATTTTGCAAACAATCGTCTTTCACGTCTTCGGCAGACAAATTCAAATCCGCCGTATTCTCTCTTTCGAAACGAAATTTTCTATCGCCGTTTTCGTCTATATCGACAAACGCCAATGCGGTTTTAAGAGATTTGTCAAACACGATATATCGGATATCTATCCCTGCGGATTTGATTTGTTCAAACAAAAAATCGGAATATGCGTCTCCGCCGAGTTTTCCCAGATATGCACCGTCTCCGCCAAGACTTGCCACACACGCACATACGTTGCACGGCGCACCGCCGGCGTTTGGAACATAGCCGCTTTTTGACGGCATCATATCGACAAGACATTCTCCTATACACACGACTTTGGACATAAAATCACTCCTTTGTGACTTCATTATACAACCTTTGGCGCATTTTTCAAGACAAATCTCTTTTGGGTGCACATTCGGCGCACAATTTTGCCCAAAAAACGCAAAAATCACCGCCTATCATATTGCGTGCATGCGCGCAACGTTTGCTTGCGTGCATTAAAAATTTTTAATTTTTAATAAAAATATTTTCAACACGTTGCATTATTGCCGCCTGTTGAATTATACTATATTTAGAAAATAAAAAAGTTTCATATAAGGAGCAAATCATGGCAAACAAATCAAACGTTTCTATCAAATTCAGCGGCAACGCTGTGACGACGGGCGTTGCACTCGTGATTATCGGCGTGTTGTTCTGCATTTTGCAAGGAGCAGCCGTTCAGGCGCTCATCACAACTTTGGGCGTGCTTTTCATTCTCATGGGCGCAATCGACCTTATGCACAAAAACTGGGTTGTCGGCGCAATCGAACTTGCAGTCGGCATAGTGGTCATCGTATGCACGTGGCTCATTCTCGAAATCACGCTTCTCATCATCGGCATCGTGCTTATCTTGTACGCAATCTATCTCATTGCAACCACGGCGTCGAAATTTAAGAGCGCAAGCACTTTCGGCAAAATCGCAATCATTCTAGTGCCCGTTCTCTTCATCGTGTTCGGCGCATTGCTTATCGCTTGCTACTGGGGAATTCTCAACGAACTTCTCATCACAATCGGCGCGCTTGCAATCGCATGCGGTTCGTTGCTTATAGTAAGAAGCGAATTGAAATTCTGAAAATCGACAGACAAAAAGGTCTTCCCGTCGGAAGACCTTTTTTATACTCTTTTTTCGATAATGCGTCTTAAAAACGCCTGATTTTAGTCTTTTTTCTCCCCTTTCTCGTCGAGCGAATCGAATTTGAGATACGCTTCTTTGAGAATTTCCGCACACTTTTCAACGCCGAACGCGCTTGTGTTGAGCGAAATGTGATAGTTTTCGCTTGCACCCCACTCTGAATCGGTGTAATAGCGATAGTGTCTTGCACGCATGCGGTCGTTTTCCTTTATGATACGCTCGGCTTTTTTCTGATCGTCGGTGCGACGGAACACGTTGATGACTCTGTCCACTCTCGACGGCATATCGGCATAGATAAAGACGTTCATGCATCTGACCTTGTCTTTAAGCACGTAGTCGGCGCAACGACCGACGATTACGCACGCGCCTTTCTTTGCAATCTCTTCGATGGCTTCCGTTTCGCTCGCGTAAATGCGTGACTCGAAATTTTCAAAACTGTTGATAAGGGTTCCGCCCCACACCGACGGCGTGAACGACACGGAAGAGAGTCCTTTCATTTTCTGTTCGTTTTCTTTGATGAAATCTTGCGCAAAGCCCGAGTTTTCGCTTGCCATTGCGATGATTTCTTTGTCATAGAACGGAATGCCAAGCGAATCGGCGAGCAATCTGCCCACAAATCTTCCGCCGCTTCCGTATTGTCTCGATATGGTGATAACCGTGTTCATAATTATCTCCTTTTCACTTCGGCTCTCTTGCGATCACAAAACCCCACTTGAAAACCGTGTTTTTTATATATTATATTATCCGCCGAAAAAGCCGATTCGTCAATACTCAATTTGGAAAAATTGCATATTCACGCCGAATACGTCAAAGCCATTTTGCACGCGCGCGTTGACATTTGTATTGCAAAAACTTATAATGCACGTATAACATTCGCGCACGCTCGCGCGGTAAGGCGGTCTTTATGCCATTCTCGGTTTATCTCAAAAAAGGCGAAGAAAAACGTATTTTGCAAGGTCACAGTTGGGTGTATGCCAACGAAGTCGCGCGCATAGAAGGCAAGGACAAAAACGGATCTCTTGCAAGCGTATTCACTCACGACGGTCGTTTTGTGGGCAAAGGGTATATCAATCACTTGTCCAAAATTCTCGTGCGCGTCTTCATTCGCGACACCGAGACGACAGACGACGAAAGTTTTTACTCCGCTCGCATAAAACAAGCGGTCGATATGCGCAAGAATCTCGGATTTGACGATTCGTATCGCGCGGTGTTTGCCGAAGCGGACGGCTTGCCCGCTCTCATCGTGGACAAATACTCGGATTATCTCGTGTGCCAGTTTCTTTCGCTCGGCATTGACAAACAAAAAGACCTTATCGTCAAGTGTCTTGTCGACATTTTTGCTCCAAAGGGCATATACGAGCGCAGCGACTCCACCGTACGCCAAAAAGAAGGCTTGCAGGAAGTCACGGGGACTTTGTACGGCGAAGTGCCGGATCGTATTGTAATCACCGAAAACGGCGTCAAAATGGCAGTTGACGTGCGCGGCGGACAAAAAACCGGCTACTTCCTTGACCAAAAGGAAAACCGACTTGCCGCAAGACGATACGCAAAAGACCGCACCGTTCTCGACTGTTTCTGCAACAGCGGCGGTTTTTCCATGAATTGCGCGCCCGTTGCAAAATCCGTGACCGCCGTAGACATCTCTCAAACCGCTCTCGACAACGTGCTTGAAAACATAAATCTCAACTGCTATCACAACGTCACGACGGTGTGTGCCGACGTGTTTGACGAACTGCGCAAATACAAAGCCGACGGAAAGAAATTCGGACTGGTAATTCTCGATCCGCCCGCATTCTGCAAGAGCGCAAGCGAAGTCAAGGACGCATACCGCGGATATAAAGACATCAACGTGCTCGGAATGAAACTTGTCGAAAGCGGCGGCTATCTCATCTCGTCGTCTTGTTCGCACTATATGACATTCCCCTTGTTTGAAAAAATGCTCGTCGAAGCCGCAAAGGAAAGTGGCAGAATCGTCAGATGTGTGGAAGTCAAATCTCAATCACCCGACCACCCGTCCCTGCTATGCGCCGAAGAAACCCAATATCTCAAATTTTTCGTCATGCAGGTGCTGTGAGTTTTCGCAAATATCCGCAATTCAACCAAACAAAGAAATAAACAAACCTAACGAAAGAAGCGAGACCAAACGGTCTCGCTCCTTTCATAAAAAATAGGGGATTAACGCCCGATAATTCGGGCAGGGAGATTGGCTTTATTGTCTGTCGATATTGTCGTCCACTCTTTGATCGTCAAAGTCGTTTCTGAATGCAGATGCCGCTTTGCCCAACCAATTCTTTGCGAAATTCTTGACGCGGAGTGCCACGATCCAATCACCGAGCATCGAAAGGCCGCGAACGAAAAGGAATATACCGACAAGAACCGTGAGCGATATCGCACTGCTAATCGGGTCGAACAACGCCACAAAACCGAAGATTATTTCGATGATTGCAAAGATGAGAAGCACCCACCAATTGGACACTTTGAACTTGCCTGCTTGAATTGCGAGCACGAGTTCGCTTATGCCTTCATAGATGAACCACATTGCAAACACGATAGGAAGAATTGCTTCCACGACGTTGACGTTTGCAAGAAAGAATATGCCGAGAAGCGTCGTGATGATGCCGTCTGCAAGGAACATTCCGCCCCCGACGATTCCCACCGAAGTGAAAAACATCACAAGCTCGACAATACCCATGCAAAGCACGAGTGCGCCGACTATATACGAGAAAACTCTGATAGACGTATCGACGGGAAGTGCAAAACACACGATGCCTGCCGCTATCATGAGTATACTTGCTACAAACCACAAAATTGTCGTTGATTTTTTCATACTTTCGTATCTCCTTATTTGTATGGGAAATTATAGTCCGAAATCGCAAGTTGTCAAGGAAAAATCTTGCCGTTTTTTAATGTTATACATTAAATTGCAAAATTGTTTCCTTTTTCTTATTTTACGGACAAATAGCGATTATCATACCGTTTGTATGAAAAATGCAGTATTTTCTTTTTATTCTTGAACCGCCGCTTCGCTTTTAATCTCTTTTTCGGGTGCGGAAATTTGAGCAGGCGCGTCGTTTTTGACGTGCACGTCGAGTTGATTGAACGGGATAGATATGCCGTTTGTGTCAAATGCGGTCTTCACGCTTTCAAGCAAATCGTAGTTGACCGTCCAATAATCTTCGTTCTTGCACCACACTTTTGTCACGATGTTGACGCTATTTGCCGCTTGCGCCGAAACACGTATTTGAGCCGCTGGATCTTTGAGAATGAGTTCGTGTGCGTCGCATACGTCCTTGATTATGCCTTTTGCCTTTTCAAAATCGTCGGAATAAGATATCGAGAAGGTCAGATCCACCCTGCGCAAATCTTTTTCGGAATAGTTGACGACTTCCGCAGTCGAAAGTTTTCCGTTTGGCAAATACACGACTTTGTTGTCCGTGGTGCGAAGTCTCGTGTGGCAGATACGAATGTCTTCAACCGTTCCGCTGTAGCCGCACGCTTCGATATAATCGTCGTCTTTGAATGGACGAGTGATGAGAATCATAATGCCGCCTGCAAAGTTTGAGAGCGTGCCGTTTATTGCAAGTCCGACGCCGACGCCGAGAGACGCAAGCAATGCCGTGATACCGCTCGTATCGATGCCGAGATAGCCGATGAGACACACGACGACAAGCACTTTAAGCCCAACTTTCACCACGTAACTCAACGTCTTGTAAATCGTCTTGTCTATCTTTTTGTTTTCCTCGACCTTTTTATCGGCGCGTTTTGCGATTTTCTTGCTCAAAAAGTTGATGATCGAGAACGTGACTATCATAATCACGATTGAAATAAGCACCTTAATTCCGGTGTTTGTGAGCCAGTTTTGTACGGTTTCCCACGTTTGTTGCCAATCCATAAATTTGTCTCCTGTAAAATGATTGCCTTGTTTGCCCCGCCCGATACAAATCGTGCCGAGCGAAGAGCAATTATACTTGCCAAACACGCAAAAATCAAGTCATACGAGCATATATTCCGACTTGTAACGTGCGTTTTCCATTATAGGCGCATTTTTGAATAACCATTCCGAAAATTTGTTTGACATAACGCAAAATTCGTGTATAATAGTATGGTAAGTTTCATTCCAAGGAGGTGAAAAAGATGTCTACAGTAAGAGTTGGCGAAAACGAAAGTTTGGACAACGCCATCCGTCGTTTCAAGAGAAAATGCGCACGTGACGGCATCATCGGCGACCTTCGCAAGAAAGAGGCTTATGAAAAACCCAGCGTAAAACGCAAAAAGAAAGCAGAAGCAGCTCGCAAGAGAATGTACAAAGCGTAATCAAAAACATTCGTGCGATTCTGTCGCACGAAGTATGGAGGCATGGCTCAGTTGGTTAGAGCACACGGTTCACATCCGTGAGGTCACAGGTTCGAGTCCTGTTGCCTCCACCAACGCCAAAACCCTACTGTTTAGTAGGGTTTTTCTTTTGTCGTTGGTGTTTGCAACAGCCTCGAAGGTGCATTCTGCACCGCACACCCTGTGTGCCCTGTGACCACGGTCACACTGCACGCTCCGCTTCCAAATGCAAGCATTTCCGCTCCGCTGATGAGCGAGTCCTGTTGCCTCCACCAACGCCAAAACCCTACTGTTTAGTAGGGTTTTTCTTTTGTCGTTGGTGTTTGCAACAGCCTCGAAGGTGCATTCTGCACCGCACACCCTGTGTGCCCTGTGACCACGGTCACACTGCACGCTCCGCTTCCAAATGCAAGCATTTCCGCTCCGCTGATGAGCGAGTCCTGCCCATCCACCACACTTTACCAATCCGCACCAGTGGCGGATTGGTTTTCTTTTTTCTTGGAGTTTTTTTGCTCAAAATATCAATGATTTTATTGTTTTGAAATATTATCAATTATAAAGAAAAACACGCTTATAATATACTAATTGCAATTGCAATACATGCAACAATGAGTGCTATAAATCCCGTAAAAGCATCAAATACTGCTATAACAAAATTCTTATCTCGCTCTAGGATTATTCTTTTTGCAATGCATTGAATAATTCCCGCATAATATAACATAAATAGAAAAATTAATAATGTAAAAGCAATATTAAGAATCCCTGAGATTATATTTGATAATCCTGTCCAATCAAAAGCTATATAGCTATTAATTGAAATTGCAAAAAATATACAAGCACATATGCGGATGAAACACGCCATAACATTCAGCGTAAAGCCAGCAGCCGATGATACCATAGTCCCAGCATCCGCATCAGACTCCTGCTTTCCTGCAAGAATTCTAGCTAGGTCTTTTAAAACAATTTTTATAGGGTATTTTACTTTTTGATCTTTGGCTATCCTTTTTGCATATTCTTTATCTTTTTTGATGTTATTTTCTTTTATAATCTCGTCGTATCGCATCTGTGCTTTTACAATAGCATCAGCTAGCTTGTCGTAATCTATATTAATACTTGACTGGCCATTATTATCTGTCTTTGCATGATTGTTATTCTGTTCTTGCTCATCTATCATATTAGCCTCCAACATTTTATTATCAATACTCAAGCTGCCATAGCAAGAAAGTCTATGCATTTATTTCATTTATCTTCTCTTTGAGTACAGTCCTATCCCAAAGCACAACGTTATTTACTTGCGCCAATTCGCGAGCACTCTTGGTAAAGCCGTTATTTGTTACTACCATTGTTTTAGTGGCATTATAATACTTTGCTCCGGCGACAGCTTCCATTATCGCGTGGTTTCCAACAGGCTTGCTATAACATTTTGTTTGAATTGCAACGACGGCATTACATTTTTTCGCAATAACATCAATACCTTGATCTCCGCTTGATTTCGTAATTTCCGTAGCATATCCAAGTTTGCCAAACAAATATGATATAAACCATTCAAATTGTACACCCGTCATCAAATCTATATCGTCTATATCAAATCTAACTGTATCTTGTTCTTGGTTTTTTTCTGACAATCTCTGTATCTTTTCTTTTTCTTTTATGTAGCGAATTCGACCAGTTACAATTTGTTTCAACTTATCGATTTCGTCATTCCAAATATCGAGATAATTGTATTTTTCACTGTTTGCGGCTAAAATGTAAAATGCTATCTTGTGTTCATCTATATCGTTATTATAAAAAGTATCAATTACCTTTTCATTGCTATCGTCAACAGACAATCCATAGTTTTCAAGCGCTGTTTTTGCCAAATTGCAAAAGTGTTTTTTATCAGCCATATAAAGCAAAAACAAGAACGCATAATACGCCTCTTGGTCTTGTTGATTTTCTAATACCCCTTGATTATGTAATGCAATATACAACTCATTAACATCTAAAAATGAGTCTTTTATACTGTTTGGCAACGACTTCAATCTTATAATATCACTATTATTTTTAAGAATTGTACGGCAATAATCTCTTAACAAAAAGGCACATTGAACATTAGAAATATATTTGTCTATTATGGTTTGAGAAAAAGCATTCACAAATTTAAAATACTCTGTAATTTTTGTATTCTCTGACGAAATGTTACGAGTATTCGCAATTTTGTAACATTCGCGATTATTGTATAGATCTTTTTTTATTGCTAACGGCAAAAATGTAAATTCAAGTATAAAAATATTAATTGAACTATTTTCTGTATAATTATCTACAATTTTACAAAGAAAATCATTTGACTTATACGATTCAATAAATTCATTAACTTCTTCCATAAATGCACTCGGAGCATTTTTATTCAAGCTAATAATAATTGCTAACAAAACACTTGATGCAATTCCAAATCCAACCAGCAATGCAGTACAACATATGCACGCTGTTTTTTGTCCAAGAGAAAGACAAATAAACACTGAAAAAAGCATCAAAATTGATAATACAGTAGTTATAGAAAGAATTATTCTTAATGCTTTTGTTTTATGAATTTTTGCTTTACTTTCTGCATATTTCGAATTGGCTTTATCTGTTTCTCTATTCATAAATTTCTCCATATATCGCAATTAAACATATTTTATCAATAAATACATTTTGTCTCCAATTTAATAAAATGTCAAGCATATATTTTCAAGGCTCAACAGCTTATAACCGGGTTACATTCTCAATTTAGCGATTAGTCATGCCGTAGTCTTTGATACAAGTGCACATGCATACTTACATAGAGACTATCGAGAAACAAAAGACAAGATAATGCGTAGCATTTGCGTGTGGTACGAGATCCTTTCGGAGAAACAGGACGGTCGTTTGCCTTGCAAACGACTTGTACTGTTGCACTTTTTCTTTTGTCGTTGGTGTTTGCAACAGTCTCGAAGGTGCATCCGGCACCGCACACCCTGTGTGCCCTGTGACCACGGTCACACTGCACGCTCCGCTTCCAAATGCAAGCATTTCCGCTCCGCTGATGAGCGAGTCCTGCCCATCCACCACACGCAACCTGAAAGACTTTTCAGCTTGTTTTTTTGTTTTCCGCTCGATTGTGCTTGCACAAAGCGTGGCGGGAAACAAAAGATAAGATATCCTTGTGTGGCAATGCAGTTTTTATTTTCTCTTTTTATTATACCGATTTCGCCGTTTATTACGCGAAAATACGTCCGGAAACGAAAGAACGACAAAGCAAATCACTCGTCGTTCAAAACTGTTAAATACGATTAAAGCGGATAGATTACGCAAAAATGCGTATCAACGCAATCACGAGAAGGTGCAACGGATAATATATGTAAAACATCCATTTCATAACTTTGTTTACAGTCGGGTTCTTGCCGCGTTGACCGTTGTAGAATGCAATTACGGGGATTGCGAGCAAGACGGCAAATTGCATAAGGCCGTAGGTCACGGACATCGTAAGGCAATACACAAGAACGTACAGTCCGACGAAAAGCAAACTCCAAAGGATTTGTCCGAGCGGCTTACCACGATTTGTGCCTATTGCAAACACGCAAAGGGACGCAATGCAACTCCAGTCCGCAGGAAAGGCGGCTATGCACAACAAAAATATGAGAAGCGGTTTCCATTGTTGCTTGATATTTTCGCTGTAATTCACACGGAGCATAATAAGCCCGATTGCAAGCGACCACATGACGCTCGTCTGATTGAGAATATGTCCCATAACGCTGCCGCCAGTGGCAAACGGAACGAGCGCAAGCGCGCCGAACTCGAAAAACGCCGACGATTGCAACATATAAGGAACATGTGAGACAAGCGCAAAAATCAGCAATCTAAGCGTATATTTTTTGATGCCGTGGGTGTAATGGAAGCCTTCGGCGATGCAATAGCACATGATGGGGCAAGTGATTCTGCCGATGATATGCATGACGATAGCACCAGGCTCGGTTGAATAGCCGGGATACACCGCCCATGCGATATGGTCGATGGTCATTGCGATAATCGCAATGAGTTTTATGGCATTTGAATTGAGAAACTTTTTGTTTTCGAGCATATCTCCACTTCCACCACTAAAAATACATCATCCGATGCCGTTTGTCAAATATATGGAAGACGCATGTGCGCGTATGCGCGCGATACGTCACAAATCGAGCATTCATCCGTTTTATGCGCCCGCACCGCCCTAATTGCTCTCTCACGATGAAAAACACATATCATTGCAAAAAACTCGGCGTTTGATGTAATATTGTGTAAGCATATAAAAAGCGATTGCCTTAGGACAATCGCTTTTTATTATATCAAATATTTTATTTGATTAGTTTCTGGGGTTCTTGATGTTTGCTTGTGCTGCCTTTTTGCGAGACGGGACAAGCCCGTGTCGCCCGCCTTACGGTTTTTATTGCTCGCACATGCAAACATCCATTACTACACGAAAAAGCGGTTACCTTAAGGCAACCGCTTTGTTCATTATTTGTTTACATCATTTCTTAACTTAAGCTCTAGGATCCTTGATGTTTGCCTGTGCTGCCGCAAGACGTGCGATACTCGGCGTTTGATGTAATATTGTGTAAGCATATAAAAAGCGATTGCCTTAGGACAATCGCTTTTTATTATATCAAATATTTTATTTGATTAGTTTCTGGGGTTCTTGATGTTTGCTTGTGCTGCCTTTTTGCGAGACGGGACAAGCCCGTGTCGCCCGCCTTACGGTTTTTATTGCTCGCACATGCAAACATCCATTACTACACGAAAAAGCGGTTACCTTAAGGCAACCGCTTTGTTCATTATTTGTTTACATCATTTCTTAACTTAAGCTCTAGGATCCTTGATGTTTGCCTGTGCTGCCGCAAGACGTGCGATAGGCACTCTGAACGGTGAGCAAGAAACGTAATCGAGACCGATTGCATGGCAGAATTCGATGGAAGAAGGATCGCCGCCGTGTTCGCCGCAGATACCGCAGTGCAAATGGCTGTTTGCGCCCTTGCCGAGCGTGATTGCCATCTTCATGAGCTTGCCAACGCCGACAGTGTCAAGACGTGCAAACGGATCGGACTCATAGATCTTTGCTTGATAGTAACTGGGCAAGAACTTGCTTGCGTCGTCACGGCTGAAGCCGAAGGTCATTTGAGTGAGATCGTTTGTGCCGAAGCAGAAGAAGTCTGCTTCCGTTGCGATTTCGTCAGCGGTGAGTGCTGCTCTGGGGATTTCGATCATGGTGCCGACTTCGTATTTGAGATCGACGCCTGCTTCTTTGATGACTGCGTCAGCGGTGTCGACAACGGTCTTCTTGCAGAACTTCAATTCTTTGACTTCGCCGACGAGCGGAATCATGATTTCGGGTTCTACCTTCCAGTCGGGGTGACGTTTTTGGACGTTGATAGCAGCCTTAATGACAGCCTTGGTTTGCATAACCGCGATTTCGGGATACGTGACTGCAAGACGGCATCCTCTGTGACCCATCATCGGGTTGAATTCATGCAAACTGTCGCAAATGAGTTTGATTTCGGAAACGGTCTTACCTTGTGCTTTTGCAAGCAATTCGATATCCTTTTCTTCGGTCGGAACGAATTCGTGGAGCGGCGGATCCAAGAAACGAATGGTGACAGGCATACCTTTGAGCGCTTCCATCAAGCCTTCGAAGTCTGCTTGTTGCATGGGTTCGATTGCCGCAAGTGCTTTGACGCGTTCTTCAACGGTCTCGGAGCAAATCATTTCACGGAATTTGTCGATTCTGCCCGGTCCGAAGAACATGTGTTCGGTACGAACAAGACCGATACCTTGTGCGCCGAGTTCCGCTGCGCGTTGTGCATCTTGAGGAGTATCCGCATTGGTGCGAACGCCGAGTGCTTTATACTTGTCTGCGAGTTTCATGATTCTTCCGAAATAACCGCTGTTGGGGTCTGCCGGAACAGTCTTGATAATGGTGTCGTAGATGTTGCCCGTCGTGCCGTCGAGAGAGAGACCGTCGCCTTCGTGGAAGACCTTTCCGCCGAGTTCAAAGAATTTCTCTTCTTCGTGCATCTTGATGTCGCCGCAACCGGATACGCAGCAGGTACCCATACCGCGAGCAACGACCGCCGCGTGAGAAGTTTGACCGCCGCGAACGGTGAGAATGCCTTGTGCATACTTCATGCCTTCGATGTCTTCAGGAGACGTTTCGAGTCTGACGAGAACGACCTTCTTGCCTGCTTTGCCTTCTTTGACAGCGTCTTCTGCGGTGAAAACGATAGTGCCTGCCGCTGCGCCCGGAGATGCCGCGATACCCTTGCCGACGACGTTTTGTTTATCGGCGACTTTGAGTGCCTGTGCGTCGAATTGCGGGTGGAGCAACATATCGAGAGTCTTTGCATCGATTTGAAGAAGTGCTTCTTTCTCGTTGATCATGCCTTCGTCGATAAGGTCGCAAGCGATGCGGATTGCAGCCGCTGCGGTACGCTTACCGTTTCTTGTTTGAAGCATGAAAAGTTTGCCTTTTTCGATTGTGAATTCCATATCTTGCATGTCTTTGTAGTGATTTTCCAAAGTCTTGCAAACGTCTTGGAATTGTTTATAAACGTCAGGGAGAACTTCTGCCATCTTGGAGATAGGCATCGGGGTGCGAACGCCTGCGACGACGTCTTCGCCTTGTGCGTTCATAAGGAACTCGCCCATGAGACCTTTTTCGCCGGTTGCGGGGTTACGAGTGAATGCAACGCCTGTGCCGCAATCGTCGCCCATGTTGCCGAACGCCATCATTTGCACGTTGACTGCGGTACCCCAGCTGTACGGGATATCGTGGTCCATACGGTAAACGTTTGCGCGTAGGTTGTCCCAGCTGCGGAAAACTGCTTCGATTGCCTTGAAGAGTTGTTCCTTCGGATCGGACGGGAAGTCTTGACCGAGTTGAGCCTTGTACTCTGCTTTGAATTGTTCTGCGAGTTCATGGAGATCGTCTGCGCTGAGCTCGACGTCTTGAGTGACGCCGCGATCTTCTTTCATCTTGTCGATGAGTTTTTCAAAGTATTTCTTGCCGACTTCCATAACGACGTCGGAGAACATTTGAATGAAACGTCTGTAGCAGTCCCAAGCCCATCTGGGATTGCCGGATTTCTTTGCGAGCACGTCCACGACTTGCTCGTTGAGACCGAGGTTGAGAATGGTGTCCATCATGCCCGGCATAGACGCTCTTGCGCCCGAGCGGACGGATACGAGAAGCGGATTTTCTGCATCGCCGAATTTCTTGCCGGTGATTGCTTCGAGTTTCTCAATATAATCCATGATTTCGGCTTTGATGGAATCGTTGATGTGTCTGCCGTCTTCATAGTATTGAGTGCACGCTTCCGTCGAGATGGTGAATCCTTGCGGAACGGGAAGACCGATGTTGGTCATTTCTGCGAGGTTTGCACCTTTGCCACCGAGAAGCTCACGCATTTGCGCATTGCCCTCTGTGAACAGATAAACATATTTCTTCTGCATTTAGAAGTCCTCCTAAAGATTTCTTTTATACTCAATTATCATACCAAAACGCGCGCCATTTTGCAAGAAAAAAATATATCTTACAAAAGTATTTTTATATTTTATATAATCCACACCGTATACAGTCGAAATACCCCACCCGTTTCAAGTCCCCGAAACACGAAAAACGTCGAAAAAAGTTTTGCGACAAAGAAATGTGCAAAGTCTTTCAAAATGTGTTGCGCAAGCGGAAAATATTTGTTAAACTGAAAACGAAATAAATTTAGGAGTGCAATCTCGTTATGGACTCTGACCCCGGAAGTAGTCACATATCCACGAATGCGCTCGCGCTTTGATTTTTTATCGGTTGGCGCGGCGTATTTTTGCCACGGAAACCAACTATGATCCAAGTTTACAAAAAAATCAACAAATCACTCGTCGAAGTTGAGCCCGACCTTGTCGTCGAAGGCTACGATTTCACTGACCAGTGGGTGCATATGTCAAACCCGACCGACAAAGAAATCGAGTTGGTGTGCAAGGCTACCCAAATTCCCGAAGAGTACGTCAAAGCGGCGTTGGACTCCGAAGAGCGCGCTCACATCGAAAAAGAAGACAACGTGCTTATGGCCGTCACCGACATTCCGATAACGGAAGAAGACGACGACAAATACACCTATTCCACCCTGCCTTTCGGTTTTATCTCAAACGAAAACACGATAATCACCGTTTGCCTTAACGAAACGTCAATCATCTACGACCTTATGGCAGGCAGATACGTCAAAGATTTCAACATCCACAAACGCACGAGATTCCTTCTTCAACTGCAATACGTCATAGCAAAGAAATATCTGCAATACCTTAAACAGATAGACAGAGCAAGTCAGCGCGTTCAGGCGGAACTTGAAAAGGCAATGAAAAACGAAGGTCTCATCGAGATGCTTTCTCTTGAAAAATCACTCGTGTACTTTTCCACTTCTCTTCGTTCAAACACCGCCGTTCTCGACAAAGTGCCGCGCCTTGTGAAATTCTTTGAAGAAGACGAAGACCTTTGGGACGACGTTCTCATCGAAAACCGTCAGGCAATCGAGATGTCAAACATATACAGAGACATTTTGTCGGGCACGATGGACACCTACGCTTCCATCATTTCAAACAACCTTAACGTCGTTATGAAGACGCTCACGGTGCTCACGCTTTTGGTCGACACCCCTGCTATGATTGCGGCTCTTTGGGGCATGAACACGGGCGTTCCGTTTGAAGGTCAGCAATGGGGATTCTGGGTTGTTGTCGGAATAAACGTGCTTATCTGCATTGCGCTCATCATCGTCTTCATAAAAAAGAAAATGCTCAAATAACGAAGTGCAAAACCGTCATCGAATTGCAAACTTATCGTCTGATAATATCTTCAAAAAGTCGGCATATCAGCCGACTTTTTCATTGCCGCACAAAAGCGTCCCCTTTTATCTACATATAAAAAACAGTCGTTCTATCCGCATATTCGTCAATTCGCAAGACCGTATTGCATTCTTCATAAAAGAAGAATAGAAGCCAATAGATTACCTTTTTGGGGCACAAAAGCTACGATAAGGCCGTCATTAAAAAAACGGATACATTTTACTTCCGATTTTTACACGATTCTTTGTACAACCGATAATCTATCGGCGTATTTTGAATAATTATTTCTAGTAATAAACATATAAACGGACAAAAAGACCCAAACCGATTTCTCGGCTTGGGTCTTTCAAATCACTTTTTAGTCGCGCTTATATCAGCCTTGCATGAGTGCTTGCATAATCTTTGTCATGCACTTGACGATAATCTTTCTCTCTTCGGGAATGTCTTTAAATTTATTGTATGCGGCAAGAAGAAGCATTGCGACGTTCATCTTCATCTGCTTGGACATGTTGAGCGAAAGCATATAATCGACGAGATTGGGCAACTTGACGAGTTTTGCGGGTTTGACGATTTCGTCGTCTTCTTCCGGACCGTCCACGACGTAAACGACTTCTTCCTGTTGTTCGTCGGTTGCGCCTTGCTCGACTGCGGGTTCTTCTTCGACTTGCTCATCTCCACTTTCTTCCGTTTCTTCGGTTTCTTGCGCGTCTTCGTCCACCGTCTCTTCGACTTTCTCGTCTTCAACGGGTTCGGAAGCAGGCGCTTCGACTTGCTCGGATTGTTCAATCTCTTCTTGGACGGGCGTTTCTTCGCACTTGACTTCTTCGACGGTCTCTGCCTGTTGCTCCGTCTTTTCTTCGACTCCGTCGTCAACGGGCACGGCAACGAGATCTTCGCCTTTATCTTGCTTTTCAGCGTACGCAACCGCTTCGAGTTCGCCTTCTTGTGCGGTGTCGTCGTCTTCGATGATTTCGCTTTCAAGGAAGATTTTTTCTTCTTCAGGCTTCGGTTCTTCTACAGGATGTTGCTTTTCAGCCTGCTCTTGTTCCAGAGCGAGTTGTCTTGCACGTTCTGCTTCAAGTTGCGCTTGTTTTTTCTTCTTTCCAAACATCTTACAATCCTCACAATATGTTTTTATTGTAGCGTCGGCAAATAAAGTCCCCCGACTGAACTTGTTTTTGTTTATACAAAAATTTTAGTCACGATATTATATTTACGCTCACTTGTTTTCTTGCAAGTCGCGCATAACCTTTGTGAGACAACTCACGACGATTTTGCGGTCTTCCTTGCTGTTTTCAAACTTCTTGTACGTGCCGATGAGCATTGTAGCGATCTGAATCTTCATTGCTCGCGGCATGTTCTTTGAGAGCATATAATCGACGAGATTTGGCAATTTGACGAGTTTTGCGGGCTTAACGTGTTCATCGTCGTCTTCGTCTACGTCAACGACGTACACCACTTCGGGTTCTTCGTCTTCCGTTTGCGCTTCTTCACCGTCTTCGTTTTCAACGTCTTCGACGGTGTCTTCCGTCTCTGCCGTTTCTGCATCTTCGTCTTCTGCAATCTCTTCTTGTTCGCTTTCGGAATCGTCAGTCGCATCCACAGATTCCGTTTCTTGTTCTTCGACTTCTTCCGTTCTTTCTTGTTCTTCAGGCTCTTCGACCGTCTCTTCGACCGCTTCCGTTTCCGTATCTTCGACAGGTTCAGACTCTTCTGCAGGCTCTTCAACGGATTCTTCAACATCTTCCGTTTCGGGCTCTTGGTCTTCTTCGATTTCTTCGGTCGATTCGATTTCTTCGTTTTTTTCTGCGGATTGCTCGTCTTCGGTCGGTTCTTGCTCGTCTACGACAGGTTCTTCAACTTCTTCGGTTTCTTCCGCGTCTTCGTCTTGAACGGGTTCTTCTTCAACGGTTTCGTCCGTGTTTTCGACAGGCTCTTCCACTTCTTCGACCGCTTCCGTTTCTGTATCTTCGACAGGCTCTTCGTCCGTTTGTTCGTCCGTTTGCTCTTCGACTTGGACAGGCTCTTCGTCAGCGTCTTGCGGCTCGCTGGCTATAAGTTCGTCTATTGTTTGTTCAACAGTGCCGTCTTCTTCGTTGGGAGTCTCTTCCGCGCTTTCTTCTTCGATTTGAGCGGATTTTTCTTCTTCCGTCTTCTCTTCTATAAGTGCTTCTATAGGCGTCTGTTCGAGCGCGTATTCCTGCTCTGCGTCAACCGCCTTTGCGGTGTTGCGAGCGATGATTTCTTCCACCATGCCCGAAAGTTCGGCAAGCGGTGACGAATCCGTCGCATAATTGCTTTCGACCTGAAGATTGACTTTTGCGTCAAGGTCTTCTTGCATATCTTCAAACACTTCGAGACATTTTTTCGATTGTTTGCGGTTGATTATGACAAGCACGAGAAAAACAACTGCAATTGCGACAAGTCCGACGAAATGAATCACACCCATTTCGTTTGCCGTAAGCGTGCCGAATCCCCAGAATGCGAAAAACCCGAGAACGAGAAGTGCGATTGCAAGATAAATGCCCGAGCGATAGTCCTTGTTTTTCTTCACGACTTTTTCGTACACGTTTCCGTCGCTGACGACGTCGCTCGGATAGCCGAATCTCACGCCGAGATATTGCACCCAACTGTCGCGCAAAGGTTGCGGTGCTTTTGACGAGAAGCAATGTGCCGTGAAATCGCTCACGTTGTCGTCGTCAACCTGGTCAACGTTTGCGAGATATTTTTCGATTTTTTTGCTTGCGCCGATGAGCTTGCGAGCACGAGATCCGAAATAAGTGAGCGCAACTATAACGCCGATGCCGACAATCACGGCAACGACGACGATAAAATACGTTTTGAAATCGATAGCGGGCATTTTGGAAGAGAGTTCCGCAAGCCAATTGAATGCTTTTTCAAAAAATTCCACAAGCACGTCTCCTATATCGAATACAAATTATCTATATGATTATACATACAATATACAAAAAAATCAAGATAATAACAAAACATTTGTCGCATTTTTTTAATGTTTCGTCACTTTAATATACACAAAAGCGCGCCACAACCTGCGTTTTGCAGCGTTATGGCGCGCCTAAACCGTCTTCGCTTTTTACAAATCCATCGTTTTGCCGCTCTTGAACGAATAAAGCACAACTCTATCGATTTTTGCACAAATCACACTTTCAACCGCCGATTTGTATAGATAAAGTTGCTTTTTGTACTTTTTCACGGTTTCTTCGTCTCTCAAAAGCGAGTTCTTGAAATCGACTATTATCTTCACGTCGTCGTTGATGAAAAGGTCTATGACGCCCTGAACGAGAACTCTGTCCCGCGACGTAAATCCGTCCGACACTTCGCACGCCGGCTTGTACATCATAAAGGATTGTTCCCGGTGACATCTACCTTTCTTTTCCGCTTCGCGTGCGATTGCCATAACGTCGCTTTCAAGGCAGCGCAATATGTCTTTCGGGTTTACGACGGTTCTTTCTTCTTCGGTGAGAACGTTTCTTGCCACCATATCGTCTATTGCGGCTTGCACCTGACTTTCGGTGTTTATGAAATAGTCGATATACTGCATAACCTTGTGATACGCCGTGCCGATTTTTGCCGCTTCTTCGTAAATTCTCACCGTCTCTTCGTCTATGCTGTCAAGAGCGGATACGCTGTATTTCATCGCAAGAGCCGTCGCTTCTTCGTGCGGATACTTGAACGCCTGTGCCGCAGCGATTTTCTCTTTCACTTCTTCGTTACATTTGCCCGCAACGACGTTTTGCGCCGCTCCGTCAATCTCGACGTCTTGAGCACTATGCCTGAACACGGGCACTTGTGCGCCTTCTGCAACTGCCTGAGATATGAAATCGAGTGCGCAACCTGCGCCCGTAAGTTTCGCGCTTTGTCCGAACTCTTTCGCTTTTGCGTCCGACACGGTTGCAGTGATATACATAAGTTGTTTTGCTCTCGTTAGCGCAACGTAAAACAAGCGGATCTCTTCTTTAAGTTGATTATCTTTTATACTCTTCTCTACGGCAAGTTTCGAAAGCGTAAGTTTCGTTTTGGTTTTGTTGTCGACGTCGAAATAATTCATTCCGACAAGCCCCTTGTTGTTCTTCTTGTTTTCAAGGTCGCTGTCTCCGAAGCCTTTGCCCGTCGCGATAAGGTCTCCCGTGGCGGAGTCGCGCTTGAATTGCACCGCGCAATCGGCAACGAAAACTATCGGGCTTTCAAGTCCTTTGTATCCGTGGAACGTGCTGATTGCAACTCTGTCTTCGCCGCCGCCGTCTCTTGTTTCGTTTGCGCCTTCGACGTAGTCTTCGACGAATTTTCCGAGCGATTGTTCGCTCTCCGCCGCACTGCGTATAAAGCCGTTAAGCCCCGTAACGTTGCCTTCGCCCGTGCGCATTAGATACGCGTCGTAGCAAAACTCGGCAACCGCGTCGTTCATAAGTTCGCTCACGCTCTCAAACGACGCTTTGAGCCTGTATTTTTCAATTAAAGCAAGCGTTGACTTTGCCTTTGTCGCCAAATCGTCGTTTCCGAGTGCACACGCCACGAATTTATCGTAAAAACATTCTCCGCTTCCCGACGCTATTTTTGCAAGTTCGCTCTCGTCGTATCCGCCGAAAAACGACAGTAAAAAACCCGCAAACGGCACGTCTTGTCTGGGATTGTCGAGAGTGCGCATAAAACACATGATCTCTCTTTCGGGCAACGATGCCGAACGCACGAACGAGCCTTCCGACACCGGTATACCTTCGTCTTTCAGCACTTTTACGATTTCTATTGCAGAGTTCGAACGATTGCGGAACAACACCGCAATATCTCCGTATCCGATATATTTTCCGTTGCCGTTTTCGTCAACGCCTTTCGCTCTGCCGACAAGCGTTTTTATCTCGTTTGCGATAAATTTCCCTTCTCTGAACGCCGCGATTCCGCCGTCTTCGTCATCGTCGTCGAATCTCTCTTTCGTCACGTCGTAAAGACCGTTTGCGCTCTCGCTTTCGGATTTCGATTTAGTAAACAAATGCACCTGCACGTATCCTTCGGGAGACACGCCGTCAAGCGTTACGGGAGGTATGGACGCAAGTTCGAATCGCGCGTCCGATTTGTAGTTTATGTCCGCGCTCTCTTTTGTCATCACCACGTCGAAAACGTCGTTGACGAATTTGAGAATTCTGTACGCGCTTCTGAAATTGTGATTGAAATAGACGTTCAAACCGTCTTTGTTGCCGAAAGCAGAATACTTCTGCTGACGGGATATGAATATCGCAGGGTCTGCAAGGCGAAAACCGTATATGCTTTGTTTTACGTCTCCCACCATGAAGCACTCCCCTTTAACGAGTTTCTCTATGATTGCTTCCTGCGTGGGATTGACGTCCTGATACTCGTCGACGAACACCGCGTCGAAAGCGTCGGCAAGTCCGTACTCGTCGTGCGACAAAAGCTCCATTGCCTTGTGCTGCAAATCTTCAAACGACAACACGTCGTCTTCTTGTTTGAGCGATTGAAGTTTTTTTGCAAACGTGCCTGCGATTTCCGTGAGTTTTCTCACGTACACGCCGTTTTGCTCGTGATATACGGCAAACGAATCGAGATTGTCGAAGATATTCGCCATCTCGTCAAGCACTTCTTCGATTTGCTTTATCACGCCTTTTGCATACGCGATTGTCGCCTTGTCTTCGTCGCTTGCTTTGGCAGAAATTCTCGCCGCCACTTTTTCGTACGCTCTTGCGATCGAACACGCTTTTTTAAGGCTGTCCGCAGAGACTATTCTGTCGCAAACGCTTATAAGATTTGCGACGGAATCTCCGTATTTTCCGTTGTTCTGCATTGCCGAAAGCACGTCGAAAAGCGGATTTATCACGCTTTGCGCTTTCGTAAAAAATTTGGAATAATACTCGCAGAGAATATCGAAAAATCTGCTATTCTCGTACGAATCGTAGCAATCGGCAACGCATTTTTCAAATTCTTTTTCGTCGGGTTGAATCTCGATAAGACTGTATATCTTCTTTATCGCGTTTTTGAGATTGTCGTCTTTTCTGGATTGCGAGAATATCTCGGCAAGGTCGCAAAACGTTTCGTCTCCCGCCGCCGCGTACTGCGCAATGGTCTCGTCAAGCGCTTTGTTGACGTAAGTCTCGTGTGCGGTCTCGTCAAGCACTTCAAACGTCGGAGACAATCCGAGTTTGTCAAAATTTTCCCTTATAAGCGACTGGCAAAATGCGTGTATCGTACATATATGGCAAAACGGCATTTCGTCGAGTTCTTTTCTGAATCTGTCTCGCACTTCTCCGCTTGATGCGCACGCCGCCCTGAAAAGTTCCTGATGCAGTCTTTCTTTCAGTTCGTCAGCCGCCGCATTGTTGTATACAAGTATGAGAAGATTTTTAAGAGACGCGCCTTCTGCAACCATAAGAATTATGCGTTTCACCATAGTCGACGTTTTGCCCGAACCTGCCGAAGCCGACACGAGAATACGCCCCTTTTCAAGCACCGCTTTCTTTTGGTCGTCGGTGAGAAGAAGTCTGCCTTTTTCGTCCCTGAGAATTTCAAGTCTCTTTTCGTTTTGGGCGCTAAACGCTTTGTTGGTCTCGTTCATACTCTCGCTCCTTCCGCACTCTTTTCGTTTTGCGCATCGTCTTTTTTCGTTTCGTCATCGAGCAAAAACGCGCTCGTTCCGCTCACTTTGGGCAACTTTCTTTCGTTCATACCCTTGTATGCGCAGATGCTTGCGAAATCGCACTTGTCGCACTTGCCGTATAGCGGCGTGGGACGAATGAAACCGTCCGCAATCTCTTTTGCGCCTTTTGCAGCAATAGCCATAGCATAGTCTCCAAGCACGTCGAAATCGGACTTCGACAAATGAACGCCTTCGTTGAATTTGTCCGTCTTTTTGTCTCGCTTGAACGGAACAACGGATTTTTCGGGCGCGGTTTTCACCATATCGTCAATCTGACAGAGCGTTTCGTAACTGTCGCACGCCTGTCCCTTATACTTATATCGGTCTTCCGCATCGTCCGTGAAACTTGAGAAAATCGGAAAATAGAACACTCCGCAAGGCTTTGCGCCGAGACTCTTTTCCACCGCGCGCATATACACGTACAACTGAATTTTTTGTCCGGCGTACAATTCTTTAAGCGGCAAATCCGCACTCTTGTACGTCTTGTAGTCTATGACGATAAATTTGTCGTCAAGCACGTCGACTCTGTCAATCGTGCCTTTTAGTCCGATTTTTCTGTCCCCTATATCGAGAGATACGGGCAAAATCTCGCCTTCTCCGATTTTCGCTTCAAGGAAACAAGGACGGAACTTCGAGCGTTTCTGCACCCGATACAAATCTTTGATAAGGTGCGCGCCTTCCGCTTTTACGCGGTACAACAATCTTCCCGTATCCGCTTTTTCGAGCAATACGCCGAAATCGTTTTCTTTCACCGCTTCAAAGAAATATGCGTCCGCTTTTTCGTCAAGGTTCGTGTCGTCGCTTATATTGCCGTCTCGCACGTCTTTGAAAAACCTTTCGAGAACGAAGTGCAATATCGTTCCGTTTTCCGTGCCTTCGAATTTGCCGTCCTTTCTCCGTCTGAGCGACAAAACGTAGTTGAAATAATGCGCGTACGGACAACCGTAGAAAGTTTCAAGTCTGCTCACGCTCGTGGCCTCTCCGAAATACGCACCGTCCTGCTTCTCTATGCGTTCGGGCACTTTCACGGCATCGTCGACTCTCTGCTTGTCCGTATCACCGACAAACTCGTATGCGCTTGCATAAACGTCGAGATTTTTTGCGTCCGCTCTTCCCGACGTGACATTGCGAAGCACTTCGTTGAAGCACGCTCTTTTCGTGCAGAACACGTCCGCCGCTTTTTCGACGTCGTATTTCGCCTTTCCGTCTTCACCGCCTGCGAGCATAAAGTTTTCGACGTCTATTCTCTCGATTTCAAGCGGTTTGCCGTCCTGCTCGAGCATATTCTGCAACTCGTACACGACGGTTGACGGTCTCATCGTACCGCCGTCTCCCGTCTCGGAATAACTCACGACAAGTCTGCCTTTGGGCTTTTTCATAAGGTCGCATACGGCGTACATATCCGTCATGATTTTTTGCATCTCGTTGGGTGTCACGTCAACGCCGAGCGCATGAAGCGTCTCTTCGTCTTTCGGCGTTATCACCGCACCGCCGCCGCTTGCTTTGGGAAACTTCGAGTTGTTCGCACCAAGCACGTAAACGTCCCCCTCTCCCATAAATCTGCTGTCGCTTCCCCCCACGAACACACAATCGAGAAAAGTGGGTACGAGTGCGATTTTGAGCGTTTTGAGCATTGACTTGAAAACGCTCTCGAAGCCCTGAACGTCAGTGTCGTAATCGAGCACGTCTTCAATCTCGTCCAGCACGGAATTTATCTTTGCGTCAACCTGCTCGGCAACCTTTCTGTAATACTCGCTGAGCGTTGCAAGTTTTTCGACGTATTCGGAGTATTCGCGAGTGCTGTTTTCAAGAATCGTTCTCACCGCGCCGACGTATTCCTTTATCGGTCTCACGCCGCTTTCACAAAACGGAGCAAGCGTTTCAAAAATTGCCTTGCGCACGATTTCGGCAGGCTCGTTTTCATTCGTATTGTCTATAATCGCGTCTTTATCGATCACATTTGCGTGTATAAACTTGTCGTTTTGCGATTTGTGTGCGAATTTATCGGTTTGCTTTCTATCGAATTCGCGATTCTTCGGCACATACTCCACGTTGTATTTCAAACAATAGTTTTCAAAAAGATAAACGAGACTTTCTCCGTTTTCAAGCCCCGAGTAGAACAGCGGATTTTTTGCAAAATCGAGTGTTTCGCGCAACCTGAGATTGCTGCGTACGCAAGCGATTGCTTGCAATACAAATTTCGCTCTCGCCTGTTGAGAAAGGAGTTGTTTGTCGTCTATAAAATACGGAATGCCGTATCTGTCAAACGCGTTTTTTATCTCCGCTTCGTACGCTTCGACGTCGCTGACGTACACTTCTATATCTCTATATCTTCCGCCGTTTCTCACGTGTTTTGCAACGTCGATTGCAACCTGCGTCGCTTCGTCGTATCTCGATTTCGCAACGCGCAAAGTCACCTTTCCGTCGTTGGGCGTTTTATCTTTTCCGTCCGTGCCGATATACGCGAAGAGTTTCGTGGATATTGCCTGCATCTGCGGACAAAGTTCCTGCTTGTTGTCCACAATTTCCACCTTGTCTTTGCAAAGTCCGGCAAGCCTTTTTATAACCCTGTCGGGATAAATGCGCTTGTTCGGATTGTCGTATCCGCTGACAAGTCCTATCGTCAGCGACAGCGCGTTTTCGGCAAGCCCCTTGATTATGTCCAGTTCGGGAGACGAAAACTCGTAAATATCCGTGCAATAAAAGTTGGTCGTCGCAACCTTTTCGGGATTTTTCGCTATGCACTCGGCAAGTGCGAAAAGTCTCGTGGACGAGTCGCTGTGTTTCCCTTCGAGTGCGGCAAGATACCCGTCGTAAATGAGCGCGATGTCGTGCGCCTTTGCTTTTAGAGACGCTTTTGCACCCTTTGACGCTTCGACGAGTTGTGCAGACGTGATTCCGCTGTTTCGCACGGCGGTGAGCGCGGCGTACAATTCGCTTGCAAAGCCTTCCGTCATTGCCACTTTGCCGTAATACGAAAGTTCGTCTCTCTTGTCTGCGATAACCTTGCCTATTAGCATAACCGAGCCTTCGGGTGTAAGGCACTTTTTGATGTCGTCACCGATAAGTTTGTTTGCAAGACGCGTGAACGACATGACTTCGATGCCGAACGTGCTTTCTATGCCCAACGACGAAATAAGACCGCGTTCAACCGACGCCGTAAATCTGTCCGGCGCAATGACGACGTTTTTCGACGAACCGTCTAAATTGTTTTTGAGTTGTTTCAGCACTCCGAGATACGCCCCCGAAGAGCAATTTGATGTGATTATTTTCATATTTTGAGTATAACACCTTTTATGTACCGTTTCAATCCCATAACTTAAACAAATAAAAATTATTAATTTTTATTTGTTTTTTTAAAAAATCCGCCAAATTGCAAGAAAACACGGCAATTTTAATTGCAGGAATATATTTTTATGTTATAATAACTACATTATGAAAAAAGCAATACTCATCGCACTCGTTGCGGCTATGATTGCGGTCATGGGCGTTTCGCTCTCGGCTTGCAACAACGCAACCACGCAAGGTCAACTTCAAAACATTCTGAACGACCACAACCACGAGTCGTTTGAATACGCCGTGTCCGCACAGGACGCAGACGGCAATCACGTCGACGGATATGACGGAACGTATGCCGTCACGCTCGACAAATACGTCGCAGGCTCCACGATCGAGAATTTCGGTTCCGCAACTCTTTCAGACGTTGCAGAAGGCATTCTCGTCAAAGGCAATCTCACCGTCGGCACGACCGAATACAACACGGGTTGTTACTTCACTCTCATCAACGGTTCGAGTTATATGGTTCCTGCCTATTCTTTCCGCACCGTGAAAAAAGACAGCAACGTCACTTTCTCTCTCAATGCGACTTACGACGGCAAGAAATTCAACTACAACCGCACTATCGACGGCGTTGAATCAAACGGCACGGTGGATCTCGGCAAAGCGGTCACTTACTACGACAACAACGAGTTTCATCAATCTTTGCGCACGATAACGACGTTCTCAGAGTCTTTGTCTTTCTCGTTTGCAATGCCGATTGTCAGCAACATCGAAGCAAGTTCGGTCACACTCACTGCAAGAGTCGGCGGCAAAGCGACGATAAAGAACGCTTTCACGGAATCCAGAGCGGACTTCCAAGACAGCGGCATTTCCTGCTACAAAACGCTTGTCTCTCGTTCAACCGAAGTTGCGGGACTTTCGCAAACTCTGTTCTATTCGGTAAACGACGTGACGTTCACGGGTTGGAGCATGAAGCACGTTCTCGTCCGTATTCAAGAACCCTTCAAAGTGGACGGCAACATCTATTCCATGGTGTACGACCTTAAATCCGCGGAATTGCACTGAGTATTAAAAAAAAATCAACGCACGCTGTACGGCGTGCGTTTTTTATTGTCTCGTTTTATTGTCCGAATAATTTTTAACCGTGTTATTAACAATCGTTTGCAACACTTCCCTGCCGAGACGGCAAGTTTTTCAGCAAAGATAGGTGTATTTTGCCTTGTAGTGCTGATACATCTTCTCTATCATCTCGTCTTCGGTATGTCCGATTGAAAGTATCTTGCCGAATTTTGTGAGATAATGCATTCCCTTCGGCACGTAAACGTAATCGAATACGCCGTCTGCCTGCGCGCTTGCAGGCGTGAGATATTTCTTTTCAGTGTCTTCTCGTGCGATATAACACTTGTCGTCTTCGTTTTGGCGCACGGCGTAATTGCGATATATGTAAGCGATTTTGTCAACTGCTTCTTGCTCGGTGTCAACCACGTCGTAGGTCATATCGTTTTTGAGAATGATTGCAAAAAATTTGTCCGCAATGGCATACTCGAAAATCTCGTCGTCTTCTCCGTCAAGATAAGGATACAGGTCTTCCCTTTCGCCGTACGTCCACTGCTGATGCATTTTCGTCATGTAAATTCGCGTTTTCATACACTCATTATATCACGCCCGACATCATTGTTCAAGACAAGAATTGAATATAAATAATAATGAATAATGAATAATTAACAATGAATAATTGCGGCACGGGCGCAGAATAAAAACTATCGTTTCGCTTTCGCTCGCAATGACAAAGTTTTTCGGTTGCGCCCGAAACGAAAAGTTTGAAAAAACTGAGCGCAATATTGAGATGAGTGACAAGGAAACACCCCTTGAACAGCAACCCTAATGTACAAATAGTACATGAGTTGATGAGCTGTATATTGCTTAAATTATATCTTTTTAATGACCGCGATATTTAGATAAAGAACAAGAAAACGCCCATCCGAAACAAAACCCAACGTACATTTAGTACGTGATTTTGGAGCGGATGGGTGTTGACGAAGTTATTTGCTAAATAGCGCGGTCAGTCAAGTTCGAAGGCGCCGGTGTAAAGCTGATAATACCTCCCATGCAACGCGATAAGCTCGTCGTGATTGCCGCGTTCGATGATTTCACCGTGTTCGAGAACGCAAATCACGTCGGAGTTGCGGACGGTGGAAAGACGGTGAGCGATGACAAAGACGGTGCGACCTTGCATGAGCTTGTCCATACCTTGTTCGATGAGTTTCTCAGTGCGAGTGTCGATGGACGACGTCGCTTCGTCGAGAATGAGAACGGGTGGATTGGCGACTGCGGCTCTTGCGATTGCAAGGAGCTGACGTTGACCTTGCGAAAGGTTTTCGCCGTCACCGGTGAGCATGGTGTTGTAGCCTTCGGGCAAGTGGCGAATGAAATAGTCCGCATTGGCGAGTTTTGCGGCGGCGACGACTTCTTCATCGGTGGCATCGAGTTTGCCAAAGCGAATGTTGTCGGCAACCGTACCCGTGAACAAGTGCGTGTCTTGCAACACCATTGCCATAGAGCGGCGCAAATCGTTCTTGTTGATCTTGGTGATGTTGATGTTGTCGTATCTTATCTTGCCTTGATCTATGTCGTAGAAGCGGTTGATAAGGTTGGTGATTGTGGTTTTGCCTGCGCCGGTTGAGCCGACAAGTGCGACTTTTTGACCGGGCAACGCTTCCATGGTGACGTGTTTGAGCACGGTTTTTTCGGGAACGTAGCCGAAAGTGACGTCTTCAAACTCCACTTCACCGCGCCATTTGACGTAGGTTGTAGTGCCGTCTGCTTTGTGGAAGTGTTTCCAAGCCCACTCACCCGTGTATTCTTTTGTTTCGACGATATTGCCGTTTTCGTCTTCTCTTGCGTTGACGAGAGTGACGTAGCCTTCGTCCTTTTCCGGCTCTTGGTCGATAAGTTCGAAGATACGCTCCGCACCTGCCAAAGCCATAAGCACGCCGTTCATTTGTTGCGCGATTTGCGAGAGCGGGTTGCTGAATTGGCGTGAGAATTGCATGAAGGACACAAGTCCGCCCCAGGTCATTCCGCCAAAGCCGCTGATTGCCATAATCGTCCCGACGATTGCGGTGACGGCGTACGAGATGTAGGACAAGTTGCCCATGATCGGGAACAAGATGTTTGCGTATTTGTGCGCCTTGTCGGAGTCGTGGAAAAGAGCCTCGTTGAACTTGTCAAAGTCCACCTTTTCTTCGTCTTCGTGGCAGAACACCTTGACGACTTTAAGCCCGTCGATATGCTCTTCGATGAAGCCGTTGATTGCGCCCGTTTGACGTTGTTGTCCGACGAAGTGCTTGCCGCTCTTGCCTGCGATAAACTTCATGATAAAAAGCATGATTACGAGCATGCCGACCGAGCAAAGCGTAAGAAGCGGAGACACGAGCATCATTGCGACAAACATGCCTATGACGGTGAGCGAGTTGCTAAGCAAGTTGGGAATGCCGTTTGAGAGCAATTCGCGCAAAGTGTCGGTGTCGTTGGTGTAAAGGCTCATTATGTCGCCGTGAGTGTGAGTGTCGAAGTATCTGATGGGGAGTTTTTCCATCTTTTCAAACATCTCGTCACGCACGTTTTGCAACGTTTTGGTGGTGACTCTGGTGAGAATGAAACTATAAAGATAGTGCAATCCCGCACCCGTGACGTACATTGCCGCCATAACGCCGACGATTCCGCCAAAATTCTGAATGGTGACTTCCGCCGCCCTTTGAATTATCGCTTCGTTGGTCGTAACATAGTTGCCCATCTTGTAGGCAAGGGGCAGAATGTAGTTGTTGACGACAACCGAGCCGAGCATAAACGTACCTGCAATGTTGCAAAGCACGTTTGCTATCATGCAAAAGAGCGCGCCGATGAGTTGTCCCGCATACGGCTTCCAGTATCCGAGAATACGTTTCAAAGTTTTCATCGGATTCTTTGCCCTATACTTGTTCTGGGGCATTGCGTTCTTAACGTTTTTCTTGTCTTTCTTACGCATTTTCGCTCACCCCCGTTTCTTGTTCGTCGCTACCCTTCTTTTGCGAATTATAAACGTCCTGATAAATCTGATTCGTTGCGATAAGTTCGTCGTGAGTGCCGACAGCGTCGATCTTGCCGTCGTTCATGACGATGATTCTGTCCGCACTTTCGACGGACGAGATGCGCTGAGCGATGATAAGCACCGTCGTATCTCCGAACTCGTTTTTAAGCCCTGCGCGAATAGCCGCGTCCGTTGCGGTGTCCACGGCGGACGTGGAGTCGTCCATAATCATAATTTTCGGTTTTTTGAGCAATGCGCGAGCAATGCACAAACGTTGTTTTTGTCCGCCCGACACGTTGACGCCGCCCTGTCCGAGTTCGGTATCGTATCCGTCGGGGAAAGACATGATGAAATCGTGTGCCTGCGCCGCTTTTGCCGCGTGTTCTATCTCTTCCTGCGTTTCTGTCCGCACTTTCGACGGACGAGATGCGCTGAGCGATGATAAGCACCGTCGTATCTCCGAACTCGTTTTTAAGCCCTGCGCGAATAGCCGCGTCCGTTGCGGTGTCCACGGCGGACGTGGAGTCGTCCATAATCATAATTTTCGGTTTTTTGAGCAATGCGCGAGCAATGCACAAACGTTGTTTTTGTCCGCCCGACACGTTGACGCCGCCCTGTCCGAGTTCGGTATCGTATCCGTCGGGGAAAGACATGATGAAATCGTGTGCCTGCGCCGCTTTTGCCGCGTGTTCTATCTCTTCCTGCGTTGCTTCTTTGTTGCCCCAAGCAAGGTTTTCTCTGATAGTGCCGCTGAAAAGCACGTTCTTTTGCAGAACCATTGCAACGCTGTCTCTGAGTTCGTTGAGTTTGTACTCTTTGACGTTGACTCCGCCCACTTTGACTTCGCCGTCGAGAACGTCGTAAAGCCTTGGAATGAGTTGCACGAGCGTGGTCTTTGCAGAACCCGTTCCGCCGATGATTCCTATCGTTTCGCCGCTCTTGATGTGCAAATCGATGTCTTCGAGATTGAGCACGTCGTGAGACTTCGAGTACGAGAAATCGACGTGGTCGAAGTCTATGCTGCCGTCCGCGACTTTGAGAGAATCGCTTGCGTCTTCACCGTCTTCGATGTCGACTTTTTCATCGAGCACTTCGACTATACGGTCAAGAGACGCACGGGAAAGCACGATATTCATAAAGCCCATAGCGACCATCATGAGCGACATGAGAATCTGCATGATATAACTCAAAAACGCCGTAAAATCGCCCAAAAGCATTTTGCCGACTATGATGTCGTTGCCGCCGAACCACGCAACGCAAAGTATGCACGCGTACACGATGATTTGCATAAACGGGAATGCGACGACAATGATTTTTTCCGCCGAGAATTGCAGTTTTTGCACGGTGGACGACACTTTTTTGAACTTGTCGATCTCGTTGTCTTCTCTCACAAACGCCTTCACCGCGCGGATGCCTATAAGGTTTTCCTGCGTGGACTCGTTCATATCGTCGTATTTGCGAAGCATCTTTTCAAAGCGCGGGAACACGACTTTGACGCCGATGAAAATGCCGACTATAAGAACGGGAAGCGCGACTGCGAAAATCACGGAAAGGTCAGGGCTTATAGATATCGACATGCATATTGCGAGAATGAGCATTATCGGCGAGCGCACGAGCATACGAATGACAATCTGAAACGCCATTTGTATATTGGTCACGTCTGTTGTAAGTCTTGTGACAAGGCTTGCCGTGTTGAAACGGTCAAGGTTTGCAAAACTGAAATTTTCAATCTTGTAGAAAAGCTTTCTGCGAAGATTTTTCGCAAAGCCCGTTGATGCGGTTGCGGCAAGTTTTCCCGACATAGTGCCGAAAAACAGGGATACGAGTGCCATCCCCACCATCATTGCGCCGCAAGTGACGATAAACGACACGCGGTTTGTCATGGTGAAAAGCGCTAAGCTCAACTTGCCAAGTTGCAACGTAAAGGTGAATTCCGCTGCGTTTTCTGCCATGCCCACGTTGACGATTTGCGCCATGATGAGCGGAATGAAAATCTCAAACAGAACTTCCAGCGCAACCAAAAGTGATGTGAAAATCGCATGCGGCTTGTATTCGCCGATGCAACTCGCCATCTTTTTGACGCCGCCTTTGGATTTTGGTGCTTTGTTTCTTTCCATATTTCTCCCGATTCGCCCTATGCGAATTCTTTGCCAAAATAAATGATATATATTCTATTTACGATTTTTCGATACAAATGTCAACCGATATAAAAATTTTTTTTCTAAGATTAAAATATTTTAATATTTATAATAATACCTTAAACACGCGCGAACGCATACGCATATGCGCATGGGAATTCTCTCCGTAAAATTTCTTTCGATTTTTTGTTTCAAACGGCGTGTTTGATATAATTACACACCGATAGATAACTTGACAAAATCGTGCTTTTGTGCAATAATGTATACTACGTTGCGGATAAGGAGACTAAATATGACGAACAAAGAAGATTTGCGCATCATTCGCACAAGAAAGCTTTTGAGCAACACGCTGCTCGATATGATGGAAGAAGAATCGATCGAGAAAATCAGCGTCATTGACCTTTGCAATCGCGCTATGGTCAACAGAGCCACTTTCTACGCACACTTTGAAGACAAATATCATCTTCTTACTTTCGCTCTTGAAGAACTCAAAGACGAACTTTACGAAAAATTCAACAAAGAGACGAAACTCACCACGCCTATCGAGACGATTTCTTCTCTTATGACGATGGCAATCGAATTTTTCTTCGACAAACACAACCACATCGCAAACATAATCCGCAACAATCGCAACGGCAAGGTCGTCAGCACCATTCAGGACTCCATTGCTCACTCGATAAAATATCAACTTTCAAAATATAAGGACACTTACGAGATAAAACTTCCGTTGCAGGTTCTGTCAAGTTTTGTCGCCGGCGGAATGGTGTCCACTGCGCTCTGGTGCATAGACAATCCCGGCAAATACTCTCAGGAAGAATTTCTCTCCTACGTCTCCTGCCCGATTGTGCCTCACTACTTCGTAAAGAAATGATTTACACCCATAAAAACAGACAAAGACTCTTCCTTTTCGGAAGAGTTTTCTTTTTGCAAAAATTCGGCAATAATTTTTTTGAAAAACTTGTATAAAAAATCTTGACAAATACGCAAACGGTGATATAATTAGCAATCGAAGAACAAGAGTGCTAACAGTCAACAAAACGGACTGCCAGTACAAATTCATAAAAAGGGGGTGCTGATATGGACACCAACAAATATACGAAAAAGGCTCTTGACGCCATAAACAACGCGCAAACACTCGCGCTTGAAAGACACAATCAACAACTTTGCAAGGAGCATATCGCCTACGCGCTTTTGAGCGACGATGAAGGTCTAATCCCCAAACTCGTCACCAAATGCGGAGCGGACGCACCTGCTCTTTTGCGTGAAATAGACAAAATTATCTCGGGCTTTTCTTCCGTCACGGGAGACGGAGCGGGCGAAGTGTATCTTGCCCAAGATTGCGCCCTTATGCTCTCTCAGGCAGAGAAACTCGCAAAGAATCAAGGCGACGATTTCGTGAGTGTGGAACATATATTCCAAGCGATTCTCGAAAATCCGTCCACCGCTCTTAAAAACGCTTTTGCAAAGTGCAAACTCACAAAAGCGGACTTTATCAATGCGGTTAAGCAAGTTAAAACGTCAAAAGTGACAAGTGACAACCCCGAAGACACTTACGACGTGCTCAACAAATACGGTCACGATATGGTGGAACGCGCCTCCCGCGGACAACTCGATCCCGTCATCGGTCGTGACGACGAAATAAGAAACGTCATCCGTATTTTGTCAAGAAAGACCAAGAACAACCCCGTGCTTATCGGCGAAGCGGGCGTTGGCAAGACGGCTATTGCCGAAGGTCTTGCACAGCGTATCGTGCGCGGCGACGTGCCCGAGGGATTGAAAGACAAACACATATTTGCTCTTGATATGGGCGCGCTGATTGCAGGCGCAAAGTATCGTGGCGAATTTGAAGAAAGACTCAAAGCCGTCTTGACCGAAATCAAGAAACAAAACGGCAGAATGCTTCTGTTCATCGACGAGTTGCACACCATCGTGGGCGCAGGCAAGACGGAAGGCAGCATGGATGCGGGCAACCTTTTGAAGCCTATGCTTGCAAGGGGCGAACTGCACTGCATTGGCGCAACGACGCTTGACGAATACCGCAAGTATATCGAAAAAGATCCTGCGCTCGAAAGACGTTTTCAACCGGTCATGGTCAACGAACCCACCGTTGAAGACACAATCGCGATACTGCGTGGCTTGAAAGAAAGATACGAAATCTTCCACGGCGTGCGCATTCACGACCAAGCACTCGTTGCGGCGGCAACGCTTTCTGACAGATACATCACCGATAGATTCCTGCCCGACAAGGCAATCGACCTTGTGGACGAAGCCTGCGCGATGATAAGAACGGAAATCGACAGCATGCCCACCGAAATGGACGTGATAAGCCGCAAAATCATGCAGCTTGAAATCGAAGAAATGGCTCTTGAAAAAGAGACGGACAAACTCTCGATTGACCGCCGCGAATCCATAAAGAAAGAACTTGCCGAACTGCACGACAAATTCAACGCTATGAAGGCGCAATGGGAAAACGAGAAGAAAGAAATCAACAGCGTGCAGGATACAAAAGCCGAAATCGACCGCGTCAATCTCGCAATCGAAGAAGCGAAACGCAACGGCGACTACGGCAAGGCGGCGCAACTGCAATACGGCGAAATGCCTGCTCTCACCAAAAAACTTGAAGAAGCCGAAAAGAAGAGCGCAAACGGCACTACGCTTTTGCGTGACGAAGTGACTGCCGACGAAATCGCAAAAATCGTGGCAAAGTGGACGGGCATCCCCGTCACCAAGCTCATGGAAAGCGAAAAGGAAAAACTGCTCCATCTCGGTGACGAACTGCACAAGAGAGTCATCGGTCAAGACGAAGCGGTCACGGCGGTGAGCGAAGCGGTGTTGCGTTCTCGTGCGGGCATATCCGACGAAAACAGACCTATCGGCTCGTTCCTGTTCCTTGGTCCGACGGGCGTTGGCAAGACGGAACTTGCAAAGACGCTTGCGTCCTATCTGTTTGACGACGAGCGCAATATCGTGCGTATCGACATGACGGAATATATGGAAAAATTCAGTGTATCTCGTCTTATCGGCGCACCTCCGGGATACGTGGGCTATGACGAAGGCGGTCAACTCACCGAGGCTGTGAGAAGAAAACCCTACTCCGTCGTGCTGTTCGACGAGATCGAAAAGGCACACCCCGACGTGTTCAACATCTTGCTGCAAGTGCTTGACGACGGCAGAATCACCGACAGCCAAGGCAGAACGATCAACTTCAAGAACACAATCATCATCATGACTTCCAACCTTGGCAGCAGCGTCATTCTCGACAACATCGACGACAAGGGCGAGATCAAGCAAGAAGCCAAAGACGAAATCGACGGACTGCTCAAACAAACATTCCGCCCCGAGTTTCTGAACAGGCTTGACGACATCGTGTTCTTCACTCCGCTCACAAGAGAGAGCGTGTATAAGATCATCGACATCATGCTCGCAAAACTCTCATCTAGACTCGACAAACAAAATCTCAAACTCGAAGTCACCCAAGCGGCAAAAGACCTTATCGTTGACGGCGGCTATGACGTGACCTTCGGCGCAAGACCGCTCAAACGTTATATCGAGAGCAACGTCGAAACGAGAGTTGCAAGAGCAATTCTCAAAGGCGACATGGACGAAGGCGACACCATCGTTGTTGACGCAAAAGACGGCGAAATCACCGTCACATCCAAACACTGATCAACACAATTTTCCCCTTTCCAAACCGAAAAGCGCGACGGATTTTCTCCGTCGCGCTTTTCTTTTTTAACCACATGAGTTTTTCAGGCAACATATTTTACGTAGACGCGCTTTTCAAGGGTGAAGTACGTGTCATCCGCTGCGATTTCGATTTCATCAAATGATTTGCCGACAATTTCAACCTGTTGCGTCATCTCTTTATCGGAAAAATATTGCAATTTTGACGAATCTATCTTTTTGCCGTATGCCGAAACCGCAAACGTATCTGCCGTCAACTTCTCCGTTGCATCGTCAACATAATAGAAATACTCTTTCCCTTCATATTCGAATTTCACAAATTTTGCACCGAAATAGGAATAAAGCACATACAACGACGTATCTTTATCAAGCACGTTGTCATCATTATGTTTTTGTCTGCACGTTGAATCGAGGTAGAAACCCCACGAAGGAACACCGCCCATCGTTCCGTCAAATTTTTGATAATTGCTAAAATAATATTTTATCGAAAAAGTGCTACCCTTCTTTATGGTGATAGTGTTTTCCAACTCGGGATTTTCAGTGTGCGGATTGGATACCGAATAAACCTTTACTTCGATATTGTCTTTTTTATCACATGCAACAAATGCCATTGCTGACAACATCAAAACCATGCAAAGCACAAAAACTGCAAATCTTTTTTTCATAATATTCTCCTTTTAAGTTTTTATAGAATCAACCATATTAAGAATATGTATCATGCCATTCCTATTTTTTAGGAAAGTTTTACATATACCGTTTTTTCATTATGGGAAAACAGCGGCGTTTCTTCAATCGCAAGCTCATCATAAGTTTTCCCTATAATTTCGATTTCGTTTGTCATTGCTTCATCACTGAAAAAGTGCAGTTTTGTACGATCCAATTCTTTACCGTATGCGGAAACAACAAAGTCATCGATTGTAATAGGGGCTTGAAAAGATTGATAAAACATATACTCTTGCCCTTCAAACACAAATTTCATAAAAAACAAATTTACTCCTGAAAAAACAACCAATGTGTATAAATCTGTATCTTTGCTAAACTTTGTGTCCGGGTGCACTTTCTTTGTGCATTGTTTATCGGAATAAAAGCCCAAATATAGTGGAGCACCATATATTTTATCGTCCTTATGAACTATATCTTTGTATTCAGATACAGTGAACGGGTGTCTATTGTTAAGTTGATATGTGAGAGAAGGTGTAGAAATATTTCCATTCTTTGCATCATACGATTCAAGTCTATATATTCTCAAAGTTACGGTATTATTGCATGCGACAAATGCCATTGCTGACAACACCAAAACCATGCAAAGCACAAAAACTGCAAATCTTTTTTTCATAATATTCTCCTTTTAAGTTTTTATAGAATCAACCATATTAAGCATATGTATCATGCCAACAATCAAGAGACCTTAACAAAGATTTCCTTTAATGCATACGGAATCGGACCATCAGCTTCAACTGCAATTTCATCAAACGATTTGCCGACCAATTCAATTTCTTGTGTCATTTCTTTGTCCGAAAAGTATTTTAGTTTTGAAGAATCGATTGCTTTTCCATAAGCGGAAATTGCAAACGTGTCAGCTGACAACTTTGCCGTTGTATTTTCAACATAACAATAATACTCTTTATTTTCATAATTGAAGACAATAAACGCTGAACCAAAATCGCAATGGAGAAGATAAAATGTGGTATCTTTCTCAATAATGTTGTCATCATGGTGCTTTTTTGTACAAGCAGGATCCAAATAAAATCCCCAAGCAGCAACATTGCCGTCTTCTTTGTTGTCTTTCACATAATTTTTAAAGTAATCGCTTTTTGAAAAAGTGCTTCCTTTATTTATTTTGATTGTATTTTTCAGCACGGGATTTTCATCATGCGCAGAAGAAACAGAATAAACCTTTACTTCAACATTATCTTTCTTGTCACATGCAATAAAACAGGTCAACGACATCGCAATCAAACAACAAAACAATACGATGAGTGAAACTTTCTTTCTCATAAATTTACTCCCACTTCATTATTCTAGGAAAAAAACAAGATAGTTCCCCTATATCTAAATTTTATCACGCCAATTATAGCTCGTCAATAATTTTTTTTGGCGGACAAAACACACCTTTTCTTCCACAATCAAACCCTATATATTCGTCAAAAAATTGTTAAAACCCAAAAAAATCGTCAGCTCATGCGTTGCAGGTGGGGCAAGGCGTAGGCGAAAAATTGCTTGTAGGCGGCGCATTTGTTGATGTCGATACGCTCGCGTTTGCAGCCGTTTTTGCAAATGGCATAATATTTGCAAGCCTTGCATTTTTCGTCTATTTGCATGCTTTCTTTGATAAATTGCGTGGCGATCGGGTGCTTTGACAGGGCAAAAAAGTCCGTATCGTTGATGTTGCCCATATCGTAGCAGTCCACGCAATAGAAGTCGCACGGATACACTTCGCCGTCGCCTTCGATGACAAATTGGTGGCAACAATGCCCGTCCATGCCGCATTGCTCGGGGATCTCGTGGTGAGCAAGGCGCACGAAGTTGTCAAATTGGCGAATGGACGTATACTTGCCGTCCACAAAGTCCTTCAAATACAGCGAAAAACACTTTTTCAAAAAATACGCATAGCCTTCATCGCTCATGACGTAGTTTTCTTCTTCGCTCGGGAACGGCGTGGAATACTCGCAAGCGGAAATCGGCTTGCCGTTTTCATCGAGGCGCAAGGGCTTGAGCATGGGGATAAATTGAAGATGTCTAAACCCTTGTTTTTTGAAAAATGCGTAAATTCTGTCTATGCGTTGCGCCACTTGCTTGGTGAGAACGGTGAGAACGTTGAATTCCACTCCGTGTTTTTGCATAAGTTTTGCCGCCGCTAACACTCTTTGAAAAGTCGGCTCGCCGTTTGCGTCTATGCGGAGCGAATCGGCGATTTCGTCACCGTCAAGCGACAATCCGACGAGATACCCGCCGCGTTTGAAGATGCCGCACCACTCGTCGTCAATCAGCGTGCCGTTGGTCTGAATGCCGATATACACGGGGCATTTGCGGACGTTGAGTTCGCGTATGATTGCGTGCACGTTTTTGAAAAACTCCTTGCCGGCAAGAAGCGGCTCTCCGCCTTGAAAGGACAACATCACTTTGTCGTTGCCTGCAAAATCAAACGCCTTTTTCAAGATACTCCGCAAGGTGTCTTGGCTCATAATGCCGCGCGAAGGCATCTCTCTGTGGCTTGACAGATCGTTGTAAAAGCAGTATTTGCATCTCAAATTGCAATTTGACGATGCGGGTTTCATCATTATGCTAATGTTCATGATTTTGTTGTGATGTCGTGTATGTTATATATTTTTCGGGCGCAACCTGAATCTTTGTGCAAGGAAAGTTTGTATCGCGCCGAATATTCCAATCGGGTGTGGGTGTCCCACCCAATCCGTCATGTTGTCAATGCAAAGCGGAGCAACTTGCTTGCAAGGGTTGCGTAGCGCATGTATTCACGTAGCAACGCCTTTGAAAAAGGCTAAACCGTAGGTTCTATGCGCAAGCATAGCAGTTGCGAGTAGCTTGCCGAAACATCCAGCCGTAAGGCGCATTTTCGCTACGCTAGATTCTTCGACTACGCTCAGAATGACACGGATAATTTGATAATTGTCGATTATTCTAAATCGGGTGTGGGTGTCCCACCCACAATTGTTAATTATCAATTATTCATCGCAACTCGGCTCTTCGTCTAGGTCGCAAACAATGTCGTATTTGCAGCTTGCGCTCACGGCGTTGACGATTGCTTGGCGGGTTGCCTCCACCGTTGCGGACTCGAGAATTGTGATGTTCACAACGGGTTTTACGCCGCTTGCCATGCAGAACATAGTGTCGCCGTCATAGACGGTATGCACGGGGCGAATGGCTCTTGCCATGCCGTCGTGGGATATGCTTGCAAGTCTGTTTACGTCCACTTTTGAAAGTTTCGCATCGGTGAGAATACAGCCTATCGTGGTGTTTGTTCCAAGCAAAAGTTTTGCAAATTCACCGTTTGCAAGACACTTTTCTGTGTCTATAAATTCACCGTTTCTACCCTTTGCTCCGGCAACGATTTTGCCGCTCTCATCCACGACGTCTCCCATTGCGTTGACGGCAACGACAGCCGTAATCGTGACGCCTGCCACCTTGACCGTTGCCGCGCCGATGCCGCTCTTGCACGCGTTTTTCAAGCCGCGAATCTTGCCCACGGTTGCGCCTTTTCCTGCGCCGATGTTGCCAAAATCGGGTGTTTTATCTGCGTTTTTGCACGCATAAAGTCCGTATTCTGCTGTTGGATAGTGATATTCCTTTTGATTGAGATCATAAAGCACCGCGCCGCAAACAATAGGCACGATCTTGCCCATGGTCTTGTATCCGACGCCTTGATCTTTGAGATATTCCATCACTCCGCAAGTTGATGCAAGCCCGTATGCAGAGCCGCCCGAAAGCACGACGGCGTTGATTTTTTGCATCATTTTTTCGTTGCGCAAAAGGTCCGTTTCTCTCGTCCCCGGCGCACCGCCACGACAATCGCAACCGCCCGTCGCTCCTTTTTTTGCGAGCAAAACGGTGACGCCCGTGAAGTCGTCCTGATAATGTCCTATCTTAAATCCGTATGGAATTGTAACGTTCATATCTGCCTCGTTTAGACGAGTTCGTCAATGCTAGTCTGTTTGTAGATTATAAATTTATCAAAGAAGTCCGCAACGTCCTTTTGCATCTCTTTTTCACACCAATCGTAAAACACCTCGTGGCGCGCGCCTTTGTAGAGATGAAGTTCGGTGTTCACACCGTTTGCGCGATACATCTTGTCGAGTTTTTTCACGCCTTTGCCCATTTCACCGACAGGGTCCGCCTCCCCCGAAAACATGCCGATTGCGGTTGCGGGATTGAGTTTTGCCTGCGCCTTTTTGCTGTACAGTTTCGACGTCTCTTTCATCATATAATAGTCGAAATTGACGCTCATGCTCGTGTGCGAATACGGGTCTGAAAGCACTTGTTCTCTGCGTTCTCTCACGCTGTTTGCCCACTGCAACTTGCCTTCGTCGCCCTTGTACTTCTGCATATTGTCGCTCACCCAGTTGACTATACGCGGACGCCAGTTTCTTGCGACGAGCCAAATGGGGAACACCGCGATTTTGCCCAGCGTGAACAGAGCGCGCATATGCCCCGAACCGATGAGTGCGATTGCCTTGACGTCCGTGCCTTCCTGTGCAAACGCTTGCGAAAGGAAACTGCCGTAACTGTGCCCCATAAGGAAAATCGGCAAGTCGTAGCGGTCTTTGAGCCACTCTCTTATGAACAACTCGTCTTGCAGAGTTTTTTTGAAGACGTTGCCTTTGTGCCTGCCACGGTTTTCGGGAGTTTCCGTCCTGCCGTGCGCACGGTGGTCGTCGCCGAACACGATGTAGCCGCGGCTGTTGAGATACCTTGCAAATTCGTCGTAACGCCCTGCGTGTTCGCTCATGCCGTGAACGAGCTGAATGACAGCCTTTGGCGACTCAACGTCGTCCCAAAGATAGCAATACAATTCGGTGTTGTCAAAACTTTTGAATTTGAACTCTTGCATATCGCACCCCGATAAAGTCTTATAATAGATTATTATAAATGCAAACGGATTTTTTTTCAATACCAAAAGCGCGGCATTTCCCCTTATTTTTCGCTCTTTTGCGACAAAAAGCGCTTTATAAGACGAGTTGCGTGACATAAACGGTTGTTCGGGCAATTTTTATCAATCGGTTGCAATGGCGAAAAGCCGTGTTATAATAAAGACATGAAAGTTGCAATCATTCTCAACTGCGGTACGCAGATCAAACGAAAAATCAACGCAGACAAAGTCATCGCATGCGACGGCGGCTTCAACGTTTGCCCCGTCGAACCGGACGTCATACTCGGCGATTTCGACTCCATGCAAAAGCCCGAAGGCGTGGATATTCCCATCGTAGAACACGACACGCACAAGAACGCCAGTGACGGAGAACTTGCCGTGTATTACGCAAAAGAAGAGTTGAACGCGGACGAAATTACGATATACGGAGTGACGGGCGGTCGCATAGACCACGTGCTTTGCAATCTCGCAATCATGCGCCTTGCAAGCACGCTCGGCATGAAAGTCAAAGCCGAAGAAGACGGACTCGACATTTATTACGTGGAAGGCAAATTCGATATGCCAACGCAAAAAGGTGAAACTATATCCATTCTCCCCTACGGCAGCAGCGCAATCGTCACCGACTCGGAAAATCTCGAATACCCGCTTGACGAACTCATGCTCAAATCCAACGACTCGCGCGGACTTAGCAACGTATCTCTCGGCGGAAAAGTCCATATCGACGTCAAAGCAGGCGGCGTTTTCGTCTTCCGCTATATCAAACGCTGACCGTTTGAAACACTTTGTACAAAACTGTAACGTTTTGGCAAATCGCGCTATTTGGGAAAATAAAAATTTTTTGAGATTTTTTTCAAAATTGCCAATAAAACTCAATCGCCGATTGTATATAAGGTGTAAAACAATTCATCGTTTACACCCTTTCAAAAACCTTTCAAAAGAAAAAGCACGGCACGCCGTGCTTTTTAACTTATAAATTCAAAATGATTTACATTTCGCCGTTCAGCAAATCGTCGGCTGTTACGCCGAAAACGTCGCACAACGTGCGCAAACTCGAAATGCTAGGCTCTGTCCTGCCCTGTTCCCAGTTTGCATAGCAACTTTCGACAACGCCCAAATATACCGACACTTGCTTTTGTGCCATTCCCGTTTGCTTGCGCACGGCTTTCAAATTGTCGCAGAATCTTTTATCCATATAAAGTATTATGACGCAAAACTAGATAAAGTGTCTTTATATTAGATAAAATATCTAGCAAAATATTATTTATTGATACGGTTTGTTGTTCGACTTGCATTGTGCGTATCCGAAGTTTCAGGAGTTATTATGGAAAATTTACTTGTGAAAATCGTATAATCGATAGCAACCGAAATGGACATCCTAGCCTACAACGAATACGTCGACAAAGAAACCGAATATATTTTTATATCACTTTGAATTGCAAAGAAATCGTGCTATCTCTCACCGACTCGCAACCGTAAATATAAAAAACGACAAGCATATCGCTTGCCGTTTTATATTTGATATTTTACGTATTTTATCAGAAGATGTGAATCGTACCCGTCGTGTTGAGAATGAGCAAAACGACGTAGGTGATATATCCCGCAATGAGAATAACGCCCTGCCAACGCTTGAATTTGCCGAACACGAGCGCAGGAATAAGCGCAAAGCCCGCAACCGCAAGACAGAACGGAAAGTCTATCGTGAGCGATTGTGCGTCCACGGGAAGAGATCCGCCGCCGTTGCCCATGTTTATAAACGTGCAAAGCGGAAGAATGAGAGACAAGTCGATGATGTTTGCACCGATGATGTTGCCCACCGACAAGTCCGCTTTCTTCTTGACGATTGACGTGATTGCCGTGACGAGTTCGGGCAGCGACGTACCGACCGCAAGAATTGTGACGCCGATTATGCCTTCGGGCACTTTCAACGCGCGAGCAAGTTCTGCTCCGTTGTCGCTCATAAGTTGCGCGCCCACAAAGATTGCCGCCGCGCCGACAACGAACAACACGATGTTTTTGCCGATGTCTTTCTTTTCTATCACCATGCCCGTCTTTTTGAGCGTGATCTTTCTGTCTTCTTGTTTTTGGAAATAATAGCGCAGTATGCCGTTGCCGTGCTCGACGGGTTGAGCGGGTTCGCGCATAGAGTTTTCAAGCGCAAGCGCATTTGCGTGTTTCTTTGCGCTGATAAGATTTTCGACAATGAATGCGACAAAGAACATAAGCACTATCACCGCATTCCACCAAGTAAATTCACCGCCCATTGCGCTCAATCCCCAAAGCACCGAAATGGTTGCGATGAGAATGATTGCCTTTGCCATAAAGTCTTTTCTGTTGAAAGACGGTGCGATAAACACGAGCGAAAACGCCATGATGAGCGCGATGTTGCAGTTGACCGAGCCGACTGCATTGCCGATTGCCATAGCCGCCTGCCCTTCCGCCGCCGAAATGCTCGACACAAGGATTTCGGGCAAAGTGGTTGCCACACTGACTATCGTTGCACCGATGATGAAAGTGGGTATGCCCGACACTTCCGCGATCCAGCTTGCAGCGTCGACAAACCAATCGCCGCCTTTGACGACAAGCACGATTCCGAGTGCGAGAAGCAGGATATATCCTGCCATGCTGTGTCCTTCCATCATGCCTAAAACAGATTGAACCATATTTAGCTCCCAAACGTGCAAATGCGCACCGCTATAAAATAACACCTTTTTTGTGCAAAGTCAATAGTCGCGCGCATAACGCGTGTGCGCGCAACAATTTAGATATAAAAAACCGCCCTTGTGAGCGGTTTTTCGATTTGTAATCGTTTTATTCGCTGTCCGAAACAAATTCGATTTTGAAACGAAAGGTATCGGACGAGCGCAACAAAGTACGCTTTATTCTTTGTCCGCCGCAGCAACGTCAACGCCTGCGTCTTCGATAAGTTTTTGTGCGCTTTGAAGTTGTTGCGCTTTGAGAAGGTCTCTGATCTCACGGAGAAGGTCGTCGGTGGTTTCGGGTTTTTCTGCTTCTGCTTTTGCAGCCGCTTCTGCCGCCGCCTGTTCTGCCGCCGCGTCACGAGCCGCCTTGATTGCGCGAAGTTCTTTCTTGGTTGCAATTTTGCCTTTGATTGTGGCTTTTTCTTCGGGAGTGAGCGATTCAAGGAATTTCGTGTCGCGTCTAAGTCCCGTAAATCCGCCGCGCACCATATTGATGAGCTTGACCATTGCAAACAGCACAAGCGCGGTGATAAGGAAGTTGATTATCGCCATGATGAATGCGCCCCAGTCGATATACACTGATTTTGTCATATCCACGACAAATTCCACGCCTTTTTGAGCGCATTCCGCCGCCGTGAGACCTTCTGCGTTCTTTGCAACGAGCATGGTGATAAGGCCTTGCAGGTCGCCCATAGGAATTGCGTTGATGAGCGGTTTGAAAATGTTGTTGACAAGCGCGGTTACGATTGCGGTGAACGCTGCACCTATAATCATACCAACGGCAAGATCGACAACGTTGCCCTTTGTGATGAATGCCTTGAACTCTTTCAAGAGTTTAAGTTCGGGCTTTTTGATTTTTTTCATAAGTCATCTCTCCTTTGTTGATGGCAAAATAATATACCCTTGTATAAAATAAGTCAACAAAAATGCCCCTTTGCAATACGAATTGTGGGATATTTCCAAAATTATGTGCGTCAAAAATTGACATCTTTCGCGCAAAAGGTTACAATACGTTTTGCTAGGGGTGCTGAAAGGCTGAGATGATACCCTTCAACTTGTGAGTTAATGCTCGCGTAAGGAAGCAACAACGAAAACGACGCAAGTCGTATCATATTTGCACCGACAAGTTCTCCTAAGCACACAAGGAGAACTTTTTTATGGATGTAAACGATTTGTACGACCTTCTCAAATTCGTCGTGCTTTATCTTGCAATCGGCATAGTTGCGGCGTTTATCGCAGTCGGTTTGCTCGTGTGGTTTTTCAGACGCGAAAAATTCAACGACCTTAAAAAATACGGCGTCGGTATCGTCGTAGGTTTTGCAATGACGGTGCTCGTCGTTATGGCGTACGTCAAATCTCAGTGCGAAGAAATGCAACCTATGCTTTTCTACCCCATTCTCGCAACGCTCATCGTCGCAGTGGCAGGCGCAATCGCTATGCTCGTATGCTCGATTTTCAGTCAGAAAGCGTTCAAAATTTCGGGACTCGTCACGGGACTTTTGCTTCTGGGCGGATTCATCGCAACAATGGTTGAGATGTCAATCTACTACAAGGACGTAAAGGACTACTATCCCGGCGCAAATCTCGTCGGAATAATAGTGTCGGCAGTCGTGTTTATGGCACTTCTCGTGATCATGTGGTTTGTCGGCGACAAGCGTAAAGTCAACGACACGCGCGCTATCGTCTACGGCGCAATCTCGATTGCTCTCTCGTTCGCGCTCTCTTACGCTCGCTTGTTCAAACTTCCCCAAGGCGGCTCGATCACCTTTGCAAGCCTTTTGCCGCTTATGATTTACTGCTGTATGTTCGGCACTCGTCGCGGTCTTATCGTATGCACTCTTTACGGCGTGCTTCAAGCGCTTCAAGACCCGTACATCATTCACCCGATGCAATTTTTGCTCGACTATCCGCTCGCTTTCGGTCTTATCGGCGTCAGCGGTATATTTATGGAAAAGGGCGTTTTCAAAAATCATAAAGTCGTCGCGTTCCTGCTCGGCGGCGTGATTGCGGTCGTTCTCCGCTACGCTTGCCACGTATGCTCCGGCGTTTTCGCGTTTGCAGATTACGCAGACCTTGAAAAGTACGACACTGCAGTTGCTTACAGCATGGCGTACAACTCGTTTGCTTTCGTCGATATGGCAATCGCACTCGTTGCAGGCAGCGCACTGTTTGCTTCCAAGTCTTTCTCTGCGACAATGGTCGCTTCGGGTGACTTGAACAAACCCGTTCAACAAGAAGAACAACTCGTTGAAGAAGAACTTGACGACGTTGACCGCCAAATAATCGCAAATCAAGAAAGCCACGCCAAAACGCAAGCAAACGACAACGACGCACAAAATCAATCGGCAGACGAACAAGACAAACAATAACCGAGATGGATTTGTTCAATCACACAAAAAGACACGCGGTTGCGTGTCTTTTTGCTTGTGATTTTTTCTTTTGATTGGTTGCTCGATTGATAAAGATCAATGTCCGCTGTGGTTCATCATGTCATACCAGATGCCCAAGAATGCGCCGTAGGACGGGAATATTCTCGTTTCGTCGATGTCGATGATGTAAGTGTCTGTAAGACTGAAAATCTTTTTGCGCGCTTTCACCACCGGCGTTTTGTCATAGCCGCCCTGTCCGTCGGATATGAACGCTTTCATATGGATGGGTCCGCACTTGATCTTGCAATCGAGATTGCCGTTGACCGCCAAATAATCGCAAATCAAGAAAGCCACGCCAAAACGCAAGCAAACGACAACGACGCACAAAATCAATCGGCAGACGAACAAGACAAACAATAACCGAGATGGATTTGTTCAATCACACAAAAAGACACGCGGTTGCGTGTCTTTTTGCTTGTGATTTTTTCTTTTGATTGGTTGCTCGATTGATAAAGATCAATGTCCGCTGTGGTTCATCATGTCATACCAGATGCCCAAGAATGCGCCGTAGGACGGGAATATTCTCGTTTCGTCGATGTCGATGATGTAAGTGTCTGTAAGACTGAAAATCTTTTTGCGCGCTTTCACCACCGGCGTTTTGTCATAGCCGCCCTGTCCGTCGGATATGAACGCTTTCATATGGATGGGTCCGCACTTGATCTTGCAATCGAGATTGCCGTTGACCGTCTTTGCCTTCCTGAAAGAAAAGAATGGCACTTTTTCGTTGATGGAAAACACCTTTCTGCCGCTTGCATCAGTGACGTCAAACCAGCTTGTGAACATTTTCTTCAATTCCGCTTGCATACGCCCGAGGGGCGCGCCGCTTGCGTCAAACAACACGACGTTGTTCATGAAGCGGTCAAACTGTCTTTCCGCAAAGAAAACGACGTTGCCGTTCTCGTCGGTGATCTTAAATTTGTCGCCGATCGTCCAATACTTTTGTTTGATGATTATTTGCATATATATCTCTCCTATTGTGAGCGTTGTATAGTGTCTGCTCACCTTCAATATATCATATTTTCATCGATTTGGCAATATCGGCTTTTTTTGGCGCAACGCATATGCGTACGCACGCTATAAATCTATTTGATTATATTGACAACTTTTATGCTGTTTTCAGCTTGTTTTGTCACTGCTCCGTCAGCTCGGCATAGAGTTCTTTCACACGCTTTTTCAAGACGGGATGCAATTTGTTCGGGCAAAGCTCCACAAGCGGCGCAAGCACGAAATCTCTGTTTTGCATATCGATATGCGGCACGCAAAGAGCGTCGTCTTCTATGATCTCGTCACCGTAAAAAACGATGTCTATATCAAGCGTTCTGTCCCCCCACCTTTCAAGGCGCACCCTGTCGCCGTCCTTTTCGATTGCGTTGATTGTCGCAAGCAACTTCTTTGGCGAGTAGAGTGTCTCCGCCTTCACCGCACTGTTGACGAAATCGTTTTTTGCCACTCCGCCGTACGGTTTGGTGACGATACGCGCGCTCTCTTTAACGTTTCTGAAATTGTCGTCGGCAAGCAGTCTGTCCATTGCAAAATCAAGGTAGCCGCCCTTGTCGCCCATGCTTGAACCAAGCGCGAGATACACCGTCTTCCACTCTCTTTCAACTTTTACGCCCGCATACTCGAAAACGCCGCTCATAGGCGCGTCCGGCTTTTTGAGAGTCAAGACAACCTTGTTTGCAAGCGGATATTTTTTTAGTAGAAGTTCTGTCGATTTTACGGCAAGAGTTTCGATGAGATCAAAGCAGTTGTTTTCACAAAACGACTTTAAATTCTTCTTTACGTCGCTATAACTTATGGTTTGTGACAAATCGTCACTTTCGGCGCATTGCGAAAAGTCCGTGAAAATCTCAGCCGTAAACACAAATCTTTGCGGATTTATTTTCTCCTCGGGATTAACTCCGTGACACGCTTTTACTTCAAAATCTTTTAGAATTACGACGTCCATACTCACACCCTTTGCGTGCATTTTATAATCGCAACGTTTTCTTTTACGTCATGCACTCTGACAAACAACACGCCTTGTTTCACCGCAAGTGCCGTCGAATCCAAAGTGGCGGACAAGCGAGAATCGACGTCGCCGCCGAACATGGATTTTCTTGACGTGCCCAGCAAAAACGGATACTCGTCAAAATCGTCCAACAGTTTGTCATAGCCGCGCAAAAGTTGCCAATCTTCATCGTTGTTTTTGTTGAAGCCTATGCCGCCGTCAAGCAAGATTTTGTCCTTGTCAACGCCTTGGCATATCAATTTGTCAATCGCGTTTTGCAGACCGATTTGCTTGTCGAGAAAAAGGTCTTTGATTTTGGTGTTTCGTCTGTTGTGCATCACGCACACGCTCGCGCCCGTGTCGGCAAGAACGTTCACCATACCATCATATTGCAAGCAACTCACGTCGTTGATCATGTCCGCGCCCGCATCGATTGCCGCCTGCGCAACGTCGGGATAGAACGTGTCTACGCTTATGGGGATGTCGGGGAAAACTTCTCGTATTCCTTCGACGGCAGGCAAAACTCGCGCCATCTCTTCTATCGCGCTCACCTGCACGTTGCCGGGTCTCGTGGACTGTCCGCCGATGTCGATAATTTCTGCGCCTTGCTCTATAAATTTGCGCGCGGTTTCAACCGCATCGTGCGCGTGACGGCTTCCCGACCAGAAACTGTCGGGGGTGACGTTGAGTATCGCCATAACGTGCGTACCTGTTGTGAAAACGCTGTCCCTGACCTTGAAATTGTATTGTCTTTGATATCTCATATCCGCTATTCTCTCTTATATTTTTGTCCGTTTTTGTGTCGATCTCGACGATTTTTTTGATCGAAAACAATGATTTGTCGGTATAATTATGCAATCTTGCAAAACTCGCCCGAAGCTATGCTCAAAGCATTTGTTGAGCTTTCGCTTTCAGTCTTTTATTCCTACTTGAGAAAACAGCATTGCTTTCACACTGTCGGGCACGTCGCCGCGCGTTGCACTCGTAATCGTTTTCGAACCGAATTTTTTCACGCCGCGCGCAGTCATACACGTATGTTCGCCTTCGACCACGACGAAAACGCCCTTTGGAGAAAGCACGTCAAAGATTGCGTCCGCAATCTCCGCGTTCATGCGCTCTTGAAGTTGCAAACGTCTTGCGTACACTTCAACCACTCTTGCAAGTTTTGAAAGTCCCACGACTTTGCCGTCGGGAACGTATGCGATGTGCACTTTGCCGAAAAACGGCATGAGATGATGCTCGCAAGTTGAAGAAAAATGTATGTCTTTTTCAATCACGACGTCGCTTCCGCTCTCGACGAAAGTCTTTGACAAATGCACCTTTGCATCGTCGTGATAACCGCTCGTCAATTCTTCGAGCATTCTCGCCACTCTGTCGGGAGTTTCTTTCAATCCGTCTCGCTCGGGATCTTCGCCTATTGCCTGCAAGATGTCTCGCACGGCATTCTGAATTTTAAGTTTGTCTGCGTCTGTCATAAACAACTCTTTATTTTTTTCGCACGCAAAGCGTCGGCTATCGTGCGGTATTTGGTTTTATAGTCAAAGCACCGAAAACAACGTCAGCGAGCCGCACAAAATCACTACGTCGCTGTCCTTGTCGTCAAGCGCGTTTTGCACTGCGAGTCTTATGTCGTCGCACTCGTCCGTACGGCAGGGGAACTCCGACAAAATCTCTCTCAACTCTTTTTTGTCCATTGCTCTCGGGCTTGGCGGCGTTATGCACGTAATCTTGTCCGCAAGCGGTGCAAGAATCTTGCAAATGCCCTTTACGTCCTTGTCTTTGAGTATGCCGAGCACGAGATGAACACGCTTTGTCGCAAAGTAGGTTTCTATTGCGTCTTTGAGCGTCATTGCGCCTTGCGGATTGTGCGAACCGTCAAAAACAAGCACTTTATCTTGCGGAACAGAAATGTTAAACTTCTCTTTTGTGTTTTTGACAACTTCGAGACGCGCATGCCACACTGCCTTTTTAAGCCCTTGTTTCACCGCTTCGTCGGAAATGTCCCAATGCTTCTCTTTAAGCATTTCGAGCGCGCAAACGGAGATAGCCGCATTTGTGAGTTGGTGCTTGCCGAGCATTGTGATTTCGTATTCTTTGCCGTCATAGACAAATTTTTGTCCCGACAAATCGCTTGATATAAGTGTCGGCTCGGAGCACACTCTCACGTTTGCTTTTATTTCTTTTTTCTTCCCGTCTTCGATTGCGTACGGATGCAAAATCGCTTGCATTATCTCTTCGCTTTGCTTACAGGTCACGGCATTGTCTTTGATTATCGCCGCCTTCTCGCTTGCGATTTGTCCGAGTGTATTGCCAAGAATTTGGCAATGGTCAAGCCCTATCGGAGTGATGACTGCAAGCTCTTTTTGGCGTATTACGTTGGTTGCGTCCCACCGTCCGCCAAGCCCGGTTTCGAGCACGCAAACGTCACACTCTTTTTCATAAAACGCAAGAAATGCAACTGCGGTTTCTATCTCGAAAGCGGTTGGCTGAAACTTGTCAAGACCAAAAGCCGCGCGGAGATTTTGTTCGTTCTCGATTGTTTCTCTGACAATCGTGAGATAGCGCGCAACGTCCTTATCTTCGAGCGGCTTGCCGTTTATCAGCCACCTTTCGTTGTAACAAAAAACGGACGGTGAGTTGTACGTCCCCACTTTGTAACCCGCTTCTTTCAAAACGGACGTGAGATACGCCGTCACCGAGCCCTTGCCGTTTGTGCCGGCAACGTGTATGAATTTCAGTTTGTCGTCGGGATCGGACAACAACGTCAAAAGTTCGCGCATACGCTCTATTCCGTAATCCGAGCCCGCTCTCTCGATATTTTTGATGTAGTCCGTCGCTTCTTGATAGTTCAAAAAAAGTACCCCCTTCGGAAGCACTTTGCAAAAGCCGAAAAATCGGCAGATTGTGAAGTCTGGAGTGGATACCGCACCGCGAGTTTTCTCTTCGTCCGCTGACACCCCACGTTCATACGGCACTTAACGCGCAATATCCTACTACTTCCTATTTGGTGATTCCATTCTATCACCACAAATGACATATAGCAACAAAATATCGACATTTCAAGTCCAAATTTAATTTATTTTCATATTTTCTCAAACCGTATTTTGCATAAACATACGTTTTTGTCGTATATAATCGAATTTTTATTCAATTGTGCAAAAAAGTTATTGCGCATATTTCAAATCGGTATTATACTTGTTTCATATATTTGTTTGGAAAAGGAGAAGAATATGTTTGCATCGGTTTTGGGTGCGCACGAGTTTCATCTCGACGACCCCATTATGTTCGCTCTTTACGGCATAGTGCTTGCGTTCATCATCGCGCTGTGTCTTTATTATATGCTCTCTGCGATGAAACGCGCAAAGCAACTGGGCATAGACAAGGCGAAAATCAAAAAAGTTATTTCCACTTCCGCCACGTTCTCCATATTGCCGGGACTCGGCATTGCGCTCGGAGTCGTGACGCTTGTAGGCACGCTCGGCGTGGCGTTCCCTGCAATACGTCTTTCGGTCGTAGGCTCTTTGCAATACGAAACGCAAATGGCAGACGGCACTGCAACGGCAATTGCAGGCTCTATGGCGGAACTTATGAAAAAGGGTATGACCGCGCAGGACTTTGCAACTATCGCAATGATTATGACGGCGGCAATATGCACGGGCGGTATAGAAACTCTTCTCTTTTATCGTCTTTATCAGCCCAAAATCGGAAAACTCATGACCAAAACCGCATCGGCAGGCGGCAAGAGCGGCGGAATCAACATCGGCGATCTCGTTTTTCAGGCGATGTTTATCGGCATGGTCATCGGCTATCTTGCGATGAGCATAGGCACGCTCACCAAAGCCGTCAAGTTTATCGACAGTTATTACAACTTCATTGCCGTGCTCGTGGCGATGGGCGTTATGTATCTTTGCGAACTGCTAATCAACAAAGCGGGTTGGAAATGGCTTGACAGTTTTTCAACGCCTATATCGATGCTCATTGCAATGATTGTCGTCGGCATCATAAGTTTCTGCGCAAGCAAATACGGTTGGGCACTTTCAACCGACGCCAAAGACGCCGCCGAAGCCGCAATCGGCTTGTTGGCGTAAGGGGGGGTGCGCTATGAAAAAAGAAAGAATCAAAGTCGCAAACGACTACAATCTCAAAAATCACATCATAGGCAAAATTTGGACGGCGTTCGCGCTTGCTCTGTTCTTTGCCGTTCCGACGACGATATGTCTTTACTACGGAGTGAAACCGAACATGGCGGTTATGGCGTCCCCTGCCGTGCTCATTCCTTTCATCATCAACTTCCTGTCGGGTATCGTCGAACCTATCATCTATTCTCCGATGCTCGGCACGAACAGCGCGTACCTTGCGTTCATCACGGGAAATCTTTCAAACCTTAAAATTCCCTGCGTTGTCAAGGCTCAGGAAATCTGCGACACGAAACTCGGCACTGAAGAAAACGAAGTGGTTGCAACGCTCTCCGTTGCCGTCAGCACTCTCGTGACGACCGTCATCATCGCGCTTTTCGTTCTCATACTCGCAGTGAGCAATCTAAGAGACGCGATCATGGCAAACGACTGGATTATGCCTGCGTTCACATGCGTCGTCTATGCACTCTTCGGTTCGCTCGGCGGAAAATACATAGTCAAAAACATCAAACTTGCGGCGCTTCCGCTTGCTTGCATAGTCGTGCTTTCCATTATACTCGGCTTCCTTAAAGTCAACGTCGGCTCGGCGTATCTGTTTGTCGGTATCGCACTCTCCGCTCTATTTGCGGGATTGCAGATCGTAAGACAGAAGAAAAAACAAAAAGCACAACAGGAAACCGACCGCCTTTCTCAAATCGCAAACGAAGAAATCACGATAAATCCGCAAGATAGCGAAACGGAAAACGAAGATTGCCAAAGCGCAGAAAGCATTTCGGACGAAAGCGAAAAGGAAGAACAACTCGAAGAAGAAATCGCAATAGAAACGGCAGAAGACGTTGACAGCGTAGACTGACGAAAACGATTATTAAAAAGCACGCAACCGCGTGCTTTTTTTTGTTGCGCTTTTTCAAGCGTTCGTCACATAAAATCATACCCTGCGATTTTTGCTTGTTATAGTTATAAATAAGTGTTATAATATTTTATCATAATATCCTAAAATCGTCCAAAAGGAGAAATATGGAAATTGTCATCAGCGGTCTCGGCTCTGTGGGCACGACTCTTATGCAGGAACTTGTCGACGAAGGTCACAACATCGTGGTCATCGACGTAAACGCGCAAAAAATCGAAAACGCAGTCAACAAATTTGACGTAAAAGGCGTCATCGGCAACGGCGCGAGCGCAAGCGTGCTTAAAGAAGCGGGCGTGCAACACTCCGACCTTTTCATAGGCGCGACCAACCACGACGAACTGAATATACTCTGCTGCATCATCGCAAAAAAACTCGGTGCAAAGAAGACTATTGCGCGTGCGTCCAAGCCCGAATATCTCGATCTTTTCAAAAACGAAGGAGATTTGGGTTTGAGCCTTATGGTCAATCCGCAATACGAAGCGGCACTCGAAATAAGCCGTATGCTCCGCTTCCCAAGCGCAATCAAGGTGAACGAATTCAGCAACGGCAAAGTCGAACTCGTCGAATTTCTCGTGTCGGAAGACTCTCCGCTCGTGGGACTTCCGCTCAAAAAACTCGGCAGCGTATTCAAAGAAAAAGTGCTTATCTGCGCGGCGCAAAGAGACGACAAAGCAATCATTCCGACGGGAGATTTCGTCATTCAGACAGGCGACAGATTGTTCGTCACCGCAACGATGAAACACATCTCTCTGTTTTTTAAACATCTCGGTTGGAACAGACAAGCAAAAGACGCAATCATCGTTGGCGGCTCAACGACCGCGTATTATCTTTGCAAGGAACTCGACAAAATCGGCATTCACGCAAAACTCATTGAAAAAGACCCGCAAAAAGCGGCTATATTCTCTGAAGACTTCAAGAAAATCAACGTCATTTTGGGTGACGGCACCGATCAGGAACTTCTTCTCGAAGAAGGACTTGCCACCACGGACGCTTTCGTCGCGCTTGCCAATATGGACGAGCAAAACATCATCATGAGTATGTTTGCAACGTCGCAGGACGTGCCGAAAGTCATCACCAAGATCGACCAACTCGGCTATTACGACATGTTGCAAAAGAGCGGCATTTACAGCGCGGTGTCCACAAAAACGTCCACTACCGACCGTATCATCCGCTTCGTAAGACTCATAGGCAACGCACAAGGCAGCACCGTAAAACGCGTGTTCCACATCATTGACGACACCACCGAGATTCTCGAATTCGAAGCGAAAGAAAACTTCAAACGTTTCGACATTCCCATTCAAAAACTCAATCTCAAAAAACATTTGCTCGTTGCGGGCATAATCCGCAAAGGCGAATTGATAACCCCGTCCGGGCAAGACGTGATAAAACTCGGCGACAACGTGATAATCGTCACGCTTGAAGAAGGTCTTGACGACTTGAAAGACATTCTCGATTTCTAAGGAGAAAGTATGAATTTTCGTTTGATGACGTTCGTATTGGGCGAGATTGCCATTATCATCGGCGCACTGATGTGCATACCGCTTTTTATGGCTGTGGGCTTGCACGAAGACACCACTATTCTTGCGTTCGGCATAGCGGTCGGCGTATGTCTCGTAATCGGCATCGTAGGCATCATCGTGAGACCGCCCAAAGACAAACGCGATATGCGCACGACGAGCGGTTTTGCAATGTGCGGTCTTTTCTGGATATTCATTGCGCTCATCAGTGCGATACCGTTCAGAGTGTCGGGCTATATTCCCAACTATATCGACGCGCTTTTCGAAACGATTTCGGGTTACACGACGACGGGTTCGAGCATACTCACCGCCGTTGAAGATTTGCCGAAGTCTCTTCTTTTCTGGCGTGCGCTCACCCAGTTTATCGGCGGCATGGGCGTTCTCGTTTTCGTTATCGCGCTCATCCCCAAAAACGACAAAATGTCAACCGCTCTGGCAAAAGCGGAAGTTCCTGGCCCGCAATTCGGAAAACTGGTGAGCAAACTGCGTTTCACTTCGATGATTCTTTATGCAATCTACGTCGTGCTTACGCTCATACTCGTCGGCATACTTTGCGGTCTTAAAATGCCTGTGTTCGACAGTTTCTGCACGGCGTTTTCAACGGCGTCTACGGGTGGATTCTCCGTGAGAAACGCAAGCATAGCGGCATACAACTCGGTCGGCATCGAAGTGACGCTCACCGTGTTTATGCTCATATTCTCCGTCAACTTCAACGTGTACTACCTTATTCTCGTAGGACACTTCTTCAAGGCGGTGAAAAACGAAGAACTCGGCTGGTTCTTCGGTATTTACCTCAGTGCCGTTGCAATTATAATAACCAATCTTTGCGTAAGCGGCGGCTACACCTTTGTCAATGCACTACGGGACGTCACCTTCAACGTTGCGTCGTTGATAAGCACGTCGGGCTTTGGCACGGCAGACTTCACCAAATGGCCGGTACTCAGCCAAGTGGTGCTGCTGATTGCAATGTGCATAGGCGGTTGCGCAGGCTCAACGGCAGGCGGTCTCAAAGTGTCGCGTTTTGTCATGCTCGGCAAGACTTCACTTCTCAACGTCAAAAAAACGCTGTCTCCGCGCTCTGTTTGTACCGTTAAAATGGACGGCAAGCCGGTTGACGAAACTACGCTTCGCAACGCGCAAAGTTTCTTCATAATCTACATTTTGATTATCATAATTTCGACGATACTCGTGTCGATAGGCAAAAACGGTTTTTCGGGTGAGTACAGCAGTTTCGAGACAAACTTCTCTGCCGTTATCGCATGTTTCAACAACATAGGTCCCGGCATCGGCGCAGTGGGCCCGACGGGCAACTTTTCAGGATACAATATCTTTGCGAAACTCGTGCTTTGCTTCGATATGCTGCTCGGTCGTCTTGAAATATTCCCCATTCTTCTTCTCTTCACTCCGAACTCTTGGAAGAAGGCGCAAAACAAGATTCACGGCGCAAAGAAACACACGATAAGAAAAATCGTCAAGAAATACAGCAGTCGAGAACTTGAAAGAGACGCACTCGAAAACGAAAGCGACGACCAAGTCGAAGCCGAAAACTCGGAAAACGTCTTTGCGGAAGAAACGATACCGCAAAATGACGAACACAACGACTGAAAAAACAAATTGCCGCTCAAAAGGCGGAAAGTAAAACATAAAGGGGCAATACTATGGACGAAAACTTCAACGTCGAAAACGTCGCGGAAACCGCCGTCGAAGACGAAACGGTTCAAGCCGAACAAAAAATCATGCACGTTGACAAGTCGAAACGCATATTCGACATCGTGTATCTTGCGCTTTGCAGTGCGTTTATGCTTGTCATGTGGTGCACGGGCTACAATTTTCTGCCGCTCGTTGCAGACATACTCGGCATAGTCGCAGGCGTGCTTGTTTTTGCAAGACTGCTTTCAAAAAAGAACGTCGGGCTTTATCTGTGGATTTCCTATATCGTCTGCATGTGCGGACTTTTCGTGTATTTTCTCATATGGGGCGCGGAAAGTTTCGGGAAGAATCTCTGGTACAATTTCGTGCTCGTTCTCTTCCCCGTTCTGCTTGCGACTTTCGTGTACGTTGCCGACAAACTCGTGAAGAAACAACTTGCACTTCGCGTGACTTGCGCAGTGTGTGCGTTCCTTATGGCAGGCACGGCGATTATCAACGTATTTTTCTACAATCTGCGCTTGCGCCCGACTTGCGAGAGTTTGCAACAAGGCCACGACGATTATCTCAAAAGCGTTGCCGACAAGTATTCGACAAACTCGAATTCTCCCAACGTTCTCGTGATTTTGATGGACGATATGGCGTACAGCGACATATCCGCATACAGTTATCTCGGAAGCGACAAAGCAACTATAAACACTCCCAACATCGACTCGATAGCAGACGGCGGCATTATGATGGACAACTTCTATTCCGCATCCCCCGTGTGCTCTCCGTCAAGATTTTCCATTCTCACCGGCAGATATTCTTCGCGCGGATATCTCGACAACGTCGTGTTCCCAAGCGATATTATGTCAAATCCGTGGTCTCCAACGCACTTCCTTAATCCCTATCAATTCCTTTGCAACGTTGACGGAATTCTCGGCGATGAAATCACGTTTGCGGAAGTTTTGCAGGCGGCAGGATACAACACGGGCTGCATAGGCAAATGGAATCTCGGCGACTACGGTCAATACCTGCCGACAAGTCAGGGCTTCGATTATTTCTACGGCAGTTATTACGTCAACGACATGACGCCGTACAACTGGGTGGAAGACAAAGTTGACGAAAACGGCAACTTAACAAGCAAAGAAGTGCGCACGCACAAGGAAAATCTCGACCAATCGGACAGCACGAGACTTCTCACCGCGCAAATGCTCAACTTCATCGAATCGTCCGTCGAAAACGACGAAAAATTCCTTGCGTATTACACGACGCCGTGGCCGCACTTCCCCATTTACTCCAACAACGACGGAAGCGGCAAGGGCGACACCGCCGACGATACGTATATCGACTGTCTCGAAGAGTTTGACAAGTATCTCGGAGACATTCTCAACTATCTCAAAAACACGCCCGACAAGAACGGCAACGGTTCTCTTTACGACAACACGCTCATCGTGTTCACGTCCGACAACGGTCCCGGCCGCGAAGGCGTGACGGGCGATATGCGCGGAAGAAAGAACACCACCTTCGAAGGCGGCATGAAAGTGCCTATCATCGCAAGTTATCCAAACGGCAATCTCGGCAAAGGCAGTGCTATTGCAAGCGAAACGTACGAGTATTATCAATGGACAAACAACGCCGAACGCACCGATGAAGGCAACGTCGCAAACAAGAAAAAGTCGGAACTCGCAACCGTAGGCACGACAAAGCATATCGACGCGAGCAGCATGAACTTTGACCTTTTCAACACGATTCTCCGCTATTGCGGCATTACGGACGGAGACGGCAATGTTTATCTGCCCACCGACCGCATAATCGACGGCGCGGACTTGTACGACTTGTGGCAGGCAAACGTCCCCACTTCCACACGCGTGCACGACAAACTTTTTTATCTCAAAAAAGGTAAATGTCAGGCCGTGCAAATGGCCGTCGAAGTGAACGGCAAAGTGTACGACTTCAAATATTTCGACAAGGTGCGCACGGAAAACTCCGCATTCATCGACCAGGTGTACAAAAACTATTTGTTCAACCTTGACACAGACCCTGCAGAAGGTTATTCAGTATCCAAAGACCTTCCCGAAGTTGCCGCCCTTCTCAACGCCGAACTTAAAGCGTTCAGAGACGAAATGAAGACCAACCGTCGCGGCATAATCAAATAATCAATCGAATAATAAAGAAAAAACGGACTTGAGTTTCAAGTCCGTTTTTATTATTCTTTTCGTAGCAGTATTATAGTTTATAAATTTCCGAACGTGACGGCATCTGCAATTTGCACTAAACTCGGTAAAAACTGCTTTCGATGCAATTTTTGTATACACAATTTCAAGTGTTATTTACAAAAGTGCCAACTGCCACATTCCCACTGCGTAAAGCGCAACGTCAACGAGCGCAAGGAGCGGAAAGAACACCGCAAAGTACCAATGTTTCGTTTTGTGACGGAACACGAGCATTCCGAGCGTAGAGCCGACTGCTCCGAAAAGTATCGCAAATGCGAAAAGCATCGCTTCTTTTATGCGCCACTCCCCTTTCTTTGCTTTTGCCTTGTCCACGCCCATAAGCGTGAAGCCTATGATTGACATGATTGCTATTGTGCAGGTGATTATTATTTGATATACGTTCATCGTCGGTTTTTAAAAAGTAAGGCGTTGCCTTAGGCATATTAGTTTCGAGATAAAAATATCGGGCGCAATTTTGCGCCCGAATACTTTTTAGTTTTGCAAAATTATTCTTGCGTAAGATAATCGCGGCAAGCGTCTTCGAGTGCTCTGCAAATCGCAAACGCGTCGTCAAGGTCTTTTCCGCGCACGATTACGCCGTGATGTCCCATAAAGCACGCAGGTGCGTCACCGATTGCCGCGGCAACGTTTTTGACGAGACCGTTCGTGCCGGGAAGCGCAGGCTTTGCACAAGGAATTTCTTTGCCGAGAACGTCCTGATACTTTTCGGGAACGGGCATTGCCTTGTTCATTGCTGCAAGAATGCAGCCGTAGAACGGGTGTGTGTGAATGCTTGCATTGATGCCGTCGCCTTTTGAAAGAAGAATTGCATGAATACCCTTTTCGCTGGTGGCTTTGTTCGTGCCCGTCCATTCGAGAGACTGCATATCGACTTTTGCCATTTGCTCGGGTTGAAGCATTACGTAGTCGATACCCGACGGCGTTGCGAGCATAAATTTGGCGTCAAGTCTGACGGCGATGTTGCCCCACGTGCCTTGAACGAGATTTTCGTCGAGAAGTCTCACGCCTGCGTCTTTGATGTCTTGCGCAATTTTCTTTTCTTCGTCGGTCACGACTGCGGTTTGTCTTTCTTCTTTCTTTTCTTCCGAGCCCGTTTCCGCCGCCTTTTGTTGCTTTTGGTTGGTCTTGGAATATTTGAGTTTGAACACGACGTGTTCAAGGAAAGCGTAAAAGGCGTTCATATGGTCGGTGCCGCCTTTGCTTTCCGCAAGAATTTCCGCGTTGCAAGCCTTGTCGAGCACGAGAGTTGCCGTGAACACTTCGTCAAGCGTACGTCCCGTGACAACCGCGCCGGCGTCGGGAAGCAGACATACGTTGCGTTGTCCCGAGAGTGCCGCCACTACGTCAGACGCAACGTTCTTTGCCGCACATTTGATTGACGTGCCGCACACTTGCGCCAAATCGTCGAGAATGGGCATAAGCGTCTTTCTCTTGGACGAGAAAGCAACGGTGCTGTCGCTGTCCACGATAGCCGCCGCGCCTGCGTTCTTGTCTTGACGCACCGCACAATAAAGAATGACCGCCGCCGCTCTGAAATTGCCTTCGAGCGTCTCGATGTTCTTGTCGTTGACGAAAGTCAAATCTTCTTCCTTGACGTTTTCGTAATCTATTTTGGGATTGGTGATGACTATGCCGTCGTCTTGTTTGACTGCGATATAACCCGATTGCAAATATTTCTTTTCTGCAAGCATGCGCGCGTACTTACTGACGTTTGCAACAATCAATTCGTTCATGATGTGTTCTCCTTATACGGCAAAAAACGTATATATTATTGCCGTTACGCTTATTATATCAAACGTTGCGAAAAATGCAACATAAAAAACGTCGGCGCGTTGGTGCGCCGACGAATTTATTATTTCTTCTTTTCGAATCTTGTCGGGTCTTCGCACTTGACCACCGTCTTGAACACGTTGTCGAAACGACGGAGTGCTTCGTCGATGATTTCGTCGGTGTCTGCCATCGAAGTGTAAAGACGGCTGCCTGCCAACGTAACGATGCCGTTTGCCATATACGCCGCGCCCATTTGTTCCATAGCGACTTTTCTTCTGAGCATTTCGGGTTTCTTCTTAAGCATCGGGATGATCGAGCCGAGCAAACTCATATTGCTGAAGTCGTAACTCATTGCGCCCGTGCATTCAAGGTGAACGATGCTGCACTGATTGTATACGACGTACGGAAGATTGTATTTCTTGACGAGTTGTTTGAGACCTGCCGCAAGACGATCGCCTGCACGACCGGCTTTTTCGCAAGCATTGTTCTTTTCGATTTCGCAGATTGCGAGATATCCTGCGTAAGAGCTCAAGGGGTTTGCCGCGAGAGTGCCGCCGACGTACGCTTTCTTGCCCATACCCGCAAGACCTGCAGCCATAAGAGAAACGTATTCGCGCTTGCCGCCTACGCCGCCTGCCGACGGATAACCGCCTGCGACGATTTTGCCGAACACCGTAAGGTCGGGATACATATCTCTGCCGGTGCCTTGGCGTTTGAATTTGACGACTTTTCCGTTTTCGAGTTTCTTGTCGTCGACAATCCAGGGTTTACCGTTAAGGAAGACGGGCGTGTCGTCCACTTTGTAGCCGTAGTTTTCTTCAAAGAAGTAACCTGCCGCGCCGTGAACACCGACTCTGAATCCCGTGACGACTTCGTCGAAGATAAAGAGTGCGCCGTATTTCTTTGCAAGAATTCTTGCTTTAAGATTGTAGTCTATGTCGATGGGACGAGTGCCCGATTCGGGACCGACAGGTTCAACGATGACAGCCGCCGTGCCGCCGCGCATCGTGTTCTTGCGAAGCATTTCTTCGAGCATCTTGATGTCGTTGGGACGCACTTCGTCGGTCTTGCCGTAAGAGCCGGGGATGCCGTGTGATTCAAGGAATTGACGGCTTCCGGGAATCTTCAAGCCGTACACCATTTGATCGGACCAGCCGTGATATGCGCCGCCGACTTTGATGACGCGTTTATTCTTTGTTGCGCAACGTGCCACACGAATTGCCGCCATGACGGATTCCGTGCCCGAGCCGAGCATACGGAACATTTCGCACGCAGGCATCAATTCGCTGATTTTCTTTGCAAGAAGGAGTTCGCCTTCATGGAAAAGACCGGTTACGGGACCGCAGTTGTTGAGCAATTCAAACACTTTTTCTCTGACGGGTTCAAAGTTGCTGCCGAGAATGGTCGGACCGCCTGCCTGAAGGAAATCGATGTATTCGTTGCCGTCACGGTCATAAAGATAAGCACCTGCCGCTTTTTCCATGCACATGGGGAACGGATAGTTGAAAGCAAGGTTGTGTTGTACGCCGCCGGGGATGTACTTCTTTGCTTCCGTCGTGATTTCTTTGGACTTTGCACACTTTGTATTGAAATGATCAAGAATTTGTTTGAGAGCGTCTTCCGATACG